>Ga0075356_1000045_pt1 | contig 23365 bp, 24 predicted proteins | sample WestPond_Cattail_FD_120073 | JGI IMG/M metagenome (GOLD analysis project Ga0075356, IMG submission 120073) | Natural and restored wetland microbial communities from the San Francisco Bay, California, USA, that impact long-term carbon... | ecosystem: Environmental > Terrestrial > Soil > Wetlands ... | reverse complement strand
CGCGTAGCGAGTTCGGCGGCGCGACCTCGGCGCGAGCATCGCAGCGCAGTGGTCGCTGCAAGCGACCACCGACCCAGTATGAGCCCCGGGCGGGTACCGCCTGGCGCGATGCGCAGTACTCGGTCTGAAAGCGGTCCCTCGCGAACGGCAGCCAAGGGCCGATACCGGCCCCAGATGCGCGAACGCGCGTCAGCCGACCCGATCAGCTGCCCGATAGCAGCTTGGCCGCCGCTTGTTCCTTCTCTTGCGCGCTGTGCATCATCTTCATCTGCTGCTCGAACTGGCGTGCCGCCGCGATCATCGAGATCATGGTTTCGATCGGGCTGACGTTGCTGCCTTCCAGTGCGCCGTCCTGCAGCCGCGCGGTGGTGTCGGCCGGCAGGTCGCCATCGGCGGCGCGGAACAGGCCGTCGGTGCCGCGAATCAGCGGTGCCTCGGGGGTCACCAGCTTCAACCGCCCCACCGCCTGCGGCTTGGCATTGCCGGCACCGGCGCTGATGGTGCCGTCGGCGCCGACCTGGATCTGTGCATTGGCCGGCACGTTGATCGGCCCGCCGTCGCCGAGCACGGTGAGGCCGGTCTTGGTGACCAGCACGCCCTCGGCGTTGACGTCGAGTGCACCGGCTCGGGTATAGGCTTCGGTGCCGTCGAGCCCTTGCACGGCGAGCCAGGCATTGCCTTTCATCGCCACGTCGAGGTTGCGGCCGGTCGGTTGCACGGCGCCCGGTTCGGCGCTGTAGCCCGGCGTCGATTCAATCGCGTAGACGCGTGTGCTGGCGCCGCTGCCGAGCACCGGCACCGCACGAAACGCGGTCAGCTCGGCGCGAAAGCCCGCGGTCGATGCGTTGGCCAGGTTGTTGGCCAGCACGTCCTGGCGCTGCATCGTCGCCTTCGCGCCCGACATCGAGAGGTAGATCAAACGATCCATGGCTGCTCCGTTTCGACCAAGCGGCCACCGCCGATCCGGCTTCGCCGGTCCGTGGGTGGCCTTTCCGGGAGGGGGGGCGGCCGAATGCCGTTACGGGGGTGGTTCATTCCTACCGCATGTTGACGAGCGTCTGCATGATCTGGTCTTCGGTCTTGATGCTCTGCGCATTGGCCTGATACGTGCGCTGCGCGGTGATCATGTTGACCAGCTCGCCGGTGAGGTCGACGTTACTCTCCTCCAGCGCGCCCGACTGCAGCACGCCCAGGTTGCCGTTGCCGGGCGTGCCGAGCACAGGATCGCCCGACGTGAAAGTGCGGCCCCAGGCGTTGTCGCCGAGCGGCTGCAGGCCCTGCGGATTGCGGAAGTTGGCGATCTCGATCTGGCCAGCCGGCTTGGATTGCCCGTTCGAGTAACGAGCCATCACGATGCCGTTGTTCTCGACCGTGATGCTGTTGAGCTGCCCCGGCGCATAGCCGTCCTGCGTCATGTTGGTGACGCCGAAGTTGGTGCCGAACTGCGATGCGGTGGTCAGGTCGAGCTGGATGCCCGGGATCGCCAGCGTCGCCGCGCCGGCCGCATTGGTCGACGCCGGAATGTTCAGTGCCACCGCGGACGCCGGCGTCGTGGGCGCCGAGCCGTTGGGCGGGAAGCCGATCGTCGTCACCGGAGTCGGCGCCGCATTGGTGCCGCCCACGCTGGTGCCGTTGGCGGTGACGAACACGTTCCAGGTGTCGGTGGCGCTCTTCTGGAAGTAGTAGGTCAGCGCGATGTCCTGGCCCTTGGCGTCGTAGACCGTCATCGACGTCGCGTTGTTGTAGGTGGCCGGATCGGCGAAGTTGATCTGCGCGCCGGCGGTCGGCGCGGTGACGGCGAGGCGCGAATCGAGGTTGAACTCGAGCATGATGTTGGCCGTCGTCTGCGGGTCGATGCCCGACGTGGGCAGCTGCAGCGGCACCGCGGTGCCGGGCTGGATGACGCCGGTGCCGCTGGCCGGGTAGCCGAGCAGCTTCTGCAGGCTGTTGTTGACGATGAAGCCGTCGCGGTCGATCTTGAACTGGCCGTTGCGCGAATAGGTCACGGGGCTGTTGCCATCGGTCACCTGGAAGAAGCCGGCGCCGTTGATCGCCAGGTCCATCGGGTTGTCGGTCGTCAGGATGTTGCCCTGCGTGAACTGCTGCGACACCGCGGTCAGATTGACGCCGATGCCGATCGCGTTGGCGCCGGCGCCGTTGAGCGCGGCGGCGTAGACGTCGCTGAATTCGGCACGCGACGCCTTGGCGCCATAGGTCGCGGAATTGGCGATGTTGTTGCCGATCACCTCCAGGCTCTTGGCGGTGGCGTTCAGTCCGGAAAGGCCTTGCTGGAATCCCATGGGTGTGTCCTCGTGTGGAAGCGAAGCGGTGTCAGTCGAAGGCCTTGACCTTGTCGTAGGTCACCGGCCCGGCGTGGGCAAGCTCGAGCACCAGGCCATTGGCGCCGACGCTGACCGCCTCGACGCGGTCGCGGCTGAAGGTGGTGGCGGCGACGGCGGTGGCGCCGAGCGTGGCAACGACACGAAAGCGCGCCGCCTGAGTGGCATCGACGCCGGCCGACGGCGTCCAGTCGAAGCTGTGGCGGCCACTGGCCAATGCGCCGAGATCGTCGCTGTCGATCACGCGGCCGGCGCCGTCGAGCACCTCGATGCGCACGCGATCGGCCTGCGACGGGAGTTCGAAGCCGCCGTGGCCGCTGCCGTTGTCGGCGACCAGCTGGTTGCCTTCGACCAGCACGTCGTGGCCGACCAGCGCAGCGCCGGTCAGCGCCTGCAGTTGCGCGAACTGCGTGTTGAGACCCTGCACGGTGGTGTTGAGTTTGTCGATGCCGCTCACGGTCTGGATCTGCGCCATCTGGCTCGTCACCTGCGCGTTGTCCATCGGGTTGAGCGGGTCCTGGTTCTGCAGCTGCGCGACCAGCAGCTTGAGGAAGCGGTCCTCGGTATTGGCATTGCCCGCGCTGCCGGTGGCGCTGGCCGCGGCGTAGACGGGGTTGGTGGCGTTGACGGCGGTGGTGGCCATGGGGGCGGCTGAGGTCAGTGCGTCACTGGCCGAGCTGCAGCGTCTTCAGCAGCAGCGTCTTGGCCGTGTTCATCACTTCGATGTTGTTCTGGTACGAACGCGAGGCCGAGATCATGTTGACCATCTCCTCGACCGGGTTGACGTTGCTGTAGGTCACGTAGCCCTCGCCGTCGGCGGCCGGGTGCTTGGGGTCGTGCACACGGCGCCCCGGCGTGTTGTCTTCCGAGATCGTGCTGACGCGCACGCCGGCCGCGCCGACCTCGCCCATCAGCTGCGTCTGGAAGACGACCTGGCGCGCCTTGTAGGCCTGGCCGTCCGGTCCGGCCACCGTGTCGGCGTTGGCCAGGTTGGAGGCCACCGTGTTCAGGCGCTGGCTCTGCGCGCTGGAGGCGCTGCCCGAGACATTGAAGATCTGGAACAAGCTCATGACAGCTCCTTCATGGTGCTTCGACGGCCGACGCAGCTCGCTTCGAGGGGGTCATCAGCTCTGCTGCGGCGACTTCATCGCATCGAGCATCGTGCGGATGCTCGAGTTGATGAAACGCAGCGTCGCTTCGTACTTCACCGCGTTGTCGGCGAAGCTCGCGCGCTCGCGGTCCATGTCGACCGTGTTGCGATCGAGGTTGGTCTGGCTCGGCGTGGCATACAGCAGGTTCGGCTCGGCGCGTGCGCCGGTGGCCTGGCTCAGGTGGCGTGCCTGGGTGGCGGCCATCGGCGCCGCGCCGGTCTGGCCAGTGGCCTCGCGCAGGGCACGCGCGAAGTCAATGTCACGCGCCACGTAGCCCGGCGTGTCGGCGTTGGCGATGTTGCTGGCGATCAGGCGCTGGCGCTCGGAGCGCAGCACCAAGGCCTGGGCCTGGAAATCGATCGCATCGGTCAGACGGGGCATGGCGGACCTCTTTCACTGGCGCGGGCCGCACACGCGTGCGCGTCCGCAAAGAAAGTCGTTCGGGCCATTGTGGAAGTCGCGTTGCCGAACATGAGCGAGAAAAGCCGGCCCAAAGCGATGCATTTCCCACCACCGTCGCCGAGCGCGCGCATCGACCATGCGGTCGTGAACCGACTGTCGCCACGGGCTCTCGCATGTCTGGGCCGTGCCATGCGCGTCGCCATGCCCACTGCGTGGCTGCTCGCCTGGCCACTGCTGGCCACCGCCGCGGAGGACGCCCTGGCCGTACGCGTGCGCACGTTCGCACAGCAAGCGGTACCGGGGCAGCCGGCCGGCGTGCGCGTCGAGGTCGAACTCGGCACGCTCGACCCGCGGCTGAAGCTCGCGCCATGCGATCGCGTGACGCCCTATCTGCCGGCCCACGCGCGCCTGTGGGGCGCCACCCGCGTCGGCGTGCGCTGCGAGGAAGGCGCGCGCTGGAGCGTGTTCCTGCCGCTGCGCGTGAAGGTGTTTGCACGCGGCAGCACGCCGGCCGTCGATCTGCCCGCGGGCAGCGTCCTGCAGGCCGACCAGCTGGTCGAGGCCGAGGTCGATCTGGCCGGCGACGTGAGCCCGGCCGTGCGCCGTGCCGACGAGGCGATCGGCCGGGCGCTCGCCCGACCGGTGCGCCGCGGCCAGAGCCTGCGCCAGGCTGACCTGAAGCCGCGCCAGTGGTTCGCACCCGGCGACACCGTGCGGGTGCTTGCCACCGGCGCGGGCTTTTCGATCGTGGCCGAAGGCCAGGCGCTCAGCGCCGGCATCGAAGGCCAGGGCGCCAAGGTGCGCATCGATGGCGGGCGCGTCGTCAGCGGTCGCGCCAGCGGGCAGCGACAGATCGAGGTGATGCTGTGACGTGGTTCACGGTGGTTACAAGGGCCGGAAAACACCCTGATTTGCAGGGTACGAGCCGAAAAGTCCGCGTTGACACTAAAGTCCGGTCGGCACGGGCCGATACGCACTCATGACACTGGTGCGCATTCCCGCGCCGTGGAGCTCAGCATGAAGATCGGCCCTCTCGACAAGACGACCCTCGCCCCCGCTACCGCCGAACGCAAGGCGGCCGCCGGAGGTCATGGCACGACGGCCCGACCCGAGCCGAGCGCCAAGGTCGAGTTGTCGGCGGCCGCCAGCCTGCTGTCGCGCGCCGACGCCGACGGCAGCTTCGACGCCAAGAAGGTCGAGCGTCTGGCCGCCGCGATCCGCGACGGCAGCTTCCAGGTCGACGCCGAGGCGATCGCCGACAAGCTGCTCGCCAACGCGCAAGAACTGCTCGGCCGCACCGGCCAATAAAGGTGATGGCGCAGCCTGCCGTGCGCCCGACGGCCGACGCCGCACGGCCCGACTGGGCCGAACGGCTCGAACCGCTGCTGCAGCGCGTCGAGCAGCGCCTCGTCGATCTGCAGGGCGCCCTCGGCGCCCGCGACATGCCGTGCATCGAACTGCACGCCAGTGAACTGCAGCGTGCGCTGGCCACTGCGGTGGAGGCCTTCGTGCAGGCGGCCCGCCAGGGTGGCGTGCCGACCGCACTGCGTCGCCGGCTGGCCCGGGCGGGCGCCCAGATCGCCGCACAGCGCGACGCGCTGGCCCGCGCCACCGCTGCGCTCGATCGCGCGATCGACGTGCTGATGCCGGGCGACGGCCGCCCGCTGATGCTCTACTCCGCGCAGGGCGCGCCCGCACACCGCTCGAGCACGGCCTCCGTCCAGGCCTGATTGCACGCAGCGCGTTCCGCACGCGGTCTGGCGCGACGACGCAGCCCGAGCGTTGCGCGCATCAAAACGCGACGCCTGCGCTTTTCGCTGATTGCCACAGTGGCCGCCGCGTGCAAACATGTGACAATCGCTAACAAGCGCAAGCAACATGGCGCCGAACGATTGAGAGAGGGACTCGCGGCGTGGCAAGGGACACCCGGTCAGGACGTAGCAGCACACGGCCTTCGCGGCCGTCGAAGAGCAGTCATGAAACCGTGCCGTGGCCCCACACCTCTCCTGCCGACGCCACGCGTCCGGTCACTGCACGCCGCATCAAGTTCGCCTCGACCAGCCTCGGCCTGATCTGCTTCGTCACGCTGGGCATCGCGCTCGGCGCGCTGGTGCCGCTGCTGGCGGGCAGCGAGTTGTCCGACGCCGCCCGGCAGCGCCTGCTGCTCGCACTCTTTCCGGCGGCACTGGGCATCGGCGCACTCGGCGCACTGGTGCTGGTGCAGTGGCGCGCGCGGCGCCTGGCGGCCGACACGCTGCGCAGCACCGCGCGCGAACTGCAGCGCGGTGCCTGGCGCTCGGCGGTTCACCGCATGCGCGAGCAACCCCCGGCCGAACCGTCGGCGTTCGGCGACCTGGCCAACCAGGTCGAGGGCGTGATGGGCGAGTCAGAGCGGCGCTGGCAGGCCCGCGTCGAACTCTCGCTCGAGTGGTACTGGGAGACCGACGAGACGCATCGCCTGTCGTCGCTGTCGGCCGAGGCCCCCATGGTCAAGCCGGCCGATCGTGCGCTCGGCGACGTGCTGGGCCGGCGCCACGACGAGCTCGGCTTCGTGCATCCGCCCAGTGGCGGCTGGGCGGCGTTCAACCAGATGCTCGATCGCCAGCGATCGTTTCACGAGCTCGAGTTCGAGGTCGACGGCCTGAGCGGCCGTGCCCGCGGCTGGATGGCGCTGACCGGCCGGCCACGCCTGCATCGCGACGGGCGCTTCGCCGGCTACGAAGGCGTCGGCCGCGACATCACGGCGCACAAGGAGTCCTACCAGCGTCTGCAGGGCAGCGAGCAGCGTTATTCGGTGCTGGCCGGCCTGTCGGCCGACTGGTACTGGGCCACCGACGCCGAGCACCGATTCGTCGCCGACAGCGGCGATCTGAAGCGTCATTTCGGCGCGCTGGCCGAAGCCATCGTCGGCCGCACGCGCTGGGAGGTCTATGCCGACGCGCTGCCCGAGGCGCAGTGGCGTGCGCATCGCGCCGATCTCGAGGCCGGCCGACCGTTCCAGGGCCTGGAGTTCGTCGTCAAGCGGCCCGAGGGCAGCCAGCAATGGGTGTCGATCGCCGGCGCGCCTCGCTACGATGAGAACGGTCGCTTCATCGGCTACCACGGTGTCGGCCGCGACATCACGCTGCGCAAGAAGGCCGAGCAGCTGCTGGTGCTTCACAACCGCCAGCTGCAGTCGGCCGTGGCGGCACGCACCAAGGAGCTCGAGTTCGCCAACCGCGACCTCGAGGCCTTCGCGCGCCATCTGGCGCATGAGCTGCGCACGCCGATCGGCCATGTGCAGGGGCTGGCCGAGCTGCTGCGCCGCCGCCTCGGACAAGGGCTAAAGCCCGAGCACGACGAGCTGCTCGACCTGCAAATCCGCGCCGCGCAGGACATGCTGGCCACGCTGGAGGCGTTGCTGGCGCTGGCACGCTCGTCGAGCGAGGCGATCGAGCGCCACGATCTCGACCTCAGCCAGCTGGCACAGGACGTCGTCGCCAACCTGCCGCCGATCGAGCGCATCGCGCCGGTGCGCTGGCAGATCGAACCCGGTCTGGCGGTGTGGGCCAGCGAATCGCAGATGCGCATCGTGCTCGCCAACCTGCTCGGCAACGCCGCCAAGTTCACTCGCCGCATCGCCGACCCGGTGGTCAGCCTGGGCAGCGTGCTCGGGGCCAACGGGCAGCTCGTCTACCAGGTGCGCGACAACGGCGCCGGTTTCGATGCGACACGCGCCTCCAGCCTGTTCCAGCCGTTCCATCGCCTGCACGGCAGCGACGAGTTCCAGGGCACCGGCATCGGCTTGACGATCGTGCAGCGCATCGTGCAGCGCCACGGCGGCAACATCCGCGCGATGGGCGAAGTCGGGCGCGGTGCCTGCTTCGAGTTCAGCCTCGGCCAGCGCGAGCCCGGCTCGACCATCGCCGCGCCGATGCCCGAGGTCTCGCAGCCGACGCCGCTGCAGACCGCAGCCCTGCCACCCACCCGCGAGCTGGCGGCGTGAGTCGGCCGACTCAGAAGCGGTAGGCCAGACGCAGGCCGCCCCAGTGGCGGCCCGCCACCGTGATCGGTGCGGCGGCCTCCTTCAGCAGGACGAAGTTGCCGCCACCCATGTCGCGGCGGTAGGTCTGCAGCAGGAACGGCTTGGTGTTGCGCGCCGAGGCCAGCCCCGTGCGATCGTTGAAGATGCGCCGGTTGCGGCAGTTGGCCGTGTTCCACACCACATCGCCGCCGCGCTGGCTGTGGTTGTACTTCTGGTTGTGGCAGGCGATATAGCCGTTGCGGTCGGCGGCAATGCAGAACACCACCTGCGAGTCGAACTGCAACATCGCCTCCTGCACGCTCGGGAACGCGCGATCGGCCAACGGCGCGAAGCGCGTGGTGTGCTGCTGCGGATTGGTACCGGGCACCGCGACGTAGTGTTCGTCGAACAGTTCGTCGGTCGTGACCTTGCCGCGTTGCAGTGCATCTTCGAGCAGTGCGGTGATGCGCGCCGCAGCGTCCTGTGCGGCGCCGATGAAACGGGTGTCGGCCGTCTCGATGCCGCAGGCCGCGGTGAACTCGATCATGCGCTCCGACACGCGCAGGAACGCCTCGGTGCGGTCCAGCGTGTTGGTCAGCGTCGCGTTGGTGCGGTTCATCTCGCCTTCGATGGTGCCCATGCGCTCGCCGAGGCCCGCGCAGTGCGCGAGGCTCTGTCCGGCTGCGCCGCGAATGCGTTCGACGCCTTGCACCACGTCACCGAGCGCCACGTGCACGGCCCCTTGCGCCTGCTGCGGATCCTGGCGCTGGATGTCGCGCGCCAGGGCGCCGATGCGTGCGTCCAGCCGGCCCACTGTCTCCATGATGTGCCGCGACGACTCGTCGACGCGACCGGCCAGGTCCTTCACCGCATCGGCCACCACGGCAAAGCCGCGGCCGGCCTCGCCGGCCCGCTTGGCCTCGACCGAGGCATTGAAGGCGACCAGGCGAGTCTGCATCGCGATCTTGGTGATCTGGTGCGCCGCCTTCGAGACGTCGCGCAGCGTGTCGACGATGCCCGAGACCTCCTGGCCCACGGCATCGACGGCCTGGCGGGCGCGCTCGACCGCGCCGGTGCCGGCCTGCACCTCGCCGGCGATCGCCTGCTGGCTCGCCGTCACCTGCGTCAACTGGCCGGCCAGCACACGCAGCGCCTCGGCTTGCGCGGTGGCGGCCTTGATCGAGTCGTCGATCGCGCCGCGCACTTCGGCGGCGTCGCGACCGAGCGAGGAGGCCTCGCGGCTCAGGTCACCGATGAGCGCTCGCGCATCGAGCGCGGGCGGCTGGTCGTCGTTGGCCGCCTCGATCGGCGGGCGGGCTCGGCGCAGGGCACTCCACATCGCAGGTACTTCCAGGTTAGAGATGGGACCGCAGTGCTGGGCCTACCACTGGTGCAGGCGGCTGCGCAGACGGGCGATCGACTGGCTGTGCAGCTGGCAGACGCGGCTCTCGGTGACACCGAGCACAGCCGCGATCTCCTTCAGATTCATGTCGTGCTCGTAGTACATGCTCATCACGTACTGCTCGCGTTCGGGCAATCGCTGGATGGCGTCGACCAGTGCCTGGCGCATGCGCTGGTCCTGCAGCATCGCCAGCGGGTTGGCACCGTCGTCGCCGGCATGGCGGTCGAGGTAGTCGTCGCCGTCCTCCCCGCCGCTCATGTCCTCCAGATAGATCAGCTGGGTGCCGCGCACCTTGCCGAGCAGCTCCTGGTAGTCGGTGAGCGTCAGGCCCATCTCCTCGGCGATCTCGCTCTCGTGGGGCGCCCGCTTCAGGCGCTGCTCGAGCTTGTGCACCGCCGATTCGATCGAACGCTGGTGGCGGCGGTCGCCACGGCTCATCCAGTCGCCGCCGCGCAGCTCGTCGAGCATGGCGCCGCGGATGCGCTGTGTGGCGAAGGTCTCGAACTGCACGCCCTGCCCCACGTCGAATCGCGACAGCGCATCGTTCAGACCGATCATGCCGACCTGGATCAGGTCGTCGAGCTCCACGTTGGCCGGCAGCTTGGCGATCATCTGGTGCGCGAGTCGCCGCACCAGCGGGCTGTACTGCTTGAGCAGCCCATTGGCGTCGAGCTGCCCCTTGGCGGTGTAGGTGGTCGCGGCTTTGGCGGTCGTCATAGTGTTCAGTGGGTAGCGAACGTGGCGTCGTGTCGCAGCGGCATCGGTTCGGAGTGGCCGTTCAGGTCCTGTGCGAGCTGCGCGCGCAGCAGGCGCATCAACGCGGGGTCGGAACGGCCGCGCGCCGGCGCGGCCGGATCGATCACCACGCAGTCGTGGATCGCGGCACCGAGAAATCGCTCGGCACATTCGGCCAGGCTCTCGCCGAGCCGGGCGGTACGAGGTCCCGAAGGATCAGCCAGCAGCAGCAAGTCGTGCGACAGCCAGCCGGGTCGCTGCGCCAGCCGCTTCAACGCGGCGTAGGCCTCGGTCATGCAGCGCGGCGAGTCACCGCCAAGCAGGATCGGCCGTACCGGTCGCGCGGCGAACAGGCGCGCCAGGTCGCTGGTGCCGGCATGCACGATCACCATGTCGGCCTGCGGTACGGCGCGTTCGATCGCATCGAGGAAGGCGCCGCAGCGGCCCTGGCTGTCGACATGGCGGATCGGCAGGCCGCGGGCGGCCAGGTAGGAGACCTCGTCGGCCAGTGGCTCGATGCAGCTGGCCAGATCGAGCAACGCCATCTCGCGCGGCGCCGGCGCGCCGTCGGCCGCGTCGACCACCAGCGTATGCAGGCCGAGCGCGAGTCCGGTATCGCACAGCCGCTCGATGACGAGTTCGCTGCTGTCGACGAACGGGTTCTGCACCAGCGCGAGGAAGCGCGTGCGCCGCGTGCCGAACAGGCGGCGAAGACCGGCCGCCTGGTCATGCGACGGGTCGTCGTGGAAGGGCGCCGGCGACATCATGCGTGCAGGCCCGCGGCGGCCGTGCGTTGCTGAGCCGCGGCGAACACCAGATTGATCTCCGACGGCTCGACGCGCCAGGTCGGATTCGGCGCGACGCGCAGCGCCCGCTGTACCAGCGCCGCCGACGACAGGCGGTGCCAGTCCTCGGGCACACGCTGGCCGTTGGCGACGCCGACGATGCGCAGCTTGTGGCGAACCAACGCGTCCAGTGTCGGCGCGATCTTGGCGGCCTCGTCGATCTTGCTCAGGACCGCGCCGCGGCAGCGCGCGGCACCGTAACCCTGCATCACGTCCTCGATGGTCTCGCCCTGCGTGGCGGCGTTGAGCACCAGCAGGCGCTGGATCGCACGGTGCGACAGCATCTCCAGCAGCTCGGCCGTGCGTTCGTCGCGCTGGGCCATGCCGGCGGTGTCGATCAGCACCAGCTTCTTGGCCGACAGCAGGTCGAGCAGATCGTCGAGCGAGGCGCGGTCGTGCGCGGTGTGCACCGGCACGCCGAGGATGCGGCCGTAGGCGCGCAACTGCTCGTGCGCCGCCATGCGGTAGGCATCGAGCGTGATCAGCCCGAGGTTGGACGCGCCGTGGCGCGTCGCGAAGGCAGCGGCGATCTTCGCTGTGCTGGTGGTCTTGCCGACGCCGGTGGCGCCGATCAGCGCGTAGACGCCGCCGACGTCCTCGAGCGCCGGGCCGGCCTCGTCGGTCAGCAAATTGCGCTGCAGCACCGCGGCGGCCCATGCCATCTCGTCGCTGCTGTCGTGCGGCAGGTGTTCGACCAGCTTGCGGATCAGGGCCGGCGAGAAGCCGGCCTCGAGCAGGCGCTGCGACAGCGCCGACTGGCGCGGGTTGCGGTGCAGCTGCTCCATGAAGGCGAGCGCACTGAAGCGTTCCTCGATCAGGCCCTTCACCGAACGCAGCTCGTTCATCACCTCGGTGCGTTCGCGCTGCCCCGGTGCCGGGTCGGCCAGCGACGGCAGCGGATCGGGCAGGCGCAGCTCGTCCTCGCGCTCGTAGGTGGCGAGCGACGGCATCGGCTGCTGCAGCGGGGGGTGCGACAGCATCGGCGGTCGGGCAGTCGGCCGCATGGCTGACTCCACGTTCGGTCGCACGGCCGGCTCAGCGTGCGGCATGACGATCGGTTCGGCAATGCCGTTCGGAATGCGCGGTACCTCGCGCGACGGTTGGGCGACCTGCGCAGCCTGAGCCACCGCGGCCGGCGCAGCCGGCGGATTCATGGCCGCGCGACGGCGCCGCAGCAGCCGCTCGCGCACATAGTCCTGGAACGACAGCGTGCTCATCGCCAACCGCGTCACGTCCTGCTCGACAGGAGCGGCGGTCTCGGCACGCGTTGCAGCAGCAGGCTCGGGCCGGGCCACCGCCGGCTCGCTGGCACGCACGTGGCCCGCCGAGTCGGCCAGCCGCTCGATCTGCGACATGCTCTCGTGGGCCATCGCCAGCACCTCGACGCCGTCGTCGCAGGGTCGGGTCGACAACACCACGGCGTCGGCGCCGAAGGTCTGCCTCACCTGGGCCAGCGCCTCGCGCGAGGTGCGGGCGGTGAATCGCTTGACGTTCATGGCGCCTCCTGCCGAGCCGCCTCAAGGGAGGCGCGCGCCCCCAGGGCCTCGAAGCGGCCCATGCTGGGCCGAGGGGACAGCGAACGAATGTGAGCGTGGGGGGTCATGCAGTGCCTCCGATGATCGAACCGATCCGGATCGAGTGGGTTTCAGGGATCTCGCTGTGACTCAGCACGCGCAGCCGCGGCGCCGCGCGTCGCAGCAGCCGGGCCATGGTGGAACGGATCGCGTCGGGCACCAGCAGGCAGGCCGGGTGGCCCATGTCCTCCTGGTGCCGCGCGGTGTTGGCGGCCTCTCGCGTCAGGCTCTCGGCGACGCCGGGGTCGAGCACCGCGCCATGCGGCGAGGTCAGCGCCTGCGTGACCAGGCGCTCAAGTTCGGGCTCGAGCGCGATCACGTCGAGTTCGCGCACCGGACCATAGATCTGATTGACGATTGCAGGCGCCAGATGCATGCGCGTCAGGCGCGCCAGCTCGGCCGGGTCGGTCACGCTGGCGGCATGCTCGGCCAGCGCCTCGACGATGCCGCGCAGGTCGCGGATGTGCACGCCCTCTTCGAGCAGCAATTGCAGAACCTTCTGTACGGTGGCGATGCCGACCATCTTGGGGACCACGTCTTCGATCAGCTTGGGAGCGAGCTTCGTCACATGCTCGACCAGGGCCTGCGTCTCGACGCGGCCGAGCAGTCGCGCGGCATGGACTTGCATCAAGTGTGAAAGGTGGGTCGCGACGACGGTCGCGCAATCAACCACCGTAAATCCGGCCATCTGCGCCTGTTCGCGCTGGCGCTCCTCGATCCACACGGCCGGCAGGCCGAACGCCGGATCGACGACACGGGTGCCGGGCAGTTGCTGCGTGGCGCCGCCCGGGTTGATGGCCAGCCACATGCCGGGGAAGGCCTCGCCCTCGCCGACCGCGGCGCCGCGCAGCGTCAGGCGGTAGGCGCTCGGCTTGAGCTCGAGGTTGTCGCGGATATGCACCGGCGGCGGCAGGAAGCCGACGTCCTGCGCGAACTTCTTGCGCACGCCCTTGATGCGCGTGAGCAGGTCACCCTGGCGCTCCTTGTCGACCAGCGCGATCAGGCGGTAGCCGACCTCGAGGCCGAGCGTGTCGACCGGCTGCAGGTCGTCCCAGCTCGCCTCGCCGTTGGGCGCGGGCTGCGGCGCGGGCGCCTCCTCGCCCTGCGCGGCCAGCAGGCGCTGGCGCTGGCGCAACCACCAGGCGAACCAGCCAATCGCGCCGGCGATGACCAGGAACACCGCATTGGGCATGCCGGGAATCAGGCCGAGCACGCCGACGATTCCGGCGGTGACCGACAGTGCGCCCGGCGAGTTGAAGACCTGGTTGCGGATCTGCGTGCCGATGTCGTGCTGCTTGCCGACGCGCGATACCACCATCGCCGCGGCCACCGAGATCAGCAATGCGGGGATCTGCGCCACCAGCGCGTCGCCCACCGCCAGCAGGATGTAGCTCTCGGCCGCCTGCGACACCGACAGCCCGTGCTGCGCGATGCCGATGATCAGGCCGCCGACGATGTTGATCAGCAGGATCAGGATGCCGGCGACCGCGTCGCCGCGCACGAACTTGCTGGCGCCGTCCATCGAGCCGAAGAAGTCGGCCTCCTCGCCCACCTCGGAGCGGCGCCGCTTGGCTTCCGATTCGTCGATCAGCCCGGCATTCAGGTCGGCGTCGATCGCCATCTGCTTGCCCGGCATGGCATCGAGCGCGAAGCGCGCGCCGACCTCGGCGATGCGCTCGGCGCCCTTGGTCACGACGATGAAGTTGATGACGACCAGGATCGCAAAGACGATCAGGCCGACCGCGAAGTTGCCGCCGATCAAGAAGTGGCCGAACGATTCGATCACCTGCCCGGCGGCACCGGCGCCGGTGTGGCCCTCCATCAGGACGACGCGCGTGGAGGCGACGTTGAGCGACAGGCGCAGCAGCGTGGTGACCAACAGCACGGTCGGGAAGGCCGCGAAGTCGAGCGGCCGGATCATGTGCGCAGCCACCATCATCACCATCAGTGCCAGCGCGATGTTGAAGGTGAACAGCAGGTCGAGCGCCAGCGGCGGCAGCGGCAGCACCATCATCGACAGGACCATGACGATGAACAGCGGCGCCGTCAGCGCCTTGATCGCGTCGGCGCGCGGACCGAGCAGGCCTTGCAGTTGCTGCATCAGGCCGTTCATGGCGCGCCACCGGCAGCGGCGCTCCCGGCCTCGTGCGGATCGAGCCCGGGCGGCAGCTGTATCTCGGGCACGGCAGCCGGCATCGGCGAGCGCCCACCGAGCGCGGCGCGCAGCTGATACACGTAGGCCAGCACCTGCGCGACGGCAGCGAACAGCTGCGTCGGTACCTCGCGGTCGATCTCGACGTGTGCGTACAGCGCACGCGCCAGCGGCGGCAGCCGCAGCACCGGCACCTGGGCGTCGCGCGCGATGTCGCGTATGCGCAGCGCCAGCAGGTCGGCGCCCTTGGCCACGACGCGCGGTGCGACCATCGTGGCTTCGTCGTACTTCAGCGCCACCGCATAGTGCTGCGGATTCATCACCACCAGGTCGGCCTTGGGCACCTGCGCGATCATGCGGCGCTGCACGATCTCGCGCATGCGCGCCTTCATCTTGCTCTTGATCTCGACGTTGCCCTCGAGCTCCTTGAACTCCTGCTTGGCCTCTTCGTGGCTCATCCTCAGGCGCTGCAGGAAGAGGTGCCGCTGCAGCGGCACGTCGACCAGCGCAAACACCGCCAGCGCACCGAGCAGCAGTGCCAGGCCGGCGAACAGCGTCTCGCCGACGTGTTGCAGCGCCACCGGCAGGGCCATCGTCAGTGCGTCGTGAAAGCTGCCGAGCCGATTCGTCAGGTACAGCGTGCCGATGGTGCCGAGCACCAGCGCAAGCAGCACCGCCTTACTGGTGTCGCCCAGGTGGGCGGTCGACAGCAGGCGCTGCAACCCGGCCAGCGGGTCAAGCTTGGAGAACTTCGGCGACAGCGGCTTCCAGGTGAAGTTCCAACCGCCCGACAACACGGCCGCCGCCACCGAGGCCAGCATCAGCACCACGCCGCTGGGCACCACGGCCGTCAACAGCCGCACCACGTGCTCGCCCAGACGCTCGAGCATCGGGGCGGTGCCGGTCAGTGCGCGCGCGTCGAAGCGCAGCCCCGCACCGAGCAGATCGGTGGCCCAGCGCATCGCCGGCCCCGCCAGCGTCATCAGTGCCAGCGCACCGACCGCCAGCGGCAGCAGGTGAGCCAGGTCACGCGAACGCGCGACCTGGCCTTCGGTGCGGGCCTTGGCGATGCGTCGCTGTGAGGCGGGTAGGTGGCGGTTCTGGTCGTCGGCCATGAATCATGCAGACCGACGGGAATGTCGGTGCACGTCATGGTGCCGGCGCCGGGCCGAACTTAAGCGCGAAAAGCCGGGCTTTGACCGGCCCTTCTTACAAACTGGAGTGGGCCGCGGTGATCAGAACCCCAGGCTGGCCAGCAGGTCGTCGACTTCGCCCTGGTTCTTCACGATGTCGTTGCGGCCTTCGGGCGCGACCACCGGGCCTTGCAGCACCGCCGATTCGACCTTGGAGCGTTGTTCGGGCGGCACCACCTGCACCAGCAGCTTGACCAGGCTGTCCTCGAGGTCGGTGGCAAGGGCCACCACCTTGGCCACCACCTGGCCGGTGAGATCGTGAAAGTCCTGCGCCAGCATGATGTCGGTCAGGTGCTCGTCGATGCGGCGGGTGTGCGACTCGACGTCGCCGACGAAGTTGAGCACCGCACCGGAGGCGACGGCGCGCACCGGGTCGGCGGTCAGCGCGCTGGCGAGCGAACGCGTCTCCGCCAGGATGCGCTGATGCTCGGCCTTGGCATGGTCGACCGAGTCGAGCACCTTCTCGGCGGCCTGTGCGGTCTTGTTCGCGATGTAGCTGAGCCGGCTGCGTGCGTCGGGCAGGCCGTCGGCCGCCTGCTGCAGCTTGGGCATGACGCCGAGTTGCTCCAGCGTGTCGTGCAGCATGCGGGTGATGGTGCCGATCTGCTGGAACACCTCGGGCGAGGTCGTCACGGCGGTCTGCGGCATCAGCGCAGCGATGTCTTCCATCTTCATGTTGCGCGCTCTCTTCGTTCAGGCCGGCGTGGCCAGCTTCTGCACGATCTTGGTGATCTTCTCTTCCAGCGTCGCCTTGGTGAACGGCTTGACGATGTAGCCGGCGGCACCGGTCTGCGCGGCGAGCACGATGTCTTCCTTGCGCGCCTCGGCGGTGACCATCAGCACCGGGACGTTCTTCAAGCTGTCGTCGCTCTTCATCGTCTTGAGCAGGTCGAAGCCGTTCATGTTGGGCATGTTGATGTCGCAGACGACGAAGTCGAAGCGCTGGGCCTTCAGCATATTGAGCGCGACGGCGCCGTCCTCGGCCTCCTCGGCGTGGTTGCAGCCCATCTCCTTGAGCAGCCCGCGCACGATGCGCCGCATCGTGGAGAAGTCGTCGACGATCAGGAACTTCAGTTCGGTGGCGTTGCTCATGCGGTGATCCTCTGGCCCCGGAGCGCGGATCGTGCCCCGCAGGCGATTCAATGGCTTATCGACCCGACATCGGTTGACTTGACACCAGCGTCGGCCGCTCCGGCTTGATCGACGGCTCGGCCTCCGCCGCCGGCTCGCCGAGCGGTCGAAATACACGGTCCTCGGCCTCGCGGTTCATCACCACGATGCTGATGCGCCGGTTCTGCGGGTCGGCCGGCTGCTCGCGGTTCATCAGCTGGCTGGCCGCCAGGCCCTGCACGCGCAGCACGCGGTCCTCGGTGAGGCCGCCGGCCACCAGCTCGCGACGCGACGCGTTGGCGCGGTCGGCCGAAAGCTCCCAGTTGCTGTAGCCGCGCTCGCCGCCAGGAAACGGCGTCGCATCGGTGTGGCCCTCGAGCGTCAGGCGGTTCGGCACCTCGGCCAGCACCGAGCCGATCGTGCGCAGCAGGTCCTGCATGTGGGCCTTGACCACCGCCGAGCCGCTGTCGAACATCGGACGGTTCAGCTCGTCGACGATCTGGATGCGCAATCCATCACGTGTCATGTCCAGGCGGATCTGCGAGCTGTACGGCGCCAGACCGGGGTTGTTGCGCAGTTCGTCCTCCAGGCGGTCCTGCAGCATGCGCAGGCGCGCCGCCTCGGCGCGGATCTGCTCCTGCTTGAGTGCCTGCAGGTTGATCGTGCGCTTCTCGGCCTCGACATCGCCCTGCTTGACCTGGCCGGTGGAGCGCGTCAGGTCCTTGCCGCCGCCCTTGACGACGCTGGACGAGTCCCCCGACCCGGCGCCACCGAGCAGCGCCACCTTGAGCGGCGACTGGAAGTAGTCGGCGATGCCCTTCTTGTCGCCCTCGGTGGTGGAGCCGAGCAGCCACATCAGCAGGAAGAACGCCATCATTGCCGTCACGAAGTCGGCATAGGCGATCTTCCAGGCGCCGCCATGATGGCCATGGCCGCCCTTCTTGATCTTCTTGACGATGATCGGCTGGAGCTTCTTCGCGTCACCGGCCATTAGAGTGCTCCGCTGCTGTTCTCGCTGCTGCTGGTCGCAGCCCGCCGGTCTCGGCCGGCAGCCGAGCTACTTTCATTTGCGGCCCCAAATGAAAGCAGCCAAAGCAAAGGGGCTAGTACGATCCAACTCGCTGACATGGCAGCAACCGACGAACACCCGAGTGGCGGATCGCGGCTCTGGCTCTCGCGGAAACATCGCTTCCGCGGCCAACGCGCGCTGAACTTGAACCGACCTCGTTCGTGGGTCGTAGCCAAACGAGCAAATCTGATTGGCGTTCGGGCCCTTTGCTTTGGTTGCTTTCATTTGGGCGAGCAAATGAAAGTGACCGCCGGCGGGGCGCGACCCGCGGGCTCTTCCGCACGAAGCAAGCGCGGCGAGCAGCGACAAGACCCACGTCACTTCTTGCCCTTCACGTGCCCCTCGAGTTCGGCGAACGAAGGCCGCTCGGTGGAGTACAGCACCTTGCGTCCGAACTCGATGGCCACCTGCGGCGCGTAGCCCTGCATCGAGGCCAGCAGCGTGGTCTTGATGCACTGCAGCTCCTTGCCGCTCTCGTCGACCTTCTGCTCCAGCAGGCCGGCCAGCGGCTCGAAGATGCCGTACGACAGCAGAATGCCGAGGAAGGTGCCGACCAGCGCCGAGCCGATCATGCCGCCAAGCACCGCCGGCGGCTGGCCAACCGAGCCCATGGTGTTCACCACGCCGAGCACGGCCGCCACGATGCCGAAGGCCGGCAGGCCACCGGCCAGGCGCTGAAGCGCGCCGACCGGCGCATGCGCTTCGTGGTGATGCGTCTCGATCTCGCTGTCCATCAACGACTCGATCTCGTGCGCGTTCAGGTTGCCCGACACCATCATGCGCAGGTAGTCGGTGATGAACTCGCTCACGTGGTGGTCGTTGCCCACCGCCGGGTACTTCTGGAACAACGGCGAGTTGTGCGGGTCCTCGACGTCCTTCTCGATCGACATCAGGCCTTCCTTGCGCGCCTTCTGCAGGATGTCGTAGAGCAGCGCCATCAGCTCGAGATAACGCGCCTTGGTGTACTTGCTGCCTTTGAAGCAGTTGGCCAGGCCGGCAGCCGAGGCCTTGAGTACCTTCATCTGGTTGTTGGCGATGAAGGCGCCGATCGCCGCGCCCATGATCGTGATCATTTCGAACGGCAGCGCGTGCAGCACCACGCCGATGTTGCCGCCGTGGGCGATGAACACCCCGAACACGCAACCCAGCGCAACAACCCAGCCGATGATGACGAACATGTAAGCGCTTCCTGACCGTACGTGGGCCCGGCGTGAGCCGATGCCGTCGTTGGCATATCGGCTATCCGCGTCCGGTCTTGAGGTTCGGGAGGGTCGGCGCCGTCACAGCAGCGCGAGCACCCGTTCGTGAGGAGGAATCACGCGCACCGCGCCGCAGGCCAGTGCGCCCCGCACCGCCTGGTGGCGCTCGGCGGTATGGCGCAGCGCCGGCTCGCCGAGCGGCGCGCCGCTGGCACCCACCAGCGCGGCGACGAGCGGCTGGTTCGCTTGCTGACCGCGCGACACCACGATGCCCTGCTCGCCGTTGGCCAGCTCGACGAAGCTGCCCGGCGGATACAGACCCACCGTCTTCAGCAATGCCGCGCCCAGCGCGTCGGGCCGGCCGTCGCGGCCGAGGCAGGCCTCGCGCGCCGCCTGCACCGGCGACATCGGCACCCGCGTGGCGCGCCGGCTCAGCTTGGCCGCAAAGATGTCGACACGGCGCAGCAACCGTGCAGTGCGCAAGGGCCCGACGCCAGAGGCCACAACGTCGGACAGCGCGTCGCCATCGTCGTCGTGATGGCGGCGCACCGCGTCGAGCCAGCAGGCGTCGCGCACCCCGGCCGCCTGCAGCATGTCGGCGCTGCGCTGCGGGTGATCACGGATCTCGGCGCGCACGGCGTCGCTGAGCGGCAGGTCCGACGCGGCCAGCTGGTCCTGCAGGCGGCGCATCGACACGTTCATCGTCAGCGCCGCAAGTGCGATGGCCCGCACGTCGGCATCGGGCCAGGCCAGCACGCGCGCCGCCTCGCCGGCGATGACGGCGCACAGCACAGCGTGGTGGCTGCTGTATTGCGCGGTGTCGTGGCCGGCGGTATAGATCAGGTGGTAGAGCGTGCCGTCCAGGCGCCTGGGCATCGCCCGGGCAATGGCAGCCTGCAACGCCCGCACACGGGCCACCCAGGGACCGTCGGCACGCGGATCACGCAAGGCCGTGTCGACCGTCTGCACCCAGGCCGCGGCCTGCTCGATGGCGAGCGGCTCAGCGCCGGCGTCGGCCGCATCGTCGTCATCGGACGGACGCGCGGCGGCGATCGCCTTCAGTGACTCGTTGCGCCGGATCATGCCATCGACCGTGGCCACCAGGCGCCGCCGCCAGTCGCTCGACTCGGTCTCGTCGGCGAACAGCGGCTTGGCCAGCAGCGCGGCCAGCCGCTCGCGGCTCTCCAGCCGCTGGCCGGCCGCCAGCAGCAACTGACCGTTCGCGTCGCGCACGCCGAACGGCAGCGCCTCGTAGAGCTGCAGGTACTTCTTCGAGAAGGGGATCAGGTTCACGTTCGTTGCCAGCGCAGGGTGCGCTGCCGCAGTCGCGGCCTGACGCCTCTATCGGCCGCCGGGCGCACGAGCTTGAACCCGAAAAGAAGAAGCGGCGCGACCCCGAAGGTTCGCGCCGCAAAGGCACTCGATACGTGCCACTAGGAGGAGACAAGCAAGAAAACGGTCAGTCCAGGCCTGAATTGTCGACCCGCATGCGCGAGGCTTGAACCGCGAATCCGCGCGATCAGTGAATTTCCAACGCCGATTGCAGGCTTCCGGCCTGCCGGCCCTTGCCGGCCCGGGCCGGCGGGTTGCACAGACCACACACATAGTGGCGGGCGATCTCGTGCGGATGGGTCACGAAGTGGCCGCCGCACTTGGAGCAGGCGGTCATCGTCAGCATGCCGTTGTCGATGAACTTGACGAGCCGCCAGGCCCGCGTGACCGACAGTTGCGGCTCCAGCGCCTGCGCCTGCAGTTGCTCGAGGTACAGCTTGTAGGCCTTGATCACCGTATCGATCTCGTCGAGCTCGGCCACCTTGTTCAGGTATTCGTGCACGTTGAGGAACAGGCTGGCGTGGATGTTGGGCTGCCAGGTCATGAACCAGTCGGTCGAGAACGGCAGCTGGCCCTTGCTCGGGCTCTTGCCCGCCACTTCCTTGTACAAGCGAAGCAGCCGCTCGTAGCTCAGGTCGGTCTCGCTCTCGAGCACCTGCAGGCGTGCGCCGAGGCGGATCAACTCCACCGCCCGTTCGATCTGGCGGGCTTCGGTCAGGATGCTCTTGATACGCATGGGGATCCTCGCGGGTTGCCTGGTTGTCGTGAGTTCAGGCTGCTTCCTGGTGGCGGCCGGCCAGCAGGATGGAGGCATGCAGGCGCGACACCGCGTCGTTGGCCGACGACTTGCCGTGGTTGGTCAGCAGGCCCCACACCATCTCGTCGTCGCTGCGCATGCGGCACAGCAGCGTGTTGCTCGAAGCGATCTTCATCATCTGCGCCGGCGTGAGCGCGGCGATCAGCGCCGCGTTCTCCTCGCTGACCCCGAGACGGAACAGCGCCTGTTCGCGGTCAGACCGGATCAGGCTCTGCGCCAGCATCAGGTACGACAGGTTGGCTTCGCGAATCTCGGCAAGGATCTGTTCTGAGGTCATCGGGTTCTCTCTTGCAGCGGTGGCTGCGGTGACGATGGAGTGAACTCTAGGCCTTGGGATTGGCAGGCGATAGCGGCCCGATTCGCGAAATGCAGTCCCGGATCTTCCATCGGCGCTGTAGGAATCGCGCCGACAGCCGGGCGTGCGATCCTCACGTTGAGCGGACTGACCCGAGTTCGTGGCGCTGCTCGTGCGACCGCGCAGTCTGCATCGGCGCCACCATGGTGGCCACTTTCGTGGAATCCACCATGCTCGTCACGCCGTCTGCCCTGGTGCAACCGATCGAAGACCTCGCGGCCGACGCGATCGAGCGGGGCGACCTAGCCACCGCGATCATGGCGTTGATCAAGGGCACCGAAGCGCTGGTGGCACGTGCCGATCTCGCCGGCCGCTCGCTGTTCCTGCCGATGCTCGACCAGTGGCTGGTCGAGATCAGCGAACGCCTGGTCCGCAGCACCTGCCCGGCCGGCATCGATGCCGCAGACGACGGCGGCCAGCTGGTGATCGCCACCGAGACCTACGGCACCGGTGGCCATTCACGCGTGCTGGAGGACATCTGCTGCCACCTGCCGCGGCCGACCATCGTGCTGACCGACCTGTTCGGCCGCATCGCGGCGGGCCAGCTGCCGATCGACTATCTGTACCGCGAGGCCGGCGCGGCCGGTGTGCTGGTGCTGCCGCCCGCGCCGCCGCTGGTGAAGGCGAGCAACCTGCTGCGCGTGGTGCAGCAGTTGCGGCCGCAGCGCATCGTCTACCTCACGCATCACCAGGATGCGATCGCCTTCGCGGCACTGGCGAGCCGGCGTGTGCGCGTGCCGGCGATCTTTGTCCACCACGCCGACCACAACCCGGCGCTCGGCGCGACGATCGACCACATCCATCACGTCGACCTGGTCCGCCAGGTCGGCGCTGGCTGTGCCGCCGCGTTGCAGCGCGACACCGGCTACCTGCCGCTGCATGCGCGCGACCAGGGCGCGCGCCCGCAGCCCGGCCGTGCGCTTGCCGAGGCGTCGGTGGTCACCAGCGGCGCTCCGCAGAAGTTCGCGCGCCAGGGTCCCTATGCTTTGGCATCGATCGTCGCCACCGCCTGCGGCGTGGTCGGCGGGCGCTTCCATCACATCGGCCCGCTGGCCGACGACTGGGTCGCCGAGATCCGCGCGCACCTGGCCGCGCACGGCATCGCGCCGGAGCGCTTCCAACCGGTCGGTGCAGTGCCGTCGCTGTGGACCGCACTGCAGCAACTCGACGCCGACGTCTACCTGAGTTCGGCGCCGCTCGGAGGCGGCCGCGCGGCGGTGGAAGCGCAAGGCTGCGGCTACCCAATCGTGGCCTTCGACCCGCGCGAGACGGGCATGCCGTTGCTGGCCACCGACTTCTATCACGGCGCCACGCCGGCCTGGTCGCGACTCGACCAGCTGCCCGCGGCGCTGCGCGCGGCCTGCACCGATGCGAGTGCCCTGTCAGCGGTATCGCGACGTTTCTACGACGAGCAGTTCAGCGACGCCGCGCTGTCGGCTGCGTTAACGCGGCTGCATCAGACCAGCCAGTCCTTGCTTGCTTGAACAGATACGCGATCGACAGACCATCTGGCTCGTGGCGGGTATCGGCCCTTGGCCGTCGTTCGCGGCAGGCTGCTTTCAGTCCGAGTACTGCGCATCGCGCCAGGCGGTACCCGCCCGGGGCTCATACTGGGTCGGTGGTCGCTTGCAGCGACCACTGCGCTGCGATGCTCGCGCCGAGGTCGCGCCGCCGAACTCGCTACGCG
>Ga0075356_1000044_pt1 | contig 23616 bp, 21 predicted proteins | sample WestPond_Cattail_FD_120073 | JGI IMG/M metagenome (GOLD analysis project Ga0075356, IMG submission 120073) | Natural and restored wetland microbial communities from the San Francisco Bay, California, USA, that impact long-term carbon... | ecosystem: Environmental > Terrestrial > Soil > Wetlands ... | reverse complement strand
GGTCGGTGTCGGCCAGTGCGAGCTCGATGAAGCGCTTGCGCTCCTCGCTCGAGCGGCTCTGGTCGAAGATGACCTGCAGCACCGGGAACACGTTGCTGCGGTCGAGACCATAGGTGCGCAGCGCCTCGATGCTGGCCAGCGCGTGGCCGGTCTGCAGCAGCTTGATCATCTCGTCGAACAGGCGCGAGACCGGCACATTGGTCAGCAACGGAATCGCGTCGGCCATGCCGGCCCTGGTCTTGCCTTCGACCTGGAAGCCGAGCTTGGCGGCGAATCGCACGGCGCGGATCACCCGCACCGGATCCTCGCGGTAACGCGTCACCGGGTCGCCGATCATGCGCAGCACACGCTTCTTGGCATCGGCCAGGCCGTGGTGAAAGTCGACCACGATGCGTGTCTCGGGGTCGTAGTACATCGCGTTGACCGTGAAGTCGCGGCGTGCCGCGTCCTCGATCTGCGGGCCCCAGACGTTGTCGCGCAGCACGCGCCCGGCGGCGTCGACCACGTGGGTCTTGCCGGCCAGGTCGGCCTTCGAGGTGCGCTCGTTGCCGGTCACCTGGTCGGCCTCACTGGCGTCTCGGTAGGCGCGGAAGGTCGACACCTCGATCACTTCGTGGTCGCGGCCGCGTCCGAACACCACGTGCACGAGTCGGAAGCGCCGCCCGATCACGAACGCGCGCCGGAACAGTTGCTTCACCTGTTCGGGCGTCGCATCGGTGGCGACGTCGAAGTCCTTCGGCCGCCGGCCGACCAGCAGATCGCGCACCGCACCGCCGACGATGTAGGCCTCGTGCCCCGCCTTCTTGAGCGTGGCCACCACCTTGACCGCTCGTTCGTCGACCAGCGAAGCGTCGATGCCATGGTCGGCCTCGCCCACCTCGACGCGTTTGCCCAGGGGGATGCGCGGCGTCGCCGACTTGCCCAACAGTTTGTCTATCAGTCTCTTGATCATTCGAATAGCCGCAGGATACGCCAGCCGCGTTCGCGGGCGATCGCCTCCAGCGCCGGACTCGGGTTGGTGGCGACCGGTTCCGACACCGCTTGCAGCAGCGCCAGGTCGTTGGTCGAATCGGAATAGAACACGCTGTGCGCGCAATCGGACAGGCTGCTGCCGAGCGTGCTCAGCCAGTACTGCACTCGCGCCACCTTGCCCTCGCGAAACGACGGCACACCGCGAATGCGGCCCGTCACACGGCCGGCATTGTCGCGCGCCAGTTCGGTGGCGATCAGCGTCGACACGCCGAACTCGTCGGCGATCGGCCGTGTGATGAAGTCGTTGGTCGCGGTCACGACCGCGACCCGGTCGCCGGCGTCGAGGTGCCGGTGCACCAGCGCACGGGCCGCGTCGCGAATCACTGGTCGCATGACCTCGTGCATAAAGCCTTCGATCGCCGCGCGCTGCTGCGCCTCGGATCGGGCGCGCCAGGGCGCGGTGGCGAAGTCGATGTAGTCGTCGATATCCAGGGCGCCTGCCAGGTACTGCTGGTAGAAGCGATCGTTGGCGGCGCGAAACGCCTGCGCATCGGCCCAGCCGCGCGCGACGAGGTATTCACCGAAGGCATGGTCGGAATCCTTCTCGATCAGCGTGCCGTCGAGGTCGAACAGCGCGAGCTTCATCGGTGCGGCCTTCGATGCCTCATGCCTCGGCCTGCTCGATCAGCATCTTCTTCAGCAGCGGAACCGTCACGGCCCGGTGCTCCGACAGCGCAAAGTCGTCGAGCCGGTCGAGCAGCGCCATCAGGTGCATCAGGTCGCGCGCGAATCGCGTCATCAGGTAGTCCATCACCTCGTCGGACAGGAAGATGCCGCGTCGATCCGACTCGCGCCGCAACACGGCGCGGACCTGATCCTCGGGCAGGTTGTGCAGCGCGAACACCGGGCCCCAGCCGAGCCGCGTGCGCAGATCCTCGCGCAGCGGCAGGTCCACCGGCGGCACGCGGCCGGCCGCCACCCAGGGCACGCCTTGCGCCTGCGCATCCACCAGCAGCGCGAAGGCCGAATGCTGCTGGCTCTCGTCGAACTCGTCGCAACGGTCGAGCAGCAGCAACGCGTGCGCCGGTTCGATCGTCCATGGCGGCCGTGTCGAATCGTCGAACCAGCCGACCCGTTCACCGCGCTGCTGTCGCTGCGCGGCCAGCGCACGCAGCAGGTGCGTCTTGCCGCTACCCGAAGCGCCCCACAGGTAGACCGGGACCGCCTGCGGGGCGAGTTGCTGCAGGTGCTGCACCGCAGCCGCATTGGCACCGATGGCAAAGGTGTCGAAGCCGGCCGCCGCTGGCGCGGCGATCGGCAGAGGCAACTGCTTCATCCGGAATACAGGCGGCTGCCGACGTAGGCCGCCCGCAGGCGGCGCAGCGCCACCAGGATCACAGCGCTTGCCGGTAGCGCTACCAGCACGCCGACGAATCCGAACAGCGTGCCGAATGCCAGCAGAGCGAAAATCACCGCCAGCGGATTGAGCCCGATGCGCTCGCCGACGAGACGCGGCGTGAGCACGAAGCCCTCGAGCAACTGACCAACGCCGTAGACCACCGCCACCAGCAGCACGCCCTTCAGGCTGGCGAACTGCAGCAGCGCCGCCAGCAACGCCATCACAAGGCCGAGCCCGAAGCCGACGTAGGGCACAGCCACCGCCATGCCGGTGAACACGCCGAGCGGCAACGCCAGGTCGAAGCCTGCGAGCGCCAGCGCGCCGGCGTAGTAGACCGACAGCACCATCATCACCAGCAACTGGCCGCGCAGGTACTGGCCGAGCACGGCGTCGCATTCGTCGAGGAAACCCTTCACCTGGCTGCGCATGCGCGGCGGCACCAGGCCTTGCATGCGCTCGATCAGCCGCGGCCAGTCGCTGAGCAGGTAGAACAGCACCACCGGCACCAGGATGATGTTGCCGACGAAGGACAGCAGCACGCTGCCGCCGATGCGCGCCGAACTCAGCGCGGCGGCCAGCCAGTCCTCGAGGTTGGCGTCGAGCAGCTTGGTCAGCCATGCCTTCACGCTGGCCACGTCGAAGGCGATCGCGATGCCGAACTGTCCGAGCCAGGGCGCCAGGCTCTGGTTGAGACGGTCGAGCAGCGGCGGCACCTGCGCCTTCAGCAGCGGCAGCTCCTTGCCGAGCACCGGCACTATCAGCAGCGCCAGCGCGAGCACGACCACCAGCGCGGCGACCTCGACGACGATGACAGCCAGCAACCGCGGCACGCGGCGCGCGGCCAGCCGCTCGACCATCGGGTGCAGCGCATACGCCAGCACCGCGCCGACAACGAACGGCGTCAGCACCGGCGCCAGCAGCCACAGCAGCAAGGCCGCCACGCCGGCCAGGGCCAGCCAGCTGAGGGCTTGACGTTGCGCGGCAGTGAGGTTCATCGACGAGGGCGCTCGTGTCGGGTGGGCGGCTCGGCGCGCCCCGCATGCAGTACCGCGCCGGCCGGTCGGCGCGCTCGAGCACCCCGAATCCGGCGGCCGATTGTAGGAGGACTGGCCCGCAGGCCTGTCAGTGCAGCCGCGGCGTGCCCTGCCGGCGCAATTGCTCGAGTTGCTCGGTCATGGCTTTCGCATCATCGGCGTCCGGCCGATGCTGCAGGTAAGCCTCGAGATCGCGAATCGCGGCGTCGTGCTGGCCGAGCAAGGCGTGGGCCAGTGCGCGGTCGCGCCGCTCGTCCCAACTCTGCGGCAACAGCACCACGAGGCGATGCTGCACGGCGAGCCAGCGCAGGCCGTCGCGCGCACTGCGGTGGATCTCCTTCAGGTTGCGCAGCATGCGTGCGACGATGTCACGCGCCGGCGCCGCCTGCAGGAACAGGCCCAGCGGCGCCTCGAAGTCGCCGACCAGCCCCTGGCGCCGCCGATAGGGTGCGAGCCGCTCGTCGAGATCCTCGCGCGACAGCGAGCGGCCGTCGAACGGGTCGATCACCACCTCGCCCTGCGGCATACGCAGCTTGACCAGGAAGTGCCCCGGGAACGAGACCCCGCGCGCGGTGAGTCCGAGCTGGCCCGCCAGCTCGACGTAAAGCAGCGCCAGCGTCAGCGGTATGCCGCGTCGCTGCACCAGCACGTCGTTCAGATAACTGTTGCGCCGGTCGTAGTAGTCGTTGACGTTACCGGCGAAGCCGAGCTCCTGGTAGAAGAACCGGTTCAGGAAGCGCAGGCGCTGCACCGGAGCGGCGTCGGCGGGCATGCGCTTCTTCAGTCGCAGCGCGAGTGCATCGATCTCCGACAGCACGACTTGCACGTCGAGCTGCGGGTATTCGTCCTGCGCGATCGCCACCGCTGCTTCGAGCAGCGCGAAACTGGAGTCGTCCGCCACCAGGTTGGCAAAGTACTCCAACGGACTCGGGTTGCTGAACAGCAGTGGGTGGCTCATCGCGGCGGTGGTGCGCTCGTGCCGGATCAGTGTAGAGGCTGCCGGTGCGCCGCCGGAAGGCCCTGGTTCACGGGCCCGGCGACCGCTCACGCCGCCTGCGCCTCACGCTTTGCGCACGAACTGCCGCGGGCGCAGCCCCAGCGCCGCCAGTACGGCGAAGTATCCCGTCGCCACGCCGAACAGCACGGCAGCCATCCAGCCCGCGCGCTCGAGGGGCCGCGCACGCAGGCCGATCCAATCGATGGCGTGCCCGGCCCACACCAGAGCCGCAGCCAGCAGCGCGCAGGCGACAACCACGCGAAACGCGAACGCGCCCCAGCCGGGCCGCGGCGTGTAGACGCCACGCCGGCGCAGCCCGACGAACAGCAGGCCGGCATTGAGCAATGCCGCCAGACCGATCGACAGCGACAGCCCGGCCTGGCCCACGAGCGGCACGAAGACCGCATTGAAGAGCTGCGTCACCAGCAGCACACCAATGGCGATCTTCACCGGCGTCCTGGTGTCCTGCCGCGCGTAGAAGCCCGGCGCCAGGACCTTCACGGCGATCAGCCCCATCAAACCGACGCCCCAGCCCATCACGGCGCGCGCGCACTGCACGACGTCGGCGTCGCCGAAGGCCCCGTAGTGGAACAGCACCGCCACCAGCGGCATGGCAAAGGCCAGCAACGCGATGGCACAGGGCAACGCCAGCAGCAACACCAGACGCAGCCCCCAGTCGAGCATGTCGGAATAGGCCTGCGAATCGCCGCGACCCTGCGCCGACGACAGCTGCGGCAGCAGCACCACGCCCAGCGCCACGCCGAGCAGACCGGTCGGAAATTCCATCAATCGATCGGCGTAGGTCAGCCAAGACACCGCCCCCACTGCAATGTGCGAGGCGATCTGCGTGTTGATCACCAGCGACACCTGCGCGACCGACACACCCAGCAACGCCGGCGCCATGCGCATCAGTACGTCGTGCACGCCAGGGTGGTGCCAGGCGCCGCGCAGGCGTGCCAACGTGACCCCCACCTTGGGCAGCATACCCAGCCGCGCAAGGGCGGCCATCTGCATGCCGACCTGCAGCAGGCCACCGAGCACGACACCGGCTGCCAGGGCAAACACCGGCTCGAGTCCACGCTGCCGCAGCCAGGGCGTCAGCGCCAGCGTGGCCGCGATGATCGACAGGTTGAGCAGCACCGGCGTCGCCGCCGGCACCGCGAAACGCTTCCAGGTGTTCAGGATGCCGGCGGCCAAGGCGACGAAGGACATCAGCCCGATGTACGGAAACATCCAGCGCGTCATCACCGTGGCCAGATCCAGGCGCTCCAGGCCCGACGCCATCAGCCAGGCCAGCACGGGCGCACCGACCACGCCCACCACGCAGGTGACCACGAGCGCCCAGACGAGCACCGTGGCCACCGCATCGACCAGCAGATGGGTCGCGGCATCGCCTTCGCGCTCGCGCGTGGCCGCGAGCAACGGAACGAAGGCCTGCGAGAAGGCACCCTCTGCGAACAGCCGCCGAAACAGATTGGGAATGCGGAACGCCACGTTGAAGGCGTCGGTCGCGGCGCTGGCACCGAACTGCGCGGCGATGAGCTGGTCGCGCAGCAGCCCGGTCACGCGCGAGGCCAGCGTCAGTACCGATACGGTGGAGGCGGCCTTGAGCAGGTTCATCGCGCGGCGCGATTATAGGGAGCCCCTTGCGCAAGCCTTGGCGCCGCGCTCGACGCTGAGCGACCGAATGCTATACTTCGCCTCTTTTGACCGGGCCGCCTTTTCCGGGTGGCCACTACTGCACGAACATGGCCACCGCCTCCAAAGCCAAGAAGAAGACCGTCCGACTCGCATCGGGCCGCAAGCGCGCCCGCCAGGACGTTGCGCTCAATGCCCACAACACGGGTCTGCGCTCGAAGTTCCGCACTGTGGTCAAGAACGTGCAGAAGGCCGCCGCCACCGGCGACAAGGCCAAGGCGACCGAGTTGTTCAAGTCCGCTCAGAGCGTCATCGACTCGGTGGCCGACAAGGGCATCTTCCACAAGAACAAGGCCGCCCGTCACAAGAGCCGTCTGTCGGCCCGCCTGAAGGCGATGACCGCCTGATCGGACGCACCGCTCACGAAACGGCCCGCTGCGTGCGGGCCGTTTTCTTGTCCGCAGCGATCCGGCCGCGTCAATCGCCCTCGCCGGGTATCCGCTCGTGCAGTCTCAGGTCGTTGTCGCGCGCAAAGTTCATCGCGAAGTCCCAGGCCATCGGCTCGACCTCGCGCAGTGACTCGTTGACGATCACGCACTTGACGCCGCCGACGACCCGCGGGATGCAATACGGCGAATAGGTCAGATGCGCGCCGATGTACAGGCCCTTGGGACGGAAGGACGACAACGCCCCGGCCAGTCGCTCGGCCCAGTCGCTGGGCCGGAACGGCTTGCCGGCACGGGTGACGCCTTCGATGACGAATTCGCGAGCCAATCGGTCGGGAGTGTTCGGTGGCACGTGCGGCCACAGCGCCCGCGCCGCGAGCACCGCATCCGCCTGTGTCGACATCGTAACCGCTGATTGCTGCAGCGCAGCATGCATGACCCGGCCTCGGTGACCCGATCGCTCGTTGTCGGCTCGTTCACACCCCCGCTTTAGAATCTTCCACGGCCGGCGCGTGACACTGTGACGCCGCCGGCCCTTTCATTTGCACGCCAGGAGCCGCCTCATGCCCGCCCCGTCCCACGTGATGAACACCTACGGCCGACTGCCGTTCGCGCTGTCGCATGGCCGCGGCTGCCGCGTGTGGGACACCGAGGGCCGCGAATACCTCGACGCGCTGGCCGGCATCGCCGTCAACACGCTCGGCCACGGCCATCCGAAGCTGGTGCCGGCGCTGCAGGAGCAGGTATCCAAGCTGATCCATTGCTCCAACTACTACCAGATGCCGCTGCAGGAGCAGCTGGCGGCGCGGCTGTGCGAGCTGTCGGGGCTGTCGTCGGCGTTCTTCTGCTCCACCGGGCTGGAGGCCAACGAGGGTGCGATCAAGATCGCGCGCAAGTTCGGCCACGACCGCGGCATCCAGCGGCCGGAGATCATCGTCTACGAGAAGGCCTTCCATGGCCGCTCGATCGCCACCCTCTCGGCGACCGGCAACACCAAGGTGCAGAAGGGCTTCGAGCCGCTGGTCGAAGGCTTCGTGCGCGTGCCGATGAACGACATCGCGGCGGTGCGCCGCGAGGCCGAGGGCAACCCCAACGTGGTGGCGGTGTTCCTCGAGGTCATTCAGGGCGAAGGCGGCATCAATCCGACGCGGGTCGACTATCTGCGCGACCTGCGCGCGCTGTGCGACCAGAAGAACTGGCTGCTGATGCTCGACGAGGTGCAGTGCGGCATGGGCCGCACCGGCAAGTGGTTCGCTCACCAGTGGGCCGGCATCGTGCCCGACGTCATGCCGATGGCCAAGGGCCTCGGCTCGGGCGTGCCGGTGGGCGCCATCGTCGTCGGTCCGCGGGCCAAGGACGTGCTCGGCCCCGGCAACCACGGCAGCACGTTCGGCGGCAACCCGCTGGCCATGCGCGCCGGCGTCGAGACGCTGCGCATCATGGTCGAGGACCGGCTGGTGGACAACGCCGCGGCGATGGGCGAGCGCATTCGCGCCGGCCTGCAGCGTGAGCTGGCTGGCAACCCCGGAGTGGTGGAGATCCGTGGCCAGGGCCTGATGCTGGGCATCGAACTCGCGCGGCCGTGCGCCGAGCTGGTCGGCCTGGCCGCGAAGGCGGGCCTGCTGATCAGCGTGACGGCCGACAACGTGGTGCGCCTGCTGCCGCCGCTGATCATCAGCGCGGCCGAGATCGACGAGGTGGTGCGCATCCTCTCGCCGCTGATCCGCGACTTCCTCGCCAAGGGCGCATGAAGCCGGGCCCGAGCCTGATGAAGCACTTCCTGCAGTTCAGGGACTTGCGGGCCGAGGAGTATGCCTACCTGTTCGAGCGCACGCGCATCATCAAGACGCGCTTCAAGAACTACGAGCGCTATCAGCCGCTCGCCGACCGCACGCTGGCGATGATCTTCGAGAAGGCCAGCACGCGCACCCGTGTCAGCTTCGAGGCCGGCATGTACCAGATGGGCGGCTCGGTGGTGCATCTCACCGCGGGCGACAGCCAGTTCGGCCGCGCCGAGCCGATCGAGGACGCGGCCCGCGTGATCAGCCGCATGGTCGACATCGTGATGATCCGCACCTTCGAGCAATCGAAGATCGAGACCTTCGCGGCGCACTCCCGGGTGCCGGTGATCAACGGCCTCACCAACGAGTACCACCCGTGCCAGATCCTGGCCGACGTGTTCACCTACATCGAGCAACGCGGCTCGATTCAGGGCAAGGTGGTGGCGTGGGTGGGCGACGGCAACAACATGGCCAACACCTGGCTGCAGGCCGCCGACATCCTGGGCTTCACGCTGCATGTCAGCACGCCGAGCGGCTACGAGATCGATCGCCAGTTGGTCGGCATCAACAACCCGGGCTGCGTGAAGACCTTCAAGAGCCCATTTGCCGCCTGCGAGGGCGCACACCTCGTCACCACCGACGTCTGGACCAGCATGGGCTACGAGGCCGAGAACGCCGAGCGCCAGAAGGTCTTCGCCGACTGGTGCGTCGACGCGCAGATGATGCAGCTGGCGCAGAACGACGCGCTCTTCATGCACTGCCTGCCCGCGCACCGCGGCGAGGAGGTGTCGGCCGAAGTGATCGACGGCCCGCAATCCGCCGTCTGGGACGAGGCGGAAAATCGCTTGCACGTGCAGAAGGCCTTGATGGAATTCCTGCTGCTCGGCCGCATCGGCTAGCCGAGCGTGTGTTCGATGCGCGGTTTGCATCTCACGGCTGACCTGTTCGACTGCCGCGACCCCGACGGGCTGATGACCGCGGGCGCACCGCTGGTCGCGCTGTGCGAGCAACTCGCGCGCGCGGCAGGGCTCAACGTGGTCGGCCGCCACTTCCATGGGTTTCCGCCCGACGCCCACGGCAGCGTCGGCTGGACCGGCGTGCTGCTGCTGGCCGAGTCGCACCTGGCGATCCACACCTGGCCCGAGCAGGCCGCCGTGACGCTGGACGTCTTCGTCTGCAATGTCGGGCGCGACAACACCGCTGCGGCACACCAGTTGCTTGATGCGCTTGTCGGCCGGTTTGCGGCGAAGCGGGTGCGACGCCAGCAAGTTGTCCGTGGCATCGACGACGCCGACGCATGAGCCCTTGCCCGTGAAGACCGCGCTGATCACCGACCTGCACGCCAACCGCGAGGCGGTGGAAGCCGTGATGAACCATGCGCAGGGCCAGGGCGCGACGGCCTATGCGTTTCTCGGCGACTTCGTCGGCTACGGCGCCGACCCGGCATGGGTTGTCGACCTGGTGCGCGAGCAGGTCGGCCGCGGTGCGCTCGCGATCCAGGGCAATCACGATCTCGCCACCGTACTCGGAGTCAACCCGGCGATGCGGCCGGACGCCAAGGCGGTGATCGAATGGACGCGCGCCTCGCTCGACGCCGCGCAACTCGACTTCCTGCAGTCGCTGCCGCTGTCGCGGCGCCACGGCGAGCTGCTGTTCGTGCATGCCAACGCCTACGCGCCCGGCGCCTGGGACTACATCCTCAACGCCGAGCTGGCGCTACGCAGCATGCTTGCCACGCCGTGCCGCGTGACCTTCTGCGGCCACATGCACCAGCCGCGCCTGTTCCACGCCGCGGCCGCCGGACGTGCCGGCGAATTTGCGCCGAAACCCGGCGCGCCGATCGCACTGCGGCCAGAGGGACAGTGGCTGATCATCCCGGGCTCCGCCGGGCAGCCGCGTGACGGCAACCCCGACGCCTGCTACGCGGTCTACGACGACCAGCTGCCGAGCATCGCCTACCACCGCGTGCCCTACGACCACGACAAGGCCGCCGGCAAGGTGCGCGCCGCCGGCCTGCCGCTGCGCCTGGCGGCGCGCCTGCACACCGGACATTGACGCCCACCCCCGAGGCGGCCCCGGCCGCCTCCCCCTCAAGGGGGCCACACCAGCGGACCGGCGGAGCCGGATCCGCGGTGTCCACTTGACATTAGCTTAGTTTCCGCGCAAACGGAAGCGTTGCAGCTTGCCCGTCTCGGTGCGTGGCAGTGAGTCGCGGAATTCGATCGCGCGCGGGTACTTGTACGGCGCGATCGATTGCTTGACGAAGTCCTGCAGCGTCTTCACCAATGCGGCGTCGGCCAAGGTGCCCGGCTTGACGACCACGAAGGCCTTGACGATCTGGCCGCGCTCGTCGTCGGCCGCGCCGACCACCGCGCATTCGGCCACCGCCGGGTGCAGCAGCAACGCCGACTCGACCTCCGGGCCGGCGATGTTGTAGCCCCCGCTGATGATCATGTCGTCGGTGCGCGCCTGGTAGACGAACTGGCCGTCGTCGGCGATGCAATAGGCGTCACCGGTCAGGTTCCAGCCGTTCTGCACGTAACTGGTCTGCCGTGCATCGGCCAGGTAGCGGCAGCCGGTCGGCCCCTTTACGGCGAGACGGCCGACCTGCCCGCGCGGGGCCTCCCGGCCCTGCTCGTCGAGCACGCAGGCGCGGTAGCCGGGCACGACCAGACCGGTGGCGCCGCCGCGCGCCTGGTCTTCGCGCGCGGAGATGAAGATGTGCAGCATCTCGGTCGAGCCGATGCCGTCGATCATCTCGATGCCGCTGGCCTGCTTCCACAGCGTGCGAGTCGCGGCGGGCAATGCCTCACCGGCCGACACGCACTTGCGCAGGCTCGACAGGTCGTGCTGGGCCACCTGCGACGCCATCGCGCGGTACGAGGTGGGCGCGGTAAAGCACACGCTGGCACGATGACTCGCGATGGCGGCCAGCAGCGCGTCGGGCGAGGCCTTCTCGAGCAGCACAGTGGAGGCGCCGATCGACAGCGGAAACAGCAGCAGACCGCCGAGCCCGAACGTGAACGCCAGCGGAGGGCTGCCGATGAATCGATCTTCGGCGGTCGCGCGCAGCACGTGCGGCGGCCAGCACAGGCACGATGCCATCACATCGCGGTGGAAATGCATCGTGCCCTTTGGCTGACCGGTGGTGCCCGACGTGAAGGCGATCAGGCACACGTCATCGAGTGCGGTGTCGACGGCCGTGAAGTCGTCGCCCGGGTGCATGGCCATGCGGGCTTCCAGACTGGCCCCCGCGCCGTCGTGGAAGTGCAGCACCTGCGTCAGGCTCGGACAATCGGCGCGCGCCTTGGCCAGTTCGTCGGCCAGCCGCGCATCGCACAACGCATGGCTGACCTGTGCCTTGCCGACGATCTGCGTCAGCTCCTTCGCGCGCAGCAGCGGCATGCTGCCCACCGCTATGCCGCCAGCCTTGACGACGCCAAACCAGCAGGCGGCCAGCATCGGCGAATTGCCGCCACGCAGCAGCACGCGCTGGCCGGCCTGCAGTCCGAGCTCGCCGACCAGCACACGCGCCACGCGATTGGCCTGCGCCAGCAGCTGCACGTAGCTCCAGGCCACGCCCTCGCCGAACACGCAGGGCCGATCGCCCCAGCCGCGCTCGACGGCCTTGTCGAGCAGTTCGTCCGCGCAGTTGAGTCGCTCGGCGAACTTCAGCTCGGGCAGATCGAAGACGAATTCGGGCCACTGGTGCGGTGGCGGCAGGTTGTCGCGTGCGAAGGTGTCGACATGGCCGCTGGGGATCATCGGGCCTCCGTGTGTCGGGTGTCGATGGCCACTGTAGCGTCAAGCCGACCCTGCCCGCAGCGGAATGACCCGCAGCCCCTATCATCGAACGCATGGCGCAGCGCCTGTGGGACATCTCGCCGCCGGTCCACGCCGGCGCGCCGGTCTTTCCTGGCGACACGCCGTACCGGCAGCGCTGGGCGGCGACGATCGCGCCGGGCTGTCCGGTCAACGTCAGCGCGCTCGAGCTGTCGCCGCACGTCGGCGCCCATGCCGACGCACCGCTTCACTACGACCCCGAAGGCGCCGCCGTCGGAGCGCTCGAGCTGGCGCCCTACCTCGGCCCCTGCCGCGTAGTGCATGCCATCGGCTGCGGGCCGCTGATCGAGCCGCGCCACCTGGCCCACGCCCTCGAGCGCCTGCCGCCGCGCGTGCTGGTGCGCACCTACGCCCGCGCCCCGATCGACCGCTTCGACGATGCGCTGACGGCCTACGCCGCCGCCACCGTCGAGCAGCTGGCAAGCCTGGGCGTGACGCTGATCGGCATCGACACCGCCAGCATCGACCCGGCCGACAGCAAGGCACTGCCCAGCCACCAGGCGATCCGCCGACTTGGCCTGCGCGTGCTGGAGAACCTGGTGCTCGACGAGGTCGACGAAGGCGACTACGAGCTGATCGCGCTGCCGCTGCGCCTGACCACCGCCGATGCGTCGCCCGTGCGCGCGGTGCTGCGCCGCTGAACCTGGGAGCCCATGATGCCGCTGACCCGCGACGACTGCCTGGCGCTGGACGTCGCCGATGCGCTGGCCCCGCTGCGCAAGCAGTTCGAGCTGCCCGCCGGCGTGGTCTACCTCGACGGCAACTCGCTCGGCGCGCTGCCGAGTGCCACGCCGGCGCGCCTGCAGCAGGCACTGCGCGACGAGTGGGGTCGCGGTCTGATCCGCAGCTGGAACGACGCGCACTGGATTGACCTGCCGCAGCGCATCGGCGACAAGATCGCGCGCCTGGTCGGTGCCGCGCCCGGTGAGCTGGTCGTGGCCGACTCGACTTCGGTGAACCTGTACAAGGTGCTGTCGGCGGCGCTCGACCTGCAGCGCCAGCGCTCACCCGACCGGCGCGTGGTGCTGTCCGAACGCAGCAATTTCCCGACCGACCTGTACATCGCGCAGTCGCTGGCGCGCGACAAGGGCTGCGAGCTGCGCCTGCTGCAGGCCGACCAGCTGGCAGCCGCGCTCGACGAGCAGGTCGCCGTGCTGATGCTGACCCACGTGAATTACCGCACCGGCCAGCTGCACGACATGGCCGCGCTGACGCGGCAGGCCCACGAACGCGGCGCCCTGGCCGTCTGGGACCTTGCGCACTCGGCCGGCGCGGTGCCAGTGGACCTCAACGCGACCGACGCCGACTTCGCGGTCGGCTGCGGCTACAAGTACCTGAACGGCGGCCCCGGTGCGCCGGCCTTCGTGTGGGCGCATCGCCGACATGTGCCGCAGTTCGAGCAGCCGCTGTCGGGCTGGATGGGCCACGCCAGCCCGTTCGAATTCGCACCTGAGTACCGCGCGGCCAACGGCGTCGCGCGCTACCTGTGCGGCACGCCGCCGGTGCTGTCGATGGTGGCGCTCGAGTGCGGCGTCGACACGCTGCTCGCCGCCGAGCCGCTGGGCGGCATGCCGGCGCTGCGTGGCAAGTCGCTGGCGCTGACACGGCTGTTCCGCGAACTGGTCGACCAGCGCTGCGGCGGTCACGGCCTGCAGTGGGTGTCCCCGCGCGACGATGCGCTGCGCGGCAGCCAGGCTTGCCTGACGCGTGAGAGCGGTGCCTACGCGATCGTGCAGGCGCTGATCGAGCGCGGCGTCATCGGCGACTTCCGCGCCGGTGAGTCCGGCTCGCCCGACATCCTGCGTTTCGGCTTTACACCGCTGTACCTGCGCTACCTCGATGTGTGGGACGCTGTCGAACAGTTGCTTGCGGTGCTCGTTAGCGCCGTCTGGCGCGAGCCGCGTTTCAGCCGGCGCACCGCGGTGACGTGATGTCCGATGGCGCCAGTGCGGCCGCGCATCGCGTGATGATCGTCGGCTGCGGTTTTGGCGGGCTTGAGGCCGTGCGCGTGCTGGCGCGCGATGCGCGCGTCGACATCACAATGGTCGATCGCACCAACCACCATCTCTTTCAGCCGCTGCTGTACCAGGTGGCGACGGCCGGCCTGGCGGCGCCGGCGGTCTCGGCGCCGATCCGCCACGTGCTGCGCCGCGAGATGGGGCGCGGCCGGCTGACCATCCTGCGCGCCGAGGTGGTCGACATCGATCCGGCCGCACACGCGGTGGTGCTCGACGATGGCGTGCGATTGCCATACGACGAGCTGGTGGTCGCCGCTGGCGCGACGCACAGCTACTTCGGGCACGACGACTGGTCGCGCCACGCGCCGGGGTTGAAGACGCTGGCCGATGCGTTCGACATCCGCGAACGCATCATCGGCGCGTTCGAGCGCGCCGAACGCGCCGACGACCTGGCCGAACGCGCGGCCTGGCTCAGCTTTGCGATCGTCGGCGGCGGCCCCACCGGTGTCGAACTGGCCGGCACGCTGGTCGAGATCGCGCGCCACACGCTGCCGCAGGAGTTCCGCCGCATCGATTCGCGGCGCACGCGCGTCGTGCTGATGGAAGGCTCGCCGCGCGTGCTCGGCGCATTCGACGAACGCCTGTCGGCCAGCGCCAGGCGCCAACTGGAGGCGATGGGCGTCGAGGTGCGCTGCGGCTGCCAGGTCACCGCGATCGATCGCGACGGGCTCACGTTCGCCGAGTCTGGCGGCGCGCCGCAGCGGCTGCCGGCGCGCACGGTGGTCTGGGCCGCCGGCGTTCAGGCCTCGCCACTCGGTCGCGTGCTCGCCGAGCGCGCCGGCGCGGCGCTCGACCGCGCCGGCCGCGTTGTGGTCGACGCCGAGCTTGGCGTGCCGGGGCGGCCCGAGATCCATGTCGTCGGCGACCTCGCCAGCGCGACCACACCCACGGCTCAAGGCGCACGGCCGGTACCAGGCGTCAGCCCGGCCGCCAAGCAGATGGGCCGACTGGTGGCACGCAACATCCGGCGTCGCCTCGATGGCCGACCGGCACGGACCTTCCGCTACCGCGACTACGGCACGTTGGCCACCATCGGCCGCAAGGCGGCCGTGGTGCAGCTGGCGCTGCCGGGCGCGCTGCAGCTGCGCTTTTCCGGCTGGTTCGCCTGGGTGTTCTGGCTGTTCGCGCACATCTGGTTCCTGATCGGTTACCGCAACCGCCTGGTCGTGCTGATCGACTGGGCGTGGAGCTACTGGACCTTCGCCCGCCACGCCCGCGTGGTGGCGCAGCGCGACGCGTCTTCCCCGCTACCACTGCCGACGGATCGCACGACCGGTGAACGCCCGGACACGCCAGCGCCGACGCGGCGCCCCTAAAATCGATCACACCGCCCTTTGCCTTGCCTGGCGCCACCGATCCGGTCGCGCGGGCCCACCGGGAGCCAGACCATGGACAGCCGAGTCACCGTGCAGCGTGAACGCATCGAACACGCGCGCGAAGCGCTCGTCCGCCATGGCGCCCATGCGCTGCTGGTGCCCTCGGCCGATCCGCACCTGTCGGAATACCTGCCCGGGCGGTGGCAGGCGCGGCAGTGGCTGTCGGGTTTCACCGGGTCGATGGGCACACTGGCGATCACGCTCGACAAGGCCGCGCTGTTTGCCGACAGCCGCTACTGGACGCAGGCTGAAGCCGAACTCGCCGGCAGCGGCATCGAGCTAGTGAAGATCCCTACCGGCGCCGCGACGCATCACATTGACTGGCTGGCGCAGCAGTTGCGCCCCGGGCAGACACTGGCGGTCGACGGCCAAGTGCTGGGCCTGGCCAGCGCCCAGCAGCTGCGGGGCGCGCTCGACAAGGCTGGCGTCGCGCTGCGCACCAATCTCGACCTGATGGCAGACATCTGGCCGGATCGGCCGGCACTGCCGGCGCGCCCGGTGTACGCGCATGCGGCGCCGCATGCCGTTGCACCGCGCGGCGAGCGGCTGGCCCACGTGCGCGAGGCGATGGCCCGCCACGGTGCGACCCACCACTTCGTCTCCACCGTCGACGACATCGCCTGGATCACCAGCCTGCGCGGCGCCGACGTCGAGTACAACCCGGTCTTTATCGCGCATCTGCTCGTCGACTCGACCTCGGCGCAACTGTTCGTCGGTGCCGGCAAGATCGATGCGGCGCTGGCCCGGCAACTGGCGGGCGACGGCATCACGGTGGCCGACTATGCGCGCGCCGCGGACGCGCTGTGCGGCCTGGGCGCCGGCACGGTGCTGCTGATCGATCCGCGACGCGTGACCTTCGGCTTCCGCGAACAGGTACCCGCGACCGTGCGCGTGGTCGAGGCCATCAACCCGAGCACGCTGCTGAAGAGCCGCAAGACGGCGCAGGAAGCGGGCTTCGTGCGCGAGGCGATGATCGAGGACGGCGCGGCGATGTGCGCGTTCTACGCCTGGTTCGAGCAGGCGCAGCGCGCTGGCGAACGCATCACCGAGCTGACGATCGACGAACGGCTGAGCGCGCAGCGCGCCAGCCGCCCGGGTTTCGTCGGCTTGAGTTTCTCGACCATTGCCGGCTTCAACGCCAACGGCGCGCTGCCGCACTACCGCGCCACGCCGCAGGCGCACGCCGTCATCGCCGGCAACGGCCTGCTGCTGATCGACTCGGGCGGTCAGTACCTCGGCGGCACCACCGACATCACGCGCGTGTGGCCGATCGGCACCATCAATGCCGCCCAGCGGCGCGACTTCACGCTGGTGCTGAAGGCGATGATGAACCTGTCGCGCACGCGGTTCCCGCGCGGTACGCTGTCGCCGATGATCGACGCGATCGCACGCGCGCCGCTGTGGGAACACGGCCTCGACTACGGCCACGGCACCGGGCACGGCGTCGGCTACTTCCTCAACGTGCACGAGGGCCCGCAGTCGATCAGCCAGGCGCAACCCGACCCGAACATGGCGATGCAGCCGGGCATGATCACCTCGATCGAACCCGGCGTGTACCGGCCGGGCCAATGGGGCGTGCGCATCGAGAACCTGGTGCTCAACGTGCCGGTGGACACACCCGAGCACGGCAACTTCGGCGAGATGCTCGAGTTCGAGACACTGACGCTGTGCCCGATCGACACCCGCTGCATCGAGCGCACGCTGATGCGGGCCGACGAGGTTGCCTGGCTCGACCGTTATCACGCGCTCGTGCGCGAGCGGCTGGCGCCGCGCCTGTCGGGCGACGCGCTGGCGTGGCTGACGACGCGCACCGCCGCTCTCGGCACCTGACTGCCGGCGCGCGATCGGTCGTTCCCGCAGCCGATTGACCGCGATGCATGCGATCGGCGTCGACGTCGGCGGCACCAAGCTCGAGGCCGTGGTGCTCGACGCTGACGGCCGCGAGCAGTGGCGCGAGCGCTGCCCGACTCCGCGCGCCGACTACGCAGCCACGCTGCAGGCGATCGTGGCCCTCGCCGAGCGCGCACGCGCGTCGCTGCGCGGCGCGCCGTGCACGCTGGGCTTCGGCACGCCCGGCAGCGTGTCGCGCGACGGTCTGATGAAGAACTGCAACTCCACGCAGCTCAACGGCCAGCCGCTGCCGGGCGATCTGTCAGCGCGCCTGGGCCAGCCGGTGCGCGTGGCCAACGACGCCAACTGCCTGGCGATGTCGGAAGCGACCGACGGTGCCGGCGCCGGCTGCGACGTGGCCTTCGCCGCCATCCTGGGCACCGGTGTCGGCGCCGGCATCGCGGTGCACGGTCGCGTGCTCGAAGGGCCCAACCGGCTGGCCGGCGAATGGGGCCACCTGCCATTGCCCTGGGCCGACGGCGACGATCCGCGCTGGCCCTGCTACTGCGGACAGACCGGTTGCACTGAGACGCTGCTCAGCGGCCCCGGCCTGGCGCGCGATCACGCGGTGCGCCATGGCGGCGCCGCGTCGGCGGCGCAGATCGCCGAGCGGGCGGCGGCTGGCGACGCCGCGGCGGAGGACACGCTCGCCCGCTGGGAGCGCCGCCTGGCGCGTGCGCTGGCCCAGGTGATCAACCTGCTCGACCCTGACGTCATCGTGGTCGGCGGCGGGCTCTCCCGTATCGAACGCACCTACCGCACCGTACCCGCGTTGTGGACGCCGTGGATCTTCACCGGCGGGCTGCACGAGCCGGTGCGCACGCGCCTGCTGCCGAGCCGGCACGGCGACGCCTCGGGCGTGCGCGGGGCCGCCTGGCTGTGGCGCCAGCCGGTGCCAGCCACCTGATCGGCCGCGGCTCGTCGCCGATAGGCTCGTTTGGGCGCGCTGCTGCTGCGGCCCATCGCTCGGCGCTCGTCGTTGACGCAGCGGCTGCGTAAAGTCACCCTCGTCGACGGCTGCGGTGCCTGTTCCATGGCGGTCGGCAAACCCTCCAGATCCCCGGGCACAACCCACATGGGGATCGACCTTTCGGGGCCGGTGCGAATCGGCCCCGCTTTCTTTGCGCTACATCTGGCGAAAGCGGTGCAGGTAGCTTCGGCTGACAGGCAGCGTCTCGGGGCGACCGCGCAGGTGGATATCCGCCGTCTCGTTGGCGCCGCGCGTCACCTGCACCACGTGGCGCAGGTTGACGATGACCGAACGGTGAACCTGGACGAACTGCTCGGGGTCGAGTTCGTCGATCAGCTCGCGGATGGGCTTGCGGATCAGCGCCTCGCCACCCTCGCAGACAACCAGCGTGTACTTCTCGTCGCTGCGCAGATAGATCACCTGGTCGACCGCAATCATGCGCACCGTGGTGCCGACCGACGCGCGGATCCATTGCAGCGGCGCCGGCGGCGTGGCCCGCGAGCGCACCAGCCGCGCCAGTTGCTCGAGCATCGCCTCCAGGCTGCCGTCGCCGGTGGCGGGCAGCGGCTGCTGCGCCAGGCGCTGCTGCAGCCGCGCCACCGTCGTGGCCAGGCGCGCCTCGTCGAGCGGCTTGACGACATAGTCGAGCGCTCCCTGCTCGAAGGCCTGCACCGCATACTGCTCGAACGCCGTGACGAAGACGATCTGCGCGCGCGTGCCGATCGCCCGCGCCGCATCGACGCCGTTCATGCCCGGCATGTGCACGTCGAGGAACACGATCGCGGGCCGCTGCGCCTCGAACAACTCGACCGCCTCGCGTCCGTTGCGCGCCTGCGCCACCACCTGCAGCTCGGGCCACTGGCGCGCCAGGTGCACCTGCAACTGTTCGCGCAGCAGCGGCTCGTCGTCGGCGATTAGCGCGCGGCAGCTCACGCGCGCGCCTCGAACGACAACTCGGCCCGCACGCCGCAAGGTGCAAGGGCCTGCAACGACACAGTGGACGAGGCGCCGAACACGCCCTGCAGGCGCGAGCGCAGGTTCGCCAGGCCGGTGCCCGGCGGGCCGGCGCCGCGCAGGCCGATGCCGGTGTCCGCGACCCACAGGCGCACACGCGGACCCTCACCTTCGCGCCGCCCACCGACCTCGATATGGCCGCCCTGCTCACCGGGGTCGATCCCGTGCCGGATCGCGTTTTCCACCAGCGTCAGCAGCGCCATCGGCGGAAAGCGCACTGCGGACAAGGCCGCATCGACCTCGACGGCATATGTCAGGCGATCGGGCATGCGCATGTGCATCAATTCGAGGTACGACCGCACCAGCGTCAGCTCGTCGGCCAGCGTTGCCAGCGTACCGTCCTTCAGGCGCGGAAGCGCGGCCCGCAGGTAGGCGATCAGGCTCCTCAGCACCGGCGCGGCGCGTGGCGAGCCGCTCTCGACGAGCGCCTGCACGTTGGCCAGCGTGTTGAACAGGAAGTGCGGCTCGATCTGCGCCGTCAGCACCGTCAGGCGCGCATCGAGCGCCTGGCGCTCGAGTTCACTGCGCTCGACGGCGAACTGCAGCGCCTGCGAACGCGCCTGCGCCTCGCGCTCGCGCACCACGGCGCCGAGCGTCACCAGCACGCCGAGCACCGTGGCGCAGCCCGCGATCCACAGCAGGCCGAGCATGCGATAGGGGTTCTCCAGCACCGCGGCGATGTCGCCGCTGGTCGAGAACAGGTAGACGGTCATCGTGGCCGCCGGCGCGACCAGCACCACCGCCAGCGCCTGTGCCAGCCAGCGCGGCAGCCAGCGAAATCGCCACAAGCCGGCCAGCCGATGCGCCAGCACCACCGCCAGCGCGACGAACAGCGTGCGGCCGAGCAGCGCCGGGAACGGCGTCATGAAGATCGGGTTGAGCAGCAGCGCCACCGTCACCGCCAGGCCGATCGCCCAGCCGACGCTGCCGACATTCAGTTCGCGCACGAAGCGCCGCCACACCGGCGCAGGCGGCGCGGGCGGCGCATCTGGGATGGCAGTCGGCGGCAGCGCGGACATGCCGGCACGATAACCGCAGCGCCGGGCTCGTCCAAGCCCGGCCTTCCGGCCGTGCGACGAACGACGGCAGGCGCGGTGCGGAAGGCGCCCCGCCCCCGCGATCGTGGGCTGCTTGGCGGGTGCTACGCGCCGGCGCGCTGCATCGGTGCGGTCAAGGCCTGCCGCAGCGTGTCGGCGCTGTCCTGCAGGTGCGCGCGCGCCTCGGCGCTCAGACCCTTGCGCTGCGACGCCGCCTGGATGCGACCGAGCAGCTCGTGCGCCTGTGCGCGCACCAGCGAGCGGGCATCGGCCCGTGCCAGCGGCGACGGACGCAGCAGCATGTTGCTCAGGCGGTTGGTGTACTCGCGCTGCAGTTCGCGCCGTGTCCTTGCGATGTCGCCGCCGGCCCCGCGCAGCTCGCTCCACACCTCGTCGCCGACGCGCTGGTACAGCTCCGACAGGCGCAGCGCCGGTCCGCTCTTGTCGGCCTTGCCCTCGCTGTCGAGCAGGCGCTGGGCCACGCTGTCATTGATCAAGGCACCCAGCAGCGCGCGCTGCATGTCGATCACGACGTTGGCCAGTGAATAGTCGGTGGCCACCGACGCCGCCTCGCCGCTGAACAGCGCGTCGCGCCGATCCTGAAAACTCGGCGCCAGGCGCCGCTGCAGCGCCGGCGACATGACGAAGCTGTCGGCCGCCAGCACGCCCCGCGCCAGCAGGTCGAGCGCCTCGCGCTGCGCGGCCATGCTCACCGGCATCAGCGGGTCGCGGCCGCTGCCGGGGTAGTCGCGCAGCGTGCGCACGCCGCCGATCTGCCGCGCCAGGATGCCGGAGGCGCGCGCCGCGTCGCGCAGCGCGAAGTTCAGCGATCGACGCAGCACCGAGTAGTCGTCGCTGCTCTTCAGTTCACGGGTCTCCTGGCGCCGGATCAGGTCGCGGGCGATCTCGAAGCGCTTCTTGGCGAACGCCACCGGGTTGTCGCCTAGGTCGAAGTGCAGCGACTCCGGATCGATGCCGAGAAAGTTGTCCTCGTCGGTGCCGTAGGCCAGCTGCGGTTCGTTGCTGCGCGCCGCGATGCGCATCAGCTCGCCGCGCTCCTGCTCCGGCGCAAGCGGCTTGTAGCCGTATTCGATGGCCCAGTAGTCATAGGGACCGAGGTGCAGTTGCCACGCCGCCGCCGTGCGCTCGCCGGGCCGGCCCAGGTTGATCGGCGCGTACTCCATCACCGAGCCCGCAAGGCCGTTCTTGGCGGTGAACTCGGGGTCCGACAACTGCGCATCGGTGTAGATGCGCGAGCTGCGGAAGTTGTGGCGCAGGCCCAGCGTGTGGCCGACCTCGTGGATGGTGGTGTCGGTCAGGTAGTCGAGCACCCACTGCTGGGCCTCGGGGCTGTCGGGATCGAGCTCGCCGCGCGCTTCGAGCACGTCGAGCGCGTAGCCGAGCTGCTCGGCGGCGAAGTCGGCGTGACGGCATTGGTCGTCAAGGCCGGCACCGTTCTGGCGCTGGCTCATCAGTTCGGCCAGGCGTTCGTCGCTGGTGGACTGCATCAGAGCCGGCCAGTCGACCGCCACGCGCGACGACAGCACTTGCGAGCGCAGCATGCGCACGCTGCGTGACGACAGGCTCTCGAACGCGATGTCGGCATCGAGGATCTCGCCGCTGCGCGGGTCGATCTGGCTCGGGCCGATGGCACCGAACTGCGCCACCGCATTGGTCATCCAGCGGATCGACGCAACGCCGACGTCCAGCGTGTCGAAGTCGGCGTCGTCGGGCTGCACCTTGACGATGATGGCGTTCTTGAAGCCGATACGCTCGAAGGCGTCGTTCCAGGCCAGGATGCCCTTGCTGATCGCGTCGCGGTACTTCAGCGGAATCGTGCGGTCGAGCCAGTAGGTGATGGGCTTCACCGGCTCGGACAACGCGGCCGACGGATCCTTCTTCTCCAGCCGCCAGCGGTTGATCGTGTAGACCCGCGGCGTGCGCGTGAGGTCGTTGCTGAAGTCCTGCTTGACGGTGTCGAAGTAGCCCACGCGCGGATCGGCCAGGCGCGGCGTCATCGGCTGCTCGGGCAGCCGAGCCAGCGAATAGTGCAGGCCGACGAACAGGCTGCGCGCGTCGGGCACCGCGAACGGCACCGTCGGCGCCGGCCCCATCGAGCCCGGCGCGGGCTGCGCGATGCTCGCAGTGGCGTAGTGCGCCATCACCTCGAACACCACCTGGTCGGGCTTGCCGCGCACCGCGGTGATCGCCGAGTTGCGGCTGTCGAACGCATAACCCTGGCGGAAGTTGCGCTGCAGCCCACCGCCCAGACCCAGCAGGTCGTTGAGGAACAGTGCGTTGGCTTCGATCAGCACCGTCTTGCGCTCGGGGTGCGGCTGGCTCGCCACGGCGGTCGAGCCGATCAGGCTGGGCGAGAAGCCAGCCTGCACAGCACGCGCCTCGGGCGAGCCGGCCTTGGCGACGAATTCGGTGTTGCGTGCGACCAGCTGCACCTGGTTGTAGACGCGGCGGAACTCCACCAGCTGCTGCCGCCCGTAGCGGCCGTAGGGGCCGACCATGGTGCCGCCGAACAAGCCCGCCTCGCCGATGCCTTGCGCGATCTTGGGCGCCAGCAACATCGCCTTGCCGAAGTCCTCAGGGGCCAGCTCGATCCAGACCTTGTCGTCCTTCTGCCAAGTAGTCAGCGCGCCGTCCTGCTTCTTGGCGTCCTTGATCACGCTGGCAAAGGCCGGGGGCTGGCCGGGCAATGCCGGCGGGGGCGCAGTAGCGGTGCGGGCGGCGCTGGAGGCTGCCGCAGAGGCGGCCGTGGCGGCGACGGGCGCGCTGGCTGCCGCGGTGGCTGCGCCGGGCGCAGAACCGGCCGTGCCGACGGGCGCCGAGGCGCAGGCCGTCAGCATGATGGCGGCCGAAAGAATCGACAGACTGCGCGGGTGGGTGGCAGGGGTTCGCATGGCAGGACAGCACCATTGATCGCGGAGCCGGTTGCCCCGACGTGGACGAAAGGGGGGCTCGTGGCCCCAGACTTGCCGTCAATTGTGCGGCAAGTGCGCATCTTCCATCATCTCAAGCCCTATGGTATGCCCTGCGCAATTTGGACTCCGCGCCCATATCATCACGCTGCGGGCCGCCTGTTCCGCCTGTTCGTGAAGCGGCCCGACCGCCCTGCCGGGCGTGAGACCACCTCAAAGGACGCCCGCCCATGAAATCAATAGCTGCCGCCTTGTTTCTCGTCTGCTGCAT
>Ga0075356_1000042_pt1 | contig 23965 bp, 23 predicted proteins | sample WestPond_Cattail_FD_120073 | JGI IMG/M metagenome (GOLD analysis project Ga0075356, IMG submission 120073) | Natural and restored wetland microbial communities from the San Francisco Bay, California, USA, that impact long-term carbon... | ecosystem: Environmental > Terrestrial > Soil > Wetlands ... | reverse complement strand
TGCCGTTGACCTCGCCGAAGCAATGGTGCAGCAACACGTAGGCCGAGCCGGCCGCGTAGGGGCTCGCGTAGTTGCCGACCACCGAGTCCCAGCCGAGCACGGCTTTCAACGGCTCTGATTCGAAGGTCGCGTCGAGCCAGTGCCCGGCGCTCTTGGTGAACACATCCAGCAGGTCGCGTTTGCCGTCGGTGGGGAGCGCGCCGAAGTCGAGCAGCAGCCGCGCCGCCGCGGCGGCGTCGCGCAGACTCTCCACCACCAGCGGCCCGCCCAGGTTGGGCGGCGCGCGCAGCACCCATTTCTTCAGCTGGTCGGCCAGCCGATCCAGGCGCGCGTAGTACCCGCCCAGCGCCTGCGCGTCACGCGCCGAGAACTTGGCCACTTCGCGCTGGGTGGCGTCGGCGTCGCCGCCAAACCGCAGAGAGCGGCCATCCTCCAGCGGCACGAAGTTGGCGAACGGGCGCTCCACGATCCTGAGCCCGCGTTCGGCCAGGCGCAGGTCGCGGATCACTTGGGGGTTCAGCAGGCTGACCGTGTAGCTCGCGGTCGAGTTGCGAAAGCCGGGGAAGAACTCCTCGGTGACCGCGGCGCCGCCGACGACCGCGCGCTTTTCGAGCACGCGCACCCGAAGACCGGCCGCCGCCAGGTAGCAAGCGCAGACCAGGCCGTTGTGGCCGGCTCCGACAATGAGTGCGTCGACGGAGGCTGGGTCTGCGGTGGCCATGGCGCGCCGATGTTAGCGTGGGCATTCACCGGGGGCGGCGGGTAGCAGATCGCCGCGGTCATCCCGTTGCAAGCCCTACGGTCGGTGCCTAGAATCCGCTCATTAACAAGAACATCGAGGGGACGTTCATGAGCGCAGCACATGCAACGTGCAGCGGCGCGGCGCGGGTGTGGGCCCTGGCGCTGCTGGCGCTTTCGCTCATCGGCTGCGCCGGCATCACGCCCAAGCGCATGGTGCCCGAGGCCATGGCGGGGTCTGAGCGCAAGGTCGCGCAACGGGTGCGCGTGATGCCGGTCACCGGCGCGCGCGACACGTTCTTCGGTGGCGCGGCGTTTCCTACCAAGGAGCAGTTCCACGAGGCCCTGGTGGCCACGGTCGAGAAGTCCGGCCTGTTCGCCGGCGTGTCGCCCAGCGCCGGCGACCTGGACCTTACCGTGTCGGTGCTCTCGATCGATCAGACAGGCTTTCTGCCGCTTACGGTACGCCTGGTGGCGAACTACAAGTTCACCGCTCGCGACGGTGCGTTGATCTGGTCGGAAACCTACGACTCCTCGCATAGCGCCAACGACTTCGCCGGTGCTTCGCGCACCGTGAACGCCAACGAGGGCGCCGTGCGGGAGAACTTCAAGGCCTTCGTGCAGGGCGCGCGCGAGCGGTTCCGCCCCTAGCGCAGCGAGTGCGCGCAACGCAAGGAGGCAACCGTGGCACGCTGCTCGCAACTGGTGTTGACGATCGCGTTGGTTGCCGCGGGGTGTGCGGCGCCACCGCCGCCCTCTGTGCAACGCGTGGCGGCGCACAGTGCCGTGGCCGATCCCGGTGGCCTGTTGGTGGTGGTGGACGTGTGTGTGAACTACAGCCCGCTGGGCACGGACGACTACTTCGTCGTTGCCAATGCGAGGCAAGGCGCCAGCGCGCTCGAGGTGGCCGCGCAGCCGTTTCTCGATGCTGCCGATCTGCGCACCCGCACCACGCTGATCCCTTTCGTCTGCGGTGCTCTGCACGACCCGGCCAACGCCCCCAAGCGCGTGGCCGACGAGGTCGATGGCTCGGTGTCCGAGCAAGCGCAGCCGCTGTGGGTGGCGCCAGCCGTGGCCAAGGACGCCGACTATGTCGACGCGCTTCAGACATTGGCGACCCACGTCTTCCGCCGCAGCGTGGCTGCGTATGACAAGGACAAGCCGTCCGCGCCCGGTGCCGGCACGGATACCGCCGCCGACGACGAGCGTGCACGCCGCGCTGCGGCGCTGGTGGCCCAGAGAAGCGGGCGCTCGAGCCTGCTCTACTTGGGCGTCACGGGGCACAGCCTGTCTTCCGGCCAGGCAACGACGTTGGGCGCTGTGCGGTTCGTGGCCGGTGTGGCGATTTCGGTGGCGATCGGCCCGGTGTTCACCGCCGGCGGCGCGCAGTACGGCGTGATATTCGTGCCCGGAGGGCCGGCTGACAAGCGCCAGATGGCTGCTGGTGTCTACGACCTCAAGCAGGGCCAGCTCTTGCGTTCGCGTGTGGTGGGCGGCGGCGGCGACCCGATGAAGCCCGAGGTGATTGCCGAACGCAACGGACTGAACCTGCTGCTGCGCGACCTGCTGCTGTCGTCCGTGCCGTAGAAGCGGCTATCGGCCTGGCTCCATGCCCTTGCGCCGGACGAGCAGCGGTTTGTCCTTCGGCGTCTTCACGGCCACCACCGCGTGCAGCTCGCGCAACGCGAGTCCTTCGAGACCGGCGGGCACCTCGAGCCGGGCCACACGCTGCCCGCGCGCGGGGCGAAGGTCGAGCTGCGGTGCGTTGCGCTCGGTCGAGGGGCGGAACAGGGCGTGCACCTTGCCTCGGGTGTCGAAGAGTACTTGAACGTGCATGGGGGTCTCCTAGAAGGTATCTGCCTGCGAGGCGAGTACCTGAATGCGCGCCACCACCGGCGCGCCCGACTCGCCCTGGCCGCGCAGCGTCACGAGATTGACCGTGCTCGCCGGGTTGGAGAGGTTCCACGCCGACCCCTCCGACACGATGCTCACGCTCTGTGCCCGATCGGCATCGCCGGCTGACTCGATGCCGGCCCACACCCGCGTCCAGCGGAACGCGCTGATGTTGGAACCCCAGCTGACGCTGAACGAGATGGGCACGCCGGAGCTCATGCTCAGGTCACCGGCTGACATGATGAGGACGGCGGTCGTCGATGCGGCCATGGTGGATCTCCCGGATGGATGGGAACGAATGGAAACGCACTTCTACGCCCGACCGATGTGCAGGGCCATCCCCAGTTCGCCGCCGCCACCGACCTCAGCTCGTCACAGGCGACAGGGTATGGGCGTCGCGCGATCCACGGGGTGTGCGCCTCACGGATGGCTCGTTCATCGGCGTCACCATCTGCTCCTTGATCGGCTGGCAACCTGCAGGACGCCGGCCAGGCAGTGCCGCCCAGGGTGACTGTACGATTCGCCGATGGAATACCGAGCGGTGAGGCGCCGTGTGTTCGTGCTGGCTTCAGCCGGCGTGCTTGGCGCCTGGCCGAACATGGTTCGCCTGCAACCCGCGCGGCGCGTGCCGCGCGTGGCCCTCGTCGGCAGCTTCACGCCGGCCGATGCGGCCGGCATGGACCCCGTGGATCTCGAGGTGCGGGCCTTCCTGCATGGCCTGCGCGAGCTGGGCCTTGTCGATGGCAAGAGCGTCGTGGTGGAGCGTCGCTCCACCGCCGGCCGGGTGAACCAGCTGCCCGCCGTGATGAGCGACGTTGTCAAGCAAGGCGTGGATGTGATCGTCACCACCGGCGGGCCGGCCGTGTATGCGGCCACGCGCGCGACCAGCCGCATTCCGATCGTCGCCCTCGTCGACGATGTGCTCGACATGGGCATCATCGACAGCCTGGCCAAGCCCGGCCACAACCTGACGGGTTTCGGAGAGAACGACGTGGCCCTGCATGGCAAACGCCTGCAGATGATCCACGAGATCGCGCCCGCCGTCGTGCGCATCGTGGTGCTGTGTTACCGCCCCGGCGCGCACGACCGCGCCGGCGGCTGGCGCCGGGCGCTCGATGCAGCGGGGCAGTCGCTCAAGCTGCAGGTGAGCTGGCTCGACGTGGACTCGGCCGACGACCTGGCCAAGGCGTTCGATCGGCTGGCCACGTTGAAGGGGCCAGAGACCGCGATCTACGCCACCACCACCTACGTGAACGACCAGAACGCCACGCGCATTGCCGACTTCGCGTTGAAGCACGGCATGCCGTCGTTCGGGTTTCCCGAGCAGGGCATGCTGCTCGGCTACTGGGCCGACACGGCGGAGCTCAGCCGCCGGGCGGCGGGCTACGTGAAGAAGATCCTCGACGGCGCCAAGCCTGGCGATCTGCCGTTCGAGCAGGCGGCGAAGTTCGACCTCGTGATCAACGCGCGCACGGCCAAGGCGCTCGGGCTGGTGGTGCCGCGCACGCTGTTGCTGAATGCCCAGCAGGTGATCCAATGAATCGGAGGGGGCTCTTGCCATGAAGCGTTTGTCGCGCGGGCTGGCCGTGCTCGGCCTGCTGCTCGCGGCGGCCATCGCCCCTGCGCACGCCGCCGAACTCAGCGCTCTGGAGAGCCGCATCGTGCAGGCCGTCAAGGCGCGCTCGCCAGCGGCGCTGGCGCTGCTGGAGAAGTCGGTGCACATCAACAGCGGCACGCTCAACGTCGAAGGCGTCAAGGAGGTCGGGCGCGTCTTTCGCGCCGAGCTCGACGAGCTGGGCTTCGCCACCCGCTGGATCGACATGCCGGCCGAGATGGCGCGCGCCGGTCACCTGGCCGCGCAGCGCGACGGCACGCGCGGCAAGCGCGTGCTGCTGCTCGGCCATATGGACACCGTGTTCGAGCCGTCCAGTCCGGTGGCGCCGTGGCAGCCCGACGGCCCGCGCATCCGCGGCCAGGGTGTCTCCGACATGAAGGGCGGCGTGGTGATCCTGCTTGAGGCGCTGCGCGCGCTCAAGAGCGTGGGCGTGCTCGACGGCGCTGCCGTCGGTGTGCTGCTCACCGGCGACGAAGAAAGCGTGGGCCAGCCCGGTGCACGCGCGCGGGCCGAGCTGGTGCAGATGGCCAGGAAGAGCGACGCCGTGCTGTCGTTCGAGGGCATGGGGCTCGATGGCAGCGGCGAGGAGTCGCTGTCCACCGCGCGGCGGGGCGCGGGCGGCTGGGTGCTCACGGTCACCGGCAAGCAGGGGCACTCGTCAGGCATCTTCGGCCCCCACGCCGGTTACGGCGCGGCCTACGAGCTGGCGCGCATCGTCAACGCGTTTCGCGAGCAGCTCATCGAGCCCGGGCTCACGTTCGGCGCCGGGGTCATGATGGCCGGCACCGAGGTGGCGTTCGACCCCGCGCAGGCGCGTGGCACGGCCGCCGGCAAGAGCAACGTGATCCCGCCGCAGGCCATGGCGCGCGGCGACCTGCGCGCGTTGACGCCCGAGCAGCGCGACCGCGCGCGCAGCCGCATGCGCGAGATCGTGGCGAAGAACCTGCCCGGCACGTCGGCGACGATCACATTCGCCGAGTCGTATCCGCCGATGCCGGCCACGCCGGCCAACGAGGCGCTGCTGGAGATGTACTCCCAGGTGAGCGTCGACCTCGGCATGCGGCCGGTGAAGGCGGCCAACCCCGAGACGCGCGGTGCCGGCGACGTGCAGTTCGCCGCGCCCTATGCCGCCGGCCTGGACGGCCTGGGCGCCACCGGCGGCGGCGCCCACTCGCCGCTGGAGTACCTGCACCCCGAGTCGATCGAGAGGAACGCGATCCGCGCGGCGCTGATGATCTATCGGCTGACGCGCTGACGCCCGCGACTTGGCGCGGAGCACGGACTTCTTCGAGCGAGGACCGGGCGCCCGATCGACGCGCGACGCTAGCGCTGCATCTGCATCGCCTTGTCCATCGGCATCATGTTGTGGTCGAGCGAGCTCATGATCCACAACGTGCCGAACACCAGCAGCAGCACGATGAGCAGGCCGAAGGCCAGCGCCAGTGCGTTGTTCAGGTTGTCGGGGCCCGAGGTCAGGTGCAGGAAGAACACCAGGTGTACCCCCATCTGCGCCAGCGCCATCACCGACAGTGCGATCGGGATGCTGGGCTGCCAGAAGAGCGTGGTTTGCGCGAGGTAGAACGATACCGCCGTGAGCCCGGCCGCCAGCACGAAGCCGACCAGGTAGCCTCGCACGGCGCCGGCGATGTCGTGCGCGTCGGACTCATCGCCCGGAGCCAGGTCACGGGGGTGTGCGTCGTCATGCCGAATCGAGCTGCTCATTTCGCCACTCCCACCAGGTAGACCAGGCTGAACAGCGCCACCCAGACGATGTCCAGCGTGTGCCAGAACAGGCTGAAGCACAGCATGCGCCGCAGGATGTCGTCGCGGTAGCCCTTCGCGTATATCTGGGCCATCATCGTCAGCAGCCACAGCAGGCCGGCCGTGACGTGCAGGCCGTGGCAGCCGATCAGCGCGAAGAAGGCCGACAGGAAGGCGCTGCGCTGCGGGCCGGCGCCGCGCTCGATGAGGGTCGCGAACTCGTGCAGCTCGATGCCCACGAAGGCGGCGCCGAGCACGAAGGTGACGGCCATCGCGCCGTAGAAGAGGCGCCCGTGGCGGGCGTTGGCGCCGATGCCCGCCAGCCCGCAGAACAGCGTCGACGTCAGCAGGCAGGCCGTCTCGAGCGCGACGGTGTTCACCTCGAACAGGTCGCGGCCGGCCGGACCGCCCGCGGTGTTGTCGCTGAGCACCGCATAGCTCGCGAAGAACGCCGCGAACAGGATGATGTCGCTGATCAGGAAGATCCAGAATCCATAGGCGACGACGATGCGCGTGGAAGCGCCGTGCGGCACGCCGCTGGAGCGCTCGGTGGCGTGCGCGTGCGTGCGGGTCGCGGTGCCCTCGTGCGGGCGTCCGGCCGGGTGGGCGAGGGTGGCGTCGGTCGTCGTCATGCGAAGCTTCGGTGAGCCGTCAAGCCGACGGCCGCAGGGCCACCGACCTGGGATTTCCGCCGCTGGCGACGCGGTCGCGGTGTTCGCGGTCGATGTCGGCCACGCGGGCTGCGGGGATCAGATGCTCGTGCACGTCGCGCCACGCGAAGACCACGAACGTGGCGAACGCGCCGACGAAGGCCGCTGCCACCAGCCACCAGATGTGCCAGATCAGGGCGAAGCCCATCACGGTGGCGAAGAAGGCGCAGATGAAGCCGGTGGCACTGTTGCGCGGCATGTGGATGTCCCGGTAGTCGACCTCCTTGCGGGGCTGGTTCTGCTCGCGCGCACGCTGCTTGATGTGCCAGTAAGCGTCCTCGCCCTCGACGTCGGGCAGCACGGCGAAGTTGAACAGCGGGGGCGGCGAGGGCGTGGACCATTCGAGCGAACGCCCGTTCCAGGGATCGCCAGTCTCGTCGTGCAGGGCCTGCCGGTGGCGGATGCTCACCACCAGTTGCGCCACCTGCAGCGCGATGCCCACCGCGATCAGCGCGACGCCGCCGGCGGCCACCAGCAGCCAGGGGCGCCAGGTGGGGTCGTCGTAGTGCTGCATGCGGCGCGTCATGCCCATCAGCCCGAGCCCGTACAGCGGCATGAAGGCGAGGTAGAAGCCGATCACCCAGCACCAGAACGCCGCCTTGCCCAGCCCTTCGTGCAGCCGGAACCCGAAGGCCTTGGGGAACCAGTACGTGTAGCCGGCAAAGGCGCCGAACAGCACGCCCGGGATCACCATGTTGTGGAAGTGCGCGACCAGAAACAGGCTGTTGTGCAGCACGAAGTCGGCCGGCGGTACCGCCAGCAGGACGCCCGTCATGCCGCCGACGACGAAGGTCGTCATGAAGGCGAGCGACCACAGGATCGGTGTGGCGAACACGATGCGCCCGCCGTACATCGTGAACAGCCAATTGAAGATCTTCACGCCGGTGGGCACCGCGATCACCATCGTGGCGATGCCGAAGATCGCGTTCACGTCGGCGCCGGCGCCCATGGTGAAGAAGTGGTGCAGCCACACCATGAACGACAGGATGCAGATCGCCATCGTCGCCAACACCATCGAGCGGTAGCCGAACAGCGGCTTGTGCGAGAAGGTGGAGATGACCTCCGAGAAGACGCCGAACGCCGGCAGGATCAGGATGTAGACCTCCGGGTGGCCCCAGGCCCAGATGAGGTTCATGAACATCATCATGTTGCCGCCGGCCTCGTTGGTGAAGAAGTGGAAGCCGAGGTAGCGGTCCAGCAGCAGCATCGCGAGCGTGGCGGTCAGGATCGGGAACGCGGCCACGATCAGCAGGTTCGATGCCAGCGTCGTCCAGCAGAACATCGGCATGCGCAGGTACTGCATGCCAGGCGCCCGCACCTTCAGCACGGTGGTCACCAGGTTGATGCCCGACAGCAGCGTGCCGACGCCCGATATCTGCAGCGCCCACAGGTAGTAGTCGACGCCGACGCCAGGCGAGTAGGTCAGCTCCGACAGCGGCGGGTAGGGCAGCCAGCCGGTGCGCGCGAACTCGCCGACGACGAGGGAGATGTTGACCAGCAGCGCGCCGGTGGCGGTGAGCCAGAAGCCCACCGAGTTCAGCGTCGGGAAGGCCACGTCGCGCACGCCGAGCTGCAGCGGCACGACGTAGTTCATCAGCCCGATCATGAAGGGCATCGCGACGAAGAAGATCATCATCGTGCCGTGGGCCGAGAAGACCTGGTTGAAGTGCTCGGGTGGCAGGAAGCCCGGGGCGTTGAGCGCGACGGCCTGCTGCGCGCGCATGAGAACCGCGTCGGAAAAGCCGCGCAGCAGCATCAGCAGCGCCAGCACGATGTACATGACGCCGATGCGCTTGTGGTCCACGCTGCTGAGCCACTCGTGCCAGACGTAGGGCAGATGACCCTTCACGACCACCCACACCAGTACCGCGCCGAGCGCCAGCGCCACCACGGCCGAGGCGGCCAGCGGCAGCGGCTGCTCCCAAGGAATCGCCTGCCAGCTCAGCCGGCCCCACATGTCAGTGGCCCGTCCGTCCGGAGGAGTGTCGGGCGGGCCCGGGCATCGGGCCGGGCCCCGGCGGCAGGTGCTGGTTCAAGATGCGGTCGAACAACCCGGACGCGACGCGTGCGTAGTCGAGCGGACGGTCGACGACGCCCGGCTTCGACAGCGCGAGGTAGGCCGCGTCGTCGAGCGGTGTTCCGCTGCCGGAGCGTGTGGACGCCGCCCACTCGGCGAACTCGGCGGGCGGCAGCGCGTGGACCTGGAAATGCATGTCGGAGAAGCCGTCGCCGCTGAAGTGGGCCGAACGGCCGGCAAAGGTGCCGGGGTGGTCGGCCATCAGGTGCAACGTGGTGGCCATGCCGTTCATCGTGTAGATCATGCTGCCCAGTTGCGGCACGAAAAACGTATTCATCACGCTGGCGGACGTGAGCGTCAGCCGCAGCGGCACACCGGCGGGCACCACCAGCCGGTTGACCGCGGCAACCTGCTGGCCCGGGTAGATGAAGAGCCACTTCCAGTCGAGCGACACGACCTGCAGGTCCAACGGCGGCGTGTCCGAGGCCAGCGGCGTGCGCGGGTCGAGCTGGTGCGACGCGATCCACGTGACGCCACCCAGCAGTGTGATGACCATCAGCGGGATCGACCAGACGACGAGCTCGATGCGGCCCGAGAACGACCAGTCCGGCCGCCGCGTCGCCTTTGGATTGGAGGCGCGGTACCACCAGGCGAAGGCCAGCGTCGCGATGATGGTCGGCACCACCACGGCCAGCATGATGGCCAGCGAGTCGAGCAGGATCGTCCGCTCGGCCCGCGCCACCGGGCCCTGCGGATCGAGCACCGCCGCCTGGCAGCCGGCCAGCAGCGTGACCGCCGGCAGCAGCATGTGCGGGCGTGCAGCGGCGGCGGGGCGGCGCTCGGTCATCGGGCGATCACTTGGCAATTCAATCGGTGAAGAGCGGTCGGCATCGGCGAGCGGGACGGTCCGGGTGCAGGCGCTCGCCGGGGCAAGCGGCGTGCGCGATCGGTACCGGTGCGAACGCGAGTTCGGCACCAGCGCCCGGGCTCTTCGCCGCCTCGGGGGCGCCGCCCGCGCTCGTGGCCGCGGTTGCGAGCCGCGCGTGCTGCGGACGGCTCCGACCCCCGCGAGTCGGCGGCGAATCCCACCCACGTGCGGTGGTCCTGGCGTCGACCCGAATTGATACAACGGCGAACCGGAGTTGGCGGGAGCCACCATGCTTGGGACGTTATTTCGCGGCAACGACGAAAGAAGGCAGGCGGATGCCGACCTGCGTGAACTGATGGCCGAAGTGCGCGAGGAGCGCGAGGCGGTGCGCGATGAGCGTGCGGCGCTGCGCGCGCAGGCCGAACAGTCGGCGTCGCTGGCCAGTCGTTTGTCCACGCTGGACAAGGCGGTGGGCGAGCTGTCGTCCAAGTCGGAGTCGGCCGTGCGCCGGCTCGACAAGCTGGCCGCCGCGGTGGAAGTGTTCGAGCAGCGCCTACGTTGCGCCGACGAACTGGGCGAGCGGCTGACCGAGGTGTCGCGCCAGGCCGGCGAGGCCGCACGGGCGTCGAAGGCTCTGACCGATCCGGATGGGCCGCTGCAGCAGAACCGCAAGACGCTCGACGAGCTGGGCGCCCAGGTGCGCGATGTGCAGGCCACGCTGAGCCTGGTGCGCAAGGACAGCGCCGAGCTCAGCCAGGCGCAGGCCGAGCTGCGCCAGTCGGGCAGCGAAGCGCAACGCTCGCTGACCGCCTTCATCTCCACCAAGAAGGACTTCGCCGACCTGCAGCAGATCGGCGGTGACCTGCGGCGCGACGTGCAGACCGCGCAGCAGGCGGCGGACGAGGCACGCACCTCGTCGGCGACCGTGATGAATTCGCTGGGCGAGATGTCGCGCCGGCTCGACGCCGTGATGCAGCTGCAGGACCTGAGCAAGGAAGTCGAGCGCCGCGTGAGCGCGCTGCACCTGCTGGCCGATCACGTGACGCAGCGAACCAAGACACTGGAGACCCAGCGCCCGGCCATCGACCATGCCGTGGCCGAGACGGCGCGCCTGACGCAGCTGGTGTGGACGATGGACGCGCAGGTCGCCAAGCTGGCCGAGGGCCGCGACCGCATGCACGAAGCCGAAGAGGCGGTGTCGCGCATCGAACAGATCGCACGCTCGGCAACGCAGGAGCTGGCTGCCGCCAGCGAGGCCCGCAACCAGTTCACCACAGAGAGCGCACGGCTCGACAACGACGCCCGCACGCAGCTGGCCCGCCTGCGCGAGACGGTCGAGCAGATCGGCCTGCACAAGGACGAGTTCGGTGCCATGGACGACCGGCTGCGCTCGCTGTCGGGCGCCCTGGGCGACATGGAGACCCGGGTGCAGGCCCTGCTGGCCAAGGACGAATCGCTGGGCGCCGCGCTGCAGAAGGCCGCGTCGCTGGACAAGATGTTTGCCGATCTGCGCATCGAGACCGAAGAGCTCGCCCGCAAGCAGAACTCGCTGGACGCGCTGGCCGACCAGCTCGGCGTGGTGGAAACGATCGGCCGTCGCACCGCGGCGCAGCACGAGAGCCTGCTCAAGGCGCAGGACGACCTGGCCGCGATGCAGGGCAAGCTCGACGAAGTGCACCAGGCCCACGGCCAGATGGCGGTGCTGCGGCTGCAGCTGACGCAGGAACGCGCCAAGTTCGAGGAGTTCGAGCAACGCACGGCCGCGATGATCGGCCGTACGCCGGAGATCGAGGCGCGGCTGAACGGCTTGCTCGACAAGTTCGCGCGGCTCGACGAGGGCACCGAGTCGGCGCGCAAGCTGGGCGAGACCGCCACGGCGCTCGACGCCGAGATCAGCCGCGTCAGCGCACGCATGCAGTTCGTCGAGCGCGTCGATGAACGGGTCAACGGCCTGTTCGTGTTGTCGCGCGAGGTGGAGCAGATGCTCGGTCAGCAGGCCGCGCGCCGAAGCGAGATCGAAGAGCTGGCCAAGCAATGCGAAAGCCTCGGCTCGCGCGTGAACAGCACGCAGCAGCATCTGCAGGATCTGTCGGCCCTGCAGGCCCGGCTGGCGCCGCTGGCCGGCGAGGTGGCGCGCATCGACGAGGCGCTGCACGAAGCGCAGCGCACGATGGCCGAGACCAAGAAGGACGAGGACGCCGGGCACGGACAGCGCGCACGCCTGGTCGACCTCATCGAGCAAAGCGTTCGCCAGGCCGCCGAAACGGCCGACCGGCTGCGGCAGGTGCAGGCGCTGGGCCAGGAGATGGCGCAGGTGGCCACGCGCAGCGACGAGGCGATCTCGCAACTGGCGCAGGTGCAGGCCCGTCAGCGCGAGGTGATGGCGCACGTGACGCTGACCGAGGCACAGCTGCAGCGGGCCAACGACCACTCGCGGCAGCTCGACCAGCGCCGCGCATCTTTGACGCAGGCCGAGAAGGCGCTGAAGGACTTCGAGGCGCGCCTGGCCGACCTGGACCGGCACGCCGCGACGGTGCAGAAGTTGACGACCAACCTGTCGGAGCGCGAGGCGATGGTGCTGGCGGTGAAGGCCGAGGTCGAGGCCGTGCGGCAGATCAGCAGCCGCAGCAAGGCCGACCTGCAGTTCGTGACCGATCAGCGCGGCGAGGTGGCCGAATTGCGCACCAAGGTCGATGCCTTGCTCGAACGCCTGCAGGGCACCGACGACAAGCTCGCACTGGTCGACGCGTGGCGCAAGAAGGTCGACGAGGTACAGGCCGGCGCCGACGCCGCGGCGTCGCTGATCGCCGGCTTGCACCACACGCTGGAGAACCTGAGCGAACAGCGCGTCATCGTCGACGACGTGTCGGAGAAGCTGGCGCGGCTGGACCTCACCGTCGAAGAGGCGCAAAGCGCGCTGTCGCGTCTGGACGGCTCGGCGCAGGAGGCGCAGGCCACGCTGCGCACGCTGCAGCGCGAGCGCGAGGTGGCCGAGCGGGTCGAGAAGAGCATCAAGCTGCTGCGGAGGCCGGCTAGCGCCGTGGCCTGACGGGCGCGCGAGCGCGCACGCGCCGGGCTGCGCGCGCGCGCCGGCTTCGGCACAATCGCTCCGGTCGTCGCACCCCGGAGCCCGCCATGCCCTTGGAGCCTGCCCACAGGCCGCTGCCCGGTCTGCGCCAGATGGTCGCCGACTGCGGCGGCCTCTACCTCGCCAACGCGCTGATCGGCTTCATCTTCGCCGCGTCGGGGCCGGTGGCCATCATCCTGGCGGTCGGCGCACGCGGCGGCCTGAGCGAGGCAGACCTGTCGTCGTGGATCTTCGGCTCGTTCTTCATCAACGGGCTGATCACGCTGCTGTTCTGCACGCTGTATCGGCAGCCGCTTGTCTTCTTCTGGACGATTCCCGGCACCGTGCTGGTGGGCCCGGCGCTCGGCCACCTGCGCTGGGCCGAGGTGGTCGGCGCCTTCATCGCCACCGGGCTGCTGATGTTGGTGCTGGGCCTGTCGGGCTGGGTGCGGCGCGCCATGCAGGCGGTGCCGATGCCGATCGTGATGGGCATGGTGGCGGGCGTGTTCCTGCGCTTCGGGCTGGGCCTGGTGTACGCGGTGCGCGACGACGTGTGGATCGCCGCGCCGATGATCGGCGCCTTTCTCGCGCTGAGTGCCTCGGCCCCTCTGGCGCGGCGGCTGCCGCCGCTGATCGGCGCGCTGGCGGTCGGCGTGGTGGCGATCGCGCTGCTCGGCAAGTTCCACCCGAGCGGCGCGGCGCTGCAGGTGCTGGCCCAGCCGAATCTCTATGCGCCCGAGTTCTCATGGCGCGCGATGGTCGAGCTGGTGGTGCCGCTGGCCATCACCGTGCTGGTGGTGCAGAACGGCCAGGGCGTGGCAGTGCTCAACGCCGCCGGGCACCAGCCGCCCGTCAACGCCATCACGGTGGCCTGCGGCGCGGGCTCGATGCTCGCTGCCATGGTCGGCACGGTGTCCACCTGCCTCACCGGCCCGGTGAACGCCATCATCTCCAGCTCGGGCGAGCGGCAGCGGCACTACGCCGCCGGCCTGGCGGTGGGCGTGTTCGCGCTGGCGTTCGGCCTGTTCGCGCCGGTGTTCACCCGCCTCATGCTTGCCACGCCGCCCGCGTTCATCGCCGCGCTGGCCGGGCTGGCGATGCTGCGCGTGCTGCAGACGGCCTTCAACGTGTCGTTCCGCGAGCGCTTCACGCTCGGCGCGCTGGTCACGTTTCTGATCACCGTGGCCGACGTGCCGATCTTCCATATCGGCGCGCCGTTCTGGGGGCTGGTGATCGGCTATGCCGTCGGACGGCTGCTGGAGCGGAAGGATTTCGAGGCCAAGGCGTCCACTCCCGCCTGAGCGGCCGGTAGACCCAGGTGTCCGACACCTCGCCGGATCAGCCCGCCTCGCGCGTCAGCTTCGCGCGCCTTTGCGCTTCCTTCTCGCTCGGCTCGGGCTGCACGAACGACCCGCGCTGCACCTCGCCCGCGGGCAGGTAGGTGCTCATCACCACACCGGTGGCCGAGGCTCGTGTCGACACCAGTCGCAGGGCGCCGGGCATCGCACCGGACTCGAACAGCCGCTTGCCGCGCCCAAGCACGACGGGGAAGGTCCACACGTTGTATTCGTCGATGAGCCGCGCCGCCTGCAATGACTGGATCAGCCGGCCGCTGCCGATGATCTGCAGGTCGAGTCCGGCCTCGGCCTTCAGCGCCGTGACCGCCGCGACCACGTCACCGTGCAGCAGCGTCGAGTTGTGCCACGACACCGTCGTGAGCGTGCGCGAGGCCACGTGCTTGCGCGCCGCGTTCAGTGTCCGCGCGATCGGGTTGTCGGCCGTCTGGTACGGCCAGTACGCCTCGAAGATCTCGTAGGTCCGGCGGCCGAGCAGCAGCTCGCGGTCCTTGCCGTCCAGGCCTCGCATGTCGCGGTCGGGTTCATCGTCCCAGTAGGGGAACGACCAGCCACCGAAGGCAAAACCGCCGGTGGGGTCTTCCTCGGGGCCGCCTGGCGCCTGCAGCACGCCGTCGAGCGAGACCATGGTGGATGCGATGAGTCTTCTCATGGGGCGTCTCCCGTCAATCCTGGCGTCGCCGTGCGGTGGCCGATTCCGCCCGCTCGCGTTCGCCTTCGCACACGACGAACCAGCAGCGGCGGGATCGACAAGACCGGCAATTGCGGCGCCGGTCAGGGTCGCGGATCGCCGGCGCCGTCGGGCGCGACCACACCGTCCACGTAGAGCCAGGCGCCGCCTTCGCGCACGAAGCGGCTCATCTCGTGCAGCTGGCCCGCCCGGCCGTTGACCCGGTGGTGCGCCACGAATTCCACCACGCCGGCGTCGCCGTTCGTCTGCGCATGCAGCACCTCCAGCCCGGTCCAGTTCAGTGGACCCAGCTCCAGCTCGCCCGGCGCCGTGGACGGGTGCCAGGTCTGCATCAGGTAGGGCACGATCGCCGGCGGGCAGGGCGCGCGGCCCTGCGCCAGCGCGTAGGCGCTGTAGCGCGACCGCATCAGTGCCTCGGGTGTCGGCGCGTGCTCGCCATTCGCCAGCCCTTCGTGCCAGCGCCCGCAGCAGTCGGCATAGCGCAGGGGAGCATCCTCGCGGGCGCGGCAGGGGCAGGGCAGGTCACGGGCGCGGGCCAAGCATGGATTGTGCGCTGCACCGCACGCGTCAGCCCCTCACGACGGATCCTTCTCGCGCACGCTCTTCACCACGCCACTGCCACCCACGCCACCAGCCCGATCACGGCCCACGCGCCCAGCATCCATGGCAGCGTGTGGCGCAGGAAGCCAAGGTCGAGTTGCGGTCTCTCGTCGTGGTCGCGTGTTGCGCTCCGAATGGCCATGGCTGTTACCGGTGTTGCAGCTCGGCCGGGCAAGCGGCGCGCCCGGTCGCACTGTCCAAAGGCGAATGCGGCACGGGCCGGATTCGCCGCCAGCGTGGTCAGGCGCCGAGCCGGATCTCGATGGCGCCGAGCACGCCGTAGTCGGCGCGCACGTGGTCGCCCGGCTCGATCTCCAGCGGCACCATGCAGGTACCCGTGGAGACGAAGGCGCCGGCGCCGAGCGTGATGCCGCGTGCCGACAGGTCGTTGACGAGCCAGGTGAGGGCGATGCGCGGGTCGCCCAGCGCGGCGCTGCCCATGCCGTCGCGCGCGTAGCGTGGCTTGCCGTCTGCGCCCGTCACGCGGGCGTGCACGCGGTGCGCGCTCAGGTCCAGCGTGCGCCAGGCCTCCGGCGCCGGCGGGCCGAACACGAACGGGCCGCAGCAGGCATCGTCGGCCAGCAGCTGCGCTTCGCCCGCCTGCGTGAACACGGCGAAGCGCGAGTCGGGCACCTCGAACGCCGGGTGCAGCGACGCCACCGCGGCGAGCACCTCGGCCTGCTGGCGCGGCGAGGGACGCGCCGGCAGATCACTGCCGATGCGGAACGCGAACTCGGGCTCGACCACGCGCATGCGGTTGCCTGCGAGCGACACCGTGTCGCCCACTGCATGCACCCCGCTGGCCAGGATGCGCCCGGCCAGCGGCCCGCTGACGTTGATGTGGCGCTGGCCGGCCACACTGGTGGCGGCGATCTTCCAGCCCACCACGGCACGGCCGCTCACCGCGCCGAGCTCGGCCTGGATGGCGTGGCCCTCGGTGGCGCTGCGGGGCCGCAGGCCGGCGGGCAATGCGTCTAGCGTGGTGCCGGCCTGGCGGTGGCGCCAGAGCAGCTCGGCGGCCTCGCGGGCGTTCGATTGCGTCATATGGCCACAGCATCGCCTAGTCGAACACATCGCGCAACAGCTGCGGCTTGATCGCGCTTTCGCGTCAGGTGGGCCGAGTCGGCAAAGCCGGCTTCGCGCGCGGCCCCGGTCCATGGCTCGCCACGAACCGTCAATAGTGAACGCCGCCACACCGGCACAAAACCACTAAGCTACTGGCGACGCACACATGGTTCACGACCCTGGCTGAAGAACAATGAAGCGCGCGCGACGTGGTCTCCTGTTGGCGGTGCCGGGCCTGGCGCTGTGGCGCGCGGCGATCGCGCAGCCCGATGCGCGGCGGCACATTGCGCTGCTGTCGGCCTCGACGGCAGCGGCCGCGCTGCAGCCGCTCGACGCTTTGCGGTCGGGGTTGAGCGACCTTGGCTATGTGGAAGGCACCAATCTGCGCATCGACCAGCGCTACGCCGATGGCGCGTTCGATCGCCTGCCGGCGCTGGCGGCCGAACTGGTCGCGCTCGGGCCCGAGGTGCTGGTGGCCACGCAGACCCCTGGTGCATTCGCGGCCAAGCGGGCCACCACGCGTATTCCGATCGTCATGGTGTCGGTAGGCGACCCGGTGGGCGTGGGCCTGGTCGACACCTTGGCCCGGCCGGGCGGCAACGTGACGGGCGTGACCAACATGACCGGAGAGCTGGCGGGAAAGCGGCTCGAGATCCTGCGGCAGGCGCTGCCCGGCACGAAGCGGGTGGCCGTGATGTTCAACCCTGACGACCCGGTGGCAGTGCTGCAGCGCCGTGATGTCGAAGCGGTGGCGCCCGGGCTGGGCATCGAACTCGGGCCGTTCGTTCCGGTGCGGCAGGCGAGCGACCTGGAAAGCGCCTTCGGCATCGTCGCCAACAGCGGCGTGCAGGCCCTGCTGCGTCTGGTCGACCCGGTGTATGTGCCGCTGCGCAGTCGCACGGTGGCGCTGGCGGCGCGCCACCGGATACCGACGATGTTCGCCTTTGCCGCCGACGTGGACGCGGGCGGACTGATGGCCTACGGTGCAGACAACCTGGACGTGTATCGCCGCGCCGCCGTGCTGGTGGACAAGATCCTCAAGGGCGCCAGCGCCGGCGAGCTGGCGATCGAGCGGCCCACGCGTTTCGAGCTGGTGTTCAATCAACGCGCGGCGCGGGCGCTGGGTCTTCGCATTGCGCCGGACATGCTGCTGCGCGCGGACCGCGTGATCGAATAGTCGGCAGCCGCACCGCTGCCGTCGGGGTTTACGACGACTCCAACGTCGTGGCGAGGCAACACAACGGTCAGGTCCCCGCGCTCGAGGGGTGGCAACGTTGTGCGGGCAGCGCGCAAATGGCGCTCCCGTCGATACAGGTTCGGACATGGCGCACACCGTTTCGATACCTTGCGAGTTCGAAGTTCACTTTCGCTCACTGCTGCGGCATGGCGTGGAGCTGGCCGTGCCTTGTGATCGCGAGGGGCATGTCGACCTCGATGGCCTGAGCCACCGCGCCAAGACCGAGTATCTGTTCGCACGCGCGATGGTCGGCCGCGAGTACGCGGTTCCCACCGTGCGCCGGCGCGAGACGGGTCAATTCGGTCCCGACGCCAGCCCGCGAGTTGCGCGCTGGTTCGGTGCGGGCCGGGGAGTGCGAGCATGAACTGGATGTTTCCGAAGGCCGGACAGGCGCTTGTCAGCACACGCTGGAAGAGCGACGACATCGTCGTCGTTCGCGACGACAAGGTCGTCGACAGCCTGCGCGCGAATGACATCGAGCGCGTGATGCTGGTGCACGCAGGCCAGGGCGAGTCGCCAGTCGACGTGCGGGCGGCGCTGATCGACCTGGCCGATCGCGTGGTCCTGCTCGGCGCGACGTCGGGAGTCGCGGCGCGGGTGTTGTTCGAGCGCCAGGCCTTCTGGTCGCGGCGCAACTGCATCTACTGGGCCGACGAACGGTCCGTTGCCTGGACATCCTTGCTGGGAAAGGGACTGTGGCCACTTCGAGTGCGCGTGCCGCAGTACGCAGCCATCACGCGCGCGGCAGCAGGCGCACTGCTCGAACACGCACAGATCACCGGGCCGCACACTTGGGACGAGCGCAAGCGCCATCGCATCGAGCGGCGGCGACCGTTTCGCGGCCACGCGATCGGCGCGCCGTCGTTGCACAGCGGCCTGTCGACCTGAGACCCTGCGGCGAGCCCACCTGCATGTCGTCGGTCATCGCGAATCTGATGCCGTTCTTTCGGCAGGACTTTCTCGAAGTGGAGGCCTCGACCGTGGCGGCCCTCACGTTGCGCCGAGGTCGCGCACGGATCGTCTTCGATCGACTGTCGCGCGTGGTCACGCGCAACGGCAAGTTGCTCAGCGCTTTCGGCGCCATCCAGCATGTGCATGTCACGCCCGAGCAATTGGTCGATGGCCGGCAGGTCTGGTCGTTGAGCCTCGGCTTGTCCGGTTCGCGGGCGATCGCGATCGGCCGCGTGCCCGACGGCGGCGCGGCCTCCACTGTGGCGGGAAAGATCGGCGCCATCACCGGCGCACGGCTGGGCGCCTAGCGCAGCGCCGGCCGACAAGAAGCAGCTCCCGCCCTCGGCGCCGCCGAGTTGTACGAGCGGGCTGCAGTGCAGTGGGCGTGGCCGTCGGTAGAAGCCATATGGCCTAACGAGCGCTCGACAGTTACGCTGAGCGCTCCTATGCGACGACCTGCGAACCGAGCGGCCCCTGGATCGAGCCGCCGTTCGGGGCGGGCGGCACCCGGCAGGGCGTGTCGCGGACGGTTCGATGCCGGCGAGGAGGGCGGGCCTTGAAGCCGGCTGCGTCACCCGGCGACACGCCGGTGCTGCAATGCGTGCAGCTCGAACGCCGCTTCGGCGGCCTGGTGGCGCTGTCGGGTGTCGACCTGGAAGTCCGCCGCGGCGAGATCTTCGGACTGGTCGGGCCCAATGGCAGCGGCAAGACGACGCTGACCAACGCGATCACCGGCTTCTACCCGCCGCACAAAGGCCGCATCCTGCTCGATGGCCGCGACATCACCGGCCTGCCGCCGCACGCGGTGGCACGGCTCGGCGTCGCGCGCACGTTTCAGAACCTGGCGCTGTTCAACGGCATGACGGTGCTCGACAACATCCTGCTCGGCCGTCACGTGCACATGCGCCCTAGCGTGCTGCGCACCGCGCTGTACACGCTGATGGCGCGCGACGACGAGATCCGTCACCGCATTGCGGTCGAGGAGGTGATCGACTTCCTGCAACTGCAGGGCGTGCGCGACGAGCTGGTCGACGTGATCCCGATCGGGTTGAAGAAGCGCGTCGAGCTGGCGCGCTCGCTGGTCGCCGAACCACGCTTCCTGATCCTCGACGAGCCGATGGCCGGGATGAACCAGGAGGAGAAGGAGTACATGGCGCGCTTCGTGCTGGACGCGCGTGACGAGCGGGGCGTCACGGTGCTGTTGATCGAGCACCACATGGACATCATCACCGGCATCTGCGACCGCATGCTGGTGCTGAGCTACGGCGAGATGATCGACACCGGCGTCCCGCGCGAGGTGATCAAGGATCCGCGCGTGATCAAGGCCTACCTGGGGGGCGCGCATGGCGCAGGCTGAGGCCACGCCGGTCGGCGCGTGGGACTTCTCCAGCGACACCACGCTGGTACGGTTGCTGGCGGCCAACGCGCGTGCGTTTCCCGAGCGCATCGCGATGCGCGAGAAGGATCGCGGCATCTGGCAGCAGATGCGCTGGAGCGCGCTGCTCGAGTCGACGCTGGCCTGCGCCGCCGGGCTGCAGGCGCTGGGCTTCGCGCGTGGCGACGCGCTGATGGTGGTCGGCGACAACCGGCCGCACCTGTACACCGGCATGCTGGCCGCCGGCGCGCTGGCGGGGCACGCGATGCCGGTGTACCCCGACGCGGCGCCCGACGAGGTCGGCCACGCGATCGAGGCCTCTCAGGTGCGCTACCTGCTGGCCGAAGACCAGGAGCAGGTCGACAAGCTTCTCGAACTGCGCGCGCGCTGCCCGTCGATCGCGCACATCGTCTACGACGACCCGCGCGGCCTGGCCGCCTATGGCGAACCCGGGCTGCTTTCGTGGCAGGCGCTGCTGGCGCGCGGTGCCGAGCGATTGCGGCTTGACGCATCGCTGCACGAGCAACTGCTGCATTGCGCGCAGCCCGACGATCCGGCGGTGTTCATCCACTCGTCGGGCACCACCGGGCGGCCCAAGGGCGTGGTGCTGAGCCACCGCAACATCCTGTCGGGCGTGGCCAACGCGCACGGCGCACACGCCTTTGGTTTCTTCGAGGAAGTGCTGGCGTATCTGCCGATGGCCTGGATCGGTGACTTCTCGTTGACGGTGGGCGCCGGCGTCGCGCTGGCCTTCACGATCAACATTCCGGAGCGGCCGGAAACGGTGATGCACGACCTGCGCGAGATCGCGCCCACGTTCTACCTGGCCGCCCCGCGCAGCTGGGACAACCTGCTGACGATCGTGCAGGTGCGCATGGAAGACTCCACGCGGCTGAAGAAGGCGGTCTACGACTTCTTCATGGCCATTGCGCTGGGCAGCGAACGCGCCAAGCTCGAGGGCCGTTCGCCCACCCGCGCGCAGCGGCTGCTGCGGCCGCTGGGCGAATGGCTGGTCTACGGCCCGATCAAGGACCAGCTCGGCCTCACGCGGCTGCGCTACGCCTTCACCGGCGGCGAAGCGATCGGCGAGGACACCTTCGTCTTCTACCGCGCGCTGGGCGTGCGGCTGCGCCAGCTCTACGGTCAGACCGAGAGCAGCGCCTTCAACGCCATGCACGACGAGGGCGAGGTGCAGCTGCACACGGTGGGCAAGCCGCTGCCGGGCGTGCAGGTGCGCATCGGCGAGTCGGGCGAGATCCTGGTGCGCTCGGGCAGTGTCTTCGCCGGCTACTGGCGCAACGACGAGGCCACACACACTGCGTTGGAGGACGGCTGGCTGCACACCGGCGACGCCGGCTATCTGGAGCCCGACGGCCATCTGGTGGTGCTGGGCCGGCTGTCGGAGGTGGTGCACACCGCACAGGGCGAGCGCTACATCCCCAACTACATCGAGAACCGGCTCAAGTTCAGTCCGTGGATCAAGGACGTGGCGGTGCTGGGCAGCGGCCGCGACACGCTGGCTGCGATAGTGTGCATCGACAAGGAGCCGGTGGGCCACTGGGCCGAGATGCGCGGCATCTCGTACATGTCGTATGCCGATCTGTCGCAGCGGCCCGAAGTGATCGAGCTCGTGGCGCAGGCGGTGACACGCGTCAACGCCACGCTGCCCGAGCCGCTGAAGCTGCGCCACTTCGTCAGCCTGCACAAGGAGTTCGATGCCGACGACGGCGAGATCACCCGCACGCGCAAGCTGCGTCGCAACGTCGTCGAGGCGCGTTATGCGCCGATCATCGAGGCGATCTACGGCGGCCTGGCCCGCGTGGTGATGAAGGCGCAAGTCGTCTACGAGACCGGCGAGGTGGGCGTGACCGAACGAACGCTGGCCATCCGGGGCGTGTGATGGACCTGAACTACTTTCTCGAGCTCGGCATCAACGGCGCACTGGCCGGACTGATGTACTCGCTGGTGGCGATGGGCATCGTGCTGATCTACAAATCGTCGTCGGTGCCCAACCTGGCGCAGGGCGCGTTGACGATGGTCGGCGCCTACGTGGTGCTGGCCTACGCCAACGGCCTCGGCCTGTCGATGTGGCTGGCCATCCCGCTGGCGATGGCCACCATGTGCGCAATGGGCGTCGCGGTCGAGCGCGTCGCGCTGCGCCGCCTGGCCGGCCGGCCGATCGTGATGATCCTGATGATGACGCTCGGGCTCGACATCTTTCTTCGCGCCACCACCATGGCCATCAGCGGCGGCACCGCGCGCCCGATGCGCATCGGCATCACCGACGACCCGATGTTCCTTGGCTCGCTGCTGCTGAACCGGGCCTACGTGGTCGGCGCAGTGGTCACGCTGGCGCTGTTCGCGGGCTTCGTGCTGTTCTTTCGCACCCGGCGCGGCGCGGTGCTGCGCGCGATCGCCGACGACTACATGGCCTCGTGGTCGGTCGGCATCTCCGTCGAGCGCGGCGTGGCGCTGTCGTGGGCGCTGGCGTCGATGACAGCCACCGCGGCCGGAGTACTGTGGGGCTCGATCCAGGGTGTCGACCAGTCGTTGTCGCTGCTGCTGCTCAAGGGCATCACGGTGGCCGTGCTCGGCGGCATGGACAGTCTGGGCGGTGCCATTCTTGCCGGCATCGGCCTGGGCGCGTTCGAGGCCATCGCCTCCGGAGTGCTCGACCCAATGCTCGGTGGTGGCAGCCGGGATCTGGTGGTGGCGCTGGTGCTGATCGTTACGATCATGGTGCGGCCGCACGGGCTGTTCGGCCGCCACGACATCGAAAGGCTGTAGTGATGCTGTTCCGACAAGCCGGCATCCGCCACACCGACTACGCGGCCGACCGCGCGTTGTTCCCCATCCCGGTCGATCGCTTGATGGTGATCGCGCTGCTGCTGTTCAGCCTGGCCGCGCCATACGTCGTCAGCTCGCTGGCGCTCAGCAGCTACCTGACGCCCTGGCTGGTGTGGACCGCGGCCACGCTGGGGCTCAACCTGATCCTCGGCTGGGCCGGGCAGTTCCACTTCGGCTATGCGGCCATCATGGGCATCGGCGCCTATGCGGCGGTGCACGGCGTCAAGCACGGCATCCCTTGGGAGATCGCGGTCGTGCTGGGCGGGCTCACGGCCACGGTGGTCGGCAGCGTGTTCGCCTTCGCGGCGCTGCGCGTGAAAGGGCTGTATCTGGCGCTCAGCACACTGGCGCTGCAGTTCGTGATGGACTGGGTGATCTCGCACGTGCCGGCCATCAGCGGCGGCGTCGGTGCCACCCTGCAGGCCCCGGCGATGAAGCTTCTGGGTCTGGCGGTGCGTTCGGAGTCGGGGCTGTACTACGTGGCGCTGGGCTGGTGCCTGATCGTCACCCTGTTCATGCTCAACCTGCGCCGCACCGCTCTCGGCCGCGCGCTGGTGGCGGTGCGCGAGAAGGACTTCGCCGCGGCTGTGATCGGCGTGCAGAGCTTTCGCTACAAGCTGGTGGCGTTCGCCACCTCGTCGTTCATCGGTGGCGTCAGCGGCGCGGTGCTGATCTTCACCTTCTACCATGCGGTCACGCCTGAGCAGTTCGCGGTCAACGTGTCGATCGAGCTGCTGGCGATGGTGATCGTCGGCGGCCTGGGCAGCATCATCGGCAGCTGGTTCGGCGCTGCGTTCATCCTGCTGATGCCGGGGCAGATCCATCAGCTGATCGCGTGGCTCGCCGGGCTGGTCGGCGCGCCGATCGGTGTGGAGACGCTGGCGCATCTGCCGCACGCGGTGTATGGCGCGCTGATCGTCGGCTTCCTGCTCGTCGAGCCGATGGGGCTGGGCAAGCTCTACGCCAACGTGCGCAACTACCTGCTCGTCTGGCCTTTCGGCTACGCCCGGAAATGACGCCGAAGCGAAGCCCGCGATGACCGCCACCCCCACTCCCCTGCTGTCGCTGAACAACATCGAGGTCATCTACGACCGCATCGCGCTGGCGATCAAGGGCGCGTCGATCGAGGTGCAGCCCGGCGGCATGGTGGCGCTGCTGGGCGCCAACGGCGCCGG
>Ga0075356_1000041_pt1 | contig 24675 bp, 10 predicted proteins | sample WestPond_Cattail_FD_120073 | JGI IMG/M metagenome (GOLD analysis project Ga0075356, IMG submission 120073) | Natural and restored wetland microbial communities from the San Francisco Bay, California, USA, that impact long-term carbon... | ecosystem: Environmental > Terrestrial > Soil > Wetlands ... | reverse complement strand
GCCTTGAAGCTGTCCATCGCGTCGCGGCTGCCGCCGACCTCGAGGATCTCGCGCCGGTAGCGTCGCCCGGTCTCGGTATCGAACAGGCCTGATTCCTCGAACGCGCTGAAGGCGTCGGCCGACAGGACCTCGGCCCACTTGTAGCTGTAGTAGCCGGCGCTGTAACCACCGGCAAAGATGTGCGAGAAGCTGTGCTGGTAGCGCTGGAACGATGGCTGCTCGAAGGCGGCGACCTCGCGCCGCACCTCGCCCATCACCTGCTGGATGTCGGCGGCCGCAGCCGGTTCGAGATGGATGCGCATGTCGAAGAGCGCGTACTCCACCTGCCGCAGCAGGCCCAGCGCGCTGTGGAAGTTGCGAGCCGCCAGCAGGCGGTCGAACAGCTCGCGCGGCAGCGAACTGCCGTCGTCGACATGGCTGCTCAGGCGCGCAATGACCTGCCACTCCCAGCAGAAGTTCTCCATGAACTGGCTCGGCAATTCCACCGCATCCCATTCGACGCCCGATATGCCGGCCACCGACAGCTCGTCGACACGAGTGAGCATGTGGTGCAGCCCGTGGCCGAATTCGTGGAATAGCGTGACGACGTCGTCGTGCGTCAACAGGGCCGGCCGCCCGTCCACCGGCGCGGCGAAGTTGCACACCAGATTGGCCACCGGCGTCTGCAGTGCGCCGTCGGCGTCGGGCCGTCGCCAGCGGCCGCGCGCATGGTCCATCCATGCGCCCGGCCGTTTGCCCGGCCGTGCGTACAGGTCGAGGAAGAACTGACCGATCAGCCGGCCGTCGCGCTCGATGCGGAAGAAGCGCACCGACTCGTGCCAGGCCTGTGCCGCCTCTTCGGTGATCTGCACCTCGAACAAGGTCTCGACCAGCCGGAACAGGCCCTGAACGACGCGCGGCGCGGTGAAATACTGCTTCACCTGCTGCTCGCTGAACGCGTAGCGTTCCTGCCGCAGGCGTTCTGCCACGAATTCGTGGTCCCAGGGCATCAGCTCGTCGATGCCGAGCTGCTCGCGCGCATGACGGCGCATGTCGTCGACGTCGCGCAGCGCCTGCGTGCGCGCCCGCGTCGACAGGTCACGCAGGAACTGCAGCACGCGCGCCGGCGACTTGGCCATCTTGGTGGCCAGCGACAGGTCGGCGAAGCTCGGGTAGCCCAGCAGTCGCGCCTCTTCCTGCCGCAGCGCGAGCAGCTCGGCCATCAGCGCGCTGTTGTCGAACGTGGCCGGCCCGTGGTCGCTGGCGCGGGTGAAGTAAGCCCGATAGAGCGTCTCGCGCAGCGCCCGGTCGGTGGCGTACTGCATCACCGGCCGCCAACGCGGAACCTGCAGCGTGATTGCGAAGCCGGGCTGGCCGCGCTCGCGCGCCTCGAGCGCTGCCGCCCGCTGCACGTCGTCGGGCACGCCATGCAGACGCTCTGCGTCAACGATGAGCACGAAGGCATCGGTTGCGTCCTGCACGTTCTCGTCGAAGCGCTGGCCCAGCGCCGCCAGCCGGTCGCGCGCCTGCAGATAGCGCTCGCGTGCGGCGCCCGACAACTCGGCGCCCGACAGCACGAAGTCGCGCAGCGCATTGGCCAGCACCCGGCGCTGCGCTGGATCCAGCCGCTCGGCGTCGGCGTCGATGCGCTTGTACTTGGCAAACAGCAGGCCGTCGGCGCCGAGCCGGCTGAAGAAGCCGGTGATGCGCGGCAGGTTGTCGTTGTACGTGGCGCGCAGCGCCGGCGTGTCGGCCACTTCGTTGAGATGGCCGACCGTGCCCCAGACCCGCGACAGCCTCTCGACCGCCGTGTCGAGCACCGACGACAGAGCATGAAAGCTGGCCGGCACGTCGGCGCCGCCGGCGCGCTGCAGTGCGGCCTCGGCGTCGGCCAGCAGCAGGTCGAGCGCCGGCGTCACGTGCTCCGGCCGGATCGCCGTGAAATCGGGCAGGCCGGAGGTCTGCAGCAGCGGGTTGTCCATGCGCGTGGGGACTGCCGGGTGGGCAGCGTCGCTCAAGGGTTGGCGGCCCGTTCGGCCGCTTCGAGAGTATTGACCAACAGCATTGCCCGCGTCATTGGCCCGACCCCGCCGGGCACCGGGGTGATCCAGCCTGCGACCCGGCGTACCGCCTCGAAGTCGACGTCGCCGCACAGCTTGCCCGCGTCGTTGCGGTTCATGCCGACGTCGATGACCACCGCGCCCGGCTTGACCATGTCGCCGCGCAGCGTGTCTCGGCGGCCGACCGCCACCACCACGACGTCGGCGTTGCGGGTGTGCACCGACAGATCGGGTGTGCCGCTGTGGCAGATGGTGACCGTCGCGTTCGCCTGCAGCAGCATCAGTGCCATCGGCTTGCCCACGGTGTTGCTGCGGCCGATCACCACCGCATGGCGGCCGCGCAATACCACGCCGGTGGTCTCGATCAGCCGCATGCAGCCGTAGGGTGTGCAGGCCTTGAAGCCGGGTTGGCCAGTCATCAGCGCGCCGGCGTTGGCGACATGGAACCCGTCGACGTCCTTGTGCGGCGCGATCGCCTCGATCACCCTGTGCGGGTCGATGTGCCTGGGCAGCGGCATCTGCACCAGGATGCCGTGGATGTGCGGATCGGCGTTCAGCGCGCGCACCCTTGCCAGCAGATCGGACTCGGGCATCTCGGCCGGGTGCCGCTCGAGCACGGAGCGCAGGCCCGCCGCTTCGCAGTCCTTGACCTTGTGGCGCACGTATACGGCGGAGGCCGGATCGTCGCCCACCAGCACCACGGCCAGTCCCGGCGGGTGCCCGGCCGCCGTCAGCCGAGTGGCGCGCACGGCGACGTCGGTGCGGATGCGCGTCGCCAACGCGTTGCCGTCGATCAACTGGGCCGTCATGAGGAGAAGTCTTCTCGTTGCAAACGATGAGGCCGCTGTTGCAGCGGCCTCGTCATCGTGAGGATAAAGCGCACGCCGATCAGGCCTTGGCGGCTCCCGATGCACCGAGCGCGATCTTCAGCAGGTCGGCCACGGTGTTGGCGTTGAGTTTTTCCATGATGTTGGCGCGGTGCGCCTCCACCGTCTTGATGCTGATGCCCAGGTCGTCGGCAATCTGCTTGTTCAAGCGACCGGCGACGATGCGCTCGAGCACCTGCGCCTCGCGCGTTGTCAGGCGCGACAGCAGCGCGTCGCGGCTGGCCTGCTCCTGGTATTGGCTGAAAGCCGAGCGGGCCTGGTCGAGCATGCGCTCCACCAACGGCAGCAGCTCTTCTTCCTTGAAGGGCTTCTCGATGAAGTCCATCGCGCCCTTCTTCATCGTCGTGACGGCCATCGGCACGTCGCCATGCCCGGTGATGAACACCACCGGCAGCGGGCTCTTGCGCTCGAGCAGGCGGTCCTGCAACTCGAGGCCGCTCATGCCGTCCATGCGGATGTCGGCGATCAGGCAGGCCACCTCGCGCGGGTCGAAGCGCGACAGGAACGACTCGGCCGAGTCGAAGCACTTGACCCGGTAGTCCTTGCCTTCGAGCAGCCACTGCAGCGAATCGCGCACGGCTTCGTCATCGTCGACGACGTAGACCGTGCCCTTCTTGGGAATCAGGCTCATGGGGATGTCAGGGCAGCTGGATTGACGGCCGAATCAGGCGCCGGGGCCGGCGGTTCGGATTCGGGGCGCGCCGGGATCTCCACCGGCAGGGCAAACGAGAATCGGCACCCCGAAACCGTGGCGCCATTGTAGAGGTTCTGCGCCTTGATCCGGCCCCGATGCGACTCGACGATCGAGCGGCACAACGACAGGCCGATGCCCAGGCCTTCGGCCTTGGTCGAGAAGAACGCCTCGTACAGGCGGCCGATCACCTCGTCGGGCAATCCCGGGCCGGTGTCGGTGACGCTGAAGTCGATCACGCCGCCTTCCTCGGGCGTGTGGCGCGGCACCACGCGCAGCTCGATGAAGCGGCGCGAAGGCGGCATCTGCGCCTGGTCGATCGCCTCGGCTGCATTGCGCACCAGGTTCAGCAGCACCTGTTCGATCAGGATCGGATCGACCATCAGCTCGGGCAGGCGCTGCGCCACGTAGCTGTGGATCGCCACGTTGCGCCGGCGCAGCTCGATGCTGGCGAGCTCGAGCGCGTCGTCGACGATCTGCTGCGCCTGCGCGGCCTGCCGCTGCGGCACGCTCTTGCGCACGAAGGCGCGGATGCGCTGGATGATCTGGCCGGCGCGCTCGGCCTGCCGTGCCGTCTTCTCGAGCGCCGACACGAGGTCCTCACGGCCGATCGATTCGCCGCGCACGCGCGAGATCATGCCGTTGCAGTAGTTGGTGATGGCGGTCAGCGGCTGGTTCAATTCGTGCGCGACCGACGACGCCATCTCGCCCATGGTGATCAGCCGGCTCGACATCTGTGCCTTGTCGGCTTGCTGGGCGGCCTGCTCCTCGACCCGGCGACGTGCGGTCACGTCGGTGGCGATCAGCATCTGCGCCAGCCGTCCGTCGGTCCACTGCAGGTAGCGTGATCGCACGTCGAACCACTTCTGCAGCGATTCGATGTACACCTCGCGCGGGTCGGCGCCGGTGTGGGTGAGCTCCTGCGCCGGCAGGCCCGACAGGCCGTCGACCGTGTCGTCGGCGTCGCCCTCGAAGCCATGCGCCGGCCCGCTGCCACTGGCCAGCTGCGCGTGCCCACGGGCGTCGGCACCGAACCAGAGCCGGTACGAGCGGTTGGCGAACAGCAGCTCGCCCTGCTGCACCGACAACACCGACACTGCGGCGTCCAGCCCTTCGAGCACGGTGGTGAAGCGTTCGTGCGATGCCGACAGCTGGTCGCGGATACGCTTGGCCTCGGTGATGTTGGTCATCGAGGTCATCCAGCCGGTCTGCTTGCCACGCGCGTCGATCAACGGCGAGACGTACATGCGCGCGTCGAACAGCACGCCGTCCTTGCGCATCACCTTGACCTCGATGCCACCGGCCGGGCTGCGGCCCTGCAGCTCCTGCTGCAGCAGGCGCGAGTTCTCCTCGATGCGGTCGCTTGGCCAGTAGGGATAGGGCGGCATTCGGCCGATCAGCTCCGGCTCGGTGAAGCCGGTCATCGCGCAGAAGGCCGGGTTGACATAGCTGATACGGCCCTCGAGGTCCATCGCACGCATGCCGGTCAGCATGGAGTTCTCCATGGCGCGGCGAAAGTTGGTCTCCTGCACCAGCGCACCCTGGATCTGCGCGCGCCGGCGCATGTGGCGCCAGGTGCCGAGCAGCATCCACACCGTCAGACCCGACAGCGCCAGCACCATCCAGAACAAGGTGTTGCCGATAAGGCCGACCGAGGTGCGATAGCCGCTGCCGCGCAGCACGATGCCGTGCGGCGACGGCGTCAGCGGCACGTCGTGCACGATCGGCGCGCGGGTGCTCACGTTGCCGGGCATCGCGCTGACCGTGCTGGCGAGCACGGCGCCGTTCTCGTCGAGCACCGAGATGGCCCGTCGTCGCGCCACCTCGGGCGGCACGAAGTAGCGCATCAGCGCGTCGATCGAATACTCGACCACCAGCGCGCCCGCGAACACGCCACCGTTGAGCAGCGGCACATGGGTCTGGAACACCGGGGTGCCGATGGCGTCCTTGAACGGCTGCGAGTACACGGGTTGCCTGGTGTCGCGCGCGGCGATGAAGGCCCACTCGGCCTCGCTGCTGCGCGCGTTGGGCTGCCGCGTCTTGTCGTCGTTGTTGCCCAGCGGATGCGTTTCCGAATCGGCCAGCGGCGAGCTGTAGCTCGCGCGCTTGCGGCGCAGCGCATCGAGCCAGGTCAGTTGCGCGATCTCGGGGCGCTCGAGTCCGAACGCGGTGGTCAGCCGCTGCACCTCGTCAGCGTCGATTTCCTTGGTGACGATCTGCCGCGCGAGCTGGACGAGCTGCTCCTGGTTTTCGATCAGGTGCAAGCGGATCTGCTGCTGCGCGATCTCGGCGTCTCGCTTGACGCTTTCGGCCTCGCGCTCGAATTCCTCATTGCGCAGGTACCAGAAGGCCGAAATGATGGCCGCAAGGAACAGCATCACCGACACCAGCGGACCGAGCGTGGCGAAGCGGTCCTGCCGGGCCGGGGTCTGGCGGCGCCACCAGCGACCGATCAGGCGCTGACCGAAGCTCGGTCGCGACGGCAACGGGGGCTTTGCGTCCGGGCGCAGGTCCATCAGCGGATTATCCCGGCCGGCATCGGTCGCCGGCCTAGTTGCAACGACAAGATCGATTCATAATGTGAAATGATGTCGCACTATTTGAAATCAAGAAGCTTTATGCGACACTGCCGGCCGACCCGTTTTGAAGACCCAATAGCCAGGAGACAAGCATGTCCGCAATGCCGGAATCGTTTCGCGACACGGCCGCCAACGACACCGATGCGCAGGAGACCCGCGAGTGGCTCGACGCGCTGTCGGCGGTCATCTCCGCCGAAGGCCCGGATCGCGCGCACTACCTGCTCGAGCAGTTGCTTGAAGAGGCACGCCAGCACGGCGTGAACCTGCCGTTCTCGGCGACCACCGGCTACGTCAACACCATCAAGCCGGGCGAGGAGGAGCGCAGCCCTGGCCGGCTCGACCTCGAGGAGCGGCTGCGTGCCTACATGCGCTGGAACGCGATGGCGATGGTGGTCAAGGCAAACCGGCTCGAGCCCGACGACGGCGGCGATCTTGGCGGCCATATCAGTTCGTTCCAGTCGCTGGCCCACATGTTTGCGGCGGGCTTCAATCACTTCTGGCATGCCGACACGCCCGAGCGAGGTGGCGACCTGCTTTACATCCAGGGCCATTCGGCGCCCGGCATCTACGCGCGGGCCTACATGGAAGGGCGCATCACCGAGGAGCAGTTGCTCAACTTCCGGCAGGAGGTCGATGGCCGCGGCCTGTCGAGTTACCCGCATCCGAAGCTGATGCCGGGCTTCTGGCAGTTCCCTACCGTGTCGATGGGACTCGGGCCGATCATGTCGATCTACCAGGCGCGCTTTCTCAAGTACCTGCACGCGCGCGGCATCGCCGACACCAGTCAGCGCAAGGTGTGGGTGTTCTGCGGCGACGGCGAGATGGACGAGCCCGAGAGCCTGGGCGCGATCAGCCTGGCGGCGCGCGAGAAGCTCGACAACCTGGTCTTCGTCATCAACTGCAACCTGCAGCGCCTGGACGGCCCGGTGCGCGGCAACGGCAAGATCGTGCAGGAGCTCGAAGGCGAGTTCCGCGGCTCGGGCTGGAACGTCATCAAGCTGCTGTGGGGCAGCAACTGGGACGCGCTGCTCGCGCGTGACAAGGACGGTGCGCTGCGCAAGATCATGATGGACACCGTCGACGGCGACTTCCAGGCTTTCAAGGCCAACGACGGTGCCTTCGTGCGCAAGCACTTCTTCGGCCGCTCGCCCGCCACGTTGGAGATGGTGGCGAAGATGAGCGACGAGGACATCTGGGCGCTGCGCCGCGGCGGACACGATCCGCAGAAGGTCTATGCCGCGTTCCATCGCGCCAACTCGCATGCCGGTCAGCCGACCGTGCTGCTGGTCAAGACCGTCAAGGGTTACGGCATGGGCCGCGCCGGCGAGGGCAAGAACACGGCGCATCAGACCAAGAAGCTGACAGACGACGACATCCGCTACTTCCGCGACCGCTTCAACATCCCGATCCCGGACAGCGAGCTGTCGAAGATCCCGTTCTACAAGCCGGCCGACGACACGCCGGAGATGAAGTACCTGCACGACCGCCGCAAGGCGCTGGGCGGTTACCTGCCGCAGCGCCGCGCGCGCGCCGACGAGCATTTCGACGTGCCGGCGCTCGGCACCTTCCAGGCCGTACTCGACCCGACGGCCGAGGGCCGCGAGATCAGCACTACGCAGGCCTACGTGCGTTTCCTGACCACGCTGCTGCGCGACAAGATGCTCGGACCGCGCACAGTGCCGATCCTGGTCGACGAGGCGCGCACCTTTGGCATGGAGGGCCTGTTCCGGCAGATCGGCATCTACAACCCCGAGGGCCAGAAGTACACGCCGGTCGACAAGGACCAGGTCATGTACTACCGCGAGGCCAAGGACGGCCAGATCCTGCAGGAGGGAATCAACGAGGCGGGCGGCATGTGCAGCTGGATCGCCGCGGCGACGTCGTACGCGACGAACAACCGCATCATGATCCCGTTCTACATCTATTACTCGATGTTCGGCCTGCAGCGCGTGGGCGACCTGGCCTGGGCGGCCGGCGACATGCAGGCGCGCGGCTTCCTGCTCGGCGGCACCAGCGGGCGCACCACGCTCAACGGCGAGGGCCTGCAGCACGAAGACGGCCACAGCCACGTGCTGGCGAGCACGATCCCCAACTGCGTGAGCTACGACCCGACCTTCGCCCACGAGGTGGGCGTGATCCTGCACCACGGCCTGAAGCGCATGGTCGAGAAGCAGGACAACGTCTTCTACTACATCACCCTGCTCAACGAGAACTACCCGATGCCCGGCCTGAAGACCGGCACCGAGGAGCAGATCATCAAGGGCATGTACCTGCTGCAGGAGGGCGCGAAGAAGACGCCGCGCGTCAACCTGCTCGGCTCGGGCACGATCCTGCGCGAGAGCATGGCGGCCAAGGAACTGCTCGAGCGGGAGTGGGGCGTCGCTGCCAATGTGTGGAGCTGCCCGAGCTTCAACGAGCTGGCGCGCGAAGGCCAGGAGTGCGAGCGTTGGAACCTGCTGCACCCGACCGATGCGCCGCGCGTGCCGTTCGTCGCCCAACAACTCGGCGGGCATGCCGGCCCGGTGGTGGCGTCGACCGACTACATCAAGAGTTATGCCGAGCAGATCCGGGCGTACATGCCCAAGGGCCGCAGCTACAAGGTGCTGGGCACCGACGGATTCGGACGCAGTGACTTCCGCAGCAAGCTGCGCGAGCACTTCGAGGTCAACCGGCACTACATCGTGGTCGCCGCACTGAAGGCGCTGGCCGAGGAGGGTACGGTGCCGGTCGCCAAGGTGGCCGAGGCGATCAAGAAATACCAGCTCAAGGCTGACAAGCCGAATCCGCTGTACGCCTGATCAGAACAACGGAGACAACGACATGGCATTGGTGGACGTGAAGGTCCCCGACATCGGGGACTTCAAGGACGTGGCGGTGATCGAGCTGCTGGTCAAGCCGGGCGATCGGGTCAAGGCCGAACAGAGCCTCGTCACCGTGGAGAGCGACAAGGCGTCGATGGAGATTCCATCCAGCCATGCAGGCGTGGTGAAGACGCTCAAGGTCGCGCTCGGCGACAAGGTCAACGAAGGCGTGGTGCTGCTCACGTTGGAGGCCGAGGGCGCCGGCGAGTCGGCCGTGCCTGCTGCCCCGGCAGCGCAGCAGTCGCCGCCGGCGAGCGTTTCACCTGCGCCCGCGCCTGCGCCGGCTGCTGCGACGCCGGTCGAATCGGCCGCATCGTCGTCCGGCCCGGTGCAAGTACGGGTACCCGACATCGGCGACTTCGCCGAAGTCGCGGTGATCGAGATCTTCGTCAAGCCCGGCGACACGATCAAGGTCGAACAGAGCCTCGTCACTGTCGAGAGCGACAAGGCCTCGATGGAGATCCCGTCGTCGCACGCCGGTGTCGTCAAGCAGGTGCTGGTCAAGCTCGGCGACAAGGTGTCCAAAGGCTCGCTGGTGGCGCTGGTCGAGGCCACGGGGGGCGCGGTGCCGGCACCGGCACCTGCTGCTGCGTCATCGCCGGTCGCGTCGGCTGCGCCGGTGGCCGCTGCCGCCGGGTCGACGCCAGTGCCGCCGCATCAACCTGGCACGCCCGACAGCTCGTTGCCGCACGCGTCGCCTTCGGTGCGGCGTCTCGCACGCGAACTCGGCGTTCCGCTCGTGGAACTGAAGGGCACTGGCCCCAAGGGGCGCATCACGCACGAGGACGTGCAGGGATTCGTCAAGGGCGTCATGAGCGGCGCCGTGCAGACGGCGGCGCAGAAGGCCAAGGCGTCGGCCGCGCCTGGTGGTGGCGCGTTTCCCGGCCTGCTACCGTGGCCGCAGGTGGACTTCGCCAGGTTCGGACCCGTCGAGCGCAAGGATCTCTCGCGCATCAAGAAGATCAGCGGTGCCAACCTGCATCGCAACTGGGTCACGATTCCGCACGTCACCAACCACGACGACGCCGACATCACGGATCTCGAGGCCTTCCGCGTCCAGCTGAACAAGGAGAACGAGAAGAGCGGCATCAAGGTCACGATGCTGGCCTTCCTGATCAAGGCTTCGGTCGCCGCACTGAAGAAATTCCCCGACTTCAACGCGTCGATCGACGGCGAGCAGCTGGTACTGAAGAGCTACTTCCACATCGGTTTCGCCGCCGACACGCCCAACGGGCTGATGGTGCCGGTGATCAAGGACGCCGACAAGAAGGGCGTGCTGCAGATCAGCCAGGAGATGAGCGATCTGGCCAAGAAGGCACGCGACGGCAAGCTGTCGCCGGCCGACATGAGCGGCGGTTGCTTCTCCATTTCGTCGCTCGGCGGCATCGGCGGGCGCTACTTCACGCCGATCATCAATGCGCCCGAAGTGTCCATCCTCGGCGTCTGCCGCAGCAACACCGAGCCGCATTGGGACGGCAAGCAGTTCGTGCCGCGGCTGATCCTGCCGCTGTCGTTGAGCTGGGATCACCGCGTCATCGACGGTGCCGCGGCGGCGCGCTTCAACGCCTACTTCGGCAGCATCCTGGCCGACTTCCGCCGCGTGCTGCTATGAGCCCCCAGACGCCTTCGGCGTCGCCCGACGGCAGGCATGCCGCCGGGCGTTCGCCAGCCACTCGCGAGCGCGCAGGCGCTCGCTCGGTGCGGGCTTACCCCCCCGAGGGGGGCGGCCCTCTTGGGGCGGCCCGGCGAGGGTCCGCGCTGTGACAACCGTCGCCGTGGTTCGCAAGGGCGGTCAGGTCGCCATCGCCGCCGATTCGCTGGTCACGTTCGGCGATACGCGGCTGGCGCATGGCTACGAGATCAACGACAAGGTGTTCCGCGTCGGCGAGTCGTGGTTCGGCATGGCTGGCACGACGGCGCACTTTCCGGTGCTGCGCAAGGCGCTCGGCAGCCTGCCGCCTGACGAGCTGAAGTTGAACTCGCGCGACGCCGTTTTCGAGACGTTTCTCAAGCTGCATCCAAAGCTCAAGGAGCAGTTCTTCCTCAACACCAAGGAGGAAGAGAGCGACCCCTACGAAAGCAGCCAGTTCACCGTGTTGATCGCCAATGCCTGCGGCATCTTCGGCGTCTACTCGTACCGCGAGGTGTTCGAGTTCGACCGCTTCTGGGCCATCGGGTCGGGCCGCAGCTTCGCGCTCGGCGCCATGTTCGCCGGCTTCGACAAGGCGAAGAACGCCCGCGATGTCGCCGAACTCGGGGTTCGAGCGGGCTGCGAATTCGACAAGAACTCGGCCGGGCCGATCAAGGTCCATACCCTCAAGCTGAAAGGTTGAACAAGATGGCGCTGATCGATGTGATGGTGCCCGACATCGGCGACTTCAAGGACGTCGGCGTCATCGAGATCCTGGTCAAGCCGGGCGACACGGTGGCCGCTGAGCAGAGCCTGATCACGGTCGAGAGCGACAAGGCCTCGATGGAGATCCCGTCGTCGCAGGCCGGTGTCGTGAAGGCGCTCAAGGTCAAGCTCGGCGACAAGGTCAACCAGGGCGCGGTGATCCTGACGCTCGAGGCACTGGGCGCTGCGGCGGCTGCGTCCCCGGCCAGCGCGCCCGCTTCTGCTGCTGCCACCGCACCCGCTCCTGCTGCCTCCACACCTGCTCCTGCTGCGGCCAGGCCGGCGGCCGCGGCACCTGCCGCCAGCTACGCGGGTGGCGCTGACCTCGAATGCGACATGCTGGTGCTCGGCGCCGGGCCGGGCGGCTACTCGGCCGCATTCCGCGCGGCCGACCTGGGCCTGAAGACCGTGCTGGTCGAGCGTTACGCCACGCTCGGTGGCGTGTGCCTCAACGTGGGCTGCATCCCGAGCAAGGCCTTGCTTCACGTGGCCGCGGTGATGGACGAGGTGAAGCACTTTGCCGACCTCGGCGTCGCCTACGGCTCGCCGAAGCTCGATCTCGGCAAGCTGCTGGCGCACAAGAACAAGGTGGTCGGCAAGCTCACCGGTGGCCTGAACGCGATGGCGAAGATGCGCAAGGTGACGGTGGTGCGCGGCTACGGCGCGTTTGCCGACCCGCACCACGTGACGGTCGAGGAGACGACTGGCGAGGCGCAGGCCAAGACGGGCAAGGCGCAGACCATCCGCTTCAAGCAGTGCATCATCGCCGCCGGCTCGCAGGCGGTGCGATTGCCATTCCTGCCCGACGACCCGCGCATCGTCGACTCCACCGGCGCGCTGCAGCTGCAGCAGGCGCCAAAACGCATGCTCATCGTCGGCGGCGGCATCATCGGCCTCGAGATGGGCACCGTGTATTCCACGCTCGGTGCGCGGCTGGATGTGGTGGAGATGCTCGACGGCCTGATGCAAGGCGCCGACCGCGATCTGGTGCGCGTGTGGCAGAAGCTCAATACGCCGCGCTTCGACAAGATCATGCTGAAGACCAAGACCGTCGGCGCCGAGGCGAAATCCGATGGCATTCACGTTCGCTTCGAGGGCGAAGGTGCGCCGAAGGAGCCGCAACGCTACGACCTGGTGCTGCAGGCCGTCGGCCGCAGCCCCAACGGCAAGAAGATCGCGGCCGACAAGGCCGGTGTCGCCGTCACCGACCGGGGTTTCATCGCGGTGGACGCGCAGATGCGCACCAACGTGCCGCACATCTTCGCAATCGGCGACATCGTCGGCCAGCCGATGCTGGCGCACAAGGCGGTGCACGAGGCGCATGTGGCGGCCGAGGTGGCCGCCGGCGCGCTGAACGGCGACGCGGCGCTGAGCAAGGCGCAGTTCGATGCGCGCGTGATCCCGAGCGTCGCCTACACCGACCCCGAGGTGGCGTGGGTCGGCCTGACCGAGGACGAGGCCAAGGCCAAGGGCATCGCGATCAAGAAGGGCCTGTTCCCGTGGACGGCCTCGGGCCGCGCGATCGCGAACGGCCGCGACGAAGGGTCGACCAAGCTGCTGTTCGACGCGGCGACACACCGGATCCTCGGCGGCGGCATCGTCGGCACGCATGCGGGCGATCTGATCAGCGAGGTCGCGCTGGCCATCGAGATGGGCGCCGACGAAGTCGACATCGGCAAGACGATCCACCCGCACCCGACACTCGGTGAGTCGATCGGCATGGCCGCCGAGGTGGCCCACGGCACCTGCACCGACGTGCCGCCAGCGCGGCGTTGACGGACGACTAGCGCGTGGGCGGCGGCGGCGCCGCCTGGATCAGGCGCTGCGCGCGGGCATCGAGCTCGCTGCGCGGCGTGGTCATCACCTCGAGCATCACCGCCGGACAGCGCGTGGGCATGTCCTCGCCGGCGCTCCAGTTGCTGTCGACGCCGGCGTCGGTGGCCTGCATCGGCGCACGCAGGCCGAGTCGCGGTGTCAGTTCGTGCATCGAGCCCAGCATGCGGGCCTGCGCGGTGAGCCGGTCGTGGTCGGCATTGGCATAGGCGCGGCGCGCCGTGTACAGCTCGTTCTCGGCGTTCAACAGGTCGAGCAGGCTGCGTTGGCCGATCTCGAACTGCTGCCGATAGGCGTCGCGCGCCTTTTCGATCGACAGAACGTTGCGGTCGAGCGCCGACATCAGCTCGGTGAGCTTGGCGACGTCGTTGAAGGCGATGGCGGCAGTCTGCCGGGCGTCGCGACAGGTCTTGTCGCGCAGATCGGCGGCCTGGTTCATCAGGTTGGTCTGCTGGCGCACGCGGGCCTGGTCGGAGCCGCCGTTGAACAGATTCCAGTTCAGCGACAACTCGGCACTGACGTCGTGCTTCTGGTCGGGCACGCCATCGAAGTTGCGGCCGGCGCCGGCGCGCACGCGTGCCTCCACGCGGGGCAGGAACGCGCTCTCGCGCTCCTTGGCGCTCGCTCGCGCGCTGCGCAGCGTGGCGATGCTCGCGCTGATGGCGGCGCTGTTGCGCAGCGCAATCGCCATCGCCTCCTGGCTGCTCGTCGGCATCGCGGTGCCGAGCACAGTCGGTCGTGTCGGCCGTTGTGCCGGCGCTTCGCCGACCAGCCGCAGGTACCGTGACGCCACGTCGTGCAGGTTGGCGGTCTCGGTGGTCAGGTTCGATTCGGCCAGCGCGAGGCGTGCACCGGCCTGTTCGAGGTCGACCCCGCGCGCGACGCCGGCGCGCACGCGCGACTGGATCTGCTGGAACACGTAGCGATGCTGCACGTAGCTGTCTTCGGCCAGGTCGACCAGGCGGCGCATGCGCAGCACGTCGATATAGGCGCGCACTGCTTCGAGCGCCGTCTGCTCGGTGGTGTCGAGCAGTTCGAACCAGCGCGCCTGCCGCTCGAAGTCGAGCCGGCTGATGGCCTGTGTCAGCGCGTTGCCGTCCCACAGCAACTGGGTGATCGTCAGCGCCGTGCCGTTGCGGTCGAGGCTGCCGCTCTGAGGCGTGCGCGTGCTGATGCGGTCGTCGGTGCGGCCGACGACGGCCTCGGCGTCCACGCGCGGCAGACGACCACCACGTACAACCTCGATCGCATCGAGCGACGCGCGCACGGCGTTCAGCCGCGCCGAGACGTCGGGATTGGTTTCGATGGCGCGGCGGGTGGCGCCGGTCATGGCATCGGGGGCGGCTTGCGCGTGGGCGAGCACAGGGCCTGTTGCCAGGCAGGCAGCAAGGGCAACGCGGCGGAGGTTCGGCGTCATGGTGGTGTCGTTTTTTCGGTCGCGCCCTGGGCAGCGAACATATGACCAGACGGCGCTGCCAAGTGTAGGGGGGCACCATCGCCCGTCCGTCGCTGGTGCACGTCGATGTCCGACGAAAGTCACACTGCAGTAGCTAAATGTTTCACATTCGCGCGATATACGTCACTGCTCGCACAGCGCGTCCACTCAAGGTCTGCCGGCAAGCAGCCGAAAGCCCTCTGAGGGCAGGTCGAGCAGGCGCCACGGGCGGTCGGCCGATGTCCGCATCGACCTCCACCCATGTGCTGTGCACCGACTCGTTGCCGCGTGGCGCGTCGCGACTGGCTGCGTGCCGGTGGCATGGCGCTGCTGGCCCTCGCCGTCGGCTCGGCGCCGCGCGCCTGGGATGCCGACCGCGCGGTTCAGGCCGCACAACGCATCGGTCCGCTCGCCGTACAGGGTCTGCGGCAACTGCAGCCGGTGCTCGCAGCGCTGGCCGAGGCCGACGACTCGGCGCGACTCGACGCGGTGAATCAGTTCTTCAACCGGCGCGTCGTGTTCCGTGACGACAACGAGGTCTGGCACCTTGCCGACTACTGGGCGAGTCCGCTCGAAACGCTGGGCCAGGGCATGGGCGACTGCGAGGACTTCGCGATCGCCAAGTACTTCAGCCTGCTGGCCGCCGGTGTGCCGGCCGCACGCATGCGGCTGGTCTACGTGCGGCTGCAACTCGGCGGGACGGGCGGCACGAGCCAGGCCCACATGGTGCTCGCCTACTACGCAGAGCCGCAGGCGGAGCCGTTGATCCTGGACAACCTGGTCGGCGAGATTCGCCCGGCGTCACGCCGTCACGACCTGACTCCGGTGTTCAGCTTCAACAGTGACGGGCTGTGGCAGGGCGCGAGCGCGCAGAGCGTCGGCGATCCGGCCGCCCGCCTGTCGCGCTGGCGCGACGTGCTGCAGAAGGCACGAGCGGAGGGATTCCTGTGATGTACTGCGAATTCGAGGGAGGTCGGTCATGTCGCTGATCCGTCGTGTGGCGTTGCTGATGCTTGCTGTCGTCGCGTTGGCGCTCGTCGGCGGTGTGGCCACCACCTTGCTGGCTGCGCGCGACACGCTGCAGACTCAGCTGAGCGTGAAGAACCGCGACAACGCGCAGTCGCTCGCGCTCGCGTTGTCGCAGCAGCACGGCGACGCGTCGTTGATGGAGGTGGTGATGTCGGCGCAGTTCGACACCGGGCACTACCGACGCATCGTGCTGCGTGGCGCGGATGGCAAGCCGCTGTTCGAGCGCGAGGCCGCGCCTCGCGCTGCAGCCGCGCCGGCGTGGTTCGCCGCGCTGTTGCCGCTGCGTGCGGACCCCGGCGTGGCGCAGGTGTCCGACGGCTGGCGCGCCATCGGTGCACTCGAGGTGACGAGTCAGAGCGACTACGCCACCGAATCGTTGTGGCAGGCCGGCCTGCGCGCCACCGAGCTGCTGGCCCTGGTGGGGGTGCTCGGAGCGTTGCTGGCGGCGTGGGGGCTCGGTGCGATCCGCAAACCGCTCGACGCGGCGATCGAACAGTCGCGCGCATTGCAGGAAGGCCGCTTCGTCACCGTGCCGGAGCCGCGGGTGGCCGAGCTGCGCCCGTTGGCACGCAGCATGAATGCCATGGTCGGCCGCCTCGGGGCCTTGTTCGATGCCCAGGCTCGGCAGGTGGAGACCTTGCGCGAGTTGGCGCAGACCGATGCGTTGACGGGCCTGCGCAATCGCCGGCAGTTCATGCTCGACGCCCAGCAGCTCATCGAGTCGGCCGGCGCCGAGGGGGCCGGGCTGGTGTTGTTGCGCGTGCTGGATCTAGAAGGCCTGAATCGCCGTCTCGGCCATGCCGCCACCGATGCGGTGCTGCAGTCGGTCGCGCGGACATTGGTCGAGCAGACACGCGGCCATGCACGGCCGGTGCTTGGGCGCCTCAACGGTGCCGACCTGGCCTGGTGTCAGGCCGGTGCGCACGTGGCCGACAGCGCGGCGGCTTTGCTGGCCGCGCTGCACAAGGCTTTGCCGCGCGCCGAGGCACCGGTGGCGGTGGTGGCCGGCGCGGTGCAATTGCCTGCCGGCACCGGGCTTCATCGTGCGCTGTCACTCGCCGATCAGGCGCTGGCACACGCCGAGGATCAAGGAGCGTTCACGCTCATCACCGAACAGTGCCTGCAGGCCGAGCCTGTGATGGGCGAGGCCGATTGGCAGAAGGCGCTGGGCGAAGCGCTGGTGCAGGGGCGCGTCGGCCTGGCCGCCTATCCGGTGCGCAACGCAGTGGGCGCACTGCTTCAGCTCGACTGCCCGCTGCGCGTGCAGTTCCCGGGCAGCGCGGAGCCCGAACCGGCCGCGCGCTGGCTGGCGCTGGCGGCGCGCAGCCGCCTCACTGCGTCGCTGGACGAACGCGCGGTGGGTCTGGCGCTCGCGCAGATTGCGCTCGACCATACCGATCGTTGCATCAATGTGGCCGGCGCGACGCTGCTGTCGAGCGATCATGTCGCCAGCCTGACCGCTCAACTGGCTGCATCACCCGGCGAGGCACGCCACTTGTGGATCGACCTGCCGGAATCACTGGCGGTCGCGCATCCCGCGGTGGTACAGGACCTCACGCGCCGCTGGCGGGCGCTGGGCGTTCGCGTCGGCCTGGAGCACGCCGGCGCTGCGCTGGGCTCGATCGGCCGCCTCTACGTGCTGGGCCTGCACTACGTGCGCATCGACGGCCGCTTCCTGAGCGGCATCGCAGGCGACGAGGCACTGCGCCGTCACACTGAGGGACTGGTGCTGCTGCTGCGCGGCATCGGCCTGGCGGTGTTTGCCGAGGCCGTGCACGACAAGGCCGACCTGCAGGCGCTGTGGCAGATGGGCTTCGACGGCGCCACCGGGCCGGCCATCGCCGACTGATCGTGCGTACCCGGCGCCGGCGGCAGTGCGGCTTGTGTGCGCCGCACTGCCGGCCTCGGCATCGGTCAAGCGCCGTCGGTGACGAGCTTGCCGCGCGTGATCAGGTCCTGGATGATCTGCAGGTCGCTCAACACGCCGGCGCTGGTCAGGTCCACGCCCTGCAGCACGATGGTCTGGTCGACCGCACCGACGTTGTAACCGGTGACGAAGCCGCCGCCGCTGCTGATCTGCACGGTGGTGTTGCCGCCAGACGTCTCGAAGTGCAGGTAGTTCTGCAGGTTGCCGACGGCGGCGCCGTTGTGCGTCTCGCCCTGCAGCAGGTCGCGCAGGTCCAGCACGTCGCCATTGGCGCCCGCGGTGGCGTTGTCGAAGGTCTGAATCGTGTCGACCGCCGGGCTGCCGGGCGCGCCGCGATCGGCCAGCGACCAGGTGAAGACGTCGGCGCCTGCGCCGCCGGTCATCGTGTCGTTGCCGGCGCCGCCGGCGAGCACGTCGTTGCCGTCGCCGCCGTTCAGGTTGTCGTTGCCGTCGCCGCCACGCAGGATGTCGTTGCCGGTGCCGCCGGTCAGCGCGTCGTTGCCGGTGCCGCCCACCAGCAGGTCGTGGCCGGCCCCGCCGTCGATCGTGTCGTTGCCGGCTCCGCCGTTGATGAAGTCGTTGGCCGCGTTGCCGGTGAGCGTGTTGTTGCCCGCATCGCCCGCCAGCGTGTTGGTGATCGCGCGCAGCGTCAGCGTCGAATTGCTGATATCGCCGTCAGTGTCGGTCAGCGTGTAGCCGATCTCGATCGGCGCGATCGCGGCAGCCGCGCTGTTGGTGATGGTGTTGTAGCTGACCGAGCCGATGCTGGCATTTGCATCGCTGTTCGCGGTGATCTCGATGCGGCCGATGTTGCTGAACTCGGCGGGCACCGCAACCGGGTTCTCAGAGTTGCTGTAGAACTGACCAAGCTGATGGCCGTCGATGTGGAAGACCGTATAGGTCAGTGCAATCGATCCCCCGAGGTTGCTGTTGGAGTCGTCGGGGTCGATGGTGACGTTCTCGACACCGTAGGGGTTGGCGGTCGTGTCGAAGCGGATCACCAGCGTCTCGAGATTGCCGATGCGCGTGGTGTTGTCGGTGCCGCCGCTGTTGGCGTTGACGCCGATGCCGTCTCCGGTCTGTCTCACGCCGGCTGTCTCGGCAGTCGAATTGCGGGCCATGCCGGTGAAGGTGAGCCCGCCTATCGCCAAGCTGGTGCCCGTGGCGGTCGCGGCAGTCAGATTCACCGTCGTGGGGCCGGTGGACGGGGTGCTCGGCGTTTCGGCGGCCGTCGGCGTGTACTGATAGGCACCGTCGCTGTTGAAGCGCAGGCTGCTGCCGTTGCTGGCGTGTGTCCACACGAGCTGCCCGTTGGTGACGGTGTAGGTGCCGCCGAGCGCCGCGGTGCTGCCGACGTTGGCCGTGAGGTTGAAGGTCTGGCCCTGGAACAGGATGGAGGTGACCTTCGCACCGTCGACCACCTGGTCGGCGCCGGATCCTTGCGCGCTGAAGTCGGTGGTCAGGCTGCCGACGGCCAGTCCGCCGTCGGTGCTGAGGCCGCTGACCACATTGCCGGTGTAGCTGGTCTGGTTGGCGAACAGCGTGTCGACGTCGGGTCGCGCAATCGGCTGCCCGTCGACCACGCTGAAGGTCAGCGTGGTCGGCGTCGTCACGTCGCCGTCGTTGTCGCGGGCGACGAAGGTGACGCCGAAGCTGTCGCCTTCGGCGGCGACTCCGCCGGTGAAGTAGGTGTATTCGCCGGTCGCGAAATTAAAGGTCAGGCTGCCTAGCGTGAAACCCTTGCTCGTGTTCAGCGTCAGGGTGTCGCTGTTCAGCGGCGAGCCGGCCGGCGCACCGCCCGGCCAGCTGATCGTGCCCACCGTCGCGGGTGACACCGGCGGCGCGTAGGTAAAGGTGACGTTCACCTTCGGCGTCGCGGCGTTGCCGTCGGTGTCGAGCGCGACGGTGATCGTCTGCACGTAGCCGTCGTCGGCGCCCAGCGCGTTGCCGACGCCGCCGCCGCCGTTGACCACGCTGCCGCCGGTGCCGGTGGGCACCGTGGAGATCAGCGTGTTGGCCAGCTCGTTGAGGTCGGGCACGATGATCGCCGGATCGATTGTGCCGTTGCCGTCGCCGTCGACGTTGTGGATGCCGTTCAGCGGCCCGGTATTGGAGATACCGCTGCCGATGCCGACTGCGTACGAATCGATGTTGTTGTTGTTGGCGAAGGTGGAGAACCCCGTCGACGTGGCCGGGGTGCTCGTGTCGCCTTCGGTCGGCACGCCGTCGGAGAGGAAATAGATGATGTTCTGCTTCGATGCATCGACCGTGCCAAAGGCCGTCTGCGCGGCGTTGAGCGCATCGGTGTAGTCGGTGCCGCCGCTGCCGGTGATGCCGTTGATCGCATTGATCAGCGCCGTCTTGTCGGTATAGGCCACGTTGCCGTTGAGGATCGTCGCCGTCGACTCGAAGGTGACCAGCTTGACCGAGACGTTCTGCGCCTGGTTGAAATACTGCTCGACCAGCTCGACCAGCGCCGCCTTGGCCATTGCCAGGCGGGTGGTCACTGTCACCGTGCCGTCGGCATTGACCTGGCGCACCTGGCCGCCGGCGTTCTGCTGCGTCATGCTGCCCGACACGTCGAGTACCAGCACCAGGTTGTACGACGGCAGTGCGTCCTCGGTGACCTCGATCGTGCGGTCGAACGACTGCGGGCGGTCGTCGACGATCGTGACCTGCACGTTCGCCGAGCCGGTGTTGGTGGCGTAGGCGATCGCCGAGGTGAGGCTGTTGTTGGTGGCTGCGGTGTTGTGCGCCACGTTGTCGTTGAGCTGGTAGGTGTAGTCGCCGAGTCCAGCGCCCGCCACGTCGACCGTCAGTACGCCTGCATTGACGCCACCCACGACGTGCCGCACGCCGATGAAGCCTGTGCGGCTGTCGAGGTCGCCCGTGCCGCCGTCGGTGACGCCGCCGACACTGCTGATCGATGTTGCGCCGGGGTCGTTGCTGAGAAGGTTGCCGCTCACCACCCGAACGCCGCCGCCGGTGCCGTTGTCGAGCGCGCTCTCGTTGACGGTGACCAGGTCATCGCGCGTGGCGAAGGTGGTCACGCTCACCGTGGCGGTGCTGGTCTGGCCGTCTTCGTCGGTCAGCGTGTAGCTGAAGCTGCCTGCGCCCGCGGCCGACGGAGTGAAGGTGTAGTACGTGCCATCGACGCTCGGCGTGAGCGTGCCGCCGCTGACGGCCGCGGTACCGGTGATCGCTGCGTGGTCGCGCAGCAGGTCGTTGGCGATCAGCTGAGCCTTGGTGATGATGATCGGCGTGCCGAGCACCGTGGTGAAGGTGTCGGCCGTGGCCACCGGCGGACCGTCGTTGACGGCGGCGACGTTGACCGTCGCCGTGGCCGGTGTGGCGTCGGTCAGGCCGCCGTCGTCGCGAGCGGCGTACTGAAAGTTCGTGCTGCCGTTCCACTCGGGGTTCGGCCGGAAATACACAGGCCCGCTCACCAGGTCGCCGGCCGCGATGGCCAGCGTGCCGGCCGCATTGCTGTACAGCGTGCCGTTGGCAGGCAGCGAGCTGATCACGAAGCCAGCCACCGTGCCGTCGACGTCGCTGCCGGCGAGCGTCACGGTGATCAACGAATCCTCGTTGCCCGACGCGGTCACGTTGTTGGTGGTCGGCGCGTCGTTGACGGCGACCACATTGATCGTCGTCGTCGCCAAGTTGCTCGAACTGGTGCCGTCTGTCACGCTGACGGTGACCGTGCGCGGCACAGTCACCGGCGCATCGCCGCCACCGGCGAAGAAGGTGATGCCCGAGATCACCGACTGGTACTGGGCCGGCGTGGCCGTGCCCGACAGCACGATCGTGATGTCGCCTGCGTTGGTGGTCACGTTGGCCGTGATGCCCGGCGGCAGGCCCGGTAGATTCAGCGCATCGGTGCCCTGGCGGTTGGTCAGGATGATCGTCGCGCCGGTCAGGTTCGTGCTGTCGACGTCGGTGATCGTGACGTCGCCGTCGGCGATCGCCACCGCCGCACCCTGCTCGGTGTAGGTGGTGGTGTAGTTCGCGCCCGTGGCGCCGCTGGAGTTGTTGCCGTCGAGGTCCAGCACCGGCGGCGCATCGTTGTCGACGATCGTGCCGACGCCGGTGGCGGTGGCGATCGTCGCGTTGGACGCACCCGAGAGCGTGACGTTGAAGGTTTCACTCGACTCGGTGACGGTGTCGTTGACGATCGGCACCGTGATGGTCTGCGTGAGCACCCCTGGCGTGAACGTCAGCGTGCCCGTGGCGTTGCCGTAGTCGCTGACCACGGTGGCGGTGCCGCCACCAGTGGCGTAGTTGACCGTTACGGTCTGCCCTGACGCGGCCGACAACGTGACGGTGAAGGTCGCGCTGGTGCCAGCCTCGTTGACGGTGACGTTGTCGATGCTGAGCGACGGCGCCGGGTCGTTGTCGGTGATCGTCGTCGTGACGTTGTTGTTGGTCGGGTGTGCGGCAATGGCCTCGAAGCCGCCGCCACTGATCCCGCCCAGCGACACCACGATCGTTTCATTCGGCTCGTCGAGCACGTCGTTGGTGGTGGGCAGCGTGAAGGTCGCGCTGCTGGCACCGACCGGGATGGTGACGCTGACCACGCCGGTGTAGTCGTTGCCACTGCCGGTGGCAGTGCCCCCGTAGGTCAGGTTCACCGTTACGGCCGTCACGGCCGGCTGGCTCAGGCTGACGGTGTAGGCCGTGGTGGTGGCACCCTCAACTACGCTGCCCGGGCCGGCGATGCTCACCAGCACCGTGTCGGGCACGGCCTCATCGGCGATGGTGGTGGTGACGGAGTTGGCGGCGGGGTTGGCGGCGATGGCCTCGAAGCCACCGCCGGAGATGGCACCCAGGCCGACGACGATGGTCTCGCCGGAGTCGGCGAAGGCGTCGTCGAGCGTGGCCAGGTTGAACGTCGCGCTCACGGCGCCGGCAGGGATGGTCACGCTGACCACGCCGGTGTAGTCGGTGCCGTTCGCGGCGGTGCCGGCGTAGGTGAGGTTCACCGTCACCGCCGTCACGGCGGCCTGGCCGAGCGTGAGCGTGTAGTTGCCGGTGGTGGCCGCCTCGGTCACGGTGGCCGGGCCGGCGATGCTGACCAGCACCGTGTCGGGCACGGCTTCGTCGGTGATCGCGGTGGTGACGGCGTTGGTGGTGCCGGAGAGCACCAGGCTCTCGAAGTTGCCGCCGGCAGCCGAAGCCAGGCTGACGGTGAAGCTCTCGCCGGCTTCGGCGAGCGCGTCGTCGATCGTCGCGATGTTGAAGGTCGTGCTCGAGGAGCCGGCGGGAATGGTGACCGTGGCCGCGCCGGTGTAGTCGACTCCGTTGGCGGCGGTGCCGCTGTAGGTCAGATTGACCGTCACCGCGGTCTGCGCCAAGCTGGTCAGGCTGACGGTGTAGCTGCCGCTGGCGCCTTCGACCACGCTGGCCGCGCCGGTGAGGCTCAGCGTCGTGGTGTTGATCGTGTCGGTGACGTTCGTCGTCGCCGCCGTCGCGCTGGGCACCAGGTTCTCGAAGTTGCCGCCGGTGGCCGAGACGATGCTGCGGCTCACCGTGCCGGCGTCCACGTACACGTCTTCGGCCGGCGCCGCGACGCTGACGGTGCCCGTCGTGGCACCGGCCAGGATCGTGATCGTCGTGCCGCCGGTGATCGTCACCGTCACGTTCGTCTGCGCCGCGCTGGTGAGCGTGGCGGTGTAGACGATGCTGCCGCCCTCGGCCACGCTCGGCGTGGCCGACAGACTCACGGTGGTCTGGGTGCTGGTGTCGGTGACGCTGGTCACCGCCGGTGCGGCATTGACCGACAGGTTCTCGAAGCTGCCGCCCGTGGTTCCGCTGATCGTGGCCGACACATTGCCCGCGTCGACGTACACGTCGTCGCCAGGTGCCGCCACGGTCACGTTGCCCGAACTGGCGCCGGCGGCGATGTTGATCGTGGCGCCATTGCTCAGCGTCACCGTCATGGCCGTGCCCGCCGGGTTGGTCAGCGACGCGGTGTAGACGATGTTGCCACCTTCGGCCACGCTCGGCGTGGCCGTGAGCGACACGGTGGTGAGGTCGAGCGTGTCGGTGATCGCGGTGCTGGCCGCGGCCGGGTTGATGGCCAGGCTCTCGAAGTTGCCGCCCGTGGCCGCCGTGATGGTGGCCGACACGTTGCCAGCGTCGATGTAGACATCGTCGCTCGGTGCGGCCACGCTGACGCTGCCACTGCTGGTGCCTGCGGGGATGGTGATCGTGGCGCCGTTGCTCAGCGTCACCGTCACTGCGGTCTGCGCCGGGTTGGTGAGCGTGGCGGTGTAGGTGATGCTGCCGCCCTCGGCCACGCTGGCCGTGGCGCCGAGCGAGACCGTGGTCACGTCGGGCACGGCCTCGTCGGCGATGGTGGTGGTGACGGAGTTGGCCGCCGGGTTGGCGGCGATGGCCTCGAAGCCGCCGCCGGTGATGGCGCCGAGGCCGACGACGATGGTCTCGCCGGAGTCGGCGAACGCATCGTCCAGCGTCGCCAGGTTGAAAGTCGCACTGGTGGCGCCGGCCGGCACGGTGACCGACACCACGCCGGTGTAGTCGGTGCCGTTGGCAGCGGTGCCGCTGTAGGTGAGGTTGACCGTGACCGCCGTGACCGCGGGCTGAGCCAGCGTGATCGTGTAATTGCCGGTGGCAGCGCCCTCGGTCACCGAGGCCGGGCCGCTGAGGCTGACCAGCACCGTGTCGGGCACGGGCTCGTCGTTGATCGCGGTGGTGACGGCGTTGGTGGTGCCCGAGAGCACCAGGCTCTCGAAGTTACCGCCGGCCGCCGAGGCGAGGCTGACGGTGAAGGTCTCGCCGGACTCGGCCAGTGCGTCGTCGAGGGTCGCGATGTTGAACGTGGCGCTGGAGCTGCCTGCGGGAATGGTGACCGAGGCCTCGCCGGTGTAGTCGGTGCCGTTGGCGGCGGTGCCGCTGTAGCTCAGATTGACGGTGACGGCAGTCTGCGCAACGCTGGTGAGGCTGACGGTGTAGCTGCCGCTGGCGCCTTCGACCACG
>Ga0075356_1000040_pt1 | contig 25105 bp, 22 predicted proteins | sample WestPond_Cattail_FD_120073 | JGI IMG/M metagenome (GOLD analysis project Ga0075356, IMG submission 120073) | Natural and restored wetland microbial communities from the San Francisco Bay, California, USA, that impact long-term carbon... | ecosystem: Environmental > Terrestrial > Soil > Wetlands ... | reverse complement strand
CGGCGACCGCCAAGCGCATCGTCGGCTACGAGACGGTCGACCATCCGAGCGACAACCAGTTGATCGCGCTGGCGCGGCAGTACTTCCTGCGTTATGACCGAATGGCCGGAACGCCCACGCCGATGTAGTCAACCACCCCCGGAGCGCCTTCGGCGCTGCCCCCTCGAGGGGGCGCCGCCAACGGACCGGCGGAGCCGGATCCGTGGCGTCCACTGGAATCGACCGCGCTAGGCGGACGCCTTCACCTTCAAGCGCCAGGCGTGCAGCAGCGGCTCGGTGTAGCCGCTCGGCTGCTCCTTGCCCTTGAACACCAGGTCGAGCGCGGCCTGGTAGGCAGTCGACGTGGCGGCGTTGCCGGCCATCGGCGTGTACAGCGGGTCGCCGGCGTTCTGCTTGTCCACCACGGCGGCCATGCGCTCGAACGTGGCGCGCACCTGTGCCTCGGTGACGATGCCATGCTGCAGCCAGTTGGCGATGTGCTGGCTGCTGATGCGCAGCGTGGCACGGTCTTCCATCAGGCCCACGTTGTGGATATCGGGCACCTTTGAGCATCCGACGCCCTGGTCGATCCAGCGCACTACATAGCCAAGGATGCCTTGCGCGTTGTTGTCGATCTCCTGCTGGCGCTCGAGCCCGCTCCAGCTCGGCTTCTTCGCCACCGGCACGGTGAGCAGGTCGTTCATCAGGCTGTCGTACTCGGCGTCGAGATCCACGCGCTCGAGCTCCTTCTGCACCTTCCACACGTCGACCTGGTGGTAGTGAAGCGCATGCAGCGTGGCAGCGGTGGGGCTCGGCACCCAGGCCGTGTTGGCGCCCGCCTGCGGGTGCACGATCTTCTGCTTCAGCATCGCCGCCATCAGGTCGGGCATCGCCCACATGCCCTTGCCGATCTGCGCCTTGCCGCGCAGGCCGCACTGCAGGCCGACCAGCACGTTCAGCCGCTCGTAGGAGGCGATCCAGGCGCTCGCCTTCATGTCGCCCTTGCGGATCATCGGCCCGGCCAGCATGGCGGTGTGGATCTCGTCGCCGGTGCGGTCGAGGAAGCCGGTGTTGATGAAGGCCACGCGGCTGGCTGCCGCCGCGATGCACGCCTTCAGGTTGACGCTGGTGCGGCGCTCCTCGTCCATGATGCCGAGTTTGACCGTGCTGTCGGGCAGCCCGAGCAGCTGCTCGACGCGGGCGAACAGCTCGCTGGCGAACGCCACTTCGGCGGGCCCGTGCATCTTGGGCTTGACGATGTAGACGCTGCCGCGACGCGAGTTGCGCAGCCCGTTCGCGCCATGGCCCTGCAGATCGTGCAGCGCGATCGTCGTGGTGACGACGGCGTCGAGAATGCCCTCCGGAATCTCGCGGCCTTCGTCGCCCCACAGGATCGCCGGGTTCGTCATCAGGTGGCCGACGTTGCGCACGAACAGCAGCGAGCGTCCGTGCAACGCAACGTCCTCGCCGCGCGGGCCGGTGTAGGCGCGGTCCGGGTTCAGCCCGCGGGTGAACGTGGTGCCGCCCTTGCTGACGGTTTCGGTCAGCGTGCCCTTCAGGATGCCCAGCCAATTGCGATAAGCGTGGACCTTGTCGTCGGCATCGACCACCGCCACCGAGTCCTCGAGGTCGAGGATCGTCGACAGCGCGGCCTCGAGCACCAGGTCGGACACGCCGGCCGGATCGGTCGCGCCGATGGCGTGCCCACGGTCGATGCGGATGTCCATATGCAGGCCGTGGTGCGACAGCAGCACCCCCGAAGGCGAGCCCGGCTCGCCCTGGAAGCCGACGAACTGCGCCGGGTTCTTCAGGCCGACGGTGCGGCCGCTCTTCAAGGTCACCGCGAGCTGGTGGTCGACCACCGCATAGGCCGTCGAATCGATGTGCGAGCCCTGCTTCAGCGGCACGCAGCGGTCGAGCACGTGGCGCGCGTATTCGATCACCTTGGCGCCGCGCACCGGGTTGTAGCCGGGGCCGCGTGTCGCGCCGGCATCCTCGGACAAGGCGTCGGTCCCGTACAGCGCGTCGTACAGCGAGCCCCAGCGCGCATTGGCCGCGTTCAGTGCGTAACGCGCATTGGTGATCGGCACCACCAGCTGCGGCCCTGCCTGCAGCGCCAGTTCGGCGTCGACGTTGCGCGTGGTGGCCTTCACCTTGGCCGGCACCGGCGCCAGGTAGCCCACCTGCTGCAAAAAGGCGCGATACGCGCGCTGATCGCGAATCGGGCCCGGGTGCGCGCGATGCCAGGCATCGATCTCGCTCTGCAGCCGGTCGCGCTCGGCCAGCAGCGTCGCGTTCTTCGGCGCCAGTTCGTGCACGATGGCGTCGAAGCCGCGCCAGAAGGTCTCGCTCGAGATACCGGTCCCCGGCAGCACCTCGTCGTCGATGAAGCGTTGCAGTGAGCTGGCAACTTGCAGGCGGCGGATCGAGGTGCGGGCGGTCATGTCGATGAGGAAATCAGGTAGGAAAGAAGGAAAGCACGTCGCGCAGGCTGCTGCCGATGCGCGACGGTTCGGTGTCGAGTGACTCCAGCGGGGCGCCGGCCCGGTTGACCCAGAGCGTGGTGTAGCCGTACCAGGTGGCGCCGATCGCGTCCCAGCCGTTGCTCGACACGAACAGGATGTCGCCGGCCGCCATGTCCAACGCTTGCGGGCCCAGGTCGTAGACGGCGTTGTCGGTCTTGAAGCGACGCACCGACTCGGCGCTGAGCAGCGGATCGATCAGTGTGTCGAAGCCGGCATGCCGCAGCAGCGGCTGCAGCATGTCGGTGTCGCCGTTGGACAGGATGCCCGTGCGCACGCCGCGCTGCTGCAGCGTCAGCAGCACGCTGCGGTTCTCGGCGAACGGCGCGAGCTGCAGGTACTCGCGCATCAGAGCATTGCGGGCGTCGTCGGCCAACAGAATGCGTAACCGCAGCGCCGCCTGTACGAGCCCCGCCTGTGTGAGCTCGCGAAAGGGGCGCCAGCGCTGGCTCATCGAACACAAGCGCGTGTACTCGATCTGCTTGTCGCGCCAGATCTGCGACAACGCTGCGCCCTGGCCGGGAAACAGCTGCTCGGCCAGGGCGCCGACGCTGTGCACGTCGAACAGCGTGCCGTAGGCATCGAACAACACGGCGCGTGGGGTGCGCTGGATCGGGTGGGTGGCGTCCATCGAGCCCACACTCTATGCGCTGCACAACCCCTCATTGCCCGCAGTCGGTGGACGGGATTGATGACGCTCAGGCACTCAATCTGCAGCCATATGGCTGGAATTGCACCCCAGCCTGTCCGCCGATGGAACGGCTGGCCTGTGAGGGCGAATGTCAGCTTCTAGGGCGGATTCAGCATTGATCAATGACCCCACCGACGGTAATCTTGGCCGGTGGACCGCCTAAAGCAGATCGAATCGTTCGTGGCCGTCGCCACCAAGGGCAGCTTGACGGCAGCGGCGCATGCCGAGGGGGTCGCACCAGCGGTCATTGGCCGCCGCATCGATGCGCTGGAAGAACGGCTGGGCGTCAAACTGCTGGTGCGTACCACGCGTCGCATCACGCTGACCCACGAGGGCAGCGCCTTTCTCGAGGACTGTCAGCGCATCATTGCCGACTTGGCCAACGCTGAAGCCAGCGTCAGCGAAGGAGGCGTGAAAGCGAGTGGACACTTGCGTTTGACAGCTCCGGCTGGATTCGGCCGCCGCCATGTGGCGCCGCTGGTGCCGCGCTTCGTTGGCCTGCACCCGGATGTCAGCGTGTCGCTCAACCTGTCGGACCGCGTGGTCGACATCGTCAACGAAGGCTTCGACTGCGCGGTGCGGGTCGGCGACCTGCCGGATTCGAGCCTTGTCAGCGTGCGCTTGGCCGACAACCGGCGCCTGTGCGTGGCGGCGCCGGCCTATCTGAAGCGCGCGGGCACACCGGCGCAACCCAGCGAACTGGCCCGGCATCGATGCCTGACACTGTCGTCCGACGCCAGCCAGACGCGCGGCTGGGCCTTCACGGTCGGTGGCCAGGTCACCCACTTCCGTCCCGGCGGACCGCTGGACTGCAGCGACGGCCAGGTGCTGCACGACTGGTGCGTGCAAGGCCTGGGCATCGCCTGGCGCAGCACCTGGGAAGTCGAGCACGAGATCGCCGAAGGCCGCTTGGCGGCCGTGCTGGAGGATTTTGCCGCGCCGCCCAACGGCGTCTACGCGGTGTTCCCGCAGCGCAAGCACTTGCCGCTGCGCGTGCGCTTGTGGATCGACTATCTGAAGCAAAGTTACGGCGATCCGCGCTATTGGGCACTGGCAGGCACCCCTGCAGTCGCCGCTCCAGTCACCGCATGATTCTCGAAGCCGCGCTGGCCTACGCGCACTTGGCGGCCATCCTGGCGTGGGTGGTGTTCCTGTCGAGCGCTACCGCGCTGGCGCGGACCGAATGGCTCAATGCGGCGGCGCTGGTGAGACTGCAGCGCGTCGATCGCATCGCGCTGGTGGCCGGTGTGGTCACGTTGGCCACCGGCCTGGCGCGCGCCGTCTGGGGCATCAAGGGCCTCGGCTGGTACGCCGTCCAGCCCTTGCTGTGGATCAAGGCGCTGCTGTGGCTGTCGATGCTCGCATTCGGCTACGGCGTCACGCGGCGCATCGCGTCGTGGCGACGGCACAGCGAAGCCGACGGGCAGTTGCCGAGCGCCGACGCTTTGGCCTCGGTGCGCCGCAGGTTGATGTGGTCGACGCACCTGATGGTGCTGCCACCGCTGCTGGGGGTGATGCTGGCGCGCGGCCTCGGCGTCGTCTGAAGACAACGAAGGGGCCGACGGCCCCTTCGCTTACTTGCATGCGCCCGGCATCAGCCCTTCAGGCAGGTGCTCATGAACTTCTTGCGCTCTTCGCCGGCCATCTTCTTGTCGCCGGCCTCCTTGTTGCAGGACTTCATCTTGTCCTGCTGGGTTTCCTTCTTGGCCGACAGGCAGGTCTTCATGAACGCCTTGCGTTCGTCGCCCTTCTTGTCGCCGGCTTCCTTGTTGCAGGTGGTCATCTTGCTCTGCTGGGCCGTCGGCTTCTTTTCGTCGGCCGCTTGAGCGGACAGCGCGAAAGCAGCCAGCGACAACGCCGCAATCGAGATCAGTTTCTTCATGGACTCGTTCTCCTTCCTCTGGTGGACGCCTCTTCGGCACATTTGCCGCGGGCGATTGGACTACAGGCTCCCCCGCTCGGCAAGGACTCAACGCAAGGCGGCGTCGCGCGGTGGACACCGGAGCGACGTGAGCGCGTCGCTAGACGATGCGGCGAGGATGCTGCATCGCCTGGTGCGCGGCATGCAGCCGCCGCACCAGCACACGGATGAACGCGGCGTCGAACAGATGCCGGGTCGCCGGATTAAGTTGCTCGAGCAGCTCGGGTGTGAACGAGATTGTCGTCGCCGGATCGGTGACGATCACATCGGCGCTGTGGATGCGCAGGTCCGGGCTCGGCGCCAGATACATCATCTCGCCGACCGATGTGCCCGCGCCGAGCAGCGCGACACGATGACCGTCGCGGAACACCTCGATGCGGCCGCTCGCGATGATGTGGAACGTGTTGCCGGCCTGCCCCTTGCGGTAGAGCGCGTCACCGAGCTCATGGCGCTGCCAACGTGCGCGGTGCACCACCTCCCACAGCTCGACGTCGCCGAAGTCCTTGAAGAACTCGAGCGATCGCAACAGGTTGAAACGCTCGGAGTCCAGGACATCGTGCGTCGCACCGCGCGGTACTTCGCGGCGCGCGATCATCGCGGCCAGCTCCTGCGCGAAGTTGTCCCAGTCCGGATAGCGTTCGAGCCGTGTCTTCGACAACGCGCGCTGCAGCAGTGCATCGAGTGCCGGCGGCACGCCGTCGCGCAGCATCGACAGCGACGGGGCGCGATCGTGATAGATGCGGTTCATCAGCGCGCTCTGGTTCGGCGCCTCGAACGGCGGCCGGCCGGCGATCAGGTGGTAGAGCACCGCAGCCAGCGAGTACTGGTCGGCGCGCGAGTCGAGCGTCGCGCCGTCGAGCTGCTCGGGCGACATGTAGGGCAGCGAGCCGACGCGAACCACCTGGGTGCGGTCGGAGTTGAGGTTCAGTGCACTGCCGAAGTCGGTGATCTTGACCTCGAGCACCTGGCCATCCTCGACCACCGCCAGCAGGTTGGCCGGCTTCACGTCGCGATGGATCAGGCCGTGGCGGGCGACGAAGCCGAGCGCCATCGCGCACTTGAAGCCGACCTCGACGATCTGCTCGAGCGAGAGCAGTGACTCGGGGCGACAGTAGTCCTTCAGCGTGGTGCCCGGCACGTACTCCATCACCAGGTACGGCGCCAGCGGATCGTCGACCGCGTCGTAGATCTGCACGATGTTCGGGTGGTTCAGCTGACCCACCAGCGCCGCCTCGGCGGCGAAGAAGTGGTCGCGAAAGCGCACCTCGGCGGCATCGAACACCACCGCCCGACGCGCCCGCTTGATCGCCACCGGCCGTTCGTGAAAGTCGTCGAACGCGAGGAAGACCTCGCTGGTGGCGCCCTCGCCGAGGCGGCCACGCACCGCGTAGCCGCCGATGCGGTCGGGCAGCGCACCGGTGTCGCCCTCGAGTGGCGCGATCTGGGTGATGAAGTCGTTCATGTCCATGCAGGGCGTCGGAGACGCAGCTGAGGCGCACCGGCACGGCCATTCTGTGAGGCGGCGCCCGAGGCTCGCCGCGGAATAGCGGGGCGAAGCCTCGCCAATTGCCGCCCGGACCCGCGAGCGGTGCACGACGGCACGAAAAGTAGAATCGCCCGATGATCCGAGCCAAGCAGGAGCTGCTGCAGGCCTTGCAGGGTGCACTGGCCGAGCTGGCTGCCGCAGCCGAAGTGCCGGCACCCGCGGCCGCCTTCGAGTCGCCCAAGCAGGCCGCGCATGGCGACCTGGCCATCACGGCGGCGATGCAGATGTCGCGCGCGGCCCGCAAGAACCCGCGCGAGCTGGCCACTGCGCTTGTGCAGTCGCTTGAGGGCAGCCCGGCGTTCGGTCGCTGGGTCAGCGCGCTCGAGATCGCCGGGCCTGGCTTCATCAACCTGCGGCTGGCGCCGGCCGCGCTGCAGACCGTGGTGAGCGAGGTGCTGCAGGCCGGTCCCTGTTTTGGCCATCGGGCCGCGACGGGGCAACGGGTGATGGTGGAGTTCGTCTCGGCCAACCCGACCGGGCCGCTGCACGTGGGGCATGGCCGCCAGGCCGCGCTCGGCGACAGCCTGTGCAACCTGCTGCAGACGCAGGGCCACGAGGTGTACCGCGAGTTCTACTACAACGACGCCGGCGTGCAGATCCAGACGCTGGCACTGTCGACGCAGGCTCGGCTCAAGGGCTTGAAGCCCGGCGATGCGCAATGGCCCGAGACGGCCTACAACGGCGACTACATCGCCGACATCGCGGCCGACTTTGCGGCGCGCAAGACCGTGAGCGCCGACGATCGCCGCACGACCGCCAGCGGCGACCCCGACGACCTGGATGGCATCCGCGAGTTCGCCGTGGCCTACCTGCGCCACGAACAGGACCTCGACCTCAAGGCATTCGGGGTGCGCTTCGATCACTACTACCTCGAGAGCGGCCTGTACCTCGATGGCCGCGTCGAGGGCACGGTAACCCGCCTGGTGTCGGCCGGCAAGACCTACGAGAGCGACGGTGCGCTATGGCTGCGCACGACCGACTACGGCGACGACAAGGACCGCGTGATGCGCAAGTCCGACGGCAGCTACACCTACTTCGTGCCCGACGTGGCCTACCACCTGCACAAGTGGGAACGCGGCTTCCACAAGGTGATCAACATCCAGGGCACCGACCACCACGGCACGGTGGCGCGGGTGCGCGCCGGCGTCCAGGCCGCCGGCGCCGGCATTCCGGCGGGTTATCCCGACTACGTGCTGCACAAGATGGTGACGGTGATGCGCGGTGGCCAGGAGGTCAAGATCTCCAAGCGCGCCGGCAGCTATGTGACGCTGCGCGACCTAATCGAGTGGACCAGCCGCGACGCCGTGCGCTTCTTTCTTATCAGCCGCAAGGCCGACACCGAGTTCGTGTTCGATGTCGATCTGGCGCTCAAGCGCAACGACGAGAACCCGGTCTTCTACGTGCAGTATGCGCACGCACGCATCTGTTCGGTGCTGGCGCAGCACGAGGCACGCAGCGGTGCCGCGCCCGACCCGACCGGCGCCGACCTGGCGCTGCTGAACGCGCCGTCCGAGGCCGCGCTGATGCTCGAGCTGGCGCGTTACCCCGATGTGCTGGCCAACGCGGCCGATACACTGGCGCCGCACGATCTGGCGTTCTATCTGCGCGGCGTGGCCGCCGCCTTCCATGCCTACTACGCGGCCGAGCGCTTCCTGGTCGATGACCCGGCGCTGGCGTGTGCGCGCATGGCCCTGCTGTCGGCCACTCGGCAGGTGCTGCGCCATGCGCTGCAGCTGCTCGGCGTTGAGGCGCCCGTGTCCATGACCCGAGATGTCGTTGAGGAGACTGCATGAAAGCGCAGCGTGGTGGCTTCGTGATGGGGCTGATCGTCGGCCTGCTGCTCGGCTTGGCGCTGGCGCTGGCAGTGGCCCTTTACGTCACCAAGGTGCCGGTGCCCTTCGTCAACAAGGTGCCGCAGCGCGGCCCCGAGCAGAACGCCGCCGAGATCGAACGCAATAAGAACTGGGATCCGAACGCGCCGTTGTCGAGCAAGGCTCCCGCGCGCCCAGGGGCACCCGCCGGCAGCGCACCCGTGACGCCGGCCGCTCCGCCGGCCCCGCAGGCGGCACCTCCGAAAGCCGCCGTCGCCGAGCCGGCGCCGCCGCAAGGCCAGGCCGCGGCGCCGGCCAAGTCCACCAAACCGGGCGTCGATCCGTTCATCTACTTCGTGCAGGTGGGTGCGTTTGCCAAGCCCGAAGACGCCGAACAGCAGCGCGCCAAGCTGGCGATGCTGGGGTTCAGCGCTAAAGTGAGCGAGCGCGAACAGTCTGGACGACCGATGTACCGCGTGCGCCTCGGGCCCTACCAGATGCGCGACGAGGCCGAATCGACGCAGACCAAGCTGCAATCCGGCGGCGAGGATGCAGCCCTGGTGCGAGTCGAACGCTGAGATGACGATTCAATCGAACAATCAGCCCGAGAAACCGAAGGATGCCCATGAAACGCCGTGATTTCGCCCTGCAGCTCGCCGCGACGGCTGCCAGTCTGGCAACGCCCGCCCTCGCGCAGGCGCAGGCTGCCGCACCGGTTGAGGGCAAGGACTACGCTCGTCTGGCGCAGCCGATCGCGATGCCGGCCACCGGAAAGGTGGAGGTGGTGGAGTTCTTCGGTTACTGGTGCCCGCATTGCCACGCCTTCGAGCCGATGCTTGACGAATGGGCCCGCAAACTACCGGCCCAGGTGAGCTTCCGCCGCATTCCGGTTGCCTTCTCGGCGGCGCAGGAGCCTTACCAGCGCATCTTTCTGGCGCTGGAGGCGATGGGCCAGCTCGACGCGATGCACCGCAAGGTGTTCACGGCGATCCATGTGCAGAAGCAGCGTCTGGACAAGGACGCCGACATCCTGGCCCTGATGACTGCCAATGGCATCGACGGCGCCAAGTTCACCGAGACGTTCAAGAGCTTCACAGTGGCGAGCAAGGCCAAGCAGGCGCGCCAGATGGCCGACGCCTACCGCATCGACGGCGTGCCGACGTTGGGCATCCATGGCCGCTACTTCACGTCGCCCTCTCTGGCCGGCGGCCACGAGCAGGCGTTGCGGGTCACCGACTTCCTGATCCAGCGCGTCGCCAAGGGCTAAGAGGTCGGCAGACGCCCGCTCGGGCCAGCCGCAAGCGGAGGGTCGGGCCGCGTCACGCGGCGCGCGCGCATTTCGTCTCACGTGGCGCCGAATGCCAGGGCTAGAATGGTCTGCAAGTTCTGTGCCGACCATGCCTTCGACCCTACTCGTCAGACCTGTCCTGCTCGCCGCGCTGGCCCTCGGCGGCGCCGGGCCGGCCAGCGCCGACCGCAACGACCGCAGCAAGCCGCTGACGCTCGAGTCCGACAAACCCTGCACGGTGGACTTGGTGCGCCAGGTCAGCGTCTGCAGCGGCAACGTCGTCATCGCGCAGGGCACGCTGCAGATCCGGGCCGACCGAGTCGAGCTGCGCGAGACCGCCGACGGCTACCGGCAGGCGATCGCGATCGGCTCTGCCAGCGCGCCCGCGCTCTACCGCCAGCGCCGCGACGGCAGCGAGGAGCACGTCGAGGGCAGCGCCGACCGTGTCGAGTATGACGCCCGCGCCGATACGCTGCGCTTCATCGGCAATGCCCAGGTCAGGCGCCTGCGAGGCGCGGTGCCCAGCGAAGAGATCCAGGGCAGCCTGATCCTGTGGGACAACACCGCCGAGCAGTTCACGGTGCAAGGCGGCGCTCCCAGCCCCGGCAACCCGACCGGTCGCGTGCGCGCCGTGCTGGCGCCGCGCGAGGCGTCGGCGCCGACGGCCGCCGCCGCGGCGTCGAGCGCCACGCTGCGGCCGAGCGGCACGTTGGGCGAGCGCCAGTGACACCCGCGCTGCGGCTGGAGCTAGCGCGTTCGCTGGCGGGCCAACGGCACGACGACGGAGCCGGTGCGTGAGTGCCGTGCTGAAGCCGCCGCAGGCGGCGCCCGCGGCCAGCCGGCTCGAGGTGACCGGGCTGCGCAAGTCGTACGGGTCGCGTCAGGTCGTCTCCGAGGTCCACCTGGCGGTCAGCGCCGGCGAGGTGGTGGGCCTGCTCGGGCCCAACGGAGCAGGCAAGACGACCACCTTCTACATGGTGGTCGGGCTGGTGCGGGCCGATGCCGGCGAGATCCACATCGACGGCCAGCCGGTGCACCACAAGCCGATTCACCAGCGCGCCCGCATGGGACTGTCCTACCTTCCGCAGGAGGCGTCGATCTTCCGCAAGCTCACGGTACAGGAGAACATCCGCGCCGTGCTCGAGCTGCAGCTCGACGGGCGCGGCAAGTCCCTGCGCACGGCCGAGATTGACCGCCTGCTCGAACAGCTCCTGCGCGACCTGGGCATCGAGAAGCTGCGCGATTCGCCGGCGCCGGCGCTGTCCGGCGGCGAACGACGCCGGGTTGAGATCGCCCGGGCGCTGGCCACGCAGCCGCGCTTCATCCTGCTAGACGAACCGTTCGCCGGCGTCGACCCGATCGCGGTGATCGAGATCCAGCGCATCATCGGATTCCTCAAGAACCGCGGCATCGGTGTGCTGATCACCGACCACAACGTGCGCGAGATGCTGGGCATCTGCGACCGTGCCTACATCATCAGCGAGGGCCGCGTGCTGGCCGAGGGCACGCCCCAGCAGATCGTCGAGAACCCCGATGTGCGCCGGGTCTACCTCGGCGAGCACTTCCGGATGTAGCCGCGGCCATGAAACCTTCGCTCCAAGTCCGCCTGTCGCAGCACCTGGCGTTGACGCCCCAGCTGCAGCAGTCGATCCGCCTTCTGCAGCTGTCGACGCTGGAACTGCAGCAGGAGATCGAGCAGATGCTCGATCAGAACCCATTCCTCGAGACCGAGGAAGAGGCCCCCGCGACCGAGGCTGCCGTCGAGCGCCCGCCGCTCGCAGAACCGCCGCCCGCCGAGCGGAACCCCGAGCACGAAGGCAACGCCGACGACACCGGCTTCGACGGCGGGGAGGATGCGCGTGGCATCGACAACACCGAGTTCGGCCAGGCCGAGCGCAGCGAGTGGGAAAACGGCACCGAAGGCGACGACTTCGACGGCATCCGCGAGCTGCCTGGGTCGGCGGCGCCGTCGGCCGCGAGCGACGACGACAGCGAAGCGCAGGACCGCAGCGCGGCCGCGCCGTCGCTGCAGGAACACCTGCGCGGCCAGCTCGCCGGCATGCGCCTGAGCGACGAAGATCGCGGCGCGGTCGAGGTACTGATCGAATCGCTCGATGGTGACGGTTATCTGGCTGACACGCTGGAGGAGATCGCCGAGCGCCTGGCCGGCGACGACCCGCTGGTCCGCGAGGAGTTGATCGAGCGTCTGCAATGCGCGCTCAAGTGGCTGCAGAGCCTGGATCCGCCCGGTGTCGGCGCACGCGACCTGGCCGACTGCCTGTGCCTGCAGCTGCTGGCACAGCCGGCCGAGGCGGCGCAGGCGCTGGCGGTGGTGATCTGCCGCCGCCACCTCGACCTGCTGGCGCGCCGCGACGTCAAGCGCCTGATGGCCGCCACCGGCGCCGACGAGGCCCTGCTGCGCGAGGCCCGCGAGCTGATCGTGCGCTGCGAGCCCAAACCCGGGCGCGCGTTCGGCCAGTCCGACTCGCGCGTCGTGGTGCCCGACGTGTTCGTGCAGCGCGGCAGCCGCGGCTGGCGCATCCACCTCAACCCCGACGTGATGCCCAAGCTGCGCATCAACGACGTCTACGCGCAGGCCATCCGTGGCCAGCGCAACGGCACTGGCGCCGGCCTGAACGCCCGGCTGCAGGAGGCACGCTGGTTCGTCAAGAACATCCAGCAGCGCTTCGACACCATCGTGCGCGTGTCGCAGGCCATCGTCGAGCGGCAAAAGAGTTTCTTCACGCATGGCGCCATCGCGATGAAGCCGCTGGTGCTGCGCGAGATTGCCGACGAACTGGGCTTGCACGAGTCGACCATCTCGCGGGTCACCACCGCCAAGTACATGGCCACGCCGTTCGGCACCTTCGAGCTGAAGTACTTCTTCGGTTCGTCGCTGAACACCGACGCCGGCGGCAATGCGTCGAGCACCGCAGTGCGCGCGCTGCTGCGCCAGTTGGTGGCGGCCGAGGATCCGAAGGCGCCGTTGTCGGACGGCCAGTTGTCGCAGATGCTCTCCGAGCAGGGCATCCAGGTGGCGCGCCGCACGGTCGCCAAGTACCGCGAGGCCCTCAAGATCGCTCCGGCCAACCTGCGCCGCGAGCTGTGAGCGCTGCGTCGCTGTTCCTGCCGTGCGCCGGTGGCGTGGAGGACCTGCTGGTCGACGAGATCACGGCGCTGCTACCCACCGCAGCGCCGCAGCGTCAGCGTGGCGGCGTGCTGCTCGCCGGTGACGCCGATGCCGCGATGCGGCTCAACCTCGAGAGCCGCCTGGCTCAGCGCGTGTTGTGGCGCGTCTCCGATGGCGGCTACCGCGGCGAGGACGATCTCTATGCGTTGGCCCGCCGCGTCCGCTGGCAGGACTGGATCACGCCTCAGCAGACGCTGCGCGTGGACACCAGCGCGCGTCATTCGCCGTTGAAAAGCCTGAACTTCGCCGCGCTGCGCATCAAGGACGCCGTCTGCGACCAGCTGCGCGAGGCGCTCGGCGCCCGACCCGACGTCGATACCCGGCATCCGCATCTGTCGCTGCTGCTGCACCTGGACGCCGAGCACGCCAGCCTGTACGTCGACCTGTCGGGCGAAGCGCTGTTCAAGCGCGGCTGGCGCGACGCCAAGGCCGACAAGGGCGAAGCGCCGCTGAAGGAAACGCTCGCTGCCGCCATGCTGGCCGCCGCCGGCTGGCACGGCCGCGCCGAGGATGGCCTGCTGCTCGACCCCTGCTGCGGCGCCGGCACGATCGCGATCGAGGCGGCGCACATCGCCTGCCGCCGCGCGCCGGGGCTTGCCCGCCGGTTCGCGTTCGAGCAGCTGCTGCCCTTTCGCGAGCGGCTGCTGGCCTGGCGCCAGATGGTCGGCGCAGCGAGAGAACGCGTGCAGGCCTCGCCCGTGCCGATCCACGCCGGTGACGTGTCGTTTCGCATGACCGACTTCGCGACGCGAAACGCCGAACGCGCGGGCGTGGCCGCCGCCATCACGTTCAAGGCCGGCGATGCGCTGCAGCGCCCACCGCCGGCGGCCAGCGGCACGCTGATGCTCAATCCGCCCTACGGCGAACGACTGGCACCGAAAGGCCGCGGCGCGGCGTCGCGCGAAGTCCCGACGCGCGAAAGCGCCGAAGGCGCCGGCGACACGCAGGCCTTCTTCGTCCAGCTGGCCACCCACTGGAAGCACCAATACGGCGGCTGGACCGCGTGGATCCTGAGTCCGGACCTCAAGCTTCCCGGCGTGATGCGGCTCAAGGAGAGCCGACGCGTGCCGCTGTGGAACGGCCCGATCGAGTGCCGCCTCTTCCGCTTCGACCTGGTGAGCGGATCAATGCGCGAGCGCGACGCGACGCCGGCGGCCTAGCGCCGCATCAGCATGCCGAGCAGGTCGGACACATTGCCGAGCCCGCCTTGCGGCGCCTTGCCCTGCGGCGTGAGCTGATCCACCACCTGCGGCAGCAGCTGCGTCAGCTGGCCGAGCACGTCGGCGTGCGAGGTGCCGGTCTGGCGCGCCAGCTGGCCGAGCGTGTCGTCGCCGAGGGCGCCACGCAGCTGGTCGGCCGACACCGGCATGTTCTGCCCGGTCGAGATCCACGAGGCCACCACGTCGCCGAGGCCGCTCTGTTGGAACTTGGCCACCAGGCCGCCGAGACCGCCGTGCGCCGAGTCGTTGCCGAGCATGCCGACGACGGCATTGAGCAGCGCGGCATTGCCGCCACCCCCTGCGCCGCCTTGGCCACCCATCGCGGCACCGAGTGCCGAATCCAGCAGACCCATGGTGTTCTCCCTGTCGTTTCGATCAAGCGGACGCCCGATTCTGCGCGCGGGCACGCTGGCGGGCAAGCCAGATCAGGGCCGCCGCGGTGGCTGCCATCGGCAGCAGCGAGCCGAGGTTCATCCACTGCCAGCCGCCGGTGGTGACCAGCGCACCCGAGCTGAACGAGGTGACTGCCATCGTGGCGGCGACGGTGGTGTCCATGGTCGCCTGCGCCTGCGTCTTCTCCTGCGGGCGGTAGGTTTCGGTGAACAGCGTGGTGCCGCCGATGTAGAGGAAGTTCCAGCCCAGGCCCAGCATCACCAACGCGCCGACGAAATGCATCACGTCCTGCCCCGACAACGCGAACAGCACGCACGCCAGGTTGAGCAGCACGCCGGCCGTCATCACGCGCAACACACCGAAACGGCGAATCAGGTGGCCGGTGAAGAAGCTCGGCACGAACATCGCGAGCACGTGCGTCTCGAGCACCAGCGCGACGGCGCTGAAAGGGTGCGCGCACTGCTGCATCGCGATCGGTGAGGCCGCCATCAACAGGTTCATCACGCCATAACCGAGCGCCGCGGCGGCAATGGCCACCACGAAGGCCGGCTGGCGCGCCAGCTCGCGCACGCTGCGTCCGGGCACCGCCGCACTGGCCGGATCGACCAGGGGCGGGAACTCGATGCGCGACATCACCAGCCACGAGATCGCCGCCACGACCATCAGCGCCACATAGGCACCCGCGAACGGTTGCGGCAGCAGGTCGCGCGTCCCGCTCGCCAACGAGGGGCCGATCACGCCGCCCAGAATGCCGCCGGTCAGGACCCAGGAGATCGCTTTGGCCTTGTGGGGCCCGTCGACGAGCTCGACCGCGGCGAAACGATACAGCGCCGCGTTGGCGCTGTAGTAGCCGGCTGCGAGTGTGGCGGCCAGCAGCAGGCCGAAGTTGCGCGTCATCGCCGCCACGGCGCAGACACCGGCCGACACGATCGCCACCAGCAGCCCGTTCTGGAAACAGCGCCGCCGCCCGTATGCGCGCTGGTGACGTGCCACCAGCGTCGCCGCCAACGCGGCGCCGCCGACGTAGGCGGTGAGCGGCAGCGTCGCCATCCAGCCGCGCGGCGCAAGTTGCAGGCCGACCAGGCCGTTGATCGCCACGAAGGTGACGTTGTTGGTGAAGAACAGTCCCTGACAGAGCGTCAGCAGCAGCAGATGGCGGTTCAAGGTCTCTCCAGGCCGATCCATGCCAGCACGGCCAGCGGCGCCGTGTCGGCGCGCAGCACGCGCGTGCCGAGTGCGATGGGTTGGTATCCGGCGGCGCGCGCGGCCGCCTCCTCGGCAGTCGACAGGCCGCCCTCGGGCCCGCTCAGTACACACACCGCTCCGGGCAGCGGCGGGAGTGGCAACGCCCCGGCATCAGCAGCCAGGCTGAGCAACCAGCGCGCACCATCGCCGTCATCGCTGCCGCCGAGCCATTCGGCCAGCGGCAGCGGGGCACCGATCGCCGGCACGCGGTTGCGGCCGCATTGTTCGCAGGCAGCCACCGCCACCCCGTGCCAGTGCGCCGCCTTGCGCTCGGCACGTTCGCCGGCCACACGCAGCACCGAGCGCTCGCACACCAGAGGCTGGATCGAGTGCACGCCGAGCTCGGTCGCCTTCTCGATCAGGTTGTCCATGCGCTCGTTGGCCGGCATGCCGAGCGCCAGCGTCACGCGGCAGTCGATCTCGCGTTCGATCGGCTCGTGCGCAAGCACGCGCACCACCACGTCGCGGCGGCCGATGCGCACGATCTGCCCCTGCCATTGCCCGCCGCTGCCGTCGAACACCACGAGCGCCGCGCCGGGCTGCAGGCGCAGCACCTGCACGTGACGCGAGGCATTGGTGCCAAGCGTGCAGTCGACACCGGGGCCGAGCGCCCGATCGACGTACACGCGCGCGGCTGCACTACGGCTTAGGGGCGTCACGCAGCTCGCGGCGCAGCACCTTGCCCACCGGCGTCTTCGGCAGATCGTTGCGGAACTCCACGACCTTGGGGCGCTTGTAGCCGGTGAGGTTGGCCTCGCAGTAGGCGCGCACGGCCGCCTCGGTCACCGACGGATCCTTGCGCACGACGACCACCTTGACGGCCTCGCCCGCCTTCTCGTCGGCGATGCCGACAGCGGCGCACTCGAGCACACCGGGCATCTGCGTGATGACGTCCTCGACCTCGTTCGGGTACACGTTGAAGCCGCTGACGAGGATCATGTCCTTCTTGCGATCGACGATGCGGAAGTAGCCGCGTTCGTCCATCACTCCGATGTCGCCGGTGCGGAAGAAGCCGTCGCTGGTCATGACCTTGGCGGTCTCGTCGGGTCGCTGCCAGTAACCGGCCATCACCTGCGGGCCGCGGATCGCGATCTCGCCGGGCGTGCCCATCGGCACCTCGCGGCCGTCGTCGTCGAGCAGCGCCAGCTCGGTGTTGGGCATCGGCAGGCCGATGTTGCCCGAGTAAGCGGTGGCGTCCACCGGGTTGCATGTCGCCGATGGACTCGTCTCCGACAGGCCGTAGCCCTCGCAGATCGGGCAGCCGGTCTTCTGCAGCCACAGCCGCGCCGTCGCCTGCTGCACCGCCATGCCGCCGCCGACGCTGATCTTCAGCGAGCTCCAGTCGACCTTGTCGAAGTCGGCGTGGTTGGCCAGCGCATTGAACAGCGTGTTGACCGCCGGCAGGCTGTGAAACTTAGTCGCGCTCAGCTCCTTGAGCATGCCGGCGATGTCGCGCGGGTTGGCGATCAGCAGGTTGCAGCCGCCCATGCGCATGCTGAGCATCATGTTCGTGTTGAAGCCGAAGATGTGATACAGCGGCAGCGCGCACACGGTGACGATCTGCTCGCCAGGCGGAATCTTCTTCAGCGCCGGCTGATACCAGGCTTCGGCCTGCAGCAGGTTGGCCACCAGATTGCGGTGCAGCAGCACCGCGCCCTTGCTGACGCCGGTGGTGCCGCCGGTGTATTGCAGGACCGCGATATCGTCGGCGCCGATCTTCGGCGGCGTGTAGGTCTTGCGACGCCCGGCCGCCAGCGCGTCGTTGAAGCGCACCGCCCCGGGCACGCTGAATGGCGGCACCATCTTCTTGACGTTGCGCACCACATGGTTGACCAGCCGGCCCTTGACGAAGCCGAGCAGGTCGCCCATCGCCGCCAGTACCACCTGCTTGGTCGGCACCGCGTCGTACACCTGGGCCAGCGTGGCGGCGAAGTTCTCCAGGATCACGATCGCCTTGGCGCCCGAATCTTTCAGTTGGTGCTCGAGTTCGCGCGGCGTGTACAGCGGATTGACGTTGACCACCACGTAGCCCGCGCGCAGGATCGCGGCGACCGCCACCGGATACTGCGGCACGTTGGGCATCATGATGGCGACCCGGTCACCCTTGTCGAGGTGCAGGCCCTGCAGGTAGGCCGCCAGGCCGCGCGACCAGTCGTCGACCTGGCCGAAGGTGATGGCGCGGCCCATGAAGCGATAGGCCGCCAGGCCCCGGTACTTGGCAAAGCTCTCCTCGAGCAGCGCCACCAGCGAGCTGTACAGGTCGACCTTGATCTGCGCCGGCACGCCCGCTGGGTACTGCTTCAGCCAGACCTTCTCCATCGAACGCTCCTGCTCGCGCCGTGCATTCTGCGCGTCGCGTGATGCCGCGCAGATCAGGGGATTCGATAGCGAGGGACGACCCCGATCCCGGTGGTGAGATGAATGGCCCCGCCCTTCTTAGAATCCGACGCAGCTCCAAGGGATGTCATGACCGCGGCACGCCTGAACGCCGACTTGCCGCACACGCGTCCCCGCCAGCTCCTCCCGCCCACCCGCTGGCACGTTCGCCTGCTCGGCGGGCTGGCGCTCGACGATGGGCGCCAGCAGATCACGCGACTGCCCAGTCGCGCGGTGACCGCCCTGCTGGCGCGGCTGGCGCTGGCGCCCCTTCGTGCCCATGCGCGCGAGGAACTGATCGAACTGCTGTGGCCCGGCGTCGAGGTCACCACCGGCCGCAACCGCCTGCGCCAGGCCCTGTCGACGCTCAAGAGCGTCCTCGAGCCGCCGGGCTCGGGCCCGACGCCCGTGCTGCAGGCCGACCGATTGCACGTGCGCGTCGCGCCGAACGCGCTCGGCTGCGACGCGATCGACTTCGAGTGCCATGTCCGGGTCGGCGAGGTGGCGTTGGCGCGCGAACTCTATCGCGGTGACCTGCTGCCCGGCTTCTACGACGAATGGATTGACGACGAACGCCGCCGGCTTGCCGCGCTGTACGACCGCCTGATGCCGGCCCCACCATCGAGCCCCGTCGAAACACCGCGCGTGCCGGCCGTGCCGCCGGAGTCCGCGCTCGCGGCTGCGCACGTGCTCCTGCCGAACTACCTGACGCGCATGTTCGGTGCCACCGACCAAGGCCTGCGGCTGCGCCGCCTGGTGTTGACGCAGCGTCTGGTGACATTGATCGGCCCCGGCGGCGCAGGCAAGTCGCGGCTGGCGGTCGAAGTGGCACATTCGGTGCGCGAACACGCGGCCTGGCCGCTGCCGGCGTCCGAGCCTTTCGAGCCGTTCGACCTGATCGCCTTCGTGCCCATGGCCACCTGCAGCTCGCGCCCGCAGGTGCTCGATCAGCTGCTCGGGACGCTGCAGATCGCGCCAGGGGCGCAAGATGCCCGCTCGGCGCTCGCTGCGGCACTGGCCGGACGACGCGCCCTGCTGGTGATCGACAACTTCGAGCAGCTCGTCGAGGCCGCGGCCTCGCTGCTCGAAGAGTTGCTGTCGGCGCTGCCGCAACTGCGGCTGCTCGTGACCTCGCGTCGCGTGCTCGACCTGGCCGGGGAATACGAGTTCGTGCTGGACACGCTGAGCGTGCCGCCGGCGGACACGGATCTTGCCGCGGCCGCCGACAATCCCGCGGTGGCGCTCTTCGTCGAGCGGGCGCGCGCCGCCCGCGCCGACTTCCACCTGCACGCTGGCAATGCGGCCACCGTGTGTGCGCTGGTGCGTGCCCTGGAGGGAATGCCGCTGGCGATCGAGCTGGCTGCCGCTCGCGTGCGCAGCATCGCGCCGACCCAGATGCTCGAGCGGCTGCAAGGAACCGGCACACCGCGGCTCGATCTGCTGGCACGCAGTTCGGCCCGTCGTGACAACGACCCGCGGCATTCGTCGATGCAGCGAACCATCGACTGGAGCTGGCAGCTGCTGTCGGCACCGCAGGCGCGACTGCTGTCGGCGCTCACGGTGTTTGCCGACGGCTTCACGACCGCTGCGGCGGCGATGCTGATGTTGTCGCACCAAAGCCTGGAGGTACCGCTGCTGCTCGACGACCTGGTGGCTCATTCGCTCGTGCAGGCCCGCCACGAAGGTGACTCGCCACGCTTCACGCTGTATCAGCCGATCCGCGAGTTCGTCGCCGCCCGACAAGACGCCGCCGAGCAACGCATGTGGCGCGCTCGGTTGCGCGAGTGGGCCTTGCAGTTCGCGCGCTCGCTGCCGCCGACGCCGCCGCTGCCGACGCTGCGCACCGAGCTACCCAACCTGGTAGCGGCGATGGCCAGTGCCGCGACCGATGATGCCGCGGCAGAGGCCATCGAGCTGCTCCTCGTGCTGCGTCGCTGCTTCGAGGACGTCGAGCTGCCGGCCGAGGGCCTGGCGCAGGTCTGCGGCGCGATCGCCCTTTGCGCGGACCCGCGAAGGCGCGCGCTCGGCCACAGCGCGATCGCACCGCTGCTGTTCACCGCCGGGCGGGCCGACGCGGCCCTTTGGCACGCCGAGCAGGGCGCTGCATGCGCCGACCTCGACGTGGCCCAGCGCGCCCGTGCACTGCACACCCTGGCGCGGGTGCGCTGGCGCAGCCGGCGCGATGCCGTCACGGTCGAGCCACTGATCGACGAGGCGCAGGCGCTGCTGCCGGCCGAAGGTCAGATCGAGCTGCGTGCCAGCTTGCTCGCGCTGCGCGCGTTCGTCTGCAACGCGCACCGTCGCGAACATGCGCGGGGCGAGCTGCTGCACGCACAAGCGCTGGCGCTGTGGGAGCAGCTGGGCAATCAGCACGCGATCAACAGCGGCCGCTACAACCTCGCCGTATGCGCACAGAACGCGGGCCGCAATGCCGAATGCCTGCAGCGCCTGGCACCGGTGATCGAGAGCGCACGCCTGCAGCAGGACTGGCGGCGGCTGAGCCAATCGCTCAATGTGCGCGGCAACGCCTACAGCGGATTGCGGGACTGGCCGTGCGCGGCGGCGGATTATCAGGAGTGCGTCCGTGTCGCCTGGGCCGGCATGGCCGCCTATGACCTTGCCTTCGGCCTGTGGAACCTGCCGCGGACACTGGTGCACCTGCGCCGGCCCGACCTGGCCGTCCCGCTCGCCGCATGGTCGGCGGCCTTCTGGCAGGGCCGATTCGGTCCCTTGCAGGCGACTGACCAGCGTTACCTGGTGCGGGTGAGGCGGATGGCCGGACTTCTGCTGCCGCCGGACCGCCTGCAGACGCTGTGGCGTGACGGCGAGCGGCTGTCGATGCCGCAGGCGGTGGCCCTCGCGCTGACGGCGACGAGCTGATTCGCGCGTGCGCGCGGCGTCGGCCCCCGTCGACGCCGCCACGGTGAGCTGCTAGCGTTTGCCTAACGGTCGGCAGTGATGCTGCGCGGCGTCGAACCCCTCGACGCCGCACAAGGACCCTGCTCATGACGACCGCTAGCCGCCATGTCGCCTGCTGACCGGGCCGACACTGCCCCGTGGCGGCCGAATTGGGAGGCGCCCGGCTTCGATCTCGTCGAGCCGATGACGGGTTCGGTGTCCAGTGTCGGCGCAAGCGACATCGTGATCCGGCATCCGCTGGGCCGAGCGGTGGCGATGGTGTGCGCGCGCGTCGTGCCCTCCGCGCAGACACTGGCCAGCTGGCTGCAGCACGGTTATGCCGCCTCGGAGCCGGGCCTGCACAACGTGCGCATGCTCAAGGTCGAGTCGTGCGAAGGCCAAATGGCCTGCGCACTGTTCGACTACGGCAGCCGCGTCTTCGAGGGCCGGGCCCGCCTGGCCGCAGTGCGTCGGGGCGACGAGGCCACGCTGTTCGTCGCGGCGGCGGCGCGCGCGGACTTCGCAGCGCGGCTACCCGATCTGGCGCGAATGCTCGACAGCGCGCGCTTGACGCCCATACACGGCGCGGCGCGCCGCAACGCCACCGACGACAGCTCGAGCGCCGCCTCCCACACGGCGCTGATTCGACTGCTGCAGACCGGCATCGACCTGTCCGACCCGCTCTGACGACTCGAACACCTTCCACCACCCGACGAAAGGACTGACATGACCTCGCTTCGCACCCCTTCGATGCCTGCCCTGCGCCGCTGTATCGGCCTGCTTGCGCTGGCGAGCGCAGGCGCCACGCTCGCCGACACACAGACCTGGAACTACAAGTCGTACCTGCGCGACCGCACGAGCGGACAGTACGACAAGGAGAAGTTCCGCACCTCCACCGTCACGCTGACCGAGCAGGACGGCAAGGCGGTGTTCCGCATGGTCACTGCCGGCCGCGGTGATCTGTGCATCAGCGCGAGCGATCTGCCTGCCGAAGTGCAGCGCGGAGCCGACACCACCATCGTCACCGTGACACCCACGCTGGCGGGCTGCGAGCCGTTTCGATACGTGATCCGCAATGATGGCAGCGGTGGCATTCGCCAGCATCGCCGCGACGATCGCTGGGTCGCCGACGGCCTCGACCATGACCTGACGCCGAAGAAATAGCCGGCCGCTTCCCCGCCCCACGCGCCGCCATCGATGCGGCGCGCGACATTCGGCACGCTCGCGGCGAATCTCTGGCCCCGACATCGAGTTCGGTGTGGACTGGTGCCTGCGCATGCACCAACTTGTGCTCGCCTTGCGCGCCACGTGCTGCCTACCATCGCGGCCACAACAAACCAGTCGAGCGGCCAGCGTTCGAGCAGCGAGGGTGAGAAGATGATCTCGATCACACGGTGGGCCGGTGCGGCCATGTTGACGATCGGCCTGCTGGGCAGCGCCAGTAGCGCCTGGTCGCAAGGCCTGCAGCCGATGGTGGCCGCGCCCGCCGCGCCGGCGACAACCATCGACACGACGGCGGCGGCCCCCGCCTCGCCTGCGCTCGCCCCCGCGACCACGCTGCTGGCCCAGGCTGCGGCGCCGGTCGGCGGCGTCGCGGCGACAACCGCCAAGACGGCGCCCAAGTTCGACGGCGCCGACACGGCGTGGATGCTGATCAGCACGGTGCTCGTCCTGATCATGACCATCCCCGGCATCATCCTCTTCTACGGCGGCATGCTGCGCACCAAGAACGCGCTGTCGATCGTGGCCCACACGCTGGCCGCGGCCTCGGTCATCACGTTGCTGTGGGCGATGTTCGGCTACTCGCTCGCCTTCAGCGGCGGCAACCCGTGGATCGGCGACACCGCCCGGCTGTACGCCCATGGCCTGATCGGCAAGGCCGTCGGCGCGCATCCATCGGCGCCGACGATTCCAGAATCCGTGTTCTTCCTGTTCCAGCTGTCGTTCGCGATCATCACCTTCGCGCTGATCCTCGGTGCGACGGCCGAGCGCATGCGCCTGGGCGTCACGGTGGCGTTCGCTGCCCTGTGGTCGGTGCTGGTCTACGCACCGGTGGCGCACTGGATCTGGCATCCGAGTGGCTGGCTGGCCAAGATGGGCCACATGGACTTCGCCGGCGGCACCGTCGTGCACATCGCATCCGGCGCCAGTGGTCTGGTGGCGGCCTGGGTGCTCGGTCCCCGGCGTGGCTTCGGCAAGGAGCCGATGGTCCCGCACAACCTGATGATCACCGTGCTCGGCGCGGGCCTGCTGTGGGCCGGTTGGTTCGGCTTCAACGCTGGCTCGGCGTTCGAGGCCAGCAGCCGCGCCGCCGGCGCGCTGCTCGCCACGCAGGTGGGTGCCTGCGCCGGCGCCATGTTCTGGGGCATCTGCGAGTACGCGCGCCGCGGACAGTGGAGCGTGCTGGGCAGCTTCACCGGCGCCATCGCCGGCCTGATCGGTGTGACGCCGGCATCGGGCTTCGTCGGCATCGGCGGCGCCTTGCTGATCGGCGCCGCGGCCGGCGTGATCTGCTTCTTCTGCGTCGTCTACTTCAAGGCGGTGACCGGCATCGATGATTCGCTCGACGTCTTCGCGCTGCACGGCGTGGGCGGTCTGGTCGGCACGCTGATGACGCCGCTGATGGCCACCACCGCGGTGGCGCCGGTGACCGCGACCGTGTGGACCAACGGCCTCGGCGCACTGGCCGTCATGGCTTACTCCGGCGCTGCCACATGGGTCATCCTCAAGGTAATCGGAATCGTCCTCCACCTGCGCGTCGACGCCGAGGCCGAGAAGGTGGGCCTGGACGTAGCACAGCACGGTGAGATGCTGGCCCCCAACGCCTGAGCGGCATCCTTCCGCGAGAACCATCATCGCCGCAGGCGCAGCTTCCATGGCCACCACACCCGACGAACAAGAGGTGCTGAACACCGTCGTGCGCATGGTCGTGCCGATGCGACGCGAGTTCGGCCGCCAGCTCGACGTCCGCCATTTCCTGCACGACCTGGAGTACGCACAGGAGGTCATCCAGCAGGCGCTGACTAGCCAGGACCCGCGGCTGCAGCACTACGCGAGTTATCTCGCGGCGCACCACCTGGGACCACGCAACGCGACCCAGCCGCCGAAAGTGTCGATACCCGCTGCCTCGCCGACGCAGCCGATCGCGGCCGAGCGCCCGGCCCCGCCGGCACCCGAGCGAAGCAACCCCACGGCCGAAGAGCTGCGCCAGCGGGTGCTGAAGAAATACACCGCCGGCCTGCGCTGAGACTGCGCCGGCGCGCACACGGGCGCGCCCGACTCGATCAGGCCTTCAGCGCCGTGAGCACCTCGTCGAGCATCTTCTTCGCGTCGCCGAACAGCATGCGGTTGTTGTCCTTGTAGAACAGCGGGTTGTCGACGCCCGCGTAGCCGGAGGCCATGCTGCGCTTCATGACGATCGAGGTCTTGGCCTTCCAGACCTCGAGCACCGGCATGCCGGCGATCGGGCTCGTGGGGTCGTCCTGCGCGGCGGGGTTCACGATGTCGTTGGCGCCGATGACCATTGACACATCGGTGGCCGGGAAGTCGGCGTTGATCTCGTCCATCTCGAGCACGATGTCGTAGGGCACCTTGGCTTCGGCCAGCAGCACGTTCATGTGGCCGGGCATCCGGCCGGCCACGGGGTGGATGCCGAAACGCACGGTGACGCCCTTGTCGCGCAGCAGCTTGGTGATCTCGAACACCGTGTGCTGCGCCTGCGCCACGGCCATGCCGTAACCGGGCACGATGATCACGTTCTTGGCCTCGCGCAGCAGTTCGGCGGTTTCAGCCGCGAGGATTGGCGACACCTCGCCGGCCGGCTGCGCGGCACCGCCTGCCGCAGCGGGCGCACCGCCACCGGTGCCGAAGCCGCCGGCGATGACGCTGATGAAGTTGCGGTTCATCGCGCGGCACATGATGTAGCTGAGGATCGCCCCTGACGACCCCACCAGCGCACCGACGACGATCAACAGATCGTTGCTGAGCATGAAGCCGGTGGCCGCCGCCGCCCAGCCCGAGTAGCT
>Ga0075356_1000039_pt1 | contig 25194 bp, 19 predicted proteins | sample WestPond_Cattail_FD_120073 | JGI IMG/M metagenome (GOLD analysis project Ga0075356, IMG submission 120073) | Natural and restored wetland microbial communities from the San Francisco Bay, California, USA, that impact long-term carbon... | ecosystem: Environmental > Terrestrial > Soil > Wetlands ... | reverse complement strand
CCGCCATGCCTGGTCGGCCGCGGTTGAGGCCGGCGACGAGCGCGCCTTCTTCCACCAGCTCGGCACGCGAGGTGTTGACCAGCAGCGACGTCGGTTTCATGCGGGCCAGGTCGGCCGGCTTGACGAGGCCACGTGTCTCGGGCGTCAGCCGCAGGTGCAGCGTCAGCACGTCGCTGCTGGCGAAGAAGGCCTCGCGGCTCTCGGCCGCCTGCAGCCCGTCGGCGACCGCCTTCGCGCGCGAGACTTCGCTGCCCCAGACCTGGATTGTCATGCCGAAGGCGCGCGCATAGCCGGCGACCAGCTGGCCGACCTTGCCGTAACCCCAGATGCCGAGCGTGCGGCCCTTCAGCACGAGGCCAAGGCCGAAGTTCGGCGGCATCGACAGCGACTTGAGCCCCGACTGCTGCCATCCGCCGTGCTTGAGTGTGGCGATGTACTGCGGCAGCCGGCGCATCGCCGTCATCACCAGCGCCCAGGTCAGCTCCGCCGGTGCGACCGGCGAGCCCACGCCCTCGGCCACGGCAATGCCCAGCCGCGTGCAAGTGTCGATGTCAATGTGCGGCCCGACGCGGCCGGTCTGCGCGATCAGCTTGAGCTTGGGCAGCTTCTCGAGCAGCTGCCGCGGAAAGTGCGTGCGCTCGCGGATCAGCACCAGGATCTCGGCGTCGCGCAGGCGCACCGACAGCTGGCCGATGCCCTTGACTGTGTTGGTGTGGACCTTGGCGTTGTAGGGTTCGAGCTTGGCCGCGCAGCGCAGCTTGCGCACGGCATCCTGGTAGTCGTCGAGGATGATGATGTTCATGGGGCTGTCGATGAATTGTGCCTGCTCCGGCACGTCCGTCGCGCGCACGCTAGCATCCGGTTTCATCATCCCGACAAGACCCTAAGGAGACCTGCATGAGCATTTCGATGTATTCGGCCAGCGTACCGGTGTTCACCAAGACGTTGACCAACATGCTGACCTGGCTCGACAAGGCCGAGGCGCACGCGGCCGCGAAGGGCTTCGACACCGCGGTCTACATGTCGGCCCGGCTGGCGCCCGACATGCTGGCGCTGCCGTCGCAGGTGCGGATCGCCAGTGATTCGGCCAAGGGTTGTGCGGCGCGTCTGTCCGGCCAGGACAATCCGGTCTTCGAGGACAACGAGAGCACGCTGGACGAGCTGCGTCAGCGCATTCGCAAGACGCTCGCCTTCCTGGAGACGGTGAAGCCTGCCGCCTTCGAGGGCAGCGAGGAACGCGAGATCGTCATCCCGGCGCGCAACCGAGAGCCGCGCCGCTTCAAGGGCGAGACCTACCTGAAGCACTACGCGCTGGCGAACTTCTTCTTCCACGCGACCACGCTGTATGCGCTGCTGCGCCACAACGGCGTGCCGCTCGGCAAGGGCGATTTCCTCGGCGCGGACTGACCGTCCGCGGGCTGTCCGTGCGGCGCACGGGCGGCGGCTGCCTACAGCGGCAGCATTTCCTCGATGTCGCCGCTGTCAGGGAACGCGGTGTCGAGGGCGCGGTGCAGGTCGAGCCGCATGCGGCGGCTCTCCGGCTCGCGCGGGGGCAGCACGGCGAAGACGGCGCCCCGCAGCAGCCACAGGTCCACCGGATCGTTGGCATGGCGAACCTGGTAGCGCAGCCAGTCGCCACGCGACCCGTCGACATGCGCGACCGCCTTCATGAAGCGCTGCTTCATGTCGACGAAGGTGCGGCGGGCAGCCATGCGGGCCAGGCGATCCTGCGGCAAGCCGGCACCGAAACGCGCGAAGGGCGCATTGCTGGACGTGCTTGGCATGTAATGGCGAGGGCTGGCGGGCATGCGCTCGGGTACCGGAGTCATTGCAGCCCATTGTCTGGAGCGGGATGCCCGGCGATGGGCCGAACAGGTCAGGCTTGACCGCACAATTCGGTATCGTCGCCGTGCTGCTCGCTCGGTGCGTCGAATCACCGCAAGGAGACAGGCATGACGGGGCTGCGCAAGGGACTCTGGACGCTGGCGGGGCTGGTGGCGCTGGTCGTCGTGGCGGCGGGCGTCTACGGCATGCGCGCGCTGCCGATGGTCGACGGCGAGCTGACACTGCCCGGGCTCGGCGGCCCGGTGCGCATCGAGCGCGATGCCCATGGCATCCCGACGCTGAAGGCGCAGAACCGCACAGATCTGCTGTTCGCGCTCGGCTACGTGCACGGGCAGGATCGGCTGTGGCAGCTGGAGACGCACCGGCGCATCGGCAGCGGCCGGCTGGCCGAGGCGTTCGGCGAGGCGGCGCTGGAGTCCGACCGCTTCCTGCGCGCGCTCGGCGTGCGCCGCGCCGCGCAGGCGCAATGGGCGCGTGCGCAACCGACCACGCGCGAGGCCCTGCAGGCCTATGCCGGCGGCATCAACGCGGCGATCCGCAAGACACGCGCGCGGCCGCCGGAGATGCTGATCCTCGGTGTGCAGCCCGAAGACTGGGAACCTGCCGACAGCCTGGCCTGGGCCATCATGATGGCCTGGGACCTGGGCGGCAACTGGGGCAGTGAGCTGACACGCATGCGCCTGGCGCTCAAGCTGCCGGTTGCACGCATCAACGAAGTGATGCCACCTTACCCCGGGGAGCAGCCGTTGCCCACCACCGACTATGCGGCGCTGTTTCGCGAGCTGAAGATCGGGGCGGCCACCGCGACCGCGGCGCTGTCCGAGGCGGCAATCGACCGCTTGATGGCGGCAGCGCCGCAGTCAGGCATCGAAGGAGCGGGCTCGAACAACTGGGTGCTCGCGGGAACCCGCACCAGCACCGGCAAGCCGCTGCTCGCCAACGACCCGCACTTGAAGCTGTCGGCGCCTGCGCTATGGTACTTCGTGCGTCTGGAGGCGCCCGGCTTCAAGGTGGCGGGCGCCTCGATGCCGGGCCTGCCGCTGGTGGTGCTGGGGCAGAACGAGTCGATCGCCTGGGGCTTCACCAACACCGGCCCCGACGTGCAGGACCTCTACCTCGAGCGCTTCCATCCAGACAACCCGGCGCAGGTGCAGACGCCCGAGGGCTGGGAGCCGTTGAAGGTGATTCCTGAGATCATCAAAGTCAAGGGCAAGCCCGACGTCGTGTTCACAGCGCGCGAGTCGCGCCACGGGCCGTTGATCTCGGACGCCGGCTCGATGGACGATCTGCTCGCCGGCAAGGGCAAGCCGGCCTTCGCGCTCGCGATGCGCTGGACCGCACTCGATGCCGATGTCGATGCCGTCGGCGTCGGCCTCGCGATGAACCAGGCCCGCGATGTCGGCGCGTTCATCGATGCGGCCAAGGGCTGGATCGCGCCGATGCAGAACATGGTGGTCGCGGACCGCGAAGGGCGCATCGGTTGGATCTCGCCGGGCCGCGTGCCTTTGCGCAAGGCCAGCAACGATCTGAAGGGCCTGGTGCCTGCACCGGGCTGGGACACGCGCTACGACTGGAACGGCTGGCTCGCCAGCGACGCGTTGCCGCAAGAGCGCGACCCGGCGCGCGGCTGGATCGCCACCGCCAACCAGCGCGTGGTGGCGGCCGACTACCCGCACTTCATCACCAGCGAATGGGCGCTGCCGTTCCGCCAGCAACGCATCGAACAGCTGCTCGAGTCGCGCCCGAAGCACTCGATCGACGACCTGCGCGCGATGCACGGGGACGTGGTGTCGCTGGCCGCAGCGCCGGTGCTGCCGTGGCTGCAGCGCGCCAGCGCCGACCATCCACTGGCGGCGGCGGCGAAGAAGGTGCTCGACGGTTTCGACGGCACGATGGCGGCCGACCGTGCGGCGCCGTTGATCCTGTGGTCGTGGCAGCGGCACCTCACGCAGCTGGTGTTCGCCGACGAACTGGGTGCCGCCTACGAGCGCATGATCACCTCGCGCACGCTGCGCGACGCACTCGACGGTGTGCTGGCGCGCAACGACGCCTGGTGGTGCGACGACAAGCGCACGCCCGAGGCCGAGACCTGCGCCGCGCTGGCCGATCGTGCCTTCGCACTCGCGCTCGACGAACTGCGCGCCGCACAGGGCGATGATGTCGGCAAGTGGCAATGGGGCAGCGCTCACCAAGCCCGATCGGAGCACCGGCCGTTCTCGCGCGTCAAGGCGCTGGCGTCGTGGTTCGAGCTGCGCACACCGGTGGGTGGCGACACCTTCACCGTCAACGTGTCGCGTGTGCTCTACAAGCCCGATGCCAGCACCGGCGAGCTGTACCTTGACGAGCACGGCCCGTCGCTGCGTGCGCTCTACGACCTGGGCGACCCCATGCAGTCGCGTTTCATCCACAGTACTGGGCAGAGCGGGCTGTCGTGGTCGAAGTGGTATCGCGACTTCATGCCGCTGTGGGCCAGCGTGGACTACGTGCCGGTGTTCACCCGCGAGCCGCCTGTGGCGACGCTGCAGCTGCAACCGGGCCGCTGACGCTGTGCAACAGGTGCCGTCGCGTCAGACCGCGCCGTACAGCACCTTGCGCTGCGCCGTGTAGCGCCACCACGGCGCCGGCGCGCCGCCGCGCATGAAGTCGGTGATGGCCATGAAGGTGTCGAGCACGCAGGGGTCTTGCCGCTTGCCTGTCTGCGCGCACAGCGCCTGGTAGAGCACGAACGGATCGCGGTGCGCGAGCTCGCGCGGGTGTACGAGGCCGAGGGTGCGCAAGTCGGCCGCCATCGCGATGCCCACGTTGGGCAGCTGCTCGAAGGTCTCGCACTCGGCGGCGTGCGCGGCCTTGCGCGGCTTGACGCGCATGGGCGGGCTCAGCAGCGTGTTCACATCAGCATCGTGTTGCGGACCAGGCCGACCGCCACGCCCTCGAGCTCGAAATCGACGTCGCCGAAGGGCACCACGATGGTCTTGAAGTCCGGGTTCTCCGGAATCAGCTCGATCGTGTTGCGCGTGCGCCGCAGGCGCTTGACGGTGACCTCGTCGCCCAGGCGCGCGACGACGATCTGGCCGTTCTTGGCCTCGCGCGTCTTCTGCACCGCGAGCAGATCGCCGTCGAGGATGCCGGCGTCGCGCATGCTCATGCCGCGCACCTTGAGCAGATAGTCGGGCCGGCGCGGGAACATGCTGGCCTCGACCAGGTAGGTCTGATCGATGTGCTCCTGTGCCAGGATCGGGCTGCCCGCCGCGACGCGGCCCACCAGCGGCAGCGCCAGCTGCGCCAGGCTCGGCAGCGGCAGCGAAAACTGCTTGCCCCGCGACTCGTTGAGCGCGCGTAGAGTGTCTGCCTTCAGGCGAATGCCGCGCGAGGTGCCGCCGACCAGCTCGATGACACCTTTGCGCGCCAGGGCCTGCAGGTGCTCCTCGGCGGCGTTGGGCGAGCGAAAGCCCAACTCGGCGGCGATCTCGGCGCGCGTGGGCGGCGCGCCGGAGCGTTCGATCGCGCTTTGCACGAGATCGAGAATCTGTTGTTGTCGAGCGGTCAGCTTGGGGCTTTCTTCCACGCGGGGCTCCTGAGCATGCATCCAGTGGCTGTATTTTTATCCAGATATGCCGAAAATGCAAAACAAGGTAGTGATCCTGGGTACCGGCGGCACGATCGCAGGGGTGGCGTCGGATGTCGGCAACGAACTGCGCTACCAGTCGGCGAGCCTCGGTGTCGAGCAACTCGTCGCCGCCGCGCCCGAACTGGCGGCTCGTCCGATCGAGGCCGAGCAGGTGGCCCAGGTCGACAGCAAGGACATGACGCATGCGATCTGGCAGGCGCTGGCGCAGCGGGTGGAGTTCCATCTGCGCCGCGTCGACGTATCGGGTGTCGTGATCACGCACGGCACCGACACGATGGAGGAGACCGCGTACTTCCTGCATCGTGTGCTGGCACCCGCCAAGCCGGTGGTGCTGACCGGCGCCATGCGGCCGGCCAACGCGCGCCAGGCCGACGGGCCGCGCAACTTGGCCGATGCGGTGGCCTTGGCCGCCGATGAAGCCAGCGGCGCGCAGGGCGTGCTGGTGGCGATGCAGGGCGTCGTGCACGGCGCGGCCGACGTACGCAAGGTGCACCCGCATCACGTCGACGCGTTCGCCTCGGGCGACGTGGGGCCGCTGGCACGGCTGCTAGAAGGCTCGCTGCATCGGCTGCGCGCCTGGCCGTCGGGCGACGCGTTGGGCCTTGCGCTCGTCGAGCGCGACGTCGCCGAGTGGCCGGCGGTGGAGATCGTCACCAGCCATGCCGGCGCGAGCGGCGCGCTGATCGACGCGCTCGCACGCAGTGGCGCCCGCGGCATCGTGCTGGCCTGCACGGGCAACGGCAGTCTGCACGCGCACATCGAGCAGGCGCTCGATCGTGCGGCGTGGGGCGGCATCCAGGTGTTGCGCGCCACGCGCTGCATCGACGGCGCGATCCTCGAGGGCCCGGGCGCTGCGCCGAAGTGGCCGGCCGCCGCGGCGCTCACGCCGGCCAAGGCTCGTGTGGAGCTGATGCTGCGGCTGATGGTGGGCGCCGGAGCGCCGGCGGCCTGAGGCGCCTCATCCGCCGGTGGCAGCGTTCATTTCCTCGATCTGGCCCTGCAGTTCGAGCCACCGCTCCTCGAGCATCGCAGTCTCGGCGGCGTTGTAGTTCAGTCGTCGGCCCGACTCGGCGAGATCAGCGCCGACGAGCGTGCCGGCGACCAGGGCGGCTTCGATCTCGGCCTTCTCGGCGCCAAGCCTTTCGAGCTTGGCATCGATCTGCTGCAACTCGTGGCGCAGCGGGCGCGTGCGGTTGGCGATCTGGGCGCGTGACTGGGCCTGTTGCTTGCGTTCGTCGCGCCGGCTCGCGGCTGCGGCGGGTTGGGCCGCCGGTGCAGCGGCACGGGCCTCGGACGCCGGCTTCGCGGCCGGCTGCGCACTGCTTGCCGAAGCCGCCGCCGGCTCGCCGCCAGGCCGCGCCGGCGGCTCGGTGCCGCGCGCGCGGGCGCGCGACACCTCGAGCAGCCAGCGCTGGTACTCGTCGAGGTCGGCGTCGAGCGGCTCCGCGCCGCCGGCGGTGACCAGCCAGAACTCGTCGCACACCTCGCGCAGCAACGCGCGGTCATGGCTGACGATCATCACCGTGCCCTCGAACTCGTTGAGGGCCATCGACAGCGCCTCGCGCGTGTTGAGGTCGAGGTGGTTGGTCGGCTCGTCGAGCAGCAGCAGGTTCGGCTTCTGCCAGACGATGGTGGCGAGCACCAGGCGCGCCCGCTCGCCACCCGACAGCGTGCCGACGCGCTGGTGCACCATGTCGCCGGCGAACGAGAACTGGCCGAGAAAGTTGCGCAGCTCCTGTTCGCGCGCATCGATCCCCAAGGTTCGAGCCAACCGCGTGAACATCTGCAGCGCGGTGTCGTCCTCGTGCAGGAGGTCCATCTCCTGCTGGGCGAAGTAGCCGATCGCGAGGCCCTTGCCCTGCGTCATCGTGCCGGACAGCGGCGGCAGCGCGCCGGCGATCGTCTTCACCAGCGTCGACTTGCCCTGGCCGTTGGCGCCGAGGATGCCGATGCGCTGGCCGGCGAGCACCGTGCGGTTGACGTGGCGCACGATGACCGTCTGGCCGGTCGCGGCGCCGGGCCGCGCCAAGCCGCGGTCGACCCCCTCGGGGCGTGAGCCGCCGTGCTCGGCGGCCGGGGTCACCATGTATCCGCAGACCAGATCGCGGATCGCCAGCATCGGGTTCGGCAGGTTCGCCGGCTCGCGGAACTGAAACTGGAAGTCGCTCTCGGTAAGCACCGGCGCGAGCCGCTCCATGCGGTCGAGTGCCTTGACGCGGCTCTGCGCCTGCTTGGCCTTGCTGGCCTTGGCGCGGAAGCGCTCGATGAAGCGCGTGAGCTGCGCGATCTTCTCCTTCTGCCGCTCGAGCGCCACCTGCGCCTGCGACAGCCGCTCGGCGCGCGCCTCCTCGAAGGCGCTGTAGTTGCCGGTGTAGCGCGTGACGCCGCCCTGGTCGACATGCAGCGTGACGCGCGTGATCGCGTCGAGGAATTCGCGATCGTGGCTGATGATCACCAGCGTGCCCGTGTAGCGCTTGAGCCAGCTTTCCAGCCACACCAGCGCGTCGAGGTCGAGGTGGTTGGTCGGCTCGTCGAGCAGCAGCGCGTCCGACGGGCTCATCAGCGCGCGAGCCAGTTGCAGCCGCATGCGCCAGCCGCCGGAGAAGCTGTTCACCGGCTGGTCGAGTTGCGTGCCCAGGAAGCCCAGACCCATCAGCAGCGCCTGCGCGCGGGCACGCGAATCGAACGAACCGGCTTCCTCGAGCGCGAGATGCGCCTCGGCCATCGCGTGGCCGTCGGCCTGGCGCTCGGCCTCGACCAGTTGCGCCTGAGCGCGCATCAGCGGCTCGTCGCCCTGCAGCACGAAGTCGGTCGCGCCGTCGTCGGTCTCGGGCATGTGTTGCGCCACCTCGCCGATGCGCCAGCGCGGCGGCAACTCCACGTCGCCGCGGTCGGCCTGCAGCCGGCCGGCGAGCAGGGAGAACAGCGACGACTTGCCGGCGCCGTTGCGGCCGACCAGGCCGACCTTCTCGCCGGCGTGCACCGTGAGGCTGGTGCGCTCGAGCACGACCTTGGCGCCGCGGCGCAGCGTGACGTCGCGCAGCGTGATCATTGCGCGGCCTCCAGCGCCGCGCGCGTGATCAACAGCACCGCGTCGTCGCCGGCGCTGGTGGGCAGGCCGATCGCCTCGAGCCCCGCGAACGCTGCGTCGAAGTGAACCCGCTCGTGTCCGATTTCCAGTACCAGCAGGCCATCGGGCGCCAGTCGCGACGGGGCGTCGGTCAGCAGGCGGCGCACGAAGTCCATGCCGTCGGCGCCACCGGCCAGCGCGAGCGCAGGTTCGCACCTGAACTCGGCGGGCAGGGCGGCCATCGACTGCGCATTCACGTACGGAGGATTGCACAGGATCAGGTCGTAGCCGTAGCCAAGTGCGGCGAAGCCGTCGCTCGACACGAGCGTGATGCGGCCGGCGAGCCGATGGCGCTCGACGTTGCGCCCTGCCACGGCCAGCGCGTCGGCCGACACGTCGGAGGCGTCGACCTGCGCCTGCGGCCAGGCCAGCGCCGCCAGCACCGCCAGGCTGCCGTTGCCGGTGCACAGGTCGAGCATCCGACGCGGCTCGCGATGCAGCCAAGCGTCGAGCATGCCGTCGACGAGCACCTCGGCGATCAGCGAGCGCGGCACGATGGTGCGCTCGTCGACGTGGAAGGGCACGCCCTGCAGCCAGGCCTCGCCGGTCAGGTAGGCCGCTGGCCGGCGGGTGGCGATGCGATCTTCGATCAACCGCTGCACGGCATCCAGTTCGGCGGTGGACAGCGTGCGCCCGGCGACGCCGTCCAGATCGTCCAGCGGCAGGCCGAGCCGCCACAGCACGAGCCACGCCGCTTCGTCGAAGGCGTTGGTCGTGCCCTGGCCAAACGAAACGCCCGCCTGGTCGAGGCGGGCGCTGCTGCGCTCGATGAGCTCGAGGACGGTCATGCCAACAAGGTCTCCAATGCGCGCCGGTAGATGTTCTTCAGCGGTTCGACGTCGGCCACGGCGACATGTTCGTCGATCTTGTGGATGCTGGCGTTCACCGGGCCGAACTCCACCACCTGCGGGCACACCTTGGCGATGAAACGGCCGTCCGACGTGCCGCCGGTGGTCGACAGCGTCGGCGTCACGCCGGTCTCGGCGCGGATCGCCGCGGCCAGCGCCTCGCTCAGGCTGCCCGGCGTGGTGAGAAAGGGTTCACCGCCCAGCACCCAGGCCAGATCGTATTCGAGGCCGTGGCGCTGCAGCGCCACGACGACGCGGCGCTGCAAAGACGACGGCGTGCTCTCGGTGCTGAAGCGGAAGTTGAAGTCGACCACCACATGGCCCGGGATCACGTTGCCGGCGCCGGTGCCGCCGTGGATGTTGGACACCTGGAAGGTGGTGGCCGGGAAGTAGGCGTTGCCGGCGTCCCAGGTCGTCGCCACGAGTTCGGCCAGCGCCGGCGCCAGCTGATGGATCGGGTTGCGGCCGAGCTGCGGATAGGCCACATGGCCCTGGATGCCCTTGACGGTAAGCTTGCCAGAGAGCGTTCCGCGGCGACCGTTCTTCACCGTGTCGCCGAGCCGCTCCACCGACGTCGGCTCGCCGACGATGGCGCAGTCGAGCCGCTCGCCGCGCGCCTGCAGGGCCTGCACCACACGCACCGTGCCGTCGACCGACGGACCTTCCTCGTCACTGGTGAAGAGCAGCGCCACGGTGCCGGCATGGCCGGGTCGCGCGCGCACCAGCTCCTCGACGGCCACCACCATCGCGGCGATCGAGGTCTTCATGTCGGCAGCGCCGCGGCCGTACAGCTTGCCGTCGCGATAGGAGGGCACGAAGGGGTCGCTCGTCCACTGCTCGAGCGGGCCGGTGGGCACCACGTCGGTATGGCCGGCGAGCACCACGGTCGGGCCGGGCCGCGCTCCCCGGTGCACGGCCCACAGGTTGGTCACGCGGCCGGCGTCGGGACCGAACAGCAGCGTCTCGCAGGTGAAGCCGAGCGGGCGCAGGCGCTCGGCCACCAGGGCCTGGCAGCCCTCATCGCGCGGCGTCACCGACGGGCATGCGATCAGCGCCTCGAGCAGGCGCAGCGTCTCGGCCACGGGACGCCTAGCGCCGCGTCAGCGGCGCGGCGCGCGAGGCGGGCGCGTCGGGCAGCACGTCGAGCGCGATCTCGGTGAAGAAAGCGGTGTCGGGGTCTTCGCCCTTCTGCGGCGCCCGCGCGATCGGCGTCTGGTCGTTCTGCAGCCGCCACAGCAGGTTGGTTGGCGAGTCGGCGTGCGACAGGCCTTCGTCGCGCGTGATCAGGCCTTCGTTGATCAGGCGCGCCAGGTCGGCCTCGAAGGTCTGCGAGCCCTCGGCCAGCGACTTCTCCATCGATTCCTTGATCTCGCCGAACTCGCCCTTCTCGATCAGCTCGGCGATCAGCTTGGTGTTGAGCAGGATTTCGACCGACGGGATGCGGCCGCCGGCAGCCGCGCGCAGCAGCCGTTGCGACACGATGGCGCGCAGGCCCGACGAAAGGTCGCTCAGCAGGGCGGGACGCGACTCAGGCGTGTAGAACGACAGGATCCGTCCGAGTGCGTGGTAGCTGTTGTTGGCATGCAGTGTGGCCAGCACCAGGTGGCCCGACAGCGCATACGAGATCGCCGAGGTCATCGTCTCGCGGTCGCGGATCTCGCCGATCAGGATGCAGTCGGGTGCCTGGCGCAGCGCGTTCTTCAGCGCCGTCTGCAGCGTCTCGGTGTCGCGGCCGACCTCGCGCTGGTTGACCAGCGAGCGCTTGTTGCTGAACATGAACTCGATCGGGTCCTCGATGGTGAGGATGTGCCCAGCCACCTGCTTGTTGCGCTCCTCCAGCATCGACGCCAGCGTGGTGCTCTTGCCGGTGCCGGTGGCGCCCACCATCAGGATCAGGCCGCGCTTCTCGAGCACCATTTGCGACAGTAGCGGCGGCAGGTTCAGGCTTTCGAGCGACGGGATCTGGTGCGGAATGTGCCGTATTACCGCGGCGATCGAGCCACGCTGCCGGAACGCCGACATGCGGAAACTGCCGAGCCCTTCCATCGCCAGGCCGAGGTTCAGCTCGCCGGTGTCGTCGAGCTCCTCGAGTTGCTGCGGGCTCAGCAGCTCGGCCAGCAGCTGACGCGGCTGGCCCGGCGTGAGCGACTGGTCCGACAGCTGCAGCATCTGGCCGTGGATCTTGATCAGGATCGGCATGTTCGCCGACAGGAACACGTCTGACGCGTTCTTGTCGGCCATCATGCGCAGCACCTTCTCCATGTTGCCGCCGCTCATGTTCGATCCTTTCGGGTGCTGTGGCTGGGGGCTGTTGTCGCCGGGTCAGGCGCGCAGCAGTTCATTGATGCTGGTCTTCGAGCGGGTCTGCGCATCGACGCGCTTGACGATCACCGCGCAATACAGGTTGTACTTGCCGCCGGCCTTGGGCAAGCTGCCACTCACCACCACCGAGCCGCTGGGCACCCGGCCGTAGGTGACTTCGTCGCTGTCGCGGTTGTAGATCGGCGTGCTCTGGCCGATGTACACACCCATGCCGAGCACCGAGTTCTCTTCGACGATGACGCCCTCGACCACCTCGGAGCGGGCGCCGATGAAGCAGTTGTCCTCGATGATCGTCGGGTTGGCCTGCACCGGCTCGAGCACGCCGCCGATGCCGACGCCGCCCGACAGGTGCACGTTCCTGCCGATCTGCGCGCACGAACCCACGGTGGCCCAGGTGTCGACCATGGTGCCTTCGTCGACATAGGCGCCGATGTTCACGTAGCTCGGCATCAGCACGACGTTCTTCGCAATGAAGCTGCCGCGCCGCGCCATCGCCGGCGGCACCACGCGCACCCCGGTGGCGCGCATCGCGGCCTCGTCCAGGTGGGAGAACTTGGGCGCCACCTTGTCGAAATAGCCGAACTCGCCGGCATGCATGGCCCGGTTGTCGTTGAGGCGGAAGCTGAGCAGCACCGCCTTCTTGATCCACTGGTTGACCTGCCAGTCGCCCACGCCCCTGCGCTCGGCGACGCGGATACGCCCGGCGTTCAGGTCGGCGATGGTCTGCTCGACCGCGTCGCGGATCTTCGGGTCGGCGTTGGTCGGGTTCAGCGCGGTGCGGCCTTCCCAGGCCAGGTCGATCACGGATTGCGATGGGTGGCTCATCTCGGTCCCTGCAGTGACTGGGTGTAGTGCACGATGCGTTGCGCGGCCTCCAGGCACTCGGCCGTCTCGGCCACCAGCGCCATGCGCACCCGTCCCGCCCCGGGGTTCACACCGTGCGCATCACGCGCGAGCAGGCTGCCTGGCAACACCGTCACATTGTATTGAGCGAGCAGCCCGCGAGCGTAGGCGACATCGTCGCCGCCCGGTACTTGTGCCCACAGGTAGAAGCCGGCGTCGGGCAGCCGAACGTCGAGCACGCCGGCCAGCAGCGGCGTGACCTGCGCGAACTTGGCCTGGTAGAGCGCGCGGTTGGCCTGCACATGGGCCTCGTCGCTCCACGCCGCCACGCTGGCAGCCTGCACGACGGGGCTCATCGCACTGCCGTGGTAGGTGCGGTACAGCAAGAAGGCCCTCATGATCTCGGCGTCGCCGGCGACGAAGCCCGAGCGCATGCCTGGCACGTTGGAGCGCTTGGACAGCGAGGTGAACGTGATCAGGCGGCGGAAGTCGCCGCGGCCGAGCGCCTTGGCTGCCTGCAGGCCGCCCAACGGCGGCTCGGCGCCGAAGTAGATCTCCGAATAACACTCGTCGCTGGCGATCACGAAGCCGTAGCGGTCGGACAGCTCGAACAGCGCCTTCCACTCGGCCAGCGGCATCACCGCGCCGGTGGGGTTGCCGGGCGAGCACACGTACACCAGTTGCGTGCGTGCCCAGGTCGCCGCGGCGATCTGCGTCCACTCGACGGCGAAGTTGCGTTTCGCGTCGCTGTTGGCCAGTGCCGTGCGCGCCCCGGCGAGCAGCGTAGCGCCTTCGTAGATCTGATAGAACGGGTTCGGGCAGACGACGGTGGCGCCGTCCTTGGTCGAATCGATCACCACCTGCGCCAGCGCGAACAGCGCCTCGCGCGAGCCGTTGACCGGCAGCACCTGCGTCGCCGCGTTCACCGCCACGCCGTAGCGGCGCTGCAGCCAGCCGGCGATCGCCTCACGCAGGCGCGGCTCGCCGATCGTCGGCGGGTAGACCGCCAGGCCTTTCATCGCGCCTTTGAGCGCGTCCTCGATCAGCCTGGGCGTCGCGTGCTTGGGCTCGCCGATGCCCAGGCTGATCGGCGCCAGGCCGCCAGTGTGGTGCACGCCCTGCGTCAGCTCGCGCCAGCGCTCGAACGGATAGGGGTGCAGCCTAGCCAGCAGCGGGTTCATGCGGCGATGTGCCCGGCACGGTGATCAACGAGGCGGGCTTCCAGCCGCGCGCGCGGTGCTCTGCCACCACGTCGGTCGTGATGCCGCCTCGCACGTTCCAGCGCGCCGAGATGCGCGCGAAGCGGGGTGCGGTGGCGCGCACGATGTCGTCGAGAATCGAGTTGGTCACCTTCTCGTGGAACGCGCCTTCGTCGCGGTAGCTCCACAGGTACATCTTCAGACTCTTCAATTCGATGCACAGCGCGTCGGCCACCATCTCGATGTGGAACTGCGCGAAGTCGGGCTGCCCGGTCAGCGGGCACAGGCAGGTGAACTCGGGGATGTGGAAGCGGATCACGTAGTCGCGTTCGCGCGCCGGGTTGGCGAAGACGTGCAGTTCCTTGCTCGGCGCCGACGGCGGGTTGGCGGGCATCGGCCGCTCTCTCGGTGCGCGCGGGGCGGGCTTCTTGGCCATGGCGAAGGCGGCGGTTCTCAGGGGGCGCGATGGTATCATCCGCCCCGTTTCGCGCTGCAGTTGCGCGAAGATTGTTCAACCAGATCAAGCACTTGGAAACGGCGGCATCAATGGCTGCCGTTTGCGCATCAGGGCGGCCCACAACACAATGCGCCTGAATCAGATCAAGCTCTCGGGCTTCAAGTCGTTCGCCGAACCCACCACGTTCCAGCTCCCCGGCCAACGGGTCGGTGTGGTCGGCCCCAACGGTTGCGGCAAGTCCAACGTCATCGACGCCGTGCGCTGGGTGCTCGGCGAGAGCAAGGCCAGCGAGCTGCGCGGCGAGTCGATGCAGGACGTCATCTTCAACGGCAGCGGCCAGCGCAAGCCGGCCGGCCGCGCCAGCGTGGAGCTGGTGTTCAGCAACGAGGACGCACGCGCCGGCGGCCAGTGGAACAGCTTTGCCGAGATCGCGGTCAAGCGCGTGCTCACGCGCGACGGCAACTCGAGCTACTACATCAACAACCAGCCGGTGCGCCGGCGCGACGTGCAGGACGTCTTCCTCGGCACCGGCCTGGGCCCGCGCGCCTACGCCATCATCGGCCAGGGCACGATCAGCCGCATCATCGAATCGCGCCCTGAAGAGCTGCGCCTGTTTCTCGAAGAGGCCGCGGGCGTCTCCAAGTACAAGGAGCGCCGTCGCGAGACCGAGAACCGGCTGAAGGACACGCGCGAGAACCTGACCCGCGTCGACGACATCCTGCGCGAGTTGAACGCCAACCTCGAGAAGCTCGAGTCGCAGGCGCAGGTGGCCACCCAGTACCGCCAGCTGGTCGACGAGCAGACGCTGAAGCAGCACCAGCTGTGGTTCCTCAAGCACCGCGACGCGGCGAAGGAGGAAGAGCGCGTCAAGCAGGCCGCCACCGACGCGCAGACGGCATTGCAGTCGCGGCTGGCCGAGCTGCGCCACGTCGAGGCCGAGCTGGAGACGGTGCGCCAGGCGCATTACGCCGCGGGCGATGCGATGCATGCGGCGCAAGGCACGCTCGCCGAGGCCGCGCTCGAGGTGAGCCGTCTCGAAGAGCGCATCCGCTACGTCGTCGAGGGCCGCCAGCGGGTCGAGCAACGACTGGCCGACCTGAGCTCGCAAAACGCGCAGTGGGACAGCCGGCGCGTCGCCGACGAGGCCGAGTCGGCTCAGCTGGCCGAGAGAATCGTCGCCACCGAGCGGTCGGCGCAGGAGCAGGCGGCGCAGGTCGAACAGCAGGCGGCCACGCTGCCGGCACTGCAGGAGGCGGTGCGCGAGGCGCAGGCGCGTGCCGACGCGCAGCGTCAGGCCGTGTCAGCGGTTCAACAGCAGATCCAGGTGCTGGCCGCCGACACCCGCCACGTCGAAGAACAGCAACGGGGTTTGCGCACCCGTCGCGACCGCCTGTCGGCCGAGGCGTCCGGCCTGGTGGCGCCCGACGCGCAGCGCCTTGCCGACCTGCAGCGCCAGGTGCCCGAGCTCGACACCCGTTATCGCGCCGCCGAGGCGCGGCTGCACGAACTACAGGACCAGCTGCCCACGCTCGACGAGCGCCGTCGCACGCAACAGGACAGCGTGAACCGCGAAGCGGCCAAGCAGGCCGACATCGGCGCACGGCTGGCGGCGCTGCGCACGTTGCAGGAGAAGATCCAGACCGAAGGCAAGCTCAAGCCCTGGCTGGTCAAGCATGGCCTGGACAGTCTGCAGGGGCTGTGGGCGCGCGTCCACATCGAGCCCGGCTGGGAGGCCGCGCTCGAATCGGTGCTGCGCGAACGCATCAACGCGCTGCAGGTCGGCCGCATCGAGAGCGTGCGCGCCTTCGCGACCGACTCGCCGCCGGCGCGGCTGGCCTTCTTCACGGTGCCGCCCGCGGTGGCGCCCGACAGCCATCGCACGCTGCCGCGGCTGGCCGATCTTCTACGGCTAGGCGACGCCGGCCTGCAGGCGCTGCTGAGCGACTGGCTCGAAGGCGTCTACACCGCCGACAGCCTGGACGACGCGCTCGCGCATCGCAGCAAGCTCACCCACGGCGAGGTGATCATCACGCGCGAAGGCCATGCGGTCAGCGCGTATGCGGTGGCCTTCCACGCGCCGGACTCCGAGCACGACGGCATGCTGGCCCGTGCGCAGGAGATCGAGAACCTCGAGCGCCAGCAGCGTGCGCAGGCGCTGATCACCGACGAGGCCCGGTCGACGCTGGTGCGGCTGGAGGCCGGCTACACCGAGGCCAGCCAGCGCCTGGTGACGCTGCGGCGCGAGGCGATGGAGTCGCAGGCGGCCGCCCACCAGGGTCAGGTCGAGCTGCTGCGGCTGACGCAGCAGTCCGAGGCCACCGCGGCGCGTCGCTCGCAGCTCGATGCCGAGGTCGGCGAGATCGACGCGCAGCTGACGGCGCTCGACGAGCGCCGCGGCGGCAGCGAGACGGCGTTCGACCGGCTCGACGGCCAGCTCGCCGACGAGCAGCAGCGCCACGCCGACCTCGACGAGGCCACCCGCAGCACCGAGGCCGCGCTCAACGATGCCCGCGAGGCGCTGCGCAACCTGGAGCGCCGCGCGCAGGAGGCGCAGTTCGAGGCCCGCTCGCTGGCCGCGCGACGCGCCGAGCTGACGCGTGCGATTCAAACCGCGGCCGAACAGGTGGCCACCAACCTGCGCGCCGGCGAGCAGTTGAGCCTGGAGCTCGGTGCGCTCGACGACAGCGCGGCACAGAGCGGTTTGCAGACGGCGCTGGCGGTCAAGCTCGACCGCGAGCAGCTGCTCGGCGCCCGTCGCAGCGAGTACGACGACCTGAGCGCCAAGCTCAAGCGCGCCGACGAGCAGCGGCTGGAGTTCGAACGCAGCCTGGAGCCGCTGCGCGAAAAGATCACCAAGCTGCAGCTCGAGGAGCAGGCGGCGCAACTCGGCGGCGCACAGTATCTCGAACAGCTGCAGCTGGCGCAGGTCGACCTGGACCCGCTCGGGCAGACCATTGCCGCCGGTGGCGTCAGGCTGGCCGGCCTGCAGGGCGAGATCGACCGGCTCGGCCGCGAGGTGGCGGCGCTCGGCGCGGTGAATCTTGCCGCGCTCGACGAGCTGACGGCGTCGCGCGAACGCAAGCAGTTTCTCGATGCGCAGAACGCCGACCTGCAGGAGGCGATCCGCACGCTGGACGATGCGATCCACAAGATCGACCTCGAGACACGCGACCTGCTGTCGCAGACCTTCAACCAGGTCAACGAGCACTTCGGTCGCATGTTCCCGAGCCTGTTCGGCGGCGGCACCGCGCGGCTGGTGATGACCGGCGACGAGATCCTCGACGCCGGCGTGCAGGTGATGGCGCAGCCGCCGGGCAAGCGCAACTCGACGATCCACCTGCTGTCGGGCGGCGAGAAGGCACTGACGGCGATCGCGCTGGTGTTCGCGATCTTCCAGCTCAACCCGGCGCCATTCTGCCTGCTCGACGAGGTCGATGCGCCGCTGGATGACGCCAATACCGAGCGCTACACCAAGCTCGTCAGCGAGATGAGCAAGCAGACGCAGTTCCTCTACATCTCGCATAACAAGATCGCGATGGAGATGGCCGAGCAGCTGATCGGCGTGACGATGCAGGAGCAGGGCGTCTCGCGCATCGTGGCGGTCGACATGGACGTGGCCATCACCCTGGCCGAGGCGGCGTGAGGACAGCACCCGCATGACGCTCACCGCCGCGCTGGCCATCGTGGCGGGGTTGGTGCTGGCGGCGATCGTCGCTCACGGGACCTGGCGCGCGCGGCGTGCCGGCCCGCGACAGGCCGAGCTGCCGCAGCCGGCCGAGCGAGTCGAGCCGATGCTGACTGGCCATTCGGCCACCGAGGCGACGGTCGCGCCTGACCTGGCGGCCGCCGTCGACGAGCCCGCCCGCGCCCGGCGCGGCCCGCGGGTCGACGCGCTGATCGACGCGATCGCCCCGCTGCGCCTGGAGGCGCCGGTGAGCGGCGAATTCGTGCTCGCGCACACGCCGCCGACGCGGCGCGCCGGCAGCAAGCCGTTTCTCGTCGAGGGCCTCAATGCCGACAACGGCGAGTGGGAGCCGGTCGCGCTCGACCAGCGTTATGGCGAGCTGCAGGCCGGCGTGCAGCTGGCCAATCGCAACGGCGCGCTCAACGAGATCGAGTACTCCGAGTTCGCACAGAAGATGCAGGACTTCGCCGAGAACGTGGGCGCAATGGTCGAGCTGCCCGACATGCTGGAGGTCGCTGCGCGTGCGCGCGAGCTCGATGCGTTCGCCAGCCAGCACGACGCACAGCTGGCCGTCACGCTGCGCGCCAACAGCGTGGCCTGGTCGCTCGGCTACCTGGAGCAATGCGCGGCCCGCTACGGCTTCGTGCCCGGTGCGACCGCAGGGCGCCTGGTGCTGCCCGCGGGCGAGGAGCATGCGCCGCCGGTGCTGGTGCTCAGCTTCGACGCCCAGGTGGCGCTCGCCGAGCAGCCCGAGCTGAGCGCGCTGCGCGAGGTGGGTCTGGCGCTTGACGTGCCGCAGACGGCCGAGACGGCCGAGCCGTTCTCGGCGTGGCAGCAGGTGGCGCGAGGGCTGGCCGACGACATGGATGCGACGCTGGTCGACGACCAGGGCGCACCGATCACGCTGCAGGCGTTCGCCGCCATCGGCACCGAGCTGACGCAGATGTACCAGGCGCTCGCGGCACGCGATCTGGCCGCCGGTACGCCGACGGCGCGGCGGCTGTTCAGCTGACCCTGCGCTGCGCCGGCACGGCATCGATCCGGGACAATCTGCCCATGACTGCGCACCCGAGCGCCAAGGCGGCTGCATCGTCCGACCCAGCCGCCCGCGCGGCCGTGCTGCGCGAGCAGCTGCAGCATCATGCGCACCGTTACTACGTGCTCGACGATCCGCAGATTCCGGACGCCGAGTACGACCGGCTGTTCCAGGAGTTGCAGGCGATCGAGGCCGAGCGTCCGGAGCTGCGCACGCCGGATTCGCCGACGCAGCGCGTGCTCGGCGCGGTGCTCAGCGGGTTGAAGCCGGTGAGGCACGCGGTGCCGATGCTGTCGATCGAGACCGAAACCGACACCAGTGCGGCCGGCGCCGAGAAGTTCGATGCCCGGGTGCGCGCAAATCTCGGGCTTGCCGCCGATGCGCCGCCGGTGGAATACGGGGCCGAGCTCAAGTTCGATGGCCTGGCGATCAACCTGCGCTATGAGCATGGCGTGCTGCTGCAGGCCACCACCCGCGGCGACGGCGAGACCGGCGAGGACGTGACCCACAACGTGCGCACGATCGGTCAGATTCCGCTGCGCCTTCGTGGCGTCGACGCGCCGGTGCTCGAGGTGCGCGGCGAGGTCTACATCCGGCGCGACGCGTTCGAGCGGCTCAACGAGCGCCAGCGTGAGCTGATTGCGCAAGGTGCGAAGCACGAGAAGACCTTTGTCAACCCGCGCAACGCGGCGGCTGGCGCGGTGCGCCAACTCGACGCCCGCATCACCGCCCGGCGGCCGCTCAGCTTCTTCGGCTATGGCCTGGGCGAGGTGTCGGGCTGGGACGTGCCGGGCACGCACAGCGCGCTCCTCGACGCGCTGGCTGCGATGGGTCTGCCGATCAGCAGCGAGCGACGCGTGGTGCTGGGCGGCGCCGGACTGGTGGCCTTCCATGCCGAGATCGCGGCCAAGCGCGACCGGCTGCCATTCGACATCGATGGCGTGGTCTACAAGGTCAACGACCGGGCGTTGCAGCAGCGCCTGGGCTTCAAGACCCGCGAGCCGCGCTGGGCGGTGGCGCACAAGTACCCGGCGCAGGAGCAGATGACGCGGGTGCTCGACATCGACATCCAGGTCGGCCGCACCGGCAAGCTGACGCCGGTGGCCAAGCTCGAGCCGGTGTTCGTCGGCGGCACGACGGTGAGCAACGCCACGCTGCACAACGAGGACGAGACCCGGCGCAAGGACGTGCGCATCGGCGACACGGTGATCATCCGCCGCGCCGGCGACGTGATTCCTGAGGTCGTCGGCGTCGTGCTCGAGCGGCGTCCGGCCGACGCCGGTGCGCCGTTCGACCTGGTCCAGCGACTGAAGGGCCACTGTCCTGTGTGCGGCAGCGCGGTCGCGCGCGAGGAGGGCGAGGTCGACTGGCGCTGCAGCGGTGGACTGTTCTGTCCGGCACAGCGCAAACAGGCGATCCTGCACTACGCACAGCGCCGCGCGATGGACATCGAGGGCTTGGGTGACAAGCTGGTCGACCAGCTCGTCGACGGCGGGCTGATCCGCACGTTGCCCGAGCTGTACAAGCTCGGCGTCGCCAAGCTCACCGCGCTGGACCGCATGGGCGAGAAGAGCGCGGCCAACCTCGTGCAGGCGCTGCAGGCGCGCAAGCACACCACGCTGCAGCGCTTTCTGTACGGTCTGGGCGTCCGCCATGTCGGCGAGTCGACCGCACGCGACCTGGCCCGCCACTTCGGCGCGCTCGACAAGATCATCGATGCATCGATCGAGCAGTTGCTCGAGGTGCAGGACGTCGGGCCGACGGTGGCGCGGAGCGTCCGCGTCTTCTTCGACCAGCCGCACAACCGCGAGGTGGTCGAACAACTGCGCGCGGCGGGGGTGCATTGGGACGAGCACGAGGGTGCCCTCTCCGAGCAGGGACCGCGCCCGCTCCTGGGCCAGACCTTCGTGCTCACCGGCGCGCTGCCGACGCTGTCGCGCGACGAGGCCAAGGCGCTGATCGAGGCCGCCGGTGGCAAGGTGGCGGGCTCGGTGTCGAAGAAGACGCATCACGTGGTGGCCGGCGACGATGCCGGCAGCAAGCTCGACAAGGCGCGCGAACTCGGCATCCCGATCCTCGACGAAGCGGGACTCAGGGCTTTGCTGGGCTCTGGATAATCCGGCTCGTTATCGAAGAGGAGCCTGCAGAACCATGGCCGTGCGCGAGATCCTGAAGATGGGCGACCCCCGCCTGCTGCGCATCGCGCAGCCGGTGCGCGAGTTCGGCACGCCTGCGTTGCATGCGCTGATCGACGACATGTTCGAGACCATGGCCGACGCGCGCGGCGCGGGCCTGGCCGCGCCGCAGATCGGCGAGGACCTGCAGCTCGTGATCTTCGGCTTCGATCGCAACGAGCGCTATCCGGACGCGCCGGCGGTGCCGAAGACCGTGCTGATCAACCCCGTCATCACGCCTCTCGACGACACGATGGAAGAGGGCTGGGAAGGCTGCCTGTCGGTGCCCGGCCTGCGCGGAGTGGTGCCGCGACATGCCCGCATCCGCTACACCGGCGTCGATCCGCACGGCCGGCCGATCGACCGCGAGGCCGAGGGCTTTCATGCCCGCGTGGTGCAGCATGAATGCGACCACCTGATCGGTCGGCTATACCCGACGCGCATGCCCGACCTGACCAAGCTCGGCTACACGAGCGTGCTGTTTCCGGGCATGGACGACAACGACGAGTAGCGCCCGGGCTTCACCCGCCGGCGGCGGCCCCTCCACCGTCGCGTTCGCGCAGCTTCGCTTCCAGCTCGGCGATACGCCGGCGCGCCTCGTCGCCCTCCGGGATCGGCCGGCCGCTGTCGCGCCATTGCACTGCGGCCTTGAAGCCTTCGGCCTGCGCATAACGGCGAAACCACAGACCTTCGGGGTTGTGCCGCGTGATGCCGTCGAACAGCGTGGCGAACATCTGGGTCTGTTCCAGGCCCATCGTCAGCATCGCCTGGTTGACGACCATCTTGTGCATCGCCAGGTGCGAGCTCGGCACGCCGGCAATGCGCTCGGCCAACGCCAGCGTGGCGGCCTCTAGATCCGCGGCGGGCACCACGCGGTTGGCCAGGCCCCATTCGGCGGCCTGGCCGCCGGTGATGACGTCGCCGGTGAACATCAGCTGCTTGGCGCGCGCCGGGCCCAGGCGCTGCGTCCACATCGCGGTGGTCGGGCAACCCCAGACACGCGTGGGCATGTAGCCGATCGTCGCATCGTCGGCCATCACCAGCAAGTCGCAGCACAGCGCGATGTCGCTGCCGCCGGCCACCGCGTGGCCATGCACTTTGGCGATGGTGGGCTTGCGGCAGCGCCACAGGCTCATGAAGTCATCGGTGTAGCCCTTCATCGCCGCGTAGTCGGCCATCGGATCCCACGGGTGACGCTCCTGCTGGCACGGGTGGTCGACGCGGCCCGAGCCGAAATCCTGCAGGTCGTAGCCGGCGCAGAAGGCGCGGCCGGCGCCGTCGAGCACGACCACGTGCACGGCCTCTTCGGCCTCGGCCCACGACACGGCGGCGCGGATCTCCGCCGGCATGCCATCGGTGATGGCATTGAGCCGGGCGGGGCGGTTCAGCGTGATGCGCGCGATGCGCGGCTGGCCGGGCTGCAGGCGCACTTGAAGGGTCTTGAAGTCGTGCATGAGTCGTCGTCGCTGTGTGAAGCAATGTGTCGCTGCGGGTGCGGCGATGCTCGGCGCAGTAGAGTGCAGGGTCAATGCGGGTTCACGCCTTGTCACGAGCGTCGGGTCTGCCGGTCAGCGCGGCGCCGCCGTGGCGCGTTACTTGCCCTGGAAGCCTGGAGACTGCTCTCATGATCGCCACGCGCAGGGCCTCGTTGACCCCGACCTCACTCTGGCGCCGTCACTTCGCCGCCGGTGTCACCTTTCTGCTCGTGGTCGTGCTCACGCTGCTGGCGAGGCCCTCGTCTGCCGCAGACGATCCACCGGGTCGTGTCGGCCGCATCACCGAGCACCAGGGCCAGGCCTGGCTGTGGGATCCCGACGGCGGCGAATGGCTGGCGCTGCAGCGCAACCGCCCCATCACCGCCGGCGACCGGATTTCGGTCGAGGGCAGCGGTCGCGTCGAGATGCGGGTGGGCTCCACCGCCGTGCGGATCGATGGCGGCAGCGAAATCGAAGTGAAGCGTCTGGACGACGAACGCATCGAGCTGCAGCTGCACAACGGCAGCGCCGCGTTGCGCGTGCGCTCGCCCGAGGTGGCGCGCGAGGTCTCGCTCGACACGGCCGAAGGCCGCTTCGTGCCGCGTCGCGCCGGCCACTACCGCATCGACCGCCGCGACGACACCAGCTTCGCCACGGCGTGGAGCGGCGAGATCCGCTTCGAGGCGGCAGACAGTGCGATCAACGTGCCCGCCGGCCGCCGCGCCGAGTTCTGGCAGGAGGGCGCCCAGCGCGCCACGCACTACAGCTGGGTCGAGCCCGAGCGAGACGTGTTCTCCGACTGGGCGGCCAGCGCGGACCGCGAGGACGACCGCTCGGCGTCGGCGCGCTACGTGTCGACCGAGATGACCGGCTGGGAAGACCTCGACCGCAATGGTCGCTGGGACAACCACCCCGAGTACGGCGCGTTGTGGGTGCCGACGGTGGTGGCGGCCGACTGGGCACCCTATCGCTACGGTCACTGGGCCTGGGTGCGTCCGTGGGGCTGGACCTGGGTCGACGACGCGGCCTGGGGCTTTGCGCCGTTCCACTACGGCCGCTGGGTGTCCTACGGTGGCCGCTGGTGCTGGGCACCGGGTCGCTGGGTGGCGCGGCCGGTCTACGCGCCGGCACTGGTGGCCTGGGTCGGCGGGCCGGCGGTCAATGTCGGCGTCACGGTCGGTGGGCCACCGGTGGTCGGCTGGGTGCCGCTCGCACCGCGCGACGTGTTCCGGCCGTACTACCCGGTGAGCTCGGTGTACCTGCGCGGCATCAACGCCGGCCATCGCCAATGGCAGGGGCCAGCGCCGCGGGTGCCGACCGGGCCGATCATGTACACCAACCAGGGCGTTCCCGGTGCGGTGACGGTGGTGCCGGCCAACGTGCTGGCGGCGCGCCGGCCGGTTGCGCCCGCGGTGTCGCAGGTCGACATCCACGTGCGCAACAACCTGGTCGCGCAGCCTTGGCAGCGCCAGGCCGCGCCACCCGCGCCGACACGGGTGATCGCGGTGCCCGGCGGTGCGGTGCCGGCCACGCCGCCCGCAGCACGACCGATGGCGCCGACGTCGAACGCGGCGCCGCAGGCGGTCGACCCGGGGCGCGAACGGCAACGCGTGCCGCAGCGGCCCAATCTGCCGGCACAACCGCCGGCGCAGGCGGCCATACCGGCGCCGACAGTCCAGCCGATGCCGTCACCGCGTGCCGTCGTGCCGGCGCCGCAGGCCGCGCGTGAGCCGCGTGATGGCCGGGAGCGTCGCGGCGACGAACCGGGCAACACACGACGCGACCTCGGCACGCGACCGGCGCCGCCACATCGGCCGGCGCCGGTGCGCGTCGAGCCGGTCCGCCCGCCGTCCGTGGCGCCGGCGGAGCAGTCGGCGCCGCGCGCCGTGCAGCCAGCGCCGGCGACGCGACCCGCCATGCCGTCGCAGCCGCCGGCCATTCAGCGCGAGGTGCCGCGGCCGATGACCCCGCCGCCCGCGGTGCGCGAGGTGCAGCGCACGCCGCAGCAGCAGCCTTCGCAGCCGCGTGGCGAGCAGGAGCCGCGCGGCCGCGCACAGCCGGGCCCGCGCAACCAGTATCAGTAACCGTCGCGCCTGTTGCGGGCGCGACGCTCACCGTGCCTGCAACTGCGGCTTGAGCACCGGCCACACATTGGCCAGGATGATCGGGTGCGCATCGGCATTGGGGTGGATACGGTCCGCCTGGAACAGGGCATCGGCCTTCGGCGAGTCGGCCACGCCGGCAAGCATGAACGGCACCAACGCTGCGTTCTCGGCCTTGGCCACCTCGGCGTACAGCGCGGCGAAGTCCTGCGTGTAGCTGCGGCCGTAGTTCGGCGGCAGTTGCATGCCCAGCAGCAGCAGGCGTGCGCCGGTGGCGCGCGCCGCTTCCAGCATGGCCAGCAGGTTGTCGCGCGTCATCGCCAGCGGCAGCCCGCGCAGCGCGTCGTTGCCGCCGAGCTCGACGATCACGTGGGTCGGCTTGTGCTGCGCCAGCAGTGCCGGCAGCCGCGTGCGGCCGCCCGAGGTGGTGTCGCCGCTGATGCTGGCGTT
>Ga0075356_1000038_pt1 | contig 25233 bp, 21 predicted proteins | sample WestPond_Cattail_FD_120073 | JGI IMG/M metagenome (GOLD analysis project Ga0075356, IMG submission 120073) | Natural and restored wetland microbial communities from the San Francisco Bay, California, USA, that impact long-term carbon... | ecosystem: Environmental > Terrestrial > Soil > Wetlands ... | reverse complement strand
GAGCTTGTAGCGGAAGGTCGAGATGCCCATCGCCTCGGCCATCGTGGAGCCGCTCTTCAGCGCGCGGATCGCGCGGCCCGGGCGCGAGTCGAGCAGGTGCATCGAGGCCAGCGCCGCCAGCAGCGCGATGCCCCACACCAGCGGGTGCAGGCCGCGGCCGGTGCCCAGGCTCCAGCCGAAGATCGACAGCGGCGGAATGCCCAGGATGCCGTCGTACTTGCCGAGCCACTCCATGTTGGCCATGGTGTAGTTGAGCGCCAGCCCCCAGGCGATGGTGGCCAGCGGCAGGTAGTGGCCCGACATGCGCAGCGTGATCGCTCCCAGCACCAGCGCCGCCGCCACCGCGAGCGCCACACCCACCAGCAGCGTGAGCCACGGCGAGACGCCCAGCTTGACGGCAAGAAAGGCTGCCGTGTACGCGCCGACGCCGACGAACGCGGCCTGGCCGAACGACGTGAGGCCCGACACGCCGGTGAGCAGCACGAGGCCGAGCGCGACGATCGCATACAGCCCGATGTAGATGCTCTGCGTGATCCAGAAGTCCGGCACCGGCAGTGCGGGCAGGATCAGCATGACCGCCGCGAAGGCGGGGAAACCAAACCGTCGAAGCGAGGCCATCTAGTCTGTTCCGCAGCGAATGGCACGGGCCAAGCGGACACCGTGGAGCCGGCTCTGCCGGGCCGCTGGTGTCGCCCCCTCGGGGGGGAGGCGGCCGCAGGCCGCTCCGGGGGTGGTCACGTCATTCCTCGTGATGCGGATCGCGCAACGAGCGCCACAGCAGCACGGGCAGGATCGTGGAGAAGACGATCACTTCCTTGTACGCGCTGGCCCAGAAACTGCCGAAGCTCTCGAGCAGCCCGACCGCCAGCGCGCCGACCAGGGCAAGCGGATAACTCGACAGGCCGGCGAACACCGCGGCCACGAAACCCTTCAGCCCGATCAGGAAACCACTGTCGTAGAACACGGTGGTGGTCGGCCCGATCAGCAGGCCCGACAACGCGCCGATGAAGGCGGCCATCGTGAACGAGAGGCGGCCGGCGCCGTTGCTCGAGATGCCCATCAGCCGGGCGCCCAGACGGTTCACCGCGGTGGCGCGTAGCGCCTTGCCGACGAGCGAGCGTTCGAAGAACAGCCACAGGCCTGCGATGAGGACCAGCGACGCGGCGAAGATGATCAGCGCCTGGCCCGACAGCGCGACACCACCGACCGCGAAGCGCTGGTCCCAGAAGCTCGGGTTGCGGAAGCCCTCGGCGCCGAAGAAGTACAGGCCGAGCCCGACCAGAGCGAAGTGCACGCCGACCGAGACGATCAGCAGCACCAGCACGCTGGCGTCGGCCAGCGACTCGTAGGCCAGGCGATAGATCAGGCTGCCGAAGGGCGTGACCAGCGCTACCGTGAGCGCCGCCTGCGCCAGCATCGGCAGACCTTTCGGCGCCGCCCAGATGGCGAGCGCCGACACCACCCCCGGCCAGGCCAGCGTGCGCAGCGCCTGTGCGGCCAGGCGCTGCGCGGTCTGGCCGCGGCGCAGGCCGTTGACCAGATCCTGCAGCGTGACGGCCCCTGCCAGCACGAGCAGGAACCACACGGTGCCTGGCACCTTGCCCGTCTGCAGCAGTGCCAGCGTGAGCGCACCGAACGCGACGAACTCGCCCTGCGGGATGAAGATCACCCGCGTGACGGCGAACACCAGCACCGTGGCCAGCGCCAACAGCGCGTAGATCGCGCCGTTGGTCAGGCCATCGAGCGCCAGGATGCCGGCGATCGTCGCGTCCATTCGCGGCTCTTATTTCTCTACAACGAATTTGCCGTCGACCACCTTCAGCATCACGCCGGTCTCGTTGGTGTAGCCGTTGTGATCGGTCGGCGTCCAGTTCATCACGCCGTGCGAGAAGATCGTGCGGCCCATGGTCTCGGTGGCATCGCGCAGTGCGGCGCGAAACTCGGGCGTGCCGGGCTTGGCCTTCTTGAGCGCGACCGGCAGGATCTTCTCGAGCACGATCTTGGCGTCGTACGAATGGCCGGCGAACTGGTTGCGCGAGCCGGGCCCGTAGGCCTTCTCGTAGTTGGTGACGAAGTCGACCGCAACGGCCTTGGACGGGTGGTTGTCGGGCAACTGCTCGGCCACCACGGCGGGGCCGCTGACGACATAGGAGCCCTCGACGTCCTTGCCGCCGATGCGCACCAGGTCGGGCGTGGCGGCGGCATGGGTCTGGTAGACCTTGCCCTTGAAGCCGCGCTCGATGATCGCCTTGTGCGGCATGGCGGCGCCAGAGCCCGAGGCCACGACGAGCATCGCGTCGGGGTTGGCCGACACCAGCTTCAGCGCCTGCGGCGTGACGCTGGTGTCGCTGCGTGCGAAGCGCTCGGCGGCCACCACCTTGATGCCGGCCGCCTCGCCCTGCTTGGTGAACTCCTTCAGCCACAGCTCGCCGTAGGCGTCGGTGTAGCCGAGGAAGCCGACCGTCTTGACGCCGTTCTTCTTCATGTGTTCGATGATGGGGTGCGCCATCACCGAGAACCCCTGCGGCAGGCGGAACAGCCAGCGCTCCTGCTCGGGCGGCACGCCGACCGGCGAGATCGCGATCTGCGTGGTCTTGGCTTCGGTGGCGATCGGCGCGATCGCCACCGAGACTGTCGTGATCGAGCCGCCGAAGATCATGTCGACCTTGTCGTCGGTGACGAAGCGGCGCGCGTTGCTCGCGCCCTTGCTCGGGTCCGACGCGTCGTCGAGGATGATCAGATTGACCTTCTCGCCGGCAATGGTCTGCGGCCACAGCTTGAACTGGTTGCCTACCGGAATGCCCAGGCCCGAGGCCGGGCCGGTGAGCGACAACGTGACGCCGATGTTGACGTCGGCCATCGCGGTGCCGGTTGCAGCGACGATCGCCGTGGCGATCAGGGACTTGAGCAGTTTCATCGGGGGTCTCCTGGTGGTGTGCGACGGGAAAAGCAAGTGGGTGAGAGCGCGGACGTGGCGCGTTCAAGCCCGCGTCTGGCTCCGGGCGGGCAAGATGACAAACGGATCGGCGGCGTCACCCTCGTACAGGGCTTCCACCAAGGCCGCGCGATGCGTCAGCACCGCGCGCTGGTTGATCGAACCCTTGTCGGTGATCTCGCCCTTGTCGATCGACGGCGGCTCGGCCAGCACGTGCAGCCGCGCCACGCGATTGGCGCTGCCGGTGGATTGGTGCCACAGTCGATCGGCCAGCGCCTGGAAGAAGGCACGCACCGACGCGTGGTGCAGCACCTCCGGCAGCGGGGCGTCGGCCGCCAGCCCGGCCAGCCGGCGCACGGCATCGACGCGCGGCACGATCAGCGCGCCGACCTCGTCGCGGTTGAGGCCGGTGATCACGGCGTCCTGCACGCAGGGGTCGCCGAGCTGGATGATGCGCGCGCGCAGCGGACCCACGCTGACAAAGGTGCCGGTGGAAAGCTTGAAGTCCTCGGCGATGCGGCCGTCGAAGGCGAGGCCGAGCGCGGGGTTGCCGGCATCGACCCACTTGACCGCGTCGCCGGTGCGGTAGAAGCCTTCCTCGTCGAAGGCTTCGGCCGTCTGCTCGGGCGCGCGCCAGTAGCCGGGCATCACGTTCGGACCGCGAAAGCGGATCTCGGTCTTGTCGCCCACGGTCACCAGCTTGACCTCGACGCCGGGCACCGGCAGGCCGATCCAACCGGAGCGCACCTCTTCACCGACCGCGAAGGTGCACGAGGGCGCCGTCTCGGTCATGCCCAGGCCCGTGATGATGCGCACGCGCTCGCCGGCCGCGAGCACGCCATGCGCGTCGAGCTTGTCCCATACCGGCTGCGACAGTCCGGCGCCGGCAAACATGAAGGCCTTGACGCGCTTGAACAGGCGCTCGCGCAGCGCGCTATCGTGGTCCATCGCGAGAGCGATCTCCTCGAAGCCCTTGGGCACGTTGAAATACACCGTGGGCGAGATCTCGCGCAGGTTGCGCAGCGTGGTGGCGATGCCGGTCGGCGTGGGCTTGCCGTCGTCGATGTACAGCGTGCCGCCGTTGTAGAGCACGATGCCGGTGTTGTGGTTGCCGCCGAAGGTGTGATTCCATGGCAGCCAGTCGACCAGTACTGGCGGCTCCTCGGCCAGGAAGCGCATGCATTGACGCAGCATCTGCTGGTTGGCGCACAGCATGCGCTGCGTGTTGATCACGCCCTTGGGTGCCTTGGTCGAGCCCGAGGTGAAAAGGAACTTGGCGATCGTGTCGGCGCCGACAGCCGCATGCGCCCGCTCGCTGCGCGCGTCGGGCACCGCGTCGAGCAGGCTCGCGAACGAGCGCACCGCACGGCCCTCGAGCAGGCCTTCGGAGAGCACCACCGGCACGTCGGCCGGCAGCACGCTCTGGATCGCCTTGCCGTAGGCCGGACCGGCCGCGAACACCAGTCCCGGCGTCAGCGTGTCCACGATATGGCGCAGTTTGCCGAAGTCCTGCGAGACCAGCGAGTACGCGGCCGAGATCGGCGCGTACGGCACACCGACCCACATGGCGCCGAGCGCCAGCGTGAGGTGCTCGAGGTCGTTGTCCGACAGGATCGCGAGCGGCCGCTCGACCGACAGGCCGAGCTCGACCAGCGTCTGGCCGATGCGGCGCGCGCGATCGAGCATCTGCGCGTAGCTCACGCGCACCCACTGTCCATCGGCGCCGCGGCGCGCGACCAGCGTGCGATCGGGCGCCTCGCGCGCCCACTGCTCCAGGCAGTCGGTCAGGCGCGCGGGGTACCAGCCCAGCGGCTCGGCCGAGCGCAACACCACGGCGCCGTCGGCGCGCGACTCCACGGCCGCCTGCAGGCAGCCGCCGACGCTGGCGGCACGCACCTTCACTGCTTGACCACCTTGCCCGCACGCCCTTCGAGGAAGGCGCGCAGACGGTCCTGCGCGTCGGGCGTGCTCTCGGCCACCGCCGCCATCAGCGACTCGGTGAACAGGCCCTCGCTCTGCGACTGGTCGGCGATGCGCGGCAGCGCATGCATGACGGCGAAGTTGGACATCGGTGCATTGCTGGCGATGCGCGTGGCGAGTTCAACCGCCTTGGCCATGCCCTGCCCTTCGGCCACCACGTAGTGCGACAGGCCGACGCGCTGACCTTCGTCGGCGTCGTAGACGCGGCCGGTCATCATCAGGTCGGTCATGCGCGCGACACCGATCAGGCGCGGGATGCGCGCCGAGCCGCCGCCGCCGACAAAGATGCCGCGTTGGCCCTCGGGCAGGCCGTAGTAGGCCGACGCCTCCGCGACGCGGATATGGCACGACGCGGCCAGTTCCAGGCCGCCGCCGACCACCGCGCCGTGCAGCACCGCCACCACCGGCACGCGGCCGAACTGAACCGCATCGAACGCCGCGTGCCACATGCGCGAATGCCAGACGGCGCTGCCGATGTCGCGCTCGACCAGCTCCGACAGGTCGAGCCCGGCACAGAAGTGATCACCCTCGCCGCTGAGCACAACCGCGCGAGTGCCTTCGGGCAGGTTGACGAAGCAGGTGTGCAGTTGCTGCACCATCGTGTCGCTGATCGCGTTGCGTTTGGCCGGCCTGTTGAGCCGCACATGCAGCAGCGCGCCGCCGGCCGACACCTGCAGCAGGTCGAGCGAGCCGAGCAGGCCGCCGACGGGTGAGAACGGGTTGGTCATGGGCGGCAAAGATAGTTCATGAGATTAATCAAATAACTAGGGCAAACCCGCGGTAGATGACCAGACGACTCTGCAGGATCCGACAATCCTGGTCGCAGGGTCGTGACCCATATCCTTCAAGTCATGAACTTAAAATGATCGCTACCAGCCACCGCCGAGGGCGACGATGAACACCGACGCGCTGATCGCGATTGACACCCACACCCACGCCGAGCAGTCGTGCTGGAACCCGTTCGACAACTACGGCGAGGAGTACGACCGCGCAGCCGACAAGTACTTCGGCAGCAACCGCCGACCGACGATCGAGGAGACGATCGCGCACTACCGCGAGAGGAAGATCGGTCTCGTGATGTTCACGGTCGACAGCGAGAGCCAGCTCGGCCGCCGCCGCATCCCCAACGAGGAGATCGCCGACGCGGCCAAGAGGAACGCCGACATGATGATCGCGTTCGCGAGCATCGACCCGCACAAGGGCAGGATGGGCGCTCGCGAGGCGCGCCGGCTGATCGAGGAGCACGGCGTCAAGGGCTTCAAGTTCCATCCCACGGTGCAGGGCTTCATGCCCTACGACAAGATGGCCTGGCCGATCTACGAGGTGATTGCCGAATACAAGCTGCCGGCGATCTTTCACTCCGGCCACTCGGGCATCGGCAGCGGCATGCGCTGCGGCGGGGGCTTGAGGCTGCAGAACAGCAACCCGATGCTGCTGGAGGATGTGGCGATCGCCTTCCCCGACATCCAGATCGTGATCGCGCACCCCAGCTGGCCCTGGCAGGACGAAGCACTGAGCCTCGCGCTGCACAAGCCCAACGTGTGGATCGATCTGTCGGGCTGGAGCCCGAAGTACTTTCCGCCGCAGCTGGTGCAGTACGCCAACACGCTGCTGAAGGACCGCATGCTGTTCGGCAGCGACTACCCGCTGATCACGCCCGAACGCTGGATGACCGACTTCGAGGACGCCGGCTTCAAGGACAAGGTGAAGCCGCTGATCCTGAAGGAGAACGCGAAGCGGCTGCTGGGCTTGAGCTGACGCGCGGTGCCGTCGCACAAACGACAACGGCACCTTGCGGTGCCGTTGCGTGCCGTTCTTGCTCTTGTTGTTGGCGACCCCTAGGGGATTCGAACCCCTGTTACAACCGTGAAAGGGTCGTGTCCTAGGCCTCTAGACGAAGGGGTCAAAGACTTCGTCGACTTGCTGCGCGCCGAGTTGGTGGAGGTAAGCGGGATCGAACCGCTGACCTCTTGCATGCCATGCAAGCGCTCTCCCAGCTGAGCTATACCCCCGGTACGGGCACAACTCGCCGCGCATCAAGCGAGTCCGGCATTATAGCGGGTCAATCCAGCGCGGCGGCCAGGCGCTGCAGCACGGTATCGCGGTCGTACAACGCCAGCACCGCGTCGATGGCCGGCGTCTGGCTGCGTCCGCACACGGCCACGCGTACGGGCGGCGCCAGCTGCGGCATCTTGAGCTTGTGCTCGACCAGCGTGTCCTTCATCGCTTGCGCGATGGCCACTTTGTCCCAGGCCACGCTCGCCAGCCGCGAGCGCAGCGAGATCAGCGCAGGGCGCACCGCGTCGGTGAGATGCGTTGCGCGCTCGGCGTCGCTCGGTGCGGGCGGCAGATCGAACATCGCCAGCCAGTCGGCCAATTCGGCCAGCGTGTTGCAGCGGTCCTTGAAGAGCGCGCAGCGGGCCGCCAGGCGCGCGTCGCCCGCGTCGACCGTCACGCCGCGCTGCTGCAGAAAGGGCACCACCAGCGTCGCCAATCGCTCGTCGGCCGCGGCCTTGATGTAGTGGGCGTTGACCCAGGCGAGTTTGGCCGGGTCCCACTGCGCGGGGCTCTTGGCCATGTGGCTGCCGTCGAACCACTGCACCATCTGCTCGCGGGTGAAGAGCTCCTCGTCGCCGTGGCTCCAGCCCAGCCGCGCCAGGTAGTTGAGCATCGCCTCGGGCAGGTAGCCGGCCTCCTGGTAGGCGGTGACGCTGACCGCGCCGCGCCGCTTGCTGAGCTTGAGCCCGTCCTCGCCGAGGATGATCGGGCAGTGGCCGAACAGCGGCAGCGGCGCCTTCAGCGCGCGAAAGAGGTTGATCTGCCAGGGCGTGTTGTTGATGTGCTCGTCGCCGCGGAAGACATGCGTGATCGCCATGTCCCAATCGTCGACGACGACAGCGAAGTTGTAGGTCGGCACGCCCAGCGCGCCGGCGCCCGTGCCCTCGGGCGGCGGACGCAGGATGATGAGGTCGTCGATCTCCTCGTTGCTGATGCTGATCGGGCCCTTGACCAGATCGTCCCAGCTGACATGGCCGTCGGGCGGATTGGCGAAGCGCACCACCGGCTGCACGCCAGCCGGCGGCGGCGGAAGTGTCTTGCCGGGTCGGGGCCACCAGCGGCCGTCGTAGTGTGTCTTCTCGCCGCGCGCGCGCTGCGCCTCGCGCATCGCCTCCAGCTCGTCGGGCGAGCAATAGCAGCGGTAGGCGGTGCCGGCGGCGAGCATCTGCTCGGCCACCGCGTGATAGCGCTCGAGCCGCTGCATCTGATAGATCGGCCCCTCGTCGTAGTCGAGGCCGAGCCAGCGCATCGCCACCAGGATCTGCTCGACCGAGTCCTGCGTCGAGCGCGCGACGTCGGTGTCCTCGATGCGCAGCACGAACTGCCCGCCGTGATGGCGCGCGTAGGCCCATGAGTAGAGCGCCGTGCGCGCCGTTCCCAGGTGCAGGAAGCCCGTGGGCGACGGTGCGATGCGCGTGCGCACCGGCGCGCGGTCGGTCTTCATGCGGCGAGCGCGTCGAGACCGCGGGCGAGGTCGGCCTTGAGGTCCTCGACGTCCTCCAGCCCGACGCCGAGGCGGATCATGTTCTGGCCGATGCCGGCGGCCTGGCGCTGCGCCTCGGTGAGGCGCCCGTGCGTGGTGCTGGCGGGGTGGGTGATGATGGTGCGCGTGTCGCCGAAGTTGGCGGCGATGCTGCAGATGCGCGTCGCGTCCACCACGGCGAAGGCTTGCTCGCGCCCGCCCTTGATGTTGAACGCGAGCACCGCACCGCCCTGCCCGTTCTGCTGGCGCATTGCCAGCTCGTGCTGCGGGTGCGACGGCAAACCGGGGTGGTACACGCGCTCGACGGCTGGGTGCGCCTCGAGCCAGCGCGCCAATGCGAGGGTGCGTTCGCTCTGCGCCAACACGCGGATGGAGAGCGTCTCGAGCCCTTTGGCCACGACCCAGGCGTTGAACGGCGACAGGCTCATGCCGGCGCTTCGCATCACCGGCACGAACTTGGACTCGACCATCTCGACCGGCGCGCACAGGGCGCCCGCATTCACGCGGCCCTGCCCGTCGAGGAACTTGGTGCCCGAGTGCATCACGATGTCGGCACCGAACTTCACCGGCTGCTGCAGCGCAGGCGAGCACAGGCAGTTGTCCACCGCGAGCAACGCGCCGCTGCCATGGGCGATGTCGGCCAGCGCCTGGATGTCGCACACCTCGGTCATCGGATTGGTCGGCGTCTCGGCGAACAGCAGCTTCGTGTTCGGCCGCATCGCGGCCTTCCATTCGCGCGGTTCAGTCTGGCTGACGAAGCTGCTCTCGAGGCCGAACTTGCCGAACTCGCCCTGCAGCAGCTTGATCGTCGAGCCGAACACGCTCTGCGAGCAGATCACGTGGTCGCCGGCCTTCAGCAGGCCCATCACCATCAGCACGATCGCGCCCATGCCGCTGCCGGTGCCGATGCAGCCGGTGGTGCCCTCGAGCGCGGCGAGGCGTCGCTCCATGATCGTGACGTTGGGGTTCGAGAAGCGGCTGTAGACGAAGGCGTCTTCCTCGTTGGCGAAGCGGCGGGCGGCGGTCTCCGCGTCCGGATGCACGAAGCAGCTCGTCAGGAACAGTGCCTCCGAGTTCTCTCCCCACGGACCCGCGGGCAGCCCCTCGCGCACGGCCAGCGTGTCAAGCCGCGCATCTGGCGGCAACGGTACGCGCGGAATCACGACGCCTCCGCCGCGCTGTGCAGCGCGAGGCGGCTGCGTTGCTGTTCGTCGTCCTCGTCGCTGCCGGAACCACGCGCCGCATCGGCGCCGTCGGCACCGCCGGCGATGTAGCGGCCGTCGAAGCACGAGGCCTCGAAGCTGTTGAGCTTCGGGTTCAGCGCACCGACCACGCGCTTCATCGCATCGACGTCCTGGTAGATCAGCGCATCGGCGCCGATGAATTCGCGGATCTGCTCGATGCTGCGGTCATGCGCGATCAGCTCCTCCTTGGTCGGCATGTCGATGCCGTAGACGTTCGGAAAGCGCACCGGCGGCGCGGCCGACGCCATGTAGACCTTGCGCGCGCCGGCCTCGCGGGCCATCTGCACGATCTCCTTGCTGGTCGTGCCGCGCACGATCGAGTCATCGACCAGCAGCACGTTGCGGCCGCGAAACTCCTGCACGATGGCGTTGAGCTTCTGCCGCACCGAGCGGCGGCGCACGGCCTGCCCCGGCATGATGAAGGTGCGGCCGACGTAGCGGTTCTTCACGAAGCCCTCGCGGTACGGCTTGCCGATCTTCTGCGCCAGCTGCATCGCGCTCGGCCGGCTCGACTCGGGAATCGGGATCACCACGTCGATCTCCGACGGCGGCATCGTCGAGATCAGCCGCTGCGCCAGCGTCTCGCCCAGGTTGAGCCGGGCCTGGTAGACCGAGATGCCGTCGATCACCGAGTCGGGCCGCGCGAGATACACGTACTCGAACATGCACGGATTGAGCGTGGGGTGCTCGGCGCATTGGCGCGTGTGCACATTGCCCTGCAGGTCGATGAAGATCGCCTCGCCCGGCGCGACATCGCGCTCGACACGGTGGCCGGTGCCTTCGAGTGCGACCGACTCGCTGGCAACCACGGTCTCGGGGCCCTCGCTGGTCTGGCCGCGGCCGAACACCAGCGGGCGGATGCCGAACGGATCGCGAAACGCCAGCAGGCCGTGGCCGGCGATCAGCGCGACCACCGCGTACGAGCCCTGCAGCCGCCGGTGTACCGCCGACACCGCCGTGAAGATCAGATCGGGCGTCAACGTCTTGTCGCGGCCGGCGCGCTCGATCTCGTGCGCCAGCACGTTGATCAGCACTTCGGTGTCGCTGCCGGTGTTGATGTGGCGCCGATCGACGTCGAACAGTTCCTGCTTCAGCGCGGCCGCATTGGTGAGGTTGCCGTTGTGCACCAGCACGATGCCGTAGGGCGCGTTGACGTAGAACGGCTGCGCCTCCTCTTCGCTGTAGGCGTTGCCGGCGGTCGGATAACGCACCTGGCCGAGGCCCACGGTGCCGGGCAGCGCGCGCATGTTGCGCGTGCGGAAGACATCGCGCACCATGCCGCGCGCCTTGTGCATGAAGCACTTGGTGCCCTGCATCGTGACGATGCCGGCCGCGTCCTGGCCGCGGTGCTGCAGGAGCAGCAGCGCGTCGTAGATGAGCTGGTTGACCGGAGCCTGGGAGATCACGCCGACGATGCCGCACATGGTGTTGATTCCTCGGTGTGAGTCAAGCTCGCAAGTGTCGGGCCACGTCGACCGGCAGCAGCGGCTTGATGCCGGCCAGCAGCACGCCAAGCCAGGCCGCGCCGTGCGACGACTGCCAGGCGCTCGCCTTGGCGGCCGGCGTGAACGAGACGATGGTGGCCACCGCCAGCAGCAGCACCACGCTGCGTGCCAGGCCGAAAACACCGCCGAGCGCGCGGTCGACCAGCGTCAGCGGCGTGGCATGGATCAGCAGACGGATCAATCGCGCCAGCAGTGTCCAGACGATCAGCGCGACGATGAAGACGACGGCAAACGACGCACCGAAGTTGAGCGCCGAACCCGGTGCGCCGATCGGCAGATGCGGCGCCAGCCACGGCGACCCGGCCTGCGCCGCTACGTAGGCAGCCACCCAGCCGAGCAGCGACAGCACCTCGAACACCAGGCCGCGCACCAGCCCGACGACGATGGAGACCAACGTCAGCGCCAGCAGCGTCCAGTCGACCCAGCCGATAGGCTCCATGGTCGTCACAGCGTGAGCACCGAGGCCGGCAGGCCGGCAGCCTTGAGCGTCGCGGCGGCCTTCTCAGCGTCGTCGCGCGCCGGGAACGGGCCGACGCGCACACGGATGCGCTTGGCGCCGTCGACCTCGACCACCTGCGTGTAGCTCTTCAGCCCGAGCTTCTCGACACGCTGTCGCATGTCGCGCGCCGAACCCGCCTCGCTGTAGGCCGCCACCTGCACGACGAAGCGGCCGCCCGCGGTGTCGGCCTTGTCGTCACCGTTCGACCTGGCGGTTGGGGCCGAATCGGTCGACGGCCTGGCGGGCTTGGCCTCGGCCACCTGCGCGGCCGGTGCCTTCGGCTCCACCGAATTGCCCTCCAGCAGGGCCTTGGCACGCTGGCCGTCGTCGGCAGGCGCCGACGAAATCGCCGGCTTGGGGGCTGGCGCGGGCTTGGCGGCGGAGGTGTTGGGTGCCGGCTTGACCGGCGTTGGCGCTGGCGCTGCAGGCGCGGGGGCCGGTGCAGGTGCAGCGGCCGCATCGACGGGCTTGGGCGCCGGCGCCGGCGCGGTGACCGGTGCGTCGCGCCGCGCGTCTGCGATGACGCCGCTGCTGACCCGCGGCGTCGCGACGGCACCGGTCGAAGGCACGCGCGGCGGCGGCAGCGGCAGCGACGGTGCGTTGTCCTTGCGTGGAATGTCGATCGGCAGGTCGACCGGAATCGGTCGCGGCTGCGTCTCGAAGAGGATCGGGAACCCGATCACGCCCACACCGAGCAGCACGGCGGCGCCGATCAGGCGGCGGCGTGCCTGCGCCCGCGCAGCCTGCACCGGGTCGACCGCCACGGTGCCGGCACGCTCGGCAGCCGACGGTTCAGCACTCTTGCGAGATGAAAACAGACCCATGCACTGCGCCAGGCGCGGCCGGACATGTGTGAGAGGGACGGTGCGACGCTGCGGGCAGCCTGGGCGCGGTGCGAATCAGCCCAGGTGCCTGGCCGCAGTCCGCGGCAGGCCGTCCTTCAGCACGCCGCCCACGGTGTAGAAGGAGCCGAAGACGACGATTCTATCAGCGGGGTCCGCACGCTCGAGGGCGGCTCGCAGCCCGGCCGAGGGCGCAGCGTGCGTGCTGACGGCGATCGAGCGCGCACCGTGCACGCGCGGCACTTGCGCGGACAACGCCGCTGCGGTGCTGGCACGCGGCAGCGGCAGGTCGCACAGGTACCACGCGTCGACCAGCGGCGCCATCACGCGCAGCACGGCATCGATGTCCTTGTCGGCCATCACGCCGAAGACGGCGTGCGTGCGCGGGAAGTAGCCCATCTGGTCGAGATTGGCCGCCAGCGCGGCCACCGACTGCGGGTTGTGCGCCACATCGAGCACGAGGGCCGGCTGGCCCGGCACGATCTGGAAGCGGCCCGGCAGCTCGACCATCGCGAAGCCGTTGCGCACAGCCTGCGCGTTGATCGGCAGGCGGTCGCGCAGCGCCTCGAGTGCGGCCAGCGCGCCGGCCGCGTTCAGCAACTGGTTCGCGCCCCGCAGCGCGGGATACGACAGCGCGTGATGACGCCGGCCACGACCGGCCCAGGCCCATTGCTGGCGATCGCCCTGCACGTTGAAGTCGCGGCCGAGCAGCCACAGATCGGCACCGACCGCATGGGCGACGTCGATCACGCTTTGCGGCGGCTGCGGATCACTGATGATCGCCGGCTTGCCGGCGCGCAGGATGCCGGCCTTCTCGCGGCCGATCGACTCGCGGTCGGGCCCGAGCAACTCGGTGTGATCGAGCGCGACGCTCGTGATCACCGCGCAGTCGGTGTCGAAGATGTTCACCGCATCGAGCCGACCGCCGAGTCCGACCTCGAGGATCACCAGATCGAGCGGCGTGTGCGTGAACGCGCGCAGGATCGCGAGCATCGTGAACTCGAAGTACGTCAGCGTGACGTCGCCGCGCGCGGCCTCCACCGCCTCGAAGTGCGGCACCAGCGTGTCGGCGCGCGCCATCGCACCGTTGATGCAGCAGCGCTCCTCGAAGTGCACCAGGTGCGGCTTGATGTGCAGGCCGGTGCGATAACCGGCCTGCCGCGCGATCGATTCGATCATCGCGCAGGTCGAGCCCTTGCCGTTGGTGCCGGCCACGGTGATCACCGGCACCTCGAAACGCAGCCCCAGCCGGTCGCGCACGGTCCTCACACGGTCGAGCGTGAAGTCCATCGTCTTCGGATGCAGGCGCTCGCAATGCGCCAGCCAGTCGTCGAGTGTCCGCATCGAGTTCGTCATATCGCCTGCGGGCAAGAGGCGCGCCACATCCTGCGCGCGGGAAATCGGGGCTTCAGGCCACCGCGTCGGCGCTCTGGCGCATCAGCATCGCCAGCAGGCGCGGGATGGCCGGACGCAACTGCCGCCGGTCGAGGATCATGTCGAGCGCGCCGGTACCGAGCAGGAACTCGGCGCGCTGGAAGCCCTCGGGCAGCTTTTCGCGCACGGTGTTCTCGATCACGCGCGGGCCGGCGAAGCCGATCAGCGCCTTCGGCTCAGCGATGACGATGTCGCCGACGAACGCGAAGCTCGCCGACACGCCGCCCATCGTCGGGTCGGTCAGCACGCTGATATAGGGCAGCCGTGCCTTGGCAAGCTTGGTCAACGCGGCGTTGGTCTTGGCCATCTGCATCAGGCTGAGCAGGCCTTCTTGCATACGCGCGCCACCGGTGGCGGTGAAGCAGACGAACGGCATCTTCTGCTCGACCGCCGTCTCGACGCCGCGCACGAAGCGCTCGCCGACCACGCTGCCCATCGAGCCGCCCATGAAATCGAACTCGAAGCACGCGGCCACCAGCGGCACGCTGAGCACCGAGCCGCCCATCACCACGAGCGCGTCGGTTTCGCCGGTGGACTCGAGCGCGGCCTTCAGGCGCTCGGGGTACTTCTTGCTGTCCTTGAACTTCAGCGCATCGACGGGCATCACTTCCTGCCCGATCTCGAAGCGGCCTTCGGCATCGAGAAAGGCATCGAGCCGCGCGCGCGCGCCGATGCGATGATGGTGGTCGCACTTGGGACAGACGTTCAGGTTCTGCTCGAGATCGGTGTTGTAGAGCACCGTTTCGCAGGCCGGGCACTTGATCCACAGCCCTTCGGGCACCGAGCGCCGCTCGGACGGATCGGTCTGCTGGATCTTCGGCGGCAGCAGTTTCTCCAACCAGCTCATGCGTGCGTTCCTTCGTCGGGTTGGTCCAGGGCCGTGCGTATGCCCGCGATGAATTGTCGCCCGGCAGCAGCAACCTTGTCGCGGGATTCGACCTCCAGGATCTGCACCAGCCGGGTACCGATCACCACGGCGTCGGCCACACGCGACACCGCCCGCGCGGTAGCGGCGTCGCGGATGCCGAAGCCCACGCCGACCGGCAGCTTGACATGCGCCTTGATGCGCGGGATCGCGCTGGCTACTGAGGAGACATCCAGGTGTCCGGCCCCGGTCACGCCCTTCAGCGACACGTAGTACACGTAGCCGCTGGCCAGGCGTGCGACCTCGCGGATGCGCGCCTCGGTGGAGGTCGGCGCGAGCAGGAAGATCAGGTCCAGCCCGGCGGCCTTGAGCGCCGCGGCGAACTCGGCGCATTCCTCCGGCGGGTAGTCGACCACCAGCACACCGTCGACGCCGGCTTTCGCTGCTTGCGCCACGAACGCGCCGGCGCCGTGGCGTTGGTCGAAGCGCTCGATCGGATTGGCGTAGCCCATCAGCACGATCGGCGTTCGTGTGTCGCCCTCGCGGAAGCCGCGCACCATGGCGAAGATCTCGACCAAGCCGATGCCGCGCGCCAGCGCACGTTCGGAGGCCTTCTGGATCACCGGGCCGTCGGCCATCGGATCGGAGAACGGCACGCCGAGTTCGATCACGTCGGCCCCGCCCTGCACCAGCCCATGCAGGATGTCGACTGTGCCGTCGGCGAACGGATCGCCCGCCGTGACGTAGGGGATCAGCGCCTTGCGCCCTTCGCGCTGCAGGCGCTGCAACGCGGCATCGATGCGACTCATGCTGCGCCTCCGCCCTTGACCATCTGCCCGCGGCACGACGGCCGGCAGTAGAAATCGGCGCCCGACAGGTCGGCCACGGTGCCGATGTCCTTGTCGCCTCGACCCGACAGGTTGACCAGCAGGTGCTGGTCGGCACGCATCGTCGCGGCCAACTTCATCGCGTAGGCCACCGCGTGGCTCGACTCGAGCGCCGGGATGATGCCTTCGCTGCGGCACAGCCGATGGAACGCGGCGAGCGCCTCGTCATCGGTGATGCCCACGTACTCGGCACGCCCGATGTCCTTGAGGTACGCATGTTCGGGGCCGACGCCGGGATAGTCGAGTCCGGCCGAGATGGAATGCGTCTCGGTGATCTGGCCGTTGGCATCCTGCAGCAGATAGGTGCGATTGCCGTGCAGCACGCCCGGCGAGCCGGCAGACAGGCTGGCGGCGTGCTTGCCGCTGGCCAGGCCGAGCCCGGCCGCCTCGACACCGATCAGCCGCACGCCTTCGTGCGCGATGTACGGATAGAAGATGCCCATCGCATTGCTGCCGCCGCCGACGCAAGCGATCACGGCGTCGGGCTGTCGCCCCGCCGGTCCACCGAGCTCGGCGATCAGCTCGGGCATCTGCCAGAGGCACTCGTCGCCGATCACGCGCTGGAAATCGCGCACCATCGTCGGATACGGATGCGGGCCGGCCACGGTGCCGATGATGTAGAAGGTGTCCTCGACGTGCGTGACCCAGTCGCGCAGCGCCTCGTTGAGCGCATCCTTCAACGTGCGGCTGCCCGAATCCACCGGCACCACCGTGGCGCCGAGCAGGTGCATGCGGTACACGTTGGGCGACTGCCGCTTCACGTCCTCGCTGCCCATGTAGACCACGCATTCCATGCCGTAGCGCGCGCACACGGTCGCGGTGGCCACGCCGTGCTGGCCGGCGCCCGTCTCCGCTATGACGCGCGGCTTGCCCATGCGCCGCGCGAGCAGCGCCTGGCCGACCGTGTTGTTGACCTTGTGCGCGCCGGTGTGATTGAGGTCCTCGCGCTTCAGGTGGATCTGGGCGCCACCGATCTCGCGCGACAGCCGCGCGGCGTGGTAGACCGGACTCGGCCGGCCGACGAAGTGCTTGAGTTCGCTGCGGAACTCGGCCTGGAAATCGGCGTCGTGCTGGTAGCGCTCGTAGACGGCCTTCAGTTCGTCGAGCGCATGCACCAGCGTCTCGGCGACGAAGGTGCCGCCATAGGGGCCGAAGTGGCCGCGGGCGTCGGGTTGCTGATAGTCACGCATCGGTGGTCTCGCATTCGGGGTCGACAGGGCCGCCGGGGCGCCAGGGCCACGGCGTCGCGAAGTTCGGCACCTTCTCGATTGAACCGCTGCGTGAGCCGTCCGATGCGCCGCGTCGTCAGCCGGAGGAGTCGGCGCGCCGGGCATCGGCCTCGCGCACCGCTTCGCAGAACTCGCGGATCAGGCGGGCGTCCTTGTGGCCCTTGGAGGCCTCGACGCCCGAGCTCACGTCAACGGCCCAGGGCCGGACGTGCAACACCCCATCGGTCACATTTGCAGGATTCAACCCACCAGACAAAACGACCGGACGGGGCACGTCGGATGGAATCAGCGACCAATCGAAAGCCTTTCCACCGCCGCCGTAGCCCTGGACGTCTGCGTCCAGCAGCAACCCGGCAGCGCTCGCATAGCGAGTGACAAAGTCTAGCAAAGACACGCCTTCGCGCATGCGCACCGCCCGCAGGTAGGGCCGAAGCGCCGCCTCGCAGTCGGCCGGCGTCTCGTCGCCGTGGAACTGCAGCAGCGCATGCGGCAGCGCCTGCGTCGCCCGCGTGATCAGCCCGGCGTCGGCGTTGACAAGCAGGCACACCGGTGTCACGAACGGTGGCAGCTCGCGCGCCAATGCCTGAGCGCGCTCGACCGTGACGGCGCGCGGGCTCGAGGGCCACAGCACGAAGCCCACGGCATCGGCTCCGGCGTCCACCGCGGCCTGCACGTCGGCTTCGCGAGTGAGGCCGCAGATCTTGATGCGGGTGCGTTCGAGCATGAAGAATGAACCAGCCTTAAGGCAACCAGTCGTGCGCCGGCACGTGGTCCGGCAGACCGAGGGCCGGATCGTAGTACGGCCCGGCGAAATACAGTCCATCGGGCGCAAAGGTCGGCGCTGCCGCGTTGCGGTCACGGGCGGCCAGCACCTCGGCCATCCAGCCCGGTGGTTGCTGGCCACGCCCGACCGCGAGCAAGCAGCCCATGATGTTGCGCACCATGTGGTGCAGGAACGCGCTGGCGTCGAAGTCGAAACGCCAGTAGTCGCCGCGCTGCGCGATGTCGAGCGCCCGCAGCGTCTTCACCGGCGTCGCAGCCTGGCACTCCGCGGCGCGAAACGACGTGAAGTCGTGTTCGCCGAGCAGATGCATCGCCGCGGCGCGCATCGCGTCGCCGTCGAGCACGTCGAACACCCAGCCGACAAGACCGGTCTCGAGCGCGGGGCGCACCGGCGAGCGCAGCAGCAGGTAGCGGTAGCGTCGGCCGCGCGCGTGGTTGCGCGCATGGAAGTCGGGCGCCATGGGCCGACACCACTGCAGCGCGATGTCGTCAGGCAGATAGCGGTTGGTGCCGCGCACCCAGGAGAACGGATCACGCTGTACCGGCGCGTCGAGGTGCACGACCTGATTGATCGCGTGCACACCGGTGTCGGTGCGGCCGGCGCACACCGTGCGCACCGGCTGCGCCGCGAACTGCGCCAGCGCTCGCTCCAGATGGTCCTGCACCGTCAGGCCGTCCGGCTGGCTCTGCCAACCGTGATACCGCGTGCCGCGGTAGCTCAGCCCCAGCGCGAGCCGTTGAATGACTTCCAAGTGGCCGCCGCGGATCCGGCTCCGCCGGTCCGCCGGCGGCGCCCCCTAGAGGGGGAGGCGGCCGCCAGGCCGCTTCGGGGGGGAGTCCATCAAGCCAGACTGTCGAGCATGCCCTGCGCCTTGTTCTTCAAGGCACCGCCGGCCTTGGCGACCACTTCCTCGAGGAGGTCGCGCGCGCCTTCCGTGTCACCGATCTGGCGGAACTCCTCGGCCAACTCGAGCTTGCGCGCCAGCGGGTCGTTGTCGTCCAGCCCGCCATGCACGCTCGGCTGTGCCGGCAGCGTGAAGTCGGCGAAGTCGAGCGCCTGCTTGTCCAGCTTGCCGTCGGCGGAGGTGAGCGGCATCTTTGCGCTCGGCGGGTTCAGATCGAGCGAGATCGCGTCCAGACTCACCTTCGGCGCGGTTGCGGGCTCGCGCGTCACGGCGCCGCCCGCGCGTGCCGGCGGCAGCGTGGTCAGCGGTTCGGGCTCAGGTGTGGCAGCGCCGCCGGAGAAGGTGCCGAGGTCGAGATCAAGGTCGACGTCGGACGCCGGCACGCTCAGCGGGCCCGATGTGTCGATCGCCGACGGCGGGAAGCCTGAGGTCGACGGCATCACCGACTGCGGCATCGTGCTGGCACCCAGCGGCTCGATCATGCGGCCGCTGTCGCCGACGGTGGTGACCTTGGGCGCACCGCCCGGCTGGTACATCGGATTCTCGGGGTCGATCTGGCGGCCGAGTTCCTGCGTCTTGGTCCAGTCCTCGCCCTCGCCCTTGGTCAGCGAGTACAGCTGGGTGGCCAGCATCTCGAAGCCCTTGGTGTCGCGCCGCTTGGCATACACCTCGAGCAGCTTGGTGCGGATCGCCAGGCGATCCGGGTTGCCGCGCATGGCTTCCTTGAGGATCTCCTCGGCCTGCAGGTCGCGGCCATAGGCCAGATAGACGTCGGCTTCGGCGACCGGATCGACGTCACCGATCGCGTCGAGCTGGCTCAGCGAGTAGCTCATCGACGACGACACGCCGCTGGCGTCGCGTGTGTCGACGCGCTGACCACCACTGGCACCGAAGAAGGAATCCGGCTGCAGGCGGCTCTCGAGGAACGAGGTTTCGCCGTTGTCCTTGCGGAAGCGTCCACGCAGGCGATAGAGGCCCAGGCCCGCGAGCAGCGCGACCAGGCCAATTGCGCCAGGCATCGCCATCGGATGCTCCATCAACGACGACAGCAGTCCAGGCTCCTCGGCGGTCTGCGGCGGTGTCGCTGGCTTGGGCGCGGCGGGCGGCGTCGGCGCAGGCGCGCTCGCCACCACGGGCGGTGCCGGCATCGTGGGCGCTGCGCTCGGCGCCGGCGTTTCCGCGGGCGCGGGCGCGGGTGCGGGAGCCGCAGCCACCGTGGTGGCCGGCGCCGGAGCCGGCTTGACCTCGGGTGCCGGCGCCGGCGCGGGCGGCGGCTTTACCTCGGCGGCCGGGGCCGGCGCAGGCGGTGCGGCCGGAGCCGGCGCAGGCGCCGCCGGTGCGGTGGCGACCTTGGCGCTGCTGCTTGTGCCCTGCTGCAGCTTCTTGAGTTCCTCGACGTTGCGCGTCAGTTCGGCCACCCGGGCCGCGGCATCCTTCTTCTCGGTCGCCTGCGAGACCTTGGTTTCGGTGCCGCCCGGCTTGGCCGAGCCTTGCGACAGCGTCAGCTTGTCGGGCGAAGCGGCGGCGGCCTGCTTGCGATCGTCGACCGCGGCCTGCACCTTGCCCTTGGCCTGGCGGCCGCTCTCGTCGGCCTTGGTCGTCGGCACGTTGCCGGCCAAGCGCTGACGGTAGGCGCTGAAGTCGGCGCTCTGGGTCTTGATGACGTCGCGCGCTTCGCCGGACGCAATGGCACGGGCCTCCTCGGCCGACGGCACGTTGAGCACGGCACCGGCCTTCATCCGGTTCATGTTGTCGCCGATAAAGGCATTCGGGTTGCCTCGGAACAGCGACACCAGCATCTGGTCGAGCGAGACGCCCTGGCGCTGAGTGCGCTGTGCGACCTTGTAGAGCGTGTCACCCTCGCGCACCTTGTATTCGTCGCCGCCAGTCGGCGCAGGCGCGGCGGCCTTGGGCGCGGCCGCGGTGCGCGGCGCCGGCCGCTCCGGCGCGGCGGGCCGCGGCGCGGCAGCGGGCGCGGGCGCCTGCGGGCTGATCGGTGTGGCCGCCACCGCGGCGGGAGCGGGCGCCGGTGTGGTGGTGGCCGACGGCGCGGCCGACAGCGCCGGCGCAGCCGGTGCGGTGGCCTGCACCGGTGGCGCGACACGCGACTGCGGCGGGTCGAGCAGCAGCGTGTATTCGCGCACCAGTCGTCCGCTAGACCAGGTGAGTTCGAGGATCACGTCGACGAACGGCTCCTGCACCGCACGGTCGCTGCTGATGCGCAGATAGGGCCGGCCATCGGCGCGGCGCGCCAGCGTGGCCTGGGTCGACGGCAGCACGGCGTTGTAGTCGATGCCGGCGGCGCGGTAGGCCTCGGGCGGTGCGACCCGCACCTTGAGCGAGCCGTCTTCCTCGGCCGACAGACTGGTGATGTCGATCTCCGCCTTCAGCGTCTCGCCGAGCGCCGACTGCACGTTGAGCCTGCCGAGGCCCAGAGCCCAGGCGCTGCCTGAGGCCACACACATTGCAGCCAACGCGACGGTGGTCAGCGCGGCGCGCCCAGCGGTTCCAGAGCGGTTTTTCAAGGCATCTCCCAAATGCAACCGGCGCACCGGACCACGGCGCGCCGCCATTTCACATGTCTTGCGGCCGAACCGGATCTCCGACGGTCACAGGAAAATCGACGAAACCACAATAACATCAAGCATATAGGCTGACAAGCTCATGCATTGGCTGATGTCTGTGTCAAATCTCCCGCCACGAGCGACGAGTTGCCAACTGTTGCCGGTGGACAACGCCTTGGTACGAGCGGTTTGAATCACGCGTCGAGCAGGAGCCTGAGCATTCTACGAAGCGGCTCTGCCGCGCCCCACAGCAACTGGTCACCGATGGTGAACGCAGCCACGTGCTGCGGCCCCATCGCAAGCTTGCGGATACGACCGACGGGAATACTCATCGTGCCCGACACCGCCACCGGCGTGAGGTCGCGCATCGTCGCCTCGCGCTGATTGGGCACCACCTTCGCCCACGGATTGTCGGCCGCGATCATCGCCTCGATGTCGGCCACCGGCACGTCCTTGGTAAGCTTGAAGTGCAGCGCCTGGCTGTGGCAGCGCATCGTGCCGACTCGAACGCACACGCCGTCTACCGGCACCGCCGGACTGCCGAAGCCGTCGCCGCGGCCGAGGATCTTGTTGGTCTCGGCCATGCCCTTCCACTCTTCGCGCGACACGCCGTTGCCCATGTCCTTGTCGATCCACGGGATCAGCGAGCCGCCCAGCGGCACGCCGAAATGCGCGATCGCGTCACCCGACAGCGCCTGTTGCCGGGCCAGCAGCTTGCGGTCGATCTCGAGGATCGCGCTCTTCGGGTCGTCGAGCAGCGCACGCACGTCAGCGTTGAGCGTGCCGAACTGCGTGAGCAGCTCGCGCATGTGCTGCGCGCCGCCGCCCGAGGCCGCCTGGTAGGTCATGGTGCTCATCCACTCGACGAGCCCGGCCTTGAACAGCGCGCCCACGCCCATCAGCATGCAGCTGACGGTGCAGTTGCCGCCGATCCAGTTGCGGTTGCCCTTGGCCAGCGCGTGCTTGATGACCGGCAGATTCACCGGGTCGAGGATGATGATCGCATCGTCCTTCATGCGCAGCGATGATGCGGCGTCGATCCAGTGGCCCTTCCAGCCCGCGGCGCGCAGCTTCGGGAAGATCTCGTTGGTGTAGTCGCCGCCCTGGGCCGTGACCACGATGTCGCAGCGCGACAGAGCCTCGGTGTCGTTGGCGTCGACCAGGTGGCGCTCGTTCTTGGCCTGCGCGGGCGCCGCGCCGCCGGCGTTGCTGGTGGAGAAGAACAGCGGCTCGAAATGGGCGAAGTCGCCCTCCGCCTGCATGCGGTCCATCAGCACGGAGCCGACCATGCCGCGCCAACCGACGATTCCTACGAGTGCCATGTCATCTGCCCTTTCTAGATTGATGGTTTCCTCTTGCGCCCGGCTCGTGTGCCGGGTGCGGGAAACGCGGGCAGCACGAACCGGAGCTAGCTAGCTCTTGGTGGTGGTTTTCGTGATCGCGGCGACGACAGCGTCGCCCATCTCGCGCGTGCCGACCCTGCGCGTGCCCTCGCTCCAGATGTCGGCGGTGCGCAGCCCCTGCTGCAACACCTGGCGCACGGCGGCTTCCACCCGGTCCGCAGACTCGGGTTGGTTGAGCGTGAAGCGCAGCATCATGGCCATGGACAGGATTGTAGCCAACGGGTTTGCAAGATCCTTACCGGCAATGTCGGGCGCGCTGCCGTGGCTGGGCTCGTACAGGCCCTTGTTCACGGCGTCCAGCGACGCCGACGGCAGCATGCCGATCGAGCCGGTGAGCATGGCCGCTTCGTCGGACAGGATGTCGCCGAACATGTTGCCGGTGACGATGACGTCGAAGCTCTTGGGCGCCTTCACCAGCTGCATCGCCGCGTTGTCGACATACATGTGGTCGAGCGCCACGTCGGGGTAGTCCTGGTGCACCTCGGTGACCACGTCCTTCCAGAACTGGAAGGTCTCCAGCACGTTGGCCTTGTCGACGCTCGTCACCTTCTTGCGCCGCTTGCGGGCAGCCTCGAACGCGACGCGGGCAATGCGCTCGATCTCCGGGCGGCTGTAGCGCATGGTGTCGAAGGCCTCGTCGGCGCCCGGGAAGTGCCCGTCCACCGCCTTGCGCCGCCCGCGTGGCTGGCCGAAGTAAATGTCGCCGGTGAGCTCGCGGATGATCAGGATGTCCAGGCCCGACACCAGCTCGGGCTTCAGGCTCGACGCATGCGTGAGCTGCTCGTAGCAGATGGCCGGGCGGAAGTTGGCGAACAGCCCCAGGTGCTTGCGCAGCCCCAGGATGGCCTGCTCGGGACGCAAGGGGCGATCGAGCTTGTCGTACTTCCAGTCGCCGACCGCGCCGAACAGCACGGCATCGGCGGCCTTGGCCAGCTTGAGCGTGGATTCCGGCAGTGGATGGCCGTGTGCCTCGTAGGCCGCCCCACCAACCAGGGCCTCCTCGAGCTCGAATTTCAGCTCGAGCGCGCGCATCACGCGCACGGCCTGCGCAACGATTTCGGTGCCGATGCCGTCACCGGGGAGAACTGCGATCTTCATGGGATGGGGTGTCGAGGGAAGGAGACGGTGCATCGCACAGCCGATGCACCAGCGCATGTTCGCACGCCTTGAACACGATGTACGCGGCCATGCTGACGTAGCCGGTGATGATCAGCTCGACCAGCTGCTGCAGGCCACCGTCCAGCGCCGCCATCACGCCGTGCTCGGCCAGCAGTTGCGCATTGGCCTTCAGCAGAAAGAACAGATTCAGCGAGCCTGAGCCGAAGACGAAGAAGGCGAGGCCGAGCAACACGAAGGTGAGCCAGCGTCGCGCCAGCACGGTGCGCTGGAACCATGCCGGGAGGCCCGTCGCCATGCCGGCCGATCAGACCGGCCTGTGCGCCAGCCACGGCATGCGGGCCAGCCGCTCGGCCTCGAAGGCGCGGATCTTGTCGGCGTGGCGCAGCGTGAGGCCGATGTCGTCGAAGCCGTTGACCAGGCAGTACTTGCGGAACGGCTGCACATCGAACGGCAGCTCGCTGCCATCGGCCTTGACGATCACCTGCCGCGGCAGGTCGATCGTCAGCTGGTAGCCGACGAAGCCCGCCACCTCGTCGAACAGACGCGCCACCTGCGCGGCCGGCAGCTGGATCGGCAGCAGTCCGTTCTTGAAGCAGTTGTTGAAGAAGATGTCGGCGAAGCTCGGCGCGATCAGCGCCCGAAAACCGTACTGCTCGAGCGCCCACGGCGCGTGCTCGCGGCTGGAGCCGCAGCCGAAGTTCTCGCGCGCCAGCAGCACCGAGGCGCCCTTGTAGCGCGCCTGGTTCAGCACGAAGTCGGGGTTCGGCTTGCGCCGGGCCGGGTCCTGGCCCGGCTCGCCGGGATCGAGGTAGCGCCAGGCGTCGAACAGGTTGGGCCCGAAGCCCGAACGCTGGATGCTCTTGAGAAACTGCTTCGGGATGATGGCGTCGGTGTCGACGTTGGCGCGGTCCATTGGCGCGACCAGGCCCTTGTGCACGGTGAAGGCTTGCATGACGGGAATCCTCAGCTGATGCGACGCACGTCGACGAAGTGGCCGTTCAGCGCCGCGGCGGCGGCCATCGCGGGACTCACCAGGTGCGTGCGGCCGCCCGCACCCTGCCGGCCCTCGAAGTTGCGGTTGCTGGTGGAGGCGCAGCGCTCGCCCGGCTCCAGCCGGTCGGCGTTCATCGCCAGGCACATGCTGCAGCCCGGTTCGCGCCACTCGAAGCCGGCGGTCTTGAACACCTCGTGCAGGCCCTCCTTCTCGGCCTGCAGCTTCACCTGGCCCGAGCCGGGCACCACCAACGCCAGCCGCACGTTGCCCGCCACGCGGCCGCCGATGCGACGCACCACGGCCGCGGCCTCGCGCAGGTCTTCGATGCGGCTGTTGGTGCACGAGCCGATGAACACCTTGTCGATGCGGATGTCGGCCAGCGGCTTGTTCGGCGTGAGGCCCATGTAGACCAGCGCGCGCTCGATCGCGTCGCGCTTGGTCGCGTCCTTCTCGCGCTCGGGGTCGGGCACGCGCTCGTCGATGCCGAGCACCATCTCCGGGCTC
>Ga0075356_1000037_pt1 | contig 25880 bp, 23 predicted proteins | sample WestPond_Cattail_FD_120073 | JGI IMG/M metagenome (GOLD analysis project Ga0075356, IMG submission 120073) | Natural and restored wetland microbial communities from the San Francisco Bay, California, USA, that impact long-term carbon... | ecosystem: Environmental > Terrestrial > Soil > Wetlands ... | reverse complement strand
GGCTGTTCGTGATGATCGGCACCGCCGAGGACCATCACAGCAACCCGCCGAAGATCGCGATCGCGAAGTTCAAGCGCGACGGCGGACGCTTCGTCTCGATCAACCCGGTGCGCACCGGCTATTCGGCGATCGCCGATGAATGGGTGCCGATCCGCCCGGGCACCGACGGCGCGTTCCTGCTGGCCGTGATCCACGAGATCCTGGCAAAGGGACTGTACGACCGCGACTTCGTCGTGCAGTACAGCAATGGCGGCGAGCTGGTCAACCTCGACACCGGCAGCGACGAATTCGGCATGTTCGTGCGCACCGAGGTGCCGCAGGAAGAGGCGTGCTACGACCCGCAGAACAAGCTGTGGTGGGACCGGCACAGCAACAAGGCGGTGGTCAGCCACACGCTGGGCGCCGATCCGTTCCTGCTCGGCGAGTTCAAGCTTGCCGACGGCACGCCGGTCAAGCCGGCGTTCCAGTTGCTGCAGGAGCGCGTCAAGGACTACACGCCCGACTGGGCGGCGCAGATCACCGGCATTCCCGCCGACACGATCCGGCGCCTGGCCTACGAGATGGGTGTCACCGCGCGCGACCAGCGCATCGAGTTGCCGATCGCGTGGACCGATGCCTGGGGCAAGGAACACGACACCGTCACCGGCAATCCGGTGGCCTTTCATGCGATGCGCGGCCTCGCGGCGCACTCCAACGGCTTCCAGACCGTGCGTGCGCTGGGCATCCTGATGTCTCTGCTCGGCACGATCGATCGGCCCGGCGGCTTTCGCCACAAGGCGCCGTTCCCGCGGCCGATTCCGCCGTGCGCCCGTACACCCAACGACGCGCGCGCCGTGCGGCCCGATCGACCGCTCGACGGCATGCCGCTGGGTTGGCCATCGGACCCCGACGACCTGTTCGTCAACGACGACGGCTCGCCCGTGCGCATCGACAAGGCGTTCTCGTGGGAGTACCCGCTGTCGGTGCACGGGATGATGCACAACGTGATCACCAATGCCTGGCGCGGTGACCCGTACCCGATCGACACGCTGCTGATCTTCATGGCCAACATGTCGTGGAACTCCACGATGAACACGGTCGAAGTGCGCAGGATGCTCAACGACCGCGACGACAACGGCGAGTACAAGATCCCGTTCCTGGTCGTGGCCGACGCGTTCCACTCCGAGATGACGGCGTTCGCCGACCTGGTGCTGCCCGACACCACCTACCTCGAGCGGCACGACGTGATGTCGATGCTCGACCGGCCGATCTCGGAGTTCGACGGCCCGGTCGATGCCGTGCGCATCCCGGTTGTCCCTCCGTCGGGCGACTGCAAGCCGTTCCAGGAGGTGCTGATCGAACTGGGTTCGCGGCTGAAGCTGCCGACGTTCGTGACACCCGCCGGCCAGCGCAAGTACCGCGACTACCCGGACTTCATCGTCAACTGGGAGACCGAGCCCGGCTCGGGCATCGGCTTCCTCGCCGGCTGGCGGGGCAAGGGCGGCGAGAAGTTCCTGATCGGCGAACCCAATCCCCGGCAGTGGGAGATGTACGAGCAGCACGACTGCGTCTACCACTACCGGCTGCCGCGCAGCTTCCAGTACATGCGCAACTGGAACCAGGGTTACCTGGAGTGGTCGCGGGCGAACCGCATCACGCGCTACGCCGAGCCGATCCTGATCCACCTGTATTCCGAGGTGCTGCAGCGCTTTCGCAGCGCGGCGCAGGGCAAGGGCCTGACGCGCAAGCCGCCGGAGCATCTGAAGGCGCGCATCGCCACCTACTTCGATCCGCTGCCGTTCTACTACGAGCCGCTCGAGTCGCACGTCACCGACAAGCACCGCTTCCCGCTGGCGGCGGTGACGCAACGACCGATGGCGATGTATCACTCGTGGGACTCGCAGAACGCCTGGCTGAGGCAGATTCACACCCACAACGTGCTGAACATCCACACGCAGACGGCGCGGGCATCGGGCATCGCCGACGGCGACTGGGTGTGGGTCGAGTCGCAGTGGGGACGCGTGCGCTGCCAGGTCAGCCACTCGGAGGCAGTCGAACCCGGCACGGTCTGGACCTGGAACGCGATCGGCAAGCAATCCGGCGCGTGGAATCTCGCGCCCGACGCCAATGAGTCGCAACGCGGCTTCCTGCTCAACCACCTGATCTCCGACGAACTGCCCGCGCGGTACGGTCAGGCGCATACCTCGAACTCGGATCCGATCACCGGGCAGGCCGGCTGGTACGACGTGCGCGTGCGCGTCATCAAGGCGGACGCGCAGCAGGCACCGCGCAGCGAGCCGCAGTTCGAGCCGATGCACCGGTATCCCGGCATGGCGCAACGGCCGCAGCGGCTGCCGGCGCGGGTGGCGGGCGACGCGGCCGGTCGGAAGGACCCGACATGACTCGCAAGCAGCTCGCGCTGGTGATCGACCTGAACGTGTGTGTCGGCTGCCATGCCTGCGTCACCAGCTGCAAGGAATGGAACAACTACGGGGCGGCCGGACCGCTGGCCGACCTGGCGCCGTACGACGCCGATCCGACCGGCACCTTCTTCAACCGCGTGCAGACCTATGAGGTCGGCCAGTACCCGTTCACCGAGACGGTGTACTTCCCGAAGTCGTGCCTGCACTGCGAGGAGCCGCCGTGCGTGCCGGTATGCCCGACCGGCGCGTCGTACAAGCGCGAGCAGGACGGCATCGTGCTGGTCGATTACGACAAGTGCATCGGCTGCAAGTACTGCGCCTGGGCCTGTCCCTACGGCGCGCGCGAATTCGACGAGCACGACAAGGTGATGAAGAAGTGCACCCTGTGCGTCGACCGGATCTACGACACGCGGATGTCCGAGGTCGATCGCAAGCCCGCGTGCGTGAAGGCCTGTCCGACCTCGGCGCGGATCTTCGGTGACATCCACGATCCGCATTCCGACGCGTCGCGTGCCATCCGCGAGAACGGCGGCTATGCGCTGATGCCCGAATGGGGCACCCAGCCGGCCAATCACTACCTGCCGCGGCGCACGACGCGTTTGCGCATTCACGAAGACGAGCTGGTGCGTGCCGACAATCCGTTGCGCGTCGAAGGGCACCTACCCAAGCCCGCCGACGACGCGGCCACCTTCGACGACGCGACATGGTGACCCCCCCGACGCGCCTTCGGCGCCTCCCCCCAGGGGGGCGAGCCTGCACCGAGCGAGCGCCTGCGCGCTCGCGAGTGGCCGGCGAGCGCCGCGCACCTTGCAAGGCGCGCGGCGCCGCCAGCGGCCCGGCAAAGCGCTTGCGCTTCAGCGAAGGCTCACATCGCGCCAGCGATGTGATGCCGCAGCTGGAGCCGGTTCCGCGGCGGCCACTTGGCGGCGTTGAACTGGTGCATCGCGCGTGCCGCTGCGCACCGAAGGCCGTCTGACATGAGGCCCGCGCTGTCCGTCATCCTGCTGACCACGTTGATCGGGGCCGGTCAGGGCCTGTTCCTGGCCCTGTTCACCGTGCAGAGCTACGCGCTGCTGGGGCTGCTGCCCACGGTGACCGCGGGCGGTTTCTATGTCCGGGGCGGACTGCTCGCCACGGCGCTGCTGGCAGCCGGGCTGGTGGCGTCGTTCTTCCACCTCGGCCGGCCCGAGCGGGCCTGGCGCTCGGCGGCGCAGTGGCGCACGTCATGGCTGTCGCGCGAGGTGATCGTGCTGCCGGCATTCATGGGCGTGGTGGTCCTGTACACGCTGGCGCACGGACTCGGCGCGACCCAGCCGATCTTCACGCTGCCCCAGGGTCTGCCGATCGACGCCACCATCGTGATCGGCTGCGTCGGCACGTTGCTCGCCTTCGCGTTGTTCGTCTGCACCGGCATGGTCTACGCCTGCCTGCGCTTCCTGGCGGAGTGGCACACGCCGCTGACGCCGCTGAACTACACCCTGCTCGGCGGTGCGTCCGGCTTCATGCTGGCCGCGGCGCTGGCGGCGCTTGTCGTACCGGCGCTGGTGGGTTTCCTGTCGGGCTGGGCCATCATCCTCACGGTGCTGGCGGCCGCTGGGCGCGTCGCGACGCTGTGGCGCAATGCGCGGCTGAAGCCCCGCTCGACGTTGCAGTCGGCCATCGGCATCAAGCACCCGTTCATTGCGCAGCAGTCCAAGGGCTTCATGGGCAGCTCGTTCAACACGCGCGAGTTCTTCCACGGCAGCACCGGCGAGCGGTTGCGCCTGGCCAAGCCGGCATTCATCGTGCTGGCATTCGCAGCGCCCGTGCTGCTGGCGCTCGCCGGTCGCGGCGCCGCTTCGGCGACGTGGCTGCTGGCGGCATGCACGGTGCAGTTCGGCGGGCTGCTGATCGAGCGCTGGTTCTTCTTCGCGCAGGCCCGTCATCCGCAGAACCTGTACTACCAGGCGGTGTCGTGAAGGCGGCGCGGCACGCCCTGCTGCTGATCGCCGGCTTGCTGCTGGTGGCCTGCGCGCACGCGGCCGACGCCGCGGCGACGTCGAGCGCAGTGCCCTGGTGGGTGTGGCCACTGGGCCTGTTCATCGCCTGTTTCCTGATGGGCATCGTCGCCGTGCCGGCGGGCATCGGTGGCGGTACCTTGTTCGTGCCGATCGTCGGCAGCTTCTTCCCGTTCCATCTCGACTTCGTGCGCGGTGCCGGCCTGCTGGTCGCGCTGGCCAGCGCGCTGTCGGCCGGGCCGATGCTGCTGCGCAGCGGACTGGGCAGCCTGCGCCTGGCGCTGCCGCTGGCAGTGCTGGCCTCGGCGTCGTCGATCGGCGGCGCCCTGCTCGGCCTGGCGATGCCGGCGCAGCTGGTGCAGATGCTGCTGGGCGCCGTGGTGCTCGGCATCGTGGTGCTGATGTTCACCTCCAAGAAGTCCGAGTTCCCGCAGGTCGATCAGCCGGACGCGGTGGCGCAAGCGCTCGCGTTGCACGGCGTCTTCCTCGACGGCGCATCGCAGCGTGCGGTGCGTTGGCAGGTGCACCGCAGCGTGCCGGGTCTGCTCGTCTTCCTGGCCATCGGCGTGCTGGCCGGCATGTTCGGCATCGGCGCCGGATGGGCCAACGTGCCGGCGCTGAACCTGCTGATGGGCGCGCCGCTCAAGGTGGCGGCCGGCACCTCCAGCGTGGTGCTGTCGCTGGTGGATTCCTCGGCGGCGTGGGTCTACATCAACAAGGGCGCGGTGCTGCCGATGATCGCGGTGCCGTCGGTGGTGGGCATGATGCTGGGCGCCCGCATCGGCGCGCGCCTGCTCAACGTCCTCAAGGGCTCGGTGATCCGGCGCCTGGTGATCGCCGTGCTGCTGTTCGCCGGCACGCGCGCGCTGCTCAAGGGCCTGGGCGTGTGGCCATGAAGAACCCGGGCGACCTGGCGGTCCAGCCGCCCGAACAGATGCGCTACGCGACGTGGCTGGACTGGGGCACGCGCGTCGGCTTGGTCGTGCTGCTGCTGAGCTTCGCGGCCTACGTGCTGGGTCTGGCACAGTCTCACGTGCCGGTGTCCCGTCTGCCGGAACTGTGGATCCATCCGGTGGGCCGCTTTCTCGAGCTGACCGGTTCGCCCACCGGCTGGGGCTGGCTCGCGCTGGTGCATCGCGGCGACATCGCGGGCCTGCTGGGCATCGCCATCCTGGCGGGCAGTTCGGTGTTGTGCCTGCTCGCGCTGGTGCCGCTGTACTGGTCGCGCGGCGACAAGGCCTTCGCCGCCATCTGCCTGGCCGAGGTGGCGGTGGTGCTGGTCGCCGCCTCGGGCTGGATCTCGGGAGGCCATTGACGATGGGCGCCCCGTTCGCGCGCATGCTGCTGGCCACCGAGCACACCGAATTCGATGCCGGTGCGGAAACGCTGGCGATGGCATTGGCGCGCCACTGTGCGTTGCCGTTGACCGCCGTGCTGCCGATCGTGAGCAACCCGGAGTTCGAAGCGGCAGCGCCTGAGCTGGCGGCCCGGTCGGACGCGCAGGCCTCCCAGCGGCGCGAGGCGCTGCTGGCGTTGGCTCGCGCGCAGCAGGTCCGCCTCGATGTCGCGGTGCGCCATGGCAGCGAGCCGGACGTCGAGATCGTCCAGGAAGCGCAGCAACGCCAGGCCGATCTGGTCGTGATCCGGCGGCGCGGCGAGCGCGGCTTCCTGGCCCGGCTGCTGGTCGGCGAGATGGTCAGCAAGGTGGTGGCCCACGCACCGTGCAGCGTGCTCGTGGCGCCGCGCAAGGCGCAGCTGTGGACGCGTCGCGTCCTGGTCGGCATCGATCCGCAGGCGCCGAGCGAGGCGACCCTGGGACTGGCCGCCGGCATCGCCGCCGACTGCGCCGTGCCGCTGCGTGTGGTGTGCGTGGTGAGCACCGACGCATTCAGGCCCTCGGCCGAACCCGTGCTGGCTGCCTTGCTGCACAAGGCCCGCGCGATCTGTCCGGCCACCGACGGCGAGCTGCGCAGCGGCCGGGCGCACGACGGGCTGGTACTGGCGGCCGCGCACGGTGGCGCAGACCTGCTGGTGGTGGCACGACAGCGCGACGACGGCCTGCGGCGCCTGCGCATCGGCAGCGTCGCGCACAAGGTGATCGGCATGGCCGACTGCCCGGTGCTGGTTGCCGTGAAGCGCGCAACCCCGGCTTAAGGATCCACATGAGCGACGCACTGAACTTCCTCGTCAAGGCCAGGCCCCAGGCGATGGGCCACTACTTCGCCTTTCTGAAGGATTGCGGCCGGCACCTCGACCCGAAGACGCGCGACCTGATCTCGGTGATCACCAAGGTGCACGCGCAGACCGAGCGCGGCTTTCGCCAGTACCTCGGTCGTGCACTGCGCGACGGCTGCACGCCGGCGGAAATCCTCGACGCGCTGCTGATGGCCTTTCCGGCGCTCGGGCTGGCCAAGATCGTCTGGGCCGTCGACATCATCCTCGCGATGGACCTGCCGGAGTTCCAGCCGGCCGCGCTCGGCGCCGAAGGTCAATGGCACGACGTGATGGCGACGGCCGATCTGGCCAAGGGCGACGTCACCCGCGTCGAGTGCGACGGCCGCGGCCTGTTCGTGCACCACGCCGACGACGGCTGGAAGGTGTTCGACAGCCGCTGTCCGCACCAGACGACCAACATCCCGCACCTCGCGTTGCAGGGCACCACGCTGACCTGCCCGAAGCACGAGTGGGCCTTCGACGTGCGCAGCGGGCAATGCACCGCCAAGGGCGATCGCCCGCTCAAGCAGTGGGAGACCCGGGTGACCGACGGCCGCCTGCTCGCGCGCTGGTGACCGCCGCGCCTCCCATCCACACCACTGATTTCATCCCCGGCTCAAGCCACTACCCCAAGGAGACAGACGATGACACGTTCGCACACCCCTCTTCTTCGAATCCTTCCCGTGGCTGCGGCCTGCCTGGCTGCCGGCCCGGCACTCGCCACCAACGGCTACTTTCCGCACGGCTACGGCCTCAAGGCCAAGGGCATGGGCGGCACCTCGACCGCGCTGGCGCAGGACAGCCTGGGCGGCGCGACCAACCCAGCCGCCATGGTGTGGGCCGGCTCGCGGCTGGACGTCGGCGTGGATCTGTTCATGCCCAAGCGCGACGCCGAGCGCAGCGGCGCCGGCGTGCCGACGCTGAACGGCAAGGTCGACAGCGACAACACGCGCTTCTTCATTCCGGAGTTCGGCTACAACCGCATGCTGAACAGCGACCTGTCGCTCGGTGTGTCGGTGTACGGCAACGGCGGCATGAACACCACCTACCCGCAGGGCAACTTCAACTGCGGCGGCGGCGGCGCCAACATGCTGTGCGGCAGCGGCTCGCTGGGGCAGGACCTGTCGCAGCTGATCGTCGCGCCGACAGTGGCCTACAAGGTCAACGCGCAGCATGCGGTGGGCTTGGCGCTGCTGCTCGGCTACCAGCAGTTCAAGGCGTTCGGCCTGCAGGCCTTCCAGGGCCTGAGCAGCGACCCCGCCAACGTCACCGACCGTGGCTACGACAGCGCCACCGGCGTCGGCCTGCGGCTGGGCTACCAGGGCCGGATCACCGACCAGCTGACGCTCGGCGCGGCCTATGCGCCGAAGATGAACATGAGCCGCTTCGACAAGTACAAGGGCCTGTTCGCCGGCAACGGCGACTTCGACATTCCCGCGCACTACAGCGTGGGCGTTGCCTTCACGCCGGCGCCGGGCTGGACGCTGGCGCTCGACGTCGGCCGCATCAACTACAGCGGCGTGGCCTCGGTCGGCAACCCGAGTTCCAACCAGGCGCCGCTCGGCGCGGCCAACGGCCCGGGCTTCGGCTGGAAGGACATCGACATCGTCAAGGTCGGCGTGGCCTGGCGCATGTCGGACGCCTGGACGCTGCGCGCCGGCTACAACCGCGGCGACAACCCCGTCAGCGGGGCCGACGTGAGCTTCAACATCATCGCCCCGGGTGTGATGAAGGAGCACTACACCGCCGGTTTCACCTGGGCGATGGACAAGGACAGCGAGCTCACCGGCGCGCTGATGATTGCGCCACGTCAAAACGTCAACGGCCCCTCGTTGTTCAACTCACCGGCAATCATTCCCCCCGGTGGCCTGGGTGGCAACGAGACCATCGGCATGAAGCAATCGAGCTTCGGCCTGGCCTGGGGACGCAAGTTCTAGACAGCGCCGGCACGGCGCGAACCGGAGACAAGCCATGGCACATATTGTCGTGATGGGTGCGGGCATCGGCGGCATGCCCGCAGCCTACGAGCTGCGGGCGCTGTTGCCCGTCGAGCACCGCGTGACGATGGTCAACGCGGTCGACTTCTTCCAGTTCACGCCGTCCAACCCCTGGGTGGCGGTGGGCTGGCGCGACCGCGAAGCCGTGACGCTGCCGATCGCGCCATATCTGCAGAAGAAGGGCATCCAGTTCATCGGCAAGGCGGTGACGGCGATCGATCCGAGCGCCAACCGCCTGACGGTGGAAGGCGGCCAGACGGTCGACTACGACTACCTCGTCATCGCCACCGGCCCCAAGCTGAGTTTCGACGAGGTGCCCGGCGCCGGACCGCACGGCGGCCACACCCACTCGGTGTGCACCGTCGGCCATGCCGAGATGTTCTGGCAGGACTACCAGAAGTTTCTGCTCGACCCGGGCCCGATCGTGATCGGCGCGATGCCGGGGGCCAGCTGCTTCGGCCCGGCCTACGAGTTCTCGCTGATCCTCGACACTGACCTGCGCCGCCGCAAGCTGCGCCACAAGGTGCCGATGACATTCGTCACTGCCGAGCCCTACATCGGCCACCTGGGCCTCGGCGGCGTGGGCGACTCGAAGTCGATGCTCGAATCCGAATTGCGCAGTCACGACATCAAGTGGATCACCAACGCCAAGACCACCAAGGTTGAGCCCGGCAAGCTGTTCACGACCGAGCTCGACGCCCAGGGCAAACCGGTCAAGGATCACGAGGTCGGCTTCAAGCTGGCGATGATGCTGCCGGCATTCAAGGGCGTGGACCCGGTGGCGGCTGTCACCGACATGTGCAACCCACGCGGCTTCGTGATGGTCGATGAGCACCAGCGCAGCAAGAAGTACAGGAACATCTTCTCCGCCGGCGTCTGCGTGGCGATCCCGCCTGTGGAGGTGACGCCGGTGGCCAGCGGCGCGCCGAAGACCGGCTACATGATCGAGACCATGGTCACCGCGCTGGCGCACAACATCGTCGACGAACTGGCCGGCCGCCCGGCCACCGCCAAGGCGACGTGGAACGCGATCTGCCTGGCCGACATGGGCGACACCGGCGCCGCCTTCGTCGCGCTGCCGCAGATCCCGCCGCGCAACGTCAATTGGTTCAAGAAGGGCAAGTGGGTGCACCTGGCCAAGATCGCCTTCGAGAAGTACTTCATGCGCAAGATGAAGACCGGCAACTCCGATCCGATCTACGAGAAGTACGTGTTGAAGGCGCTGGGCATCGCGCGGCTGGTGAAGTAGGGCGCCTCGGCGTCAACCGGGGCAGCCGGCGCAGGTCGACGGTCACGACAGGGCGCCCTGGGCGGCCGGCCTACCATCCCGGCATGACGAGTTCGTGTGGGGGGGGTTTCGAGTGGCGCGCGGCAGCGGACCGTGCGCGCCGCCTGCGCGCGGCCTTCGCCTGGCTGATCATCGGCGCGCTCGCGGGGCTGGCGGCCTGCAGCACGACGCGGCTCGACGCGCCGCGCCCGGTCAGCGAGGCCTGGCCGACGCCGAGCGACACGGCGCTCGCCCGCGCCTATGCGTCGCAGTTGGCCGGCCATGATGGCCAGTCGGGCCTGCACGCACTGCCCAGCGGGATGGACGCGCTGGGTTCGCGCGCCGCACTGGCCGAGGCCGCGCAGCACACGCTGGACCTGCAGTACTACATCCTGCGCGGCGACACGACGACGCAGCTGCTGATGGCACGCGTGCTGCGCGCGGCGCAGCGTGGCGTGCGTGTGCGATTGCTGGTCGACGACCTGGACGCGGCCGGCAAGGATCTCGACCTCGCCCTGTTCGCCGCGTCGGCAAACGTCGAGGTGCGCGTCTTCAACCCGTTCTCCAGCCGGGGCGCCTTCGGCCTGTCGCAGGCGCTCGAGTTCATCGGCAGCGGCCAGCGCCTCAACCGGCGCATGCACAACAAGCTCTGGGTCGCCGACAGCGCGATGGCGGTGGTCGGCGGGCGCAACCTCGGCGATGAGTACTTCGATGCCAGCGGCGAGGTCAACTTCAGCGACCTCGACATGCTGGTGGCCGGTCCGGCAGTGACCGAGATCTCGCGCAGCTTCGATGCCTACTGGAACAGCGAGTGGGCGGTGCCGATCGAGGCCTTCGTCTCGTCACGACCCGATGCCGCCGACCTGGCCCGCTTTGAGCAGGGCCTGCGCAGCCGGGTCGACAGTTTTCGTGACAGCGACTACGCGCACGCCTTGCGCGAGAGCGGCCTCGGCATCGCCTTGCGTTCAGGCAACATTCCGCTGGCGGCCGCGCCGGTGGAGGTCTTCGCCGACCGACCGGACAAGGTGGCCGCCGGGGTCAGCGGCAGTGGTCAATCGCTGTTCGCCGCGCGCATCCGCCCCGTCGTCGCCAAGGCCAGCCGCGAGCTGATCCTGATCTCGCCGTACTTCATCCCTAGCGACGAAGGCCTCGAGGCGCTCGGCGCGGTGGCGCGCCGCGGCATGCGTGTGCGCGTGCTGACGAACTCGCTCGCCTCGGCCGACGTGGTGCCACTCGCCCACGCGGGATACGCGCGCCGACGCGAGCGAATGCTCGCCGCCGGGCTCGAACTCCACGAGATGCGCCCGGAGCGGCTGGAGTCGATCCGCAGCCGCCTCGGCAGCTCGTCGGGCGCCTACCTGCACACCAAGGCGATCGTGATCGACCGCAGGTACGTGGTGGTGGGTTCGATGAACCTCGACCCCCGATCGCGCCAGTCCAACACCGAGATCGGCCTGTTCGCCGACAGCGCCGAGGTCGGCGCAACGATCGGCCGGCTGTTCGACGATGCCGTGCGGCCGTCGCGTGCCTTCGCCGTCAGTCTGGTCGGCGTCGACGGCGGCACCCCGCAGATCCGCTGGTCGACCGAGGAGAACGGCCGCCCGGTGGTCTACGACACCGAGCCGCTGGTCAGCGTCTGGCGGCGGCTGTTGTCGCGGCTGCTCGGCGCCATCGCACCGGAGGATCTGCTGTAGCGCAGCGGCCGGTGCAGGCCAAGGCCAGCCATCGGCGAGCGGTCACGATCAGAAGTACAGCCGCGCGCGCAGCTCCGCCCGGTTGCGGACGACACGCTCGCCAAACTCGCTGCGCGCGTCGCCCCGATTCATCACCACGCGCGCCCGCAGCTCCACGTTCCTGATGCCCGTGTACAGCAGCTCGGGAATCAGCGACCCGCTGTGATCACCGGTGTTCGCGATCAGGCTCAGCGATGGCGTGAAGTCGAGGATGTCGAACGGCTCCTTCTGGCTCACGCGCAGGTAGGCGTAGCGCTGCGCCGCATTCGGCCGGTTGTAGCCCTGCGTCGCTGCGCGAGCGGCCAGCTGGCTCGACGCCGGGTTGCCCGGCGATGCCCGTACCACGTCGTAGAAGGCGCCGAGTTCGTCGGCGGTGTAGCCGCCGCCGTTGCGGTAGAGCTCGACGATGAAGGTGGTGTCACGCTCGTTCAGGTAACGCAGGCCGATCAACGCGCTGTCGTCGGTGCGCGTCTGCACCTGCAGCGCATCGGCCGCCAGCACCGCGCGCGGTGCGTCGGCGACGCGCGCCCACTCGCCGTGGAGTTCCAGCCGACTGCCCAGGTTGCGCGCGAAGTCCGCGCCCCAGCGTGGCCCTCGGCTGCCGCGCGCGGCCCAGATCAGATCGATGTCAGTGTCGTAGAGCAGGCCGTAGACCTTGAGCACCGGGTTGGTGTGCCTCCCCTGGGTGCCGCCGCCGAAATCCGCATTGAGATGGGTGGTCGTCGGCACGACGGCTGCGGACAGTGACAGCGTCTGCAGCGCACCGTCGAAGCTGCGCACCCAGGCCGCCGTGACCATCACGAAGCCCTCGCGGGCGAGCTCCGGGTCGGCGGGATCCTTCGGCCGCTCCAGAAAGGCCACCGGGCTCCAGGCGTAGCCCTTGCCCCAGCGCAGCGTCCGCTTGCCCAGCTCGACATTCGCGCGCTCGTCGATCTGCCAGCCGGCGTATGCCTCGTACATGCGGCTGTCGTCGTCGGCGCCGCGCGGCTCGTCGATCCAGGTGGCATGGCCGGTGAAGTTGAAGGTCAACGACTGCCTGCGCAGCACACCCGACCATTCGGCCGCACCGCCCAGCCGGTTCGCGCTGCGCCGCGTCTGCCCCGGGTATTGCAGCAGGTAGCCGGCGGAGTCCTGATGCAGCCACTGGCGCTCGGGCCGGACTTCAACGAAGCCGGTCGATTCGAAGGCCTTCTTGTCGTAGGCCGAGGCATCGAAGGCCTCGTCGGCCCGCGCACACGACACGCCGGCCAGCAGCACCAGCGACAGCGCCCGGACACGCTTCACCGCAGCTCCTTGAGCCGCGGCAGGTACTCCAGCGTGAAGGCCTCGTCGGGCACCTTGCGCGCCTTGATCGAGCCGTACAGCATCACCGACTTGTAGCCCTTGTGCAGCGGGCTCTCGGTCTCCAGCGTGGCCGGGCGCTTGAGGCCGCCGCCGAAGTCCTTGATGTCCTTGTAGGTCAGCGTCTTGATCAGCAGGCCGCTGGCGGCGTGGCAGTCGATCGAGATCGGCAGCGTGGTCCTTTTGTCGATCTTCATCGTCAGCCGGTCGTAGGCCACGTCGCCGGTGCGCGCCTTCAGCGACAGGGTGTAGACGGCCGCGCCCTCGTCGACCTTCTCCACCGCATATTCGACCGAGAACTCGAGCGCCAGGATGTCGGCGTTGTTGAAGATGCCGCCGGTCACCGACTGCAGGCTGGTGATGCGCACCGGCTTGCCGACGCTCGGGATATACAGCCACATGTTGTCGCCCAGGCGCAGCGTGGCGCGGTCACGCTCGCTCGCCGGGTCGAGGAACAGTGCAACGATCTTGTCGCTGCCCTTCTTGACCGAATAGAGCACGAACTCCTTGCGCGAACCGTCGGGCTCGATGTTGACGAGCTTGCGCACCATCTCGTAGCTCTCGGGCTCCATCTTGCGGTCCAGCTGCTTGAGCAGCGCGGTGCCGTCGACGGCGAACGCGGGCACCGCCAGCAGCAACCAAAGCAGGGATATCAGCTTGTGCATCTTGTCGTCTCCGGGCCGCGCTCAGACATGGCGCAGCGCATTGATCGGGTCCAGCCGCGAGGCCTTCCAGGCGGGCTGCAGGCTGGCCAGCACGGCCACGCCCATCACCAGCAGCGCGACAGTGACCACCTGGCCCGCGCCGATCGTCGGCGCCATCACCAGGTCGGACTGCTGGCCGAATGCGAAGTGGGGCTGCCAGAGGTTGATCGCGTAGATCGCCGCCAGGCTGATCAGCGTGCCCAGCGCGGTGCCGATGGCCCCCAGCAGCAGCCCCTCGGCGAGGAACAGCCACAGGATGCGCGAGGGCCGCGTGCCGATGGCGGCGATGGTGCCGATCTCGCGGATGCGCTCGTACACCGCCATCACCATCACGTTCATCACGCTGACCAACACGATGGACACCAGCACCACCTTGATGAACACCGTCATCAGGTCGATCATGCGGGCCAGGCTGGCAAAGGGCGACAGGTCGGCCCAGGTGTGCACGTCGAGCGGGGGCCTGCCACTTCCTGCAGCCGCGCCTGCACCGCCACCGGCCGCGGCGCTCGCAGCACCAGGCAGCGGTTCCGCTGCCTTGCCCGATGTGACTTCCAGCATCTGCTTGAGCGACGCGGTCACTCGATCGAGCTGCGCCGGGGCCTTCAGGCGGATGGCAATCTCGCTGACCTCGGCGTCCTTCATGCGCAGCAGCTCGCGCGCGTCGTCGATGTGGATGTAGCCGTCGCGGCCGCCCGGTCCCGAGATGCCCTCGGTGATGCTGCGAATCACGAAGGTCTTGCCGTTGACCGAGCCGTCGCGGTTGGTGGCCACCACAACCGCCGTGTCGCCGACACCGACCTTCATGCCCCGAGCCAGCAGCACCGGGATCACGATCTGGCCCTTCTCGACCAGCGGGCCGTCCTTCGCACCCTCGACCATGCGGCCCTTCAGCAACGGCACCGTGGCAGCCTCGCGAAGCGGATCGATGCCGTTGATGCGGATGCTGGTGGTCTCGGTGAAGTTGCTGAACATGCCGCCGAACTTGACGCGCGGCGACCACGCTTCGACGGCCTTGTCCTGCTCGAGCGCCTGCTCGACCCTGGCCACCGCCCCGGGCTTCATGTTCAGGTTCAGCGGCAGCGTGTCGATCGAGGCCACGTAGCCCTTGCGGTGCACCTCCAGGTGGCCGAGCACCGAGTCGGTGATCTGGCCGACCATCATCGCCTTGAACGAACCGGTGACCGAGATGAACAGCAACACCGCGACCATGCCGATGATGATCAGCAGCAGCGTCAGCAGCGTACGACGCCGGTAGCGCGACAGATTGCGCCCTGCGATTCTGAACACGTCAAGCATGGGCGGCCTCCTGGGGGTGGCGGCTCGACAGCACGCGGCCGTCTTCCAGCGTGTAGGTGGTCTCGGCCTCGGCCATGATCTTGGGGTCGTGGGTCGAGAAGATGAAGGTGGTGCCGAACTCGTCGCGCATCTTCTTCATCAGGTCGATGACATGGTGGGCGGTGTCCTGATCGAGGTTGGCCGTCGGCTCGTCGGCCAGCACCATCTTGGCGTTGCTGACCAGCGCGCGCGCCACCGCCACGCGCTGCTTCTGGCCGCCCGACATCTGGTCGGGGCGCTTGTCGGCCTGCGACGCCATGTCCACGGCCTTCAGCAAACGCATCACCTGTTCACGGCGTCGGGCGGCCGGCCACTCCTGCACCATGATCAACGGGTACTCGATGTTCTCGTAGGCGGTGAGCACCGGCACCAAGTTGAAGTCCTGGAAGATGAAGCCGATGTTCCGGCCGCGGAAGTCGGCCGCCGCGCGCCGGTCGAGCGTGGCGATGTCGGTGCCCAGCACCGTCAGCGTGCCCGCGGTCGGGTGATCGAGGCAGCCGATCATGTTCAGCAGCGTGCTCTTGCCGCTGCCCGACGGGCCGACGAAGGCCACGAACGAGGCCGTCTCGATGACGAAATCGGCGCCCTTGATGGCGGGCACCTCGACATCACCGGCGCGGTAGGTCTTGGTCAGACCCCGTGCGACGACAAGACTCATTGCATCTCCTTGGAGGATGACGGGCGGGCAGCGCTCACAGGAGGCGGCTGCGCGCGCGACGGTGGAAGTAGTGCGCCGCCACCGCAAAGGCGCTGCTGATGCCGGCGAGCGCCAGGACATCGGTGGACACGCCGAAGTAGGAAGCACCACCGAAGCCGACGCGGATCAGGTCGGCGCAATACGACAGCGGCGAGATGGGCGACAGCCATTGGCCCCATTGCGGCATCTGCGCATGGGGTACAAAGACGCCGCTGACGAAGATGAGCGGCAGGCGCACCAGGTTCGACAGCATCATCACCTGCGAGGGTGTATCGGTGGCCGGCGCGGCCATCAGCACGCCCAGGGATGAGAAGGCGATCGCCCCCGGCAGCCAGCCGGCCAGCAGCGGCAGCGTCGCGCTGATGTGCGCGCTGGTCAGCATCAGCGCAGCGCCCAGCGGCAGCAGCGACAACGCAGCACCGAAGGCCGCACCGGCGCCGATATCGCCGGCAAGGATCGCCGACAGCGAAGCCGGTGACGTGATCAGGCGCTCGAACGTGCGGGCCTGGCGCTCCCAGGGCGTGACCAAGGGGCCGACCGCAGACGCGGTGAAGAACAGCGCCATCGCCGCGATGCCCGGCACCATCACCGACACCGGTGCGTCGTGGCCCGCCGCGAACGAAAGATAGAAGAACAGCGGGAACACGATGCCGAACGTGATCACCGGCCCCTTCAGGTAGTAGACCCGTGCGTTCTTCTTGGCGATCACCCACGCGCAACGCGCCTGGCGCAGGAACTCGGCCATTGCCCCTTCACCGCCGGTATCGCGGGTAAGGTCAGGCGTGGCCATGGGCGCCTCCGGTGATCGACACGAACACTTCTTCGAGCGTCGGCGACAAGGTGTTCAGACTCTCGATGCGCAGGCCCAGCGCGTCCGCGCGGGCAGCGATGTGTTGCGCCAGCGGACCGGGCTCGGGGCTGTAGACACGCCAGCCATCGACCAGCGTCTCGACCTCCAAGTCGGCCCGAGGCAGCAGGTCAGAAGGGGCAGCGCCGGTCCCGGCGAACTTCACGACCACCGAACGGCGGGAATTCACCCGGCCACGCAGCGCCACGGGTGTGTCGACGGCGGCCAGCAGTCCCCGATCGATGATCGCCACGCGGTGGCAGAGCTGGTCGGCTTCGTCCATGTTGTGCGTCGTGAGGAACACCGTCATACCGTGGTCGCGGTTCATGCGCGTGATGACCTCGCGAATCATTCGAGTGCTGGCCACGTCCAGGCCGGAGGTCGGTTCATCCAGAAACAGGATCTGCGGCGAGCTGACCAGCGCCATGCACAGCATCAGCCGCTGGCGCAGGCCCTTGGACAGTTCGCGGCCCTTCTGTGTGGCCCGCGATTCGAGATCGAAGGTCTGCAGCAGTTCGGTGCAGCGCTGCTCGCGCGCCGATTTGGGCACGCCGTGCAGTTCGGCCATCAGCAGCACGTTCTGGCGCACCGTCAGGTCGGCATAGACGTTGGCTTCCTCAGGCACCACGCCGATGTGACGGCGCGCCGCGCTGGGCGACTTGGCCACGTCGAAGCCGGCGACGACGGCACGCCCTTCGGTGGGCGCGATATAGCCGGTGAGCATGCGGGCCGTCGTGCTCTTGCCCGCGCCGTTGGGACCCAGGTAGCCGAACACCTCACCGCGGCCGACGCTGAAGTTCACATGATCGACCGCCACGCGGTCGCCGAAGCTGCGCGTCAGGCCATCGGCGACGAGGGCTGGCTCGCCGACCGTGGCAGTGCTGTGCTGGGAGCTTGTCATACGCTGCGTGGGTGCCCGGGCGGCACCCCAGCTTGGGGCTGCCCTACGCCGACCGGCATGATCGATGTCAAGAGAAGCACGCGACAGCGGATCGGTGTGGCGCAGTCATGGCTGCCGACTCAGACGGCGCAAGAAGCGGCGCATGACTCTGCTCACTGCGTACGCGTCTTGAGCACGCTCTCGACATCCGCGCTGGACCAAGCGCTCTTGATGCCGGGCAGCGTGCCCGGACCCGCGGGAAAGCTGACGAATTCCACCGTACTGCCGTCGGCCCGCTGGTGTCGGTATTGCCCGTCGATCAACACGACGATCGGCACATGACCCTTCACGCCGACCGCCTGCAGACGCTTCTCGCCCTCGGGCGTTTCCATGTCGATCTCGACCACCCTGAGCTTGCCGCCCTGCTTGGCAAGCCAGTCGCGCAGTGGCTTGAGCGCGGACTGCACCGGCGGGTGAGCGAAGGCCACGATCTCGACCACGGGCGGCGCGGCCCGGGCCGCCCCGGCCGAAAGAATCAGCGCGGCTGCAGTGCAAAGGCATTGGCGGCGGGTGTGGGTCAGGGTGTTCATCGGCGTGTTTCTCATTTGCAGTTGTTGTGAAGCTTCCACTTCTCTTCGTGCCCCAGGGCCTTGGCGAAGTCGGGCACCTTGCAGCGCTCGGCTTCGGCCGGGTCGACGATCGGCGAGGCTTGCGCCGTCGGCGCGGCCAACACGGTTTCCGTGGCCTGGACGTAGGGGTCGTGGCCCTGCACCCAGGATGTCCAGGCGCCGACCAGTCCAACGAAGGCCAGAACGACAACGCCTTGGACCAGGCTGCCGCCGGCGCCGCGCGCGGGCTCGATCTCGCACACGCCGCCCGGGCACAACTGGGCCTTCTCCTTGTTGAACCAGTTGTAGACCTTGCAGCCGATGCAGATGCCAAAGGCCGTCTCGAAGAACAGCAGCACCAGGCAGGCTGAGCAGACGATCAGGTTGATCGGCCCGATGACATGCCGGATCACCACCAGGTACAGCATCGTCAGCGCCAGCACGAATCCGATCGCCCAGGCGAAGCGCTTCTGTGGCGCGCCGACGTATTCCGGCTGCTGCTTGCGCACGACCCACTGGCCCAGGATCAGGCTCGGGGCGTAACGCGGGTTGACGAAGATGCGCAGCGTGAAGTCGACGAGAAAGGCGACCACGAACACCCGGGTCGGCTGGAAGTTGCCGATCAGCCAGGCGTTCATGAACGAGACGATCGCGAAGAAGAAGACGATGCCGGCGGCGGCCCGCACGGCGCGCTCGTTCAGCACCCTGATCTGGAAACCTTCGACCTGCTCGCCGAAGGCAATGATGTCGTTCATGCCGGATGTCCTGTTCTATCAGCGTGTTCTGTCAGCGCGGCTGCGCGGCTCTCGCCCTGGTCGGGCCGACTCGCTCGAAGCGCGATGCCGCGTTGCCGCGTGGCCGATCAGTGCGTGTGATCGGGCAGCGCAGGCGCCCGGTTGGCCGGACCGACGCCAGCGCCGATGCCTGCCCCGGCGCCGCGCGGCCCCATGGCCATGCGACTCATCATGCCGCGGCGCATCGCCACCATGCCGTCCTGTACCAGTTCGGTCACCTCGCGGGCATGCCCCTGCAGGGCGGCCACCACCTTGGCGTCGGTCGACGTCTGGGTGACGACCGTGCCCGTCCCGGTCGTCTCGAAGGTCGAGACGATCCTGTCCCGCTTGTCGAACAGCACCGGCAGGGTGTTGCTGAAGATGTTGAACTCGCGCCCGTCCTGCAGCCGCTGCGACATGCTCGCGACGTGGGCCTTCAGGGCCTGCGCGACCTGCGGATCGTCGGACTCGGTGACTGTCCGGATGCCGTCGGGCAGGTTGGTCACCGTGCGCTTGATCCTGGTGTAGTTGAACAGCAGGTCGTGGACCAGGTTCATGTCGGCTGCCGATCCGGCATCCTGCTTCGTCAGCATCGCTGTCGGGCCGGCCATCGCGCCGTGCCCCGTGCCGAAGGGTTGACCCATCGCCGTGGCGACGGCCAGACCCAGGGCCAGTGTCGCGACGATTCCGGTGGAGAGTTTGAGAGAGCGCTGCATACCGATTCTCCGGTGGAAACTGTGGGCAGCCCTCCAATCGCGGAGGGCATTGGCGTCGCGGCTGATGTGCCTCGGCACCATGGCATCCATTGACGCACGCAGAGGTTTCCGGCCGCTTGCCGGCGATGGGCGAATTGCATCGCCAGCTTGCGAATGCGGCGCATGCAACACTGCGATACAAAACACGCCGCAGCCAGGCACGTCGCTGGTCGACGCTCACGCCATGGACCCGAGAGACAGCATCCTGATCGTCGACGACGACCCCGAGATCCGCCAATTGCTGGTGGACTACCTGGCGCGCAACGGCTTCGACGCGCTGCCGGCCGGCAGCGGCCGCGAGATGGCACAGGCGCTCGATCGGCACGCCGTCGACCTGGTGGTGCTCGACCTCATGCTGCCCGACGCCGACGGGCTGGCGCTGTGCCGCGACCTGCGGGTCAAGTCCAACCTGCCGGTGCTGATGCTGACGGCCCGCGGCGAGGAAGCCGACCGCATTCTCGGCATCGAGATGGGTGCCGACGACTATCTGGTCAAGCCGTTCAGCCCACGCGAGCTGCTGGCACGCATCAAGAGCATCCTGCGCCGCACGCGCTCGCTGCCGCCGAACCTGAAGCCCGACACGCAACGCTGCCTGGCCTTTGCCGGCTGGAAGCTCGACACCGCGACCCGCGTGCTCACCGGCGCCGATGGCGTGGCCACCCCGCTGTCCGGCGCCGAGTACCGCCTGCTGCGCATCTTGCTCGACCACCCGAACCGCGTGCTCAACCGCGACCAGCTGGTCGAGCTGATCCACGGGCGCGAGGCCGAACCCTACGACCGGGCCATCGACGTGCAGATCAGCCGGCTGCGCCAGCGCTTGCAGGACACCGGCCGCGAGTCGGGCTTGATCAAGACCGTGCGCGGTGAAGGCTATGTGCTGGCCGCGGCGGTGGAGGGCCTGCCGTCATGCGACTGATGCTGGCCAGGTTGCTGCCGCGCTCGCTGTCGGGCCGCATGACGCTGATCCTGGTGCTGGGCCTGCTGGCGGCCCAGGTCGCCAGCCTGGTGCTGCATCTGCAGGAGCGCGCGGCGATGATGGCCGGTGGTCATGTGCACCCGGGCATGCCGGTCTTCGATGCCTTGCCCCTGCGCTTCATCTGGCATGTCTCGCTGACCTTGGCCGCGGTCATCGCCGTGTCGTTGATCGCCGTGCGGTGGGCGACCCAGCCGCTGCAGCAACTGGCCAATGCCGCGACGGCATTCGCGCACGACCTCGACGCGGCGCCGCTCGAGGTGAGTGGTCCAACCGAAGTGCAGCGCGCGGCCGTCGCCTACAACTTCATGCAGCACCGCCTGCGCCAACTGGTCGTCGAGCGCGGCAGGGCGCTGGCCGCCGTCTCGCACGACCTTCGCACCCCGCTCACCCGCATGCGACTGCGCGCCGAACTGGTCGACGACCCCGCGCTGCAGGCCAAGCTCAATGCCGACATCGATTCGATGCAGGGCATGGTCAACAGCGTGCTGGCCTACCTGCGCGGTCTGGAGGACGCCGAGCCGACGCAGCCGATCAACATGGAGGCCCTGCTGTCGAGCATCGTCGACGATGAGCGCGCATTCGGGCGCCAGATCCATCTGGCGGAACCGTCGCCCGGCGATGCCCCCGCCGCGCCGTACGCCGGCAAGCTGTCGATCCTGAAGCGCGCGGTGACCAACCTGATCGACAACGCGGTGGTGCACGGCCAGCACGTGACGGTGCGGATCGAGGACAGCCCGGCCGCACTGCGTGTGGTGATCGAGGACGACGGGCCGGGCATTCCGGACGCCGATCTCGAGCGGGTCACCGAACCATTCGTCCGCCTGGACACATCACGCAGCCTTCGGACCGGCGGCGTCGGGCTCGGCCTGGCCATCGTGCGCGACGCGGCGGCGTACCACGGCGGCGCGCTGGTACTGGAGAACCGGGACGGCGGCGGCTTGCGCGCGACCCTCGAACTGCCGCGCGCCACTGCGGCCCCGCGCGGCGGGCGCGCGTGAACGGCCACCGCGACCGGTCAGAACGACTGCGACACCGAATCCATCTGCACGCACCAGTCGCGCAGATTGTCCAGGCCAACCGGCGCGTCGTCGTCGCTGCCGGCACAACGCGGCTGCCAGCCGCGCTGCGTGTGCAGCCCCGGCCCGATGGCGATCGCGCCGTCGATGGTGGCGGTGGCGAAGTAGGCGCTGCGCGGCACCACCACCGGCACGTTGGCCGCGCGCGCCGCCGCCACGCCGCCCGGTGAATCCTCGATCGCCACGGTGTCGAGCGGCCCGAGCGTCAGCTGCTGCAAGGCTCGTTCGTAGGCCTCGGGGTGCGGCTTCTTGCGACGCACGTCCTCGCCGCACACGACCGCGGCGAATCGCTCGCGCCAGCGGGCGCCGAACTGCAAGCGCAGCAGCGCGTCGACGTTGACACGGCTGGTGGTGGTGACGATGGCCTGCAGCACGCCCGCTTGTCGCGCCTCGTCCATCAGCGCGGCAACGCCCGGCCGCAGCGCGATGCGCCGGCTGTCCAGCAGCGCCGCATACAAGGTGTTCTTGCGCGCGTGCAGCTCGCGCGCCAGCTGCTCGCGTTCGTTGGCGAGCACCGGCGCGTCGCCGCGGCCGGCCATGTCGTGCAGGATGCGCTCACGCCCGCCGGTGATGCGCAGCAACTCGCCATAACGCTCGACGCTCCAGCGCCACGGCAGGCCCAGGGCCTCGAAGGCCTGGTTGAACGCCACGCGGTGCCCGTCGGCTTCAGTCTCGGCCAGCGTGCCGTCGACGTCCCACAGGATGGCCTTCAGCATGCCCGCTACCGGTAGCGCCGCACCATCGCTTCGAGCGCGATCGGCTTGATGCGCTCGGCTTGGCCGGCGCAGCCGAAGGCCTCGAAGCGCGCCTGGCAGATGCCCTGCGCGGCCTGACGCGCCGCGATCAGCGCCTTGCGCGGGTCGAACTCACCGGGCTGCTCGGCGAAGGTCTTGCGCATCGCGCCGGTCATCGCCAAGCGGATGTCGGTGTCGATGTTGATCTTGCGCACGCCGCTCTTGATGCCGCGCTGGATCTCCTCGACCGGCACGCCGAAGGTCTGCTTGATGTCGCCGCCGTACTGGCGAATGATCGCCAGCCACTCCTGCGGCACGCTGGAGCTGCCGTGCATGACCAGGTGCGTGCCCGGGATCTGCGCGTGGATCGCCGCGATGCGCTCGATGGCCAGGATGTCGCCGGTGGGCTGGCGGCTGAACTTGTAGGCGCCGTGGCTGGTGCCGATGGCAATGGCCAGCGCGTCGACCTGGGTCGCGGCGACGAAGTCCTTGGCCTGCACCGGGTCGGTCAGCAGCAGGTCGTGGCTCAGCTTGCCGGCGGCGCCGACGCCGTCTTCCTCGCCGGCCTCGCCGGTCTCGAGCGAGCCCAGGCAGCCGAGTTCGCCCTCGACCGATACGCCGACCGCGTGCGCCATCTCGCAGACGCGCCGCGTGACCTCGACGTTGTAGTCGTAGGAGGCTGGAGTCTTGGCGTCCTCCTTCAGCGAGCCGTCCATCATCACGCTGGTGAAGCCCGAGCGGATCGACTGCTGGCACACCGCCGGCGAGGCGCCATGGTCCTGGTGCAGCACGACGGGGATGTCGGGATGGCTCTCCACCGCGGCGAGCACCATGTGGCGCAGGTACGCTTCGCCCGCGTACTTGCGCGCGCCGGCCGAGGCCTGCAGGATCACCGGGCTGCGCGTGATCTCGGCGGCCTGCATGATGGCCTGGATCTGCTCCAGGTTGTTGACGTTGAACGCCGGCACGCCGTAGCCGTGTTCGGCGGCGTGGTCGAGCAGCTGTCGCAGGGAGATGAATGCCATCGCAGACCTCGTGAGGGGTGTCAGTGCCGGTGTGTGGTGCAGCGCTGCACCAGGTCAGCCAGCGCGGGCGGTGTCAGCCCGAAATGCTCGAATACCGCGGCGGCGGGTGCCGATTCGCCGAAGGTGTCGACGCCCAACGTCGCGCAGCAGTCGTACTGCCCCCACCAGCGCGTGACGCCGGCCTCGACCCCGATGCGTGGAAAGTCGCGGCCGCCGAGCACGGCCTCGCGGTAGGCGGCCTCCTGGCGGTCGAACAGCGTCGTCGACGGCAGCGACACCACGCGCACCGGCACGCCGCGCGCATCGAGCAGCGCCTGCGCCGCCATCGCGAGCGCCACCTCGGAGCCGGTGGCCAGGATGGCGGCGACGGCCTGGGGCCGCTCGCTCAGCACATAGCCGCCGCGCGCGACGTCGGCCAGCTGCTGGGCGCTGCGGGTCTGCGCCGGCAGGTTCTGCCGGGACAGCAACAACGCACTCGGGCGCTCGGCACTCGTCACCGCGCTCAGCCACGCCACCGCGGTCTCGGCCGCGTCGCACGGCCGCCAAACCTCGAGGTTGGGGATCAGGCGCAGACTCGCCGCCTGCTCGACGCTCTGGTGCGTGGGGCCGTCCTCGCCGAGGCCGATCGAGTCGTGGGTGAACACATGCACCACGCGCTGCTTCATCAGCGCGGCCATGCGGATCGCGTTGCGGCTGTAGTCGCTGAAGGTGAGGAAGGTGCCGCCGTAAGGCACGAAGCCGCCGTGCAGCGCCATGCCGTTCATGACCGCTGCCATGCCGAATTCGCGCACGCCGTAGTTGATGTAGCGGCCGCCCTTCACGCCGCCGCGCACCGCGCCGCAGCCCGGGAAGTCGGTTAGGTTCGAGCCGGTCAGGTCGGCGCTGCCGCCGATCATCGCGGGACACTTGGGCGCCAGCATCGACAGCACCTTCTGCGAGGCCTTGCGCGTGGCCAGCGTCTCGGTGCTGTGGCCGAACTCAGCCAGGACACGCTCGCGCGTGGCCTCGAAATCCTCGGGCAATGCGTTGCCAAGACGGCGCTCCAAGGCATCGGCCAGGTCGGGAAACGCCGCGCGGTACGTCGCCAGCCGCGCGCGCCAGGCGGCTTCTTGCGCGGCGCCACGCTCGCGCGCGTCCCAGCGGGCGGCGATCTGCGACGGGATCTCGAACGGCGCATGCGGCCACTTGATGGCCTCGCGCGTGCGACCGATCTCGTCGGCGCCGAGCGGCTCGCCGTGCGCCTTCGCGCTGCCGGCGCGCCCCGGTGAACCGCGGCCGATGGTGGTCCGGCAGACGATGAGCGTCGGCTTGTCCGCGCTGTGGCGGGCCTGCGCGAGCGCCGCATCGATGGCATCGACATCGTGGCCGTCGATCGGGCCGATCACCTGCCAGCCATAGGCGCCAAAACGCGCCGGCGTGTCGTCGATGAACCAGTCCTTCACCGCACCGTCGATCGAGATGCCGTTGTCGTCGTACAGCACGATCAGCTTGTGCAGCCGCCACACCCCGGCCAGTGCACACGCCTCGTGGCTGATGCCCTCCATCAGGCAGCCGTCGCCGAGGAAGGCATAGGTGCGGTGGTCGACGATCGCATGGCCGGGCCGGTTGAATTCGTCGGCCAGAAGCTTCTCGGCCAGCGCCATGCCGACCGCGTTGGCAATGCCCTGGCCGAGCGGTCCGGTGGTGGTTTCCACGCCGGGCGTGAGCCCGACCTCGGGGTGGCCCGGGGTCTTGCTGTGCAGTTGCCGGAAGCGCCGCAGTTCGGCCATCGGCAGCGCGTAGCCGCTCAGGTGCAGCAGCGCATACAGCAACATCGACGCGTGGCCGTTGCTCAGCACGAAGCGGTCGCGGTCGGGCCACTGCGGGTTGGTCGGGTTGTGGCGCAGGTGGCGGTGCCACAGCGCGACCGCCATCTCGGCCATGCCCATCGGCGCGCCGGGATGGCCCGAGCTGGCCTGCTGGACGGCATCCATCGCCAGCGCACGCAGGGCGCCGGCCAGCGGCTCGCGGCGGCCGTTGTCGGCGCGGATCACGCGGTCGGTCGAGGCGCTGCTGCTCATGCCCGGCCCCTCTTCACAGCGCACCGAGCGAGCGCTTGCGCCGCTCCATCATGCGCCAGATGAACGGCGTGAAGATCAGCTGCATCGCCAGCTCCATCTTGCCGCCAGGCACCACCACGGTGTTGGCGCGCGACATCCATGAGTTGTCGATCATGTTCAGCAGATAGGGGAAGTCGATGCCCTTGGGGTTGGCGAAGCGGATCACGCAGATGCTCTCGTCGGGCGACGGGATGTCGCGCGAAATGAACGGGTTGCTCGTGTCCACGCAGGGTACACGCTGGAAGTTCACGTGCGTGTGCGTGAACTGCGGGCAGATGTAGTTCACGTAGTCGGGCATGCGGCGCAGGATGGTGTCGGTCACCGCTTCGGTGCTGTAGCCGCGCACATGCTGGTCGCGCCACAGCTTCTGGATCCATTCCAGGTTGATCACCGGCACCACGCCGATCAGCAGGTCCGGAT
>Ga0075356_1000036_pt1 | contig 26285 bp, 23 predicted proteins | sample WestPond_Cattail_FD_120073 | JGI IMG/M metagenome (GOLD analysis project Ga0075356, IMG submission 120073) | Natural and restored wetland microbial communities from the San Francisco Bay, California, USA, that impact long-term carbon... | ecosystem: Environmental > Terrestrial > Soil > Wetlands ... | reverse complement strand
TGGTGATCAACAACCAGATCGGCTTCACCACCAGCGACCCGCGCGACAGCCGCTCGACGCTGTATTGCACCGACGTGGTCAAGATGGTCGAGGCGCCGGTGCTGCACGTGAACGGCGACGACCCCGAGGCCGTGGTGCTGTGCACGCAGATCGCGCTCGACTACCGCCAGCAGTTCAAGAAGGACGTCGTCGTCGACATCATCTGCTTTCGCAAGCTCGGCCACAACGAACAGGACACGCCGAGCCTGACGCAACCGCTGATGTACAAGAAGATCGCGCAGCACCCGGGCACCCGGCGCCTGTACGGCGACAAGCTGGTGACGCAGGGCGTGCTCGACGAGCAGGGTCCTGACACGATGGTGAAGACCCTGCGCGCCGCGTTCGATGCCGGCAAGCACACCGCCGACCCGGTGCTGACCAACTTCAAGAGCAAGTACGCGGTCGACTGGGCGCCGTTTCTCAACCGCAAGTGGACCGATGCGGCCGACACCGCGTTGCCGCTGGCCGAGATCAAGCGCCTGGCCGAGCGCATCACCACGGTGCCGTCGAACTTCAAGGTCCATCCGCTGGTCGAGAAGGTACTGGCCGACCGCGCCGCGATGGGCCGCGGCGAGATCAACGTCGACTGGGGCATGGGCGAGCACCTCGCGTTCGCCTCGCTGGTGGCCAGCGGCTACGCCGTGCGGTTGTCGGGCGAGGACTGCGGGCGCGGCACGTTCACGCATCGCCATGCCGTGCTGCACGACCAGAACCGCGAGAAGTGGGACACCGGCATCTACGTGCCGCTCGAGCACGTGGCCGAATCGCAGGCGCCGTTCGTCGTCATCGACTCAATCCTGTCGGAGGAGGCGGTGCTCGGCTTCGAGTACGGCTACGCCAGTGCCGACCCGAACACGCTGACGATCTGGGAGGCCCAGTTCGGCGACTTCGTCAACGGCGCGCAGGTGGTCATCGACCAGTTCATCGCCTCGGGCGAGGTCAAGTGGGGCCGTGTCAACGGGCTGACACTGCTGCTGCCGCACGGCTACGAGGGCCAGGGGCCCGAGCACAGCTCGGCACGGCTCGAGCGCTTCATGCAGCTGGCGGCCGACAACAACATGCAGGTCTGCCAGCCCACGTCGGCGAGCCAGATCTTCCATCTGTTGCGACGCCAGATGGTGCGCCAGTTCCGCAAACCGCTGGTCGTGCTGACGCCGAAGTCGCTGTTGCGCGCCAAGGACGCGACCTCGCCGCTGGTCGAATTCACCAAGGGCGAGTTCCACACGGTGATTGGGCCGACGCGCACCGAAGTGGAGGCCGACAAGGTCAAGCGTGTCATCGCCTGTTCGGGCAAGGTGGCCTACGACCTGATCAAGCGCCGCGACGAGAAGAAGGCCTGGGACGTGGCGATCCTGCGCGTCGAGCAGCTGTACCCGTTTCCGCACAAGGCGTTCGCTGCCGAGATGAAGCGTTTTCCGAATGCAACCGAGGTCGTGTGGTGCCAGGACGAGCCGCAGAACCAGGGCGCCTGGTTCTTCGTGCAGCACTACATCCACGAGAACATGGATGAAGGCCAGAAGCTGGGCTATGCCGGCCGGCCTGCGTCGGCCTCGCCGGCGGTGGGTTATGCGCACCTGCACCAGGAGCAGCAGAAGGCGCTGCTCGACCAGGCTTTCGGCAAGCTGAAGGGCTTCGTGCTCAGCAAGTAGGCCCATCCTCAGACAACAAGAGACCCCAATGGCAATCGTTGACGTGAAGGTTCCGCAGCTGTCGGAATCCGTGGCCGAGGCCACGCTGCTGCAGTGGAAGAAGAAGCCCGGCGAAGCCGTGGCGATGGACGAGATCCTGATCGAGATCGAGACCGACAAGGTGGTGCTCGAGGTACCGGCGCCCGCCGGCGGCGTGATGGCCGAGCTGGTGGTCGCCGACGGCGGCACCGTGACCAGCGACCAGCTGATCGCCCGCATTGACACCGAAGCCAAGGCGTCTGCCGCCGCTCCGGCCGCCGCCGCACCCGTCGCAGCACCCACTGCCGCACCGGCCGCCGCCGCCGCCGTGTCAGGCGGTGGAGCCAAGGCCGGCGTCGCGATGCCGGCGGCCGCCAAGCTGATGGCCGAGGCCGCCATGCCTGCGGGCTCGGTACCGGGCACCGGCCGCGACGGCCGTGTCACCAAGGGCGATGTGCTCGCGGCCGCTGCGGCGCCGGTCAAACCGGCGGCGCCGGTCAAAACCGCCGCAACGCCGGCGCCTTCGGCACCGCTACCCAGCGTGGCAGCGCCGGTGGGCATGAGCCTGGGCGACCGCCCCGAGCAGCGGGTGCCGATGTCGCGCCTGCGTGCGCGGGTGGCCGAGCGGCTGCTGCAGTCGCAGGCGACCAACGCGATCCTCACCACCTTCAACGAGGTCAACATGGCCCCGTTGATGGAGATGCGCAAGCGCTTCCAGGAGAAGTTCGAGAAGGAGCACGGCGTCAAGCTCGGCTTCATGAGCTTCTTCGTCAAGGCGGCGGTGGCGGCGCTGAAGAAGTATCCGGTGATCAACGCCAGCGTCGACGGCACCGACATCGTCTACCACGGCTTCTTCGACATCGGCATCGCGGTGGGCTCGCCACGCGGCCTGGTGGTGCCGATCCTGCGCAACGCTGACCAGATGAGCTTCGCCGACATCGAGAAGAAGATCGCCGAGTACGGCGTCAAGGCGCGCGACGGCAAGCTCGGCATCGAGGAGCTCACTGGCGGCACGTTCTCGATCAGCAACGGCGGCGTGTTCGGCTCGATGCTGTCCACGCCGATCATCAACCCGCCGCAGAGCGCGATCCTCGGCGTGCACGCGACGAAGGACCGCGCCGTCGTCGAGAACGGCCAGGTCGTCGTGCGGCCGATGAACTACCTGGCGATGAGCTACGACCACCGCATCATCGACGGGCGCGAGGCCGTGCTCGGCCTGGTGACGATGAAGGAGGCGCTGGAGGACCCCGCGCGCCTGCTGTTCGACATCTGAAGAACGAAGAACAACGATCATGAGCAAGACATTCGATGTCGTCGTCATCGGCGGCGGACCGGGCGGCTACATCGCGGCGATTCGCGCCGCGCAGCTGGGTCTCAACACGGCCTGCATCGACGACTGGAAGAACGACAAGGGCGGCCCGGCGCCGGGCGGCACCTGCACCAACGTCGGCTGCATCCCGAGCAAGGCGCTGCTGCAGTCGAGCGAGAACTACGAGCACGCCGCCAGGCACTTCAGCGATCACGGCATCGGCATCAAGGAGCTGAGCATCGACGTCGCGACGATGCTCAAGCGCAAGAACACGGTCGTCAAGCAGAACAACGACGGCATCCTTTACCTCTTCAAGAAGAACAAGGTCACGTTCTTTCACGGCCGCGGTTCGTTTGCCAAGGCGGTTAGCGGCGTCTACGAGATCAGCGTGACCGGTGCGGCGTCCGAAACGCTGGTGGCGAAGCAGGTGATCGTCGCCACCGGCTCGGCACCGCGCGGCTTGCCCGGTGCGGCGTTCGACGAGGACCGCGTGCTGTCCAACGACGGGGCGCTGCGCATTCCGGTGGTGCCGGCTCGTCTGGGCGTGATCGGCTCGGGCGTCATCGGCCTCGAGATGGGTTCGGTGTGGCGCCGCCTGGGCGCCGACGTCACGGTGCTGGAAGCGCTGCCGGGCTTTCTCGGGGCTGCTGATCAGCAGGTGGCCAAGGAAGCCTACAAGGCCTTCGTCAAGCAGGGCCTGAAGTTCGAGTTCGGCGTCAAGGTCGGCGAAGTCAAGACCGGCAAGAAGGGCGTCAGCGTCGCATACACCAACGACAAGGGCGCGGCGGCGACGCTGGAGGTCGATCGCCTGATCGTCTCCATCGGGCGTGTGCCGCACACCACCGGCCTGGGGCTGGAGGCCGTGGGCCTGAAGCTCGACGAGCGCGGCTTCATAGCCGTCGACGACCAGTGCCGGACCAACCTGCCGGGTGTGTGGGCCGTCGGCGACGTGGTGCGCGGCCCGATGCTCGCGCACAAGGCCGAGGAGGAGGGCGTCGCGGTGTCCGAGCGCATTGCCGGACAGCACGGACACGTCAACTTCAACACCATCCCGTGGGTGATCTACACCTCGCCCGAGATCGCTTGGGTCGGCCAGACCGAGGAGCAGCTCAAAGCGGCGGGTCGTGCCTACAAGGCGGGCAGCTTCCCGTTCATGGCCAACGGCCGCGCGCGTGCGCTCGGCGACACGACCGGGCTGGTCAAGATGCTGGCCGACGCGGCGACAGACGAGATCCTCGGCGTGCACATCGTCGGTCCCTACGCGTCGGAGCTGATCTCAGAGGCGGTGGTGGCGATGGAGTTCAAGGCCTCGTCGGAAGACATCGCCCGCATCTGCCATGCCCATCCCTCGCTCAGCGAGGCCACCAAGGAAGCCGCGCTGGCCGTCGACAAGCGGGCGCTCAATTTCTGACGAATGACCGCCCTCGCAGCCCGCTGCGTGTGCCGTGCCGCTGACTGATGTCGGTCCGCCAGCTCTACGCGCAGACGCTGGCCGAGCGCGGCTACCACAGCGACCCGGCGCAGCTGCGGGCGATCGACGCGCTCGAGCGCTGCGAGACCGAGTGGGCAGACTACAAGGCGCGCCGCAGCAACGCTGTGACCAAGCTGCTGGTAAGACCGCCGATTCCACGCGGGGTGTACATGCACGGCGGCGTCGGCCGTGGCAAGAGCTTCCTGATGGACTGCTTCTTCCAGGCCGTGCCGCTGACGCGCAAGACGCGGCTGCATTTCCACGAATTCATGCGCGAGGTGCACCGCGAGCTGCAGGAGCTCAAAGGCACGGCCGATCCGCTCGACGAATTGGGCCGGCGCATTTCGCGACGCTTCCGCCTGATCTGCTTCGACGAGTTCCACGTCTCCGACGTCACCGACGCGATGATCCTGCACCGGCTGCTGGTGGCGCTGTTCGCCAACCGGGTGTCGATCGTGACGACGTCGAACTTCCATCCTGACGACCTGTACCCGAACGGACTGCATCGCGATCGCATCGGGCCGGCGATCGAGCTGCTGAAGGAGAAGCTCGAGGTCATCGCGGTCGACGCCGGCACCGACTATCGGCGGGCGACCCTGCAGTCGGTGACGACCTACCACCATCCGCTCGGCGAGGCCGCCGATGCGCTGATGCTGGCCGCATTCGAGCGGCTGGCCGAGGCGCGCGACGAGAGCCTGCTGCTGCGCATCGAGCAGCGCGAGCTGCGCTGCCGGCGCCGTGCCGGTGGCGTGGTGTGGTTCGACTTCAAGACCCTGTGCGGCGGTCCGCGCTCGCAGAACGACTACCTGGAGCTGGCCCAGCAGTTCCACACGTTGCTGCTGTCCGATGTGCCGCAGATGCCGCCACGACTGGCCAGCGAGGCCCGGCGCTTCACGCTGCTGATCGACGTGCTGTACGACCGGCGGGTCAAGCTGATCCTGTCGGCAGCCGTGCCGGCTGATCAGCTGTACATCGAGGGACCGCTGGCGCACGAGTTTCCCCGCACGGTGTCGCGGTTGCAGGAGATGCAGTCAGCGGAGTACCTCGCCGCCGACCGGCGCACGGTCGACACGGCGCTGACCTGATAGCGCCGACAATCGCGCGATGCGCCAGCGCCATCTGTTCCTGTCGATCGCCTGCATCGCGCTGGCCGGGTTGTCTCAGGCGCAGGTCGACGACTCGGCGCGCCGCGCGGCGATCGCCGCGGAAAGGCAGTCCGTGCAATCGCGTTACGCGCAGGCCGTGCAGGCTTGCGAAGCGCAGTTCGCGGTGACGGCGTGTCTTGATCAGGCCAAGCGCGAGCGCCGACGCGAGCTCGATCGGATTGCCGGCGAACAAGCCAAGCTCGACCAGGCCGTGCGCCAGCGCCGGGCCACCGAGCGACGCGCCCGCATCGACGACAAGCAGCAGGCTGCGGCGCTGCTCGGCCCTGCACCAGCGGCTTCGGCACCGCCGAGATCCACGCAACGGGCCGCTCGCACGGCCGCGAATCCCGCATCGGCCGTGCCGCGACGCCAGCAGGGCACCGAGGAGCGCGCGGCTGCCGCGGCGTCGGCGGCGGCCAGGCGTCAATCAGCAGCGGTCCAACGCCGGCAGGACGCCCAGGCCCACGCCGAGGTGGTGCGCCGTCGCAATGCCGAACGGGCCAGGCAGCGCACGCCCGCGGCGCCGCTGCCGCCGGCGTCGGCCGCCTCGGCGAGCCGGCTCAGGTAAGCGGATCGACGCGGATCAGCGCGAGAGACAGGTTGTCGCCGCCGCCACGAGCGCGCTGGCGCGCCTTGCTGACCAGCATCTCGCTGGCCTCGCGTGGCGGCAGGGCATGAACAATCGCGCCCAGTTCCTTGGGCGTGAAGTAGTGCCACAGGCCGTCGCTGCAAGCAAGGATGCTGTCGCCGACTTCGAGCCGCTCGATGCGGGCGGTCGACAGCGGGGGATCGTTCTGCGTGCCGAGGCAACCGGTCAACAGGTTGCCCTGCGGATGGTTGTTGGCCTGCTCTTCTGTGATCTTGCCCTCGCTGATCAGCCGTTGCACATAGGAGTGGTCGAGTGTGCGGGTCACCAGATCAGGGCCGCGGAAGTGATAGACGCGGGAGTCGCCGGCGTGCACGTAGTCGCATTCACGCGTCGGCCCGATCAGGAAGCCGGCGATCGTGCTGTGCGGTTCTTCCTCGGCGGTGATGGCGGTCAACTTGATCATCAGGTGCGCTTCCATCAGCACCTGCTTGAGCATTTCTGCCGGATCTTCGGCGGAGGGTGAATAACGCTCGAATATCTGCTTGGCCGTCAGGATCACCTGGTCGGCGGCCTTGCGCCCGCCGCTCTTGCCGCCCATGCCGTCGGCCAGCACTGCGAAGGCGCAACCCGGCACACGGGCGTGCGCCATGATCTCGACCTGATCCTGTTGGTAGGCCCGATCGCCTCGGTGGATGCCGGTGGCCGCACTGAGACGGTAGCCCTTGGGAGCGGTGGCCATTGGACGACTATAAACTGCGGGTGCATGAACAAGGTTGTGCAATGTGCGCTGTACGTCTCGGCGCAGAGCGATTCCGGCGCGACCGTGGCGGCCCGCAGGCCACTGAAAGGCCGCGCCCGTGGATGACAACCTGCATTCGCCACAGCGTTGGCTGATCGAGTTGCGCATGGAGCATGCCGACCTCAATAGCCTGATCGATCGCACCGCGGTGCAGACACCGATCGACGATCTGGTTCTGCGCCGCCTCAAGAAGCGCCGACTCGTGCTGCGCGACCAGATCGTTCGGCTCGAGGCCGAGCTCGACCCGCCCGAGCCCGCGTGACGGACGTCGCGGACCGCGTGCCGGTCGACGAGCTGGCACTCGCCACCCAGCAGGCGCTCGGCCCAGGCGGTGCGCTGGCGGCGCACGAGGCCGGCTTCGTCGAGCGCGAGGTGCAGCAGGCGCTGGCGCGAGCGGTGGCGCATGCCCTGCAGACGCAGGGCACGCTGGTCGCCGAGGCGGGCACCGGCGTCGGCAAGACCTTCGCGTACCTGGTGCCGCTGCTGCTGTCGCAGCGCCGCGCGCTGGTCAGTACCGCAACCAAGAGCCTGCAGGACCAGTTGTTCCTGCGTGACCTGCCTCGCCTGCGCGACGCCTTGAAGATCCCGACGCGACTGGCGCTGCTGAAGGGTCGCTCGAGCTACCTGTGCCTGCACCGTCTGCAGCAGGCGCGCTCGGCCGAGACGTTTCCCGATCGCTTCACGCTGCGTGCGCTGGCCCGCATCGAACAGTGGGCACTGGCCACGCAGAGCGGCGACCTCGCCGAGATCGAAGGACTCGACGACCGCTCGCCGGTGATCCCGCTGGTGACGTCCACGCGCGACAACTGCCTCGGTACCGATTGTCCGGAGCACCGCGCCTGCCACGTGATGAAGGCGCGGCGCGAGGCGGTGGCGGCCGATGTGGTGGTGGTCAATCACCATCTGTTCTTCGCCGACCTCGTGCTGCGCGAGAGCGGCGTCGCCGAGCTGTTGCCGACGGTGGACGCGGCCGTGTTCGACGAGGCCCATCAATTGGTCGAGACCGGTGTGCAATTCCTCGGCCGGCAGATCACGAGCGGGCAGCTGACCGACTTTTCCCGCGATTTGCTGGGCGCCGGCATGAGCCAGGCGCGCGGCCTGCGGCCCTGGAGCGATCTGGCGGCGGGCTGCGAGACGGCGGCGCGCGATCTGCGTCTGGCCGGTGCAGGGCCGTTGCGTGATCTGCGCGGAGTGGTCAAGCTGCGTTGGGACGAGCGCGCCGGGCGCCCCGAGTTCGACGCGGCGCTGCAGCGGCTGTCGCAGCGGCTCTACGCCGTGGTGGAGGCCCTGGTCGACCTGCTGCCCGCGGCGCCGGATTTCGCCCGATTGTCAGAACGGGCACAGGCTCTTGGCGTCTTGGCCACGCAGTTCGCGCAAGCGCCCGACGATGAGCGTGTGCGTTGGATCGACGTCGGTCCGCGAGAGCTGCGCCTGGTCGATTCGCCGCTCGACATCCGCTCGTTGTTGGCCGAGCAGCGAGGGGCGGGCGCGCGCAGCTGGGTCTTCACCTCGGCCACGTTGGGCGACGACGATGCATTGAGCTGGTTCACCGAAGCGGCCGCGCTGGAAGATGCCGACAAGCTGCGGGTCGGCAGCCCGTTCGACTACGAGGGCCATGCCAGGCTTTGGGTGCCGCAGGATCTGCCACGGCCCAACGACGCCGGCCATCCGGCAGCGGTCGGCGCGCTCGCCGCACGGCTGGCCGCGCCGCTGAACGGCCGCACCTTCGTGTTGACCACCACCCTGCGTGCGCTGGCGCCGATCGCGCAGGCGCTGCGCGACGAGGCCGCGCGCATCGACCGGCCGCTGCAGGTGCTGGTGCAAGGCAGCGAACCGAGGCGCACGCTGCTGCAGCGCTTCCTGGCGCGACCGGGCAGCGTGCTGGTCGGCTCGCAGAGTTTCTGGGAAGGCATCGACGTGCCGGGCGACGCGCTGCAGTGCGTGATCATCGACAAGCTGCCGTTTCCGCCGCCGAACGATCCGCTGGTGCAGGCGCGCGTGCGCCGACTGCAGTCGCGCGGCCGCGACCCTTTCAACGACTATTTCGTCGCCGAGGCTGCGGTCTCGCTGAAGCAGGGCGCCGGCCGGCTGATCCGCCACGAGGACGATCGCGGCCTGCTGGTTGTATGCGATGTGCGCATGCGCACGATGAGCTACGGTCGGCGGTTGCGGCGAGCACTGCCAGCGATGGGGGCGCTCGACGACGAGGCATCAGCCATCGCGTGGCTGTCAGCCCTCGCACTCGATCACCGATAGGAGCGGCGCGCGGCGACCCCGACCGGCCGCTACCAGAGCTTCCACCAGGGGCTGTCGGGCCGGCGCACGCCGTCGCGCAGAAAGCCGCTGTCCGGAAAGTTCTTCTTCAGCACGCGGTCTGCGTCGTCGCGCAGTTCCTGCAGGCCGAGCTTGTCGTAGCTCTGCGCCAGGATGTAGAGCGCTTCTTCCATTGACGGCGCCTGCTGGTAGTCGCGCACCGCCTGCTGCGCACGGTTGGCCGCCGCTACATAGGCGCCACGACGGTAGTAGTAGCGCGCGACGTGCAACTCGTACTCGGCCAGCGCATTGACGATGTAGTCCATGCGCAGACGTGCGTCGGGCGCATATCGCGAGCCAGGGAACTGCTCGACGAGCTGGCGAAACGCCTGATACGCGTCGCGCGACGCCTGCTGGTCACGTTCCGACAGATCCTGCCGCGAGATCGCGCTCAGGATGCCCGTGCTGTCGTTGAAATTGACCAGGCCCTTCAGGTAGAGCGCATAGTCGAGTGCCGGGCTCGACGGGTGCAGCTTGATGAAGCGGTCGATCGTGGTCAGTGCCTGCGCGCGCTCGGACGTCTTCCAGTAGGCATAGGCCAGTTCGAGCGACGCCTGCTGTGCCAGCAACGTGCCGGCCGCCCGGCCCTCGACGCGCTCGAGCGTCTTGATCGCCCGGTCGTAGCTGCCGGCGGCCATGTCTTCGCGCGCCTCTGCGTACAATTTTTCGGCACTGGCCTTGTCGTCGTCCTTCGGTGACGATCCACAGCCGGCGAGCAGCAAGATCGGCAGCAGCAGCCATAGCAGGCGACGCATCGCATGCGCGCGAATGGGTGACAAAGCGAGAGGGCGGGTGAGCAGCATGATCGATGACCGGCGGCAATTCTAATGGGGCGCCCGACCGAGCCCGAGTCGCCACCCGAGCGTGACGAGGAACCTGATGCCGAGCCGGCGGCTCAGGAATTCGAGGCGCGCGAACTCGTCGTCGACCCCGCCGCGCATGGCCAGCGGCTCGACAAGGTGCTGGTCTCGCTGGCGCCGGAGTTTTCGCGCAGCCATCTGCAGCAACTGGCCGCGCAGGGGCACGTGGCGCTCGACGGCGCGACTGCAACGGTGGTGTCGCGCAAGCTGCGAATCGGCCAGCGACTACGCGTCACGCTGGTGCCGACAGCGCAGGCGCTTGCCTTCCAGCCGCAGGCGATGCCGCTCGCGCTGGTGCACGAGGACGAGCACCTGCTGGTGGTCGACAAGCCGGCCGGCCTGGTGGTGCACCCGGCGGCGGGCAACTGGTCGGGCACATTGCTGAACGGATTGCTCGCGTATCACCCGGGCGCTGCGCTGCTGCCGCGCGCCGGCATCGTCCACCGTCTCGACAAGGACACCACCGGGCTGATGGTGGTGGCCAAGACGCTGCCGGCGATGACCGCGCTGGTGCGCGCGCTGGCGGCGCGCGAAGTTCGTCGCGTCTATCTCGCGCTGGCGCACGGCGAGCCGGCATGGCGGCGGCTGACGATCGACGCGCCGATCGCGCGCGACCCCGTGTCACGCCTGCGCATGGCGGTGGTGGCCGGCGGCAAACCGGCGCGCACCGACGTCGAGTGCCTGGCGCACGCAGAGGGGGTCTGTGGCCTGCGCTGCCGCCTGCACACCGGTCGCACGCACCAGATCCGCGTGCACCTGGCCTCGCGCGGCCACCCGCTGGTCGGCGACACGCTGTACGGCGGTCGACCCGGCTGGGGCCTGACCCGGCAGGGCCTGCATGCGGCGCAACTGGCTTTCGAACACCCGGTCACAGGAACCGCGATGGAGTTTCGCTGTGCGATGCCTGCCGATCTGGATGCGGCCTGGGTCGCCGCCTTGCCGAAGTGACGGCGGGTTGAGCGGCAGGCTACAATCGCACCCAAGATCCGGCACAAAGCGGCGACGGACGACTTGAAGCCCGAGCGGGCGTCGGGCGCCGGCAGGCGAAAACGCCCGCTGCCTCGTACTTGCCTGGAATGGGCGGGACACGCCGGTCCAAGACACCGAGGGCACAGCTTTCCTGCTGCGCGATGACGGCGCGGCCCACGCCCAAGCTTTCAATGGGATGCCGACCTGGCGCGTGATGCGCAGGGCCACCTGACACAGGACTCATGAATACAGCCGAGGCCAAACGCGTGCTCGAAGCGGCGCTGCTGTGCGCGCAGGTTCCGTTGCCAATGCGCGATCTGCGCGCCCTGTTCGACGACCAGGTCGGTCCCGACACGATCGCCCACTTGCTGGGTGAACTGGCCCGCGATTGCGAAGGCCGCGGCGTCGAGCTGGTGACGCTGGCCACCGGCTGGCGCTACCAGAGCCGGGCGGAGTTGCGCCCGTGGCTCGACCGCTTGCATCCGGAAAAGCCGCCGCGCTACTCACGCGCAGCCCTCGAGACGCTGGCCATCATCGCCTATCGTCAGCCAGTGACGCGCGGCGACATCGAAGACATTCGCGGCGTCACCGTCAGCAGCCAGATTGTCAAGCAGCTCGAAGACCGCGGCTGGATCGAGAGCCTGGGTCATCGTGACGGGCCGGGACGGCCCTCGCTGTACGGCACCACGCGGCAGTTCCTCGACGACCTGGGCCTCGAGCGGCTCGACCAGTTGCCGGCGTTGTCGGCACCCGGCGAAGCCAGCGCGCCCGGCGCCGATTTGCTGGATCAGCTGGGCGATCTGCAGGCCTCGCTCGAACTCGACGCGCAGGCCCCGGATGCCGATGGCGCCGACAGCGCCGGCGACGCCACCTCTTCCCCCCCGTTCCCCGATCCCACGACACAGGCTTCCAACCCGGCAGCAGCATGAACGACCAGAACCGCGAACCGCCTTCCACGCCCGCGCCGGACAACGCGGGGTCCTCCGCTCCGGCCAGCACGCCGCCTGAATCACGCGGCAGTGACAACACGTCGCGTGCCGACGCCGCCGCGCCTTCGGGCGATGCCGGCGATTCGGCGGGTGGAGCCGAAGGGGGCGACGCCGGTCGGCGCCGCAACCGCAATCGGCGGCGCGGACGGCGTGGCACCGGAGAGGGCGGCGGCGCCGAGGGACCTCGCGGCATTCCGATCGAGGCCGCCGTGCTGGTCGGCGAGGACGGCGTGCCGGTGCTGCCGGAGACCATTGCCGAGGTGCCCGAAGAAGCCGAGCCTGCAACGCCGGTGGATGCCGGTGACCGCTTTGCCGACGTCATCGGTGGCCTCTATGACGCCGAGCCGGCCGAGCCGGCTGCTGCCGACCCGGTCGAGGAGCGGCGCATCCTCGCTGCCGACCCGGACGCACCCAAGCTGCACAAGGTGCTGGCGCAGGCCGGCGTGGGTTCGCGTCGCGACATGGAGCAGCTGATCGTGGATGGTCGCATCACCGTCAACGGCGAAGCGGCCCATGTCGGCCAGCGCATCGCGGTCGGCGACCAAGTGCGCGTCGACGGCAAGGCGGTGCGTCTGCGCATCAACCCGCCTGCGCCGCGTGTCCTGGCCTATCACAAGCCGGCCGGCGAGGTGGTCACGCACGGCGATCCACAGAACCGGCCCACGGTGTTCCGCAAGTTGCCGCGCTTGCAACAGGGCAAGTGGCAGTCGGTCGGCCGGCTGGACATCAACACCGAGGGCCTGCTGCTGTTCACCAACTCGGGCGAACTGGCCAACCAGCTGATGCACCCGCGCTTCGGTGTCGAGCGCGAATACGCGGTGCGCGTGCTCGGTTCGCTCGACGACGACAGCAAGGCGCAGTTGCTCGAAGGTGTCGACATCGACGGCCAGCGGGCATCGTTCCGCTCGATCGATGACGGCGGCGGCGAGGGCGTGAACCGCTGGTACCGCGTCGTCATTACCGAAGGGCGCAATCGCGAGGTGCGCAATCTCTTCGCCGCCGTCGGGCTGACGGTGAACAGGCTGATCCGCATCCGCTACGGCAGCGTCGTGCTGCCGCGTGGTCTGCGCCGCGGCGTCTGGGTCGATCTGCCCGAACGCGACCTGCGTGCCCTGCAGGGCTTGCTCGGCAACCGGCCGGCGCAGCAGCCCTCGCAAGGCCCGCGCGACGCAAACGGCAAGAACAACAACCGGCGCCGTGGTCGGCGCGGACGTGGCGGACGCGAGGGTGATGCGCCGCCGCCGGCCGAGGGCCGCGCGCCACAGCAGCAGCACCACGGTGAGACCGAATTCAACGAATTCGCGTCGATTCCCAACCCGCTGCAGCAGACCTACGACCGGCGGGCCATCCGCGAGGCGCGGCAACCGCGGCGCGAGCTGTCCGAGGACGGGCCGATTCCCAATCCGCTCGAGCAGACGTACGACAAGCGCTTCGTGCAGAAGCCGCGCGGACTCGGCGGCGGTGGTGGCCGCAAAGGCGGCAGCGGCGAAAAGCAGCCCGACCCGATGCAGACCTCCGTGGGCTACATCGGCGCCGACGCCTTCCATCGCAAGATGGCCGGCGGTGGAGGGGGTGGCGGCGGTGGTGGCGGTGGTGGTGGTCGCGGCGGCCGCCGCCGTCGCTGATCGGTCACGTCGTTAAAATCACGCGTTTTTTCATTTCGGCATCTGCCAAGTCACCAGTCATCAGGAGAATTCGAATGGCCATCGAGCGCACGCTCTCGATCATCAAGCCCGACGCCGTGGCGAAGAACGTGATCGGCCAGATCTACGCCCGTTTCGAAGGCGCCGGCCTCAAGGTCATCGCAGCCCGCATGGCGCATCTGTCGCGCCAGGAGGCCGAGGCCTTCTACGCCGTGCACAAGGCGCGGCCGTTTTTCAAGGACCTGGTCGAGTTCATGACCTCGGGTCCGGTGATGATCCAGGTGCTGCAGGGCGAGAACGCGATCGCCAAGAACCGCGAGTTGATGGGCGCCACCGATCCGAAGAAGGCCGACAAGGGCACCATCCGCGCCGACTTCGCCGCCAGCATCGATGCCAACGCGGTGCACGGCTCCGACGGGCCCGACACGGCCGCTGTTGAAGTGGCCTTCTTCTTTCCAGGGATGGCGATCTACGCCCGCTAGTGCGCGGGCCCTGAGTCGCAACGGCGTGATCAATCTGCTCGATCTCGATCTCGAGGCCCTGAGCGCCACCTGCGAACGGCTGGGCGAGAAGCGGTTTCGCGCGGTTCAACTCTTTCGCTGGATCCACCAGCGCGGCAAGGCCGACTTCGGCGCGATGTCCGACCTTGCCCGGTCGCTGCGCGACAAGCTGGCCGACCAGGCTCAGGTGCTGGCGCCGGCACTCATCGGCGAGCAGGTCTCGGCCGATGGCACGACCAAGTGGCTGTTCGACGTCGGCGGCGGCAATGCCATCGAGTCGGTCTACATCCCGGAAGCGCAGCGCGGTACCTTGTGCGTGTCGTCCCAGGCCGGCTGCGCGGTGGGCTGCCGCTTCTGCTCGACCGGCCATCAGGGGTTCAGCCGCAATCTGAGCACCGGCGAGATCGTCGGCCAGCTCTGGTTTGCCGAGCACCGGCTGCGCGAGCGGCTTGCGTTGCCCGATGGCGAGCGGGCGATCGACAACGTGGTGATGATGGGCATGGGCGAGCCGCTGCAGAACTACGCCGCGCTGGTGCCCGCGCTGCGCGTGATGCTCGATGACCACGGCTACGGCCTGTCGCGGCGCCGCGTCACCGTCTCCACCTCGGGCATGGTGGCAATGATCGACCGCCTGCGCGAGGACTGCCCGGTCGCGCTGGCGGTCTCGCTGCACGCTCCGGACGACACGTTGCGCGATCAACTCGTGCCGCTGAACCGCAAGGACGGCCTGCAGGCCCTGCTCGACGCCTGCGTGCGCTACCTCGACGCCGCACCGCGCGACTTCATCACCTTCGAATACTGCATGCTCGACGGCGTCAACGATCATGACGAACAGGCGCGGGCCCTTGTGCGGCTGGTGCAGGGCCGAGTGTCCTGCAAGTTCAACCTGATCCCGTTCAATCCGTTCCCTGAATCGGGCCTCAAGCGTTCGCCGCGCGAGCGTGTGCTGCAGTTCGCCGACATCCTGCAGCGCGCCGGGCTGGTGACGACGGTCCGCCGCACCCGCGGCGACGACATCGCGGCGGCGTGCGGCCAGCTGGCTGGCGAAGTGCACGACCGTACACAGGCCTCGCGCAGAATGAGCCGGCCGGCGATCCGGCTGCATCCGGCGGACGCCGGCGTGCGCCGCTGACAGGAGAATGTGGGCATGAACGGACGGCATTGGATCGCGATCGGATCGGCGCTGAGTGTGTGCGCGATGCTGCTCGGCTGCGCGGCGCCGCAGGACGACGCGTCCTCGCGCGATCGCACGACGGCGTCCGACCAGTCCGATTCGGATCGCCGCGCCCGCGTGCGGCTGGAGCTGGCCAGCGGCTATTTCGGCCGTGGCCAGTACGAGACTGCGCTCGACCAGGTGAAGCTCGCGCTCAACGTCAAGCCCGACATGGGCGAAGCGCTCAATCTGCGCGGGCTGATCTACTCGGCGCTCGGCGACGAGCGGCTCGCCGAGGAGAGCTTCAAGCGCGCGCTGCAGGTCAACCCGCGCGACGCCGACGCGATGCACAACTACGCCTGGCTGATGTGCCAGCGCCAGCGTTACCCCGAATCGATCGCGATGTTCCAGCAGGCCATCGTGCAGCCGCAGTACACGTCGGTGCCGCGAAGCTACTTGACGCTGGGGGTCTGCCAGGCTCGCTCGGGGGCGCTCGCCGACGCGGAGCGCAGCCTGACGCGCAGCTACGAACTCGACTCATCGAACCCGGCCACCGCGGTCAACCTGTCCGACGTGCTGTACCGCCGCGGCGAGCTGGAGCGCGCGCGCTTCTACATCCGCCGCGTCAACAACGCGCCCGACATGTCGAGCGCGCAGACGCTTTGGCTGGCCGCGCGCATCGAGCACAAGATGGGCAATGCGCCGGCGGCGCGTGACTTCGCGCAGCAGCTGCGCAACCGCTTCCCCAAGTCGGCCGAGGCGCTGCAGTACGACCGGAGTCGCTTCGATGAGTGACGACGAATCGTCGGCCGTCGAGGCGCGCAGCGCCGGCGCGCTGCTGCGCGCCGCACGCGAACGGCAGGGCCTGCACATCGCCGCGCTGGCCGCCGCCATCAAGGTGCCGCCGGCCAAGCTCGATGCGCTCGAGCACGGGCGTTATGGCGAGCTGACCGATACCACCTTCGTGCGGGCGCTGGCGCAGAGCGTGTGCCGCGTGCTGAAGATCGACGCCAAGCCGGTGCTCGACCTGCTGCCCAGCGCCGGCGGTGCCCCGTTGGCCAAGGCCGAAAAGAGCCTGCACGCCCCGTTCCGCGAACGGCCCGGCCGCGCCGAGCCGACCGACGACAAGGTCTGGCACCAACCGGTGTTCTGGATCGTGCTGCTGCTGCTGCTGGCGGCCGGCGGATTCGTCTGGTGGCCGAATCGCCCGTCGTGGTTGCCGGCGTTTCCGTCGCCCGGCAAGGCCGCGCCGGTGGCGGCGGGGTCGCAGCCGGCCGTGCCGTCGAAGCCGACGCCTGCCGTTGAGGCGCCCCCACGCACCGAGGCTGTGGCGCCGACGTCTGCACCGCCGGCAGCCGAGGTCGCGGCGAGTAGCGCGGCTGTGATGACCGAGACGGTGCATTCGGCGCCCCCTCCGGCCACGGCCGACGCCGCGCAGGCGGTGCCTGCCGGCCTGGCCGTGGTGCGCGCGAGCGAGCCCTCGTGGGTCGAGGTGAGCGACGCGCGCGGTGCAGTGCTGCTGTCGCGCACGCTGCAGCCGGGCGAGTCGGTCGGCCTCGACGGCCCTCTGCCGATGCGGGTGACGATCGGCAACGGGCCGGCGACCGAACTGGTGCTGCGCGGCAAACGCGTGCCATTGGCGGCGGCCGGGCGCGACAACGTCGTGCGCATGGAACTGCGGTGATGAACGCGTCCGACCCACCCATCGGCGTCAGCGCGGCGGCAGCGCGCCGCTCGCGGCAGGCTCGCGTGGTGTGGGGCTCGCGGGTGGTCACGATTGGCGGTGATGCGCCCGTGCGCGTGCAGTCGATGACCAACACCGACACGGTCGATGCGATCGGCACGGCGATCCAATGCAAGGAGCTGGCGATCGCCGGCTCGGAGCTGGTGCGCATCACGGTCAATACGCCCGAGGCGGCGCAGGCGGTGCCGGCGATTCGCGAGCAGCTCGATCGCATGGGCATCGACGTGCCGCTGATCGGCGACTTCCACTACAACGGTCACCGGCTGCTCACCGACCATCCGGCGATGGCCGCGGCGCTGTCGAAGTACCGCATCAATCCGGGCAACGTCGGCAAGGGCGACAAGCACGATCGGCAGTTCGCCCAGATGATCGAAGCCGCCTGCCGCCACGACAAGCCGGTGCGTATCGGCGTCAACTGGGGCAGCCTCGATCAGGAGCTCCTCGCCGCGCTGATGGACGAGAACGCCGCGCGTCGCGAACCGTGGGACGCGAAGCAGGTGATGTACCAGGCGCTGGTGCAGTCGGCATTGCAGTCGGCACAGCAGGCGGTGGAACTCGGCATGAGTCCGAACCAGGTGATCCTGAGCTGCAAGATGAGCGGCGTGCAGGATCTCGTGAGCGTGTACCGGGCGCTGGCCGCGCGCTGCGACTACCCCCTGCACCTGGGTCTCACCGAGGCCGGCATGGGCACCAAGGGCACGGTGGCCTCCGCGACAGCGCTGTCGCTGCTGCTGCAGGAGGGCATCGGCGACACCATCCGCGTGTCGCTGACGCCGCAGCCCGGCGAGGCGCGCACGCAGGAGGTGCTGATCGCGCTCGAGGTGCTGCAGTCGCTCGGCCTGCGCACGTTCAACCCGAGCGTCACGGCCTGTCCGGGCTGCGGCCGCACCACGAGCACGACTTTCCAGGAACTGGCGCAGCAGATCGATGCCTTCCTGCGCACGCAGATGCCGGTGTGGAAGCGGCAGTACCCCGGGGTCGAGGCGATGAAGGTCGCGGTGATGGGCTGCATCGTCAACGGCCCCGGAGAGAGCAAGCACGCCGACATCGGCATCAGCCTGCCCGGCACCGGCGAGGCGCCGGCCGCGCCGGTGTTCATTGATGGCGAGAAGGCGATGACGCTGCGCGGCGACGGCATCGCACAGGAGTTCCACCGCATCGTCGAAGACTATGTCGTGCGGCGCTACGGTGCCTCCCATCGACCCGACTGAACGCGACTCAAGTCCGCCGCAGGGACCAACCCTGCCGCGCGGCCCACACGACAGCACCATGGCCGAACCCAAATCCGCCGACAGATCCGCGCCGTCCCCGCTCAGCGGCGTGAAGGGCATGAACGACATCCTGCCGGGCCAGGTGACCCGCAAGGACCGCCTGCCCGACTCCGGCTTGTGGCAGCACTTCGAGTCGGCCGTGCGCCGCGTACTGACGCAGTACGGCTACCAGTACATCCTGACCCCGCTGGTCGAGCCGACGGCGCTGTTCGTGCGCGGCCTCGGCGAGGTGACCGACATCGTCGAGAAGGAGATGTACTCCTGGCGCGACGAGATGAACGGCGACCAGCTGACATTGCGGCCCGAGGCCACCGCCGGCATCGTGCGCGCGATGATCGAGCACAACGCGCTCTACAACGGCCCGCTGCGCTTGTGGACGCTTGGTGCGATGTTCCGCCACGAGCGGCCGCAGAAGGGTCGCTATCGCCAGTTCCACCAGCTCGACGTGGAAGCACTCGGCTACAGCGGCCCCGATGTCGATGCCGAACAGATCCTGCTGGTGCGCCGGCTCTGGAAGGAGCTCGGCCTGATCGAGGGCCGGCACGTGCGGCTCGAGATCAACAGCCTGGGCCAGCCCGCCGAACGCGCTGCGCACCGCGCGGCGCTGATCGCCTACCTGGAGGCGAACGCGGCCGCGCTTGACGAAGACGCCCGGCGCCGCCTGCACACCAACCCGTTGCGTATCCTCGACAGCAAGAACCCGGCGATGCAGCTGCTGATCGAGGGCGCGCCGAAGCTGATGGATTTCCTGGGTGCCGCGACGCTCGCGCACTTCGATGCCGTGCGCGCTGCGCTCGATGCCGCCGGGCTGGCCTATCGCGTCAACCCACGCCTCGTGCGTGGCCTGGACTACTACAACCTCACCGTTTTCGAGTGGGTCACCGACCACCTGGGCTCGCAGGGCACGGTCTGCGGCGGTGGCCGCTACGACGGCCTGTTCGAGCAACTCGGCGGCAAGGCCGCGCCGGCGATCGGCTTCGGCCTCGGCATCGAGCGGCTGCTATTGCTGATGCAGGAGCTCGAGCTGCCGATGCCGTCCGATGCGCCGATGGCCTATGCGGTGATCCCCGAGGCTGCGCAGTTGCCGCGCGCCGTCGCGCTGCTCGAGGCGCTGCGTGACCACGGCATCAGCGTCCAGATGCATGCCGCCGGCAAGGACGGTCTGGGCAGCATGAAGGCGCAGTTCAGGCGCGCCGATGCCAGCGGCGCGCGCTTCGCGCTTGTGTTCGGCGCCAGCGAGCTCGCCCAGGGCATGGTGGCGGTGAAGTCGTTGCGCGACACCGCCGGCGCGCAGGTGCTGCGTCCGCTGGCCGCGCCCGACAGCTGGGCGCACGAGTTGCGCACCGCATAATCCGCGCTTCGCCCGCTTTCGCACCGACACGATCCCCACCATGGCCACACATCTGGACCTGCAGGAGCAGGAACAAGTCGACGCGCTGAAGGCGTTCTGGAAGCAGTATGGCAACCTGATCACCTGGGCCCTGGTCGCCGCGCTGGCGGTGTACGCCGGCATCAACGGCTGGCAGTACTGGCAGCGCGACCAGTCGCAGAAGGCGGGCGCGATGTTCGACGAGCTCGACCGCGCCGCGCAGGCCGGCGACACCGACAAGACCGCGCGCATCTTCGCCGACATGAAGGACCGCTACGGGCGCTCCGCGTTCGCGCAGCAGGCCGGGCTGCTGGCGGCCAAGGTGCTGAGCGAGAAGGGCAAGGGCGACGATGCGCGCGCGGCCTTGACCTGGGTGATTGAACAAGCCGGCGACGATGAATACCGCGCGCTCGCCAGGCTGCGCCTGGCCGGAGCGCTGCTCGACGCCAAGCAGTACGACGAGGCGTTGAAGCAGCTCGATGCGGTCGGCACCGGCCCGTTCGCGGCACTCGCGGCCGATCGGCGCGGCGACGTGCTGATGGCGCAGGGCAAGGCCGCCGAGGCCAAGACGGCCTACCAGCAGGCTTGGCAGGCGATGGACGACAAGGTGGAGTACCGGCGCCTGATCGACGCCAAGCTCACCGCCCTGGGTGCCGCACCGGGTAAGGCGGCCGAAGCGGCCAGCGCGCCGGCGGCCGGGGCCAGCCGATGAGGCTGCGGTTCGTCGGCGCGGCGCTGCTGCTGTTGCTCACCGCCTGCGCCAGCGACAAGCCCAAGCCCACCGCGCTCGAGCCGCTGGATCAGCCGAGGCTGGCGGTGCGCGGGGTCTGGAGCGCGCGCATCGATGCCGTGCAGTTCCCTCTCGGCGTTGCCGTGCGCGATGACGCGTTCGTCGTTGCCGGTAGCGACGGGACGGTCGCCGCTTTCGCGGCATCGGACGGCCGCGAGCTGTGGCGCGGCAGCGCCGGTGACCGGCTGACGGCAGGGGTCGGTTCCGACGGACGCTTCGCGGCGGTGGTCACCCGCGGCAACCAGCTCGTCGTGTTCGAACGCGGCACAGAGGTCTGGCGCAAGCGCATCGGCTCGCTGGTGACCACGCCGCCGCTGGTGGCCGGCGAGCGGGTCTTCGTGATGGGCGTCGATCGGGTCGTGCAGGCCTACGACGCGCTCGACGGCCGTGCCCTCTTCGTCTTCCAGCGACCTGGCGAGGCGCTCACCTTGTCTCAGCCGGCGGTGCTGGCCGCCTGGCGCGACACGCTGGTGGCCGGCCAAGGGCATGTGCTGGTCGGGCTCGATCCGCTGCGCGGCAGCGTGCGCTGGGAAGTGCCGCTCGCCAATCCGCGCGGCACCAACGAAGTGGAGCGCCTGGCCGACCTGGTCGGCCCGCTGACGCGCGTGGGCGATTCTCTGTGCGCCCGCGCATTCCAGTCGGCGGTCGGCTGCGCGAACGCGCAGAACGGCACGCTGCGCTGGAGCCGCAACGTCGGCGGCGTGCGGGCGATCGGCGGCGATGCCGACTTGCTGTTCGGCGCCGACGCCAGCGACCGCATCACCGCCTGGAAGACGCCGAACGGAGACATCGCGTGGACGAACGAGAAGTACCTCTACCGCGGCCTGAGCGGTCCGGCCGCCTTCGGCACGGCGGCGGTGGTGTTCGGTGATGTCGAAGGCCAGGTGCATTTCCTGGCGCGCGACTCAGGTCAGGCGTTGCAGCGGCTGCCCACCGACGGCTCGCCGGTGGTCGGCAGCCCCGTGGTGGCCGGCCCGACGCTGCTGGTGGTCACGCGCAACGGCGGGCTGCACGCCTTTCGGGCCGAGTGATCGCCGGTTACTGACATGAAGCCGGTGATCGCACTGGTCGGCCGGCCCAACGTCGGCAAGAGCACGCTGTTCAACCGGCTGACGAAGAGCCGCGATGCCATCGTGGCCGACTTCGCAGGGCTGACGCGTGACCGCCACTACGGTGACGCATCGTCGGGCGGGCGCGAGTTCATCGTCATCGACACCGGTGGCTTCGAGCCCGACAGCACCACCGGAATCGTGCGCGAGATGGCGCGCCAGGCCCAGCAGGCGGTGGCCGAGGCGGACGCAGTGGTATTCGTGGTCGACATCCGGGCCGGCGTGGCCGGCCAGGACCACGACATCGCGCGCTACCTGCGCCAGATGGGCAAACGCGTCGTGCTGGCGGTCAACAAGGCCGAGGGCATGTCGGAGTCGCCCGCGCTCGGCGAATTCCACGAGCTCGGCATGGGCGAGCCGCACGCCGTGTCCGCCGCGCACGGGCAGGGCATCCGCAGCCTGGTCGATGCCGCGCTCGAGGGCTTCGAATTCACTCCGACCGATGACGACGACGCGGTCGGTCCCGACAAGCCGATCCGGCTGGCCGTGGCCGGCCGGCCCAACGTCGGCAAGAGCACGCTGATCAACACATGGCTCGGCGAGGAGCGCCTGGTGGCTTTCGACCAGCCGGGAACGACGCGCGATGCGATTCACGTACCGTTCGAGCGCCAGGGCCAGCGCTACGAGCTGATCGATACCGCCGGCTTGCGGCGCAAGGGCCGCGTGTTCGAGGCGATCGAGAAGTTCTCGGTGGTCAAGACGCTGCAGGCGATCGCCGACGCCCACGTGGTGGTGCTGCTGCTCGACGCGACGCAGGGCGTGACCGACCAGGACGCGCACGTCGCCGGCTACATCCTGGAAAGTGGCCGGGCCGTGGTGGTCGCGGTCAACAAGTGGGACGCCGTCGACACCTATCAGCGCGAGATGGTCGAGCGTTCGCTGGCTCAGCGCCTGGCCTTCCTGCGTTATGCCGAGGTGCTGCGCATTTCGGCAAAGAAGCGCCAGGGCCTGGCCCCGCTTTGGAAAGCGGTCGCGCAGGCGCATGCGTCGGCGCATGCCAAGCTGCCGACCCCGGTGCTGACACGCCTGCTGCAGGAGGCCGTGACGCACCAGGCGCCACCGCGGGCGGGACATTTCAGGCCCAAGCTGCGATACGCGCACCAAGGTGGGATGAATCCTCCCATTGTGGTGATTCATGGCAATGCCCTCGACCATGTATCCGAGTCGTACAAGCGCTATCTCGAAGGCCGCATCCGGGCCCACTTCAAGCTCGTGGGCACGCCAATGCGCATCGAGATGAAGACCTCGCGCAACCCGTTTGGCAGCGATCGCTGAGCCGAGCGAACCTTTTCGCGCCGGGTGGGTCCACTGTGACGGCACAGGTTTGCCTCAGAAGGGCGTGCCGTCCATCCACGTGTGATAACGTGGCAATCACTCGTTCTACAACACGGAGAATATCGTGAGCAACAAAGGGCAACTCCTACAAGACCCGTTCCTGAACCTGCTGCGCAAGGAGCATGTCCCGGTCTCGATCTACCTGGTCAACGGCATCAAGCTGCAAGGGCACATCGAGTCGTTCGACCAGTACGTCGTGTTATTGCGCAATACCGTGACGCAGATGGTCTACAAGCACGCCATCTCCACGGTGGTGCCTGGCAGACCGGTGAGCTTCCATACCGCCGAGAGCGGCGAAGCGGCGGCGTGAAGGTCGCGCGGTCGCTTTTCACCGACGTCCTCGGCTGACCCCCTAACTTGATTGCCGCTCCCGAATTGCCTGCGCTGGCCGATGGCGAGCCAGCGCGCACGGTGCTGGTCGGCGTCGATTTCGGCCGTGGGTCGTCGTTCGACCCGACGCTCGACGAGCTTGCCTTGCTGGCGGAATCGGCCGGCGACCAGCCGGTCGCGCGTGTCATCGCCCGGCGAAAGGCGCCGGACGCGGCGCTGTTCATCGGCTCGGGCAAGGCCGATGAGATCAAGGCGCTGGTGCTCGAGCATGGCGCGCACGGCGTGCTGTTCGACCAGGCGTTGAGCCCGGCACAGCAGCGCAATCTCGAGCGCCACCTTGGTGTGCAGGTGGCCGATCGCACCGCGCTGATCCTCGAAATCTTCGCCCGCCGAGCGCAGAGCCATGAGGGCAAGCTGCAGGTCGAACTGGCGCGGCTGCAATATGTGTCCACTCGACTGGTGCGGCGCTGGAGCCACCTGGAGCGCCAGCGTGGCGGCGTGGGCCACCGCGGCGGCCCGGGCGAGGCGCAGATCGAGCTCGACCGCCGCATGATCGGCGAGCGCATCAAGTCGGTGAAGGCGCGCCTGGACAAGGTGAAGCGCCAGCGCAACACGCAGCGGCGCGCCCGCGAGAAGAGCGGCTCGTTCCGGGTCTCGCTGGTGGGCTACACCAATGCCGGCAAGTCGACGCTGTTCAATGCACTGGTCAAGGCGCGCGCGTACGCGGCCGATCAGTTGTTTGCGACGCTGGACACCACGACTCGGTCGCTCTATCTCGACAGTATCGGGACCAGCGTGTCTCTATCCGACACGGTCGGCTTCATCCGCGACCTGCCGCACAAGCTGGTCGAGGCCTTTCGCGCCACGCTGCAGGAAGCCGCCGAGGCCGACCTGCTGCTGCATGTGGTCGATGCCTCGAGTCCCAATCTGCAGGAGCAGCGCGACGAGGTCGAGCGTGTCCTTGCCGAGATCGGCGCACATGAGATTCCACAGATCCTCGTCTACAACAAGCTCGATGCCATCGATCCGCCGCCGCGGGCGCTGCAGGACTGGATCGAGCGCACGCCGGGGCAGCTCGTGCCGCGGGTCTTTGTCAGCGCCCTGCGCGGCGAGGGGCTCGATGCGTTGCGCGGCCTGATCGCGCGGGCGGCGGCCGGCGAGGCCTTGAGCCCCGACGAATCGACTCCATCTGCTGGGGCGACCGGGCGGTCGCCGAGTGTCGGACAATCCGCCCAAACCACGGGAACAGCATGAGCATGGGCCAATCGGCGGCAACCCCTCACCATGAAGACGCCTCGACGGCGGGCCGCTGGCGTGATCTGGCGCGCGCCGCCGGCGCCCTTGTCCGGGCGGCTCTGACCCCGGGGCGGGCGACCGGCGTGGCCATGGCCGGCCGGCAGGACGGCCCACCCGACCTGGACGAGCTGTGGCGTGATTTCAACCGCAAGCTGGGTGGCCTGTTCGGCGGCAAGGGTGGCGGCAACCGCCGCAGCGAGCCCGAATCGGGCGGGGGCGGGGGCGGCCCTTCGTTCCCGCCCGACTTCAAGAGCGCCGGCATCGGCGCCGGGTTGATCGCCCTGGTGGTGGTGGTGGTGTGGGCCGGCAGCGGCTTCTTCATCGTGCAGGAAGGCCATCAGGCGGTGGTGAGCACCTTCGGCAAGTACAGCTACACAGCGGACGCCGGCTTCCAGTGGCGCTTTCCGTATCCGTTCCAGGCCCACGAGACGGTGCCGGTGACGCAGTTGCGCTCGCGCGACGTCGGTCGCAATACGATGGTGCAGGTGACCGGGCTGCGCGATTCGTCGATGCTGACGCAGGACGAGAACATCGTCGACATCCGCTTCACGGTGCAGTACCGCCTGAAGGACGCACGGGCCTACATCTTCGAGAACCGCGACCCCGATTCGGCGGTCGAGCAGGCTGCCGAAAGCGCGGTGCGCGAGATCGTCGGCCGCAGCAAGGTCGACTCGGTGCTGTATGAGCAACGCGAGGCGCTGTCGACCGATCTGGTCAAGTCGATCCAGACTCAGCTCGACCGGCTGAACGCCGGCATCCTGATCGTCAACGTCAATGTGTAGCACGTGCAGGTGCCCGAGCAGGTGCAGGCCGCGTTCAACGATGCGGTGAAGGCCGGCGCCGACCGTGACCGCCTGAAGAACGAAGGCCAAGCCTACTCGAGCGACGTGGTGCCCAAGGCCCGCGGCACCGCCTCGCGGCTGCGCGAGGAGGCCGAGGGCTATCGCCAGCGCGTCATCGCACAGGCCGACGGCGACGCCCAGCGCTTTCGCTCGGTCCTCACCGAGTACCAGCGCGCACCGCAGGTGACGCGGGATCGGTTGTATCTCGAGACGATGCAGCAGGTCTATTCCAACGTCAGCAAGGTGATGGTCGAGAGCCGCAACGGATCCAACCTTCTGTACCTGCCGCTGGACCGACTGCTGCAGCAGTCCGGCGGTCCTGGGGGCGCCGCTGCGGTCGGCACGGTGACGCCCGGCACCGAGCCGCAGACGACCACGCCGGCCGCCGCCGCGGCGGCCGACTCGCGCTCGCGCGACGGCGCCCGCAGCCGCGACCGCGAGAGCCGCTGAGCAGGCGAGGAGAACAACAACATGAATCGAATCGGTCTTTATGTCGCTGGCGCGCTGATCCTGCTGATGATCGCGAGCTCGACGCTGTTCATCGTCGACCAGAAGTCGATGGGTGTCGTCTACGCGCTGGGCGAGATCAAGGAAGTGATCACCGAGCCGGGCCTCAAGGCCAAACTGCCGCCGCCGTTCCAGAACGTGGTGTTCCTCGACAAGCGGATCCAGACGCTAGACAGCACCAAGACGCGCCCGATCTTCACCGCCGACAAGAAGAGCCTGGTGATCGACTGGCTGGTAAAGTGGCGC
>Ga0075356_1000035_pt1 | contig 26363 bp, 23 predicted proteins | sample WestPond_Cattail_FD_120073 | JGI IMG/M metagenome (GOLD analysis project Ga0075356, IMG submission 120073) | Natural and restored wetland microbial communities from the San Francisco Bay, California, USA, that impact long-term carbon... | ecosystem: Environmental > Terrestrial > Soil > Wetlands ... | reverse complement strand
CGAAGCCCATCGTGCGCGCCGCGTCGAGCAGGCCCGGCAGCGCCTCGGCGCCGAGACCGCGTCGGTCGAGGTCGATCAGCTGGTAGTGCAGACAAAGATCGTGATGGCGAGCCTCCTCCTCCTGCATCGCCGGCGTCAGCGAACGCTGGATGCCGGCGCCGATCAGGCCGCACAGCAGTCTGGTCGCGCCGGCCACCGGCTTGTCCGCGCGGGCCTCGACGACTGCGTTCACTTGCGGATCTTGCCCAGCTCGGCCTGCAGCTCGGTCACGGTCGCCGCAATGGCTGCACCGTGCTTGTCGATCACCGGCTTGAACTTGTCGCGCAGCTTGGTCTGTTCGGCGACCGACAGTTCGGTCACCGTCATGCCGGCCTTCTTGAGCGCATCCAGGTTGCCCGCGGCGGCGTCGCGCGACACCTGCCGCTGGTACTTGGCCGACTCGACCGCAGCGTCCTGCAGGATCTTCTTCTCGTCGGCCGACAGCGTGTCCCAGACCTTCTTGCTGAAGATCAGCGACTGCGGGTTGTACTGATGGTTGCTCAGCACCAGGAACTTCTGCACCTCGGCGAACTTGTTGGCCAGGATCACGTTAAGCGGGTTCTCCTGCCCGTCGATGGCCTTCGACTCCAGCGCCGCGTAGACCTCGGGAAACGCCATCGGCGTCGGGTTGGCGCCGACCGCCTTGACCCAGTCGACGTTGATCGCGTTCGGGATCACGCGCAGCTTCAGGCCCTCGAGGTCCTCGACCTTGTTGATCGCTCGCTTGCTATTGGTGATGTTGCGAAAACCGAGTTCCCAGTAGGCCAGTCCGACGATGCCCTTGTCGGCCAGCTTGGCGTGCAGCTTCTGGCCGAACGGACCGTCGACCACCGCGTCGGCCTCCTTGGCGTTGGCGAACATGAAGGGGAAGTCGTAGACCTCGAAGTCCTTCACCTGAGAGGCCAGGATGCCGGAGTTCAGCGCCGTCATCTCGACTGTCCCGCCCTGCAGCGCCGACACCGTGGGCGCGTCACCGCCGAGCACGCCGCCGGGGAACAGGTTGACCTTCATCTTGCCGCCCGACTTGGCGGCGACGATCTCGGCGAACTTCTCAGCGCCAGTGACCAGCGGGTGGCCCTTCGGATTCTGCAGGCCGAGCTTGAACTGGCGCTCCTTGATGTCCTGCGCGGAAGCGGCGCCAAAGGCGGCCAGCGCGACGGCGGCCAGCACGGTCTTCATCATCAGTCGTTTCATCGATGTCTCCTGTAGGGTCGGTGGGTCGGTGTCAGTAGAAGAGCTTCAAGGGCCACAGCACCAGCTGCGGGAACAGCACCAGCAAGAACAGCACGGCGAGCTGAGCCAGCATGAACGGCATCACGCCGCGGGTCACGTCGTCCATCTTCATGCGGCCGACGCCGGCCACCACGTTGAGCACGGTGCCCACCGGCGGCGTGATCAGACCGATCGCGTTGTTGATGATGAACAGCACGCCGAAGTAGATCGGGTCGATGCCGGCGGCCTTGACCACCGGCATCAGCACCGGCGTGAGGATCAGGATGGTCGGCGTCATGTCCATCGCGGTGCCGACCGCGATCACCAGCAGCATGATCACGATCAGCAGCAGCGTCGGGCTGTCCATGAACGGCTGCAGCAGCGCGATCAGCTGCGTCGGCAGGTTGGCCACCGTGATCAGCCAGGCCGACACCATGGCCGCCGCGACCAGGAACATGATCACCGCGGTGGTCTTGGCCGCGCTGACGAACACCGGCACCAGCTGCGCCAGCGTCATTTCGCGATAGACCACGGTGGCGACGAAGAGCGCGTAAACCGCGGCGACCACGGCGGCTTCGGTCGGCGTGAAGACACCCATCTTCAGGCCCACCAGCACGATCAACGGCAGGAACAGCGCCCAGGTCGACGAGCGCAGCGCGGCCCAGCGTTCGGCGCTGGTGGCCTTGGTCGGCGGCGTGATGTTCTCCTTCTTCGCCACGAAGTACCAGGTGGCGGCGATCGACAGGCCGAGCAGCAGGCCCGGCACGATGCCGGCCATGAACAGCTTGCCGATCGACAGGTTCGCCGCCACGCCGAAGATCACGAAGCCGATCGACGGCGGGATCACCGGCGCGATGATGCCGGCCGAGGCGATCAGGCCGCCCGCGCGTGCCTTGTCGTGACCCGCCTTGACCATCATCGGCAGCAGCAGCGCGGCGAGTGCCGCGGTGTCGGCGACCGCCGAGCCCGACAGCGCCGCCATCAGCACCGCGGCCAGGATGGTCACGAAGCCGAGGCCGCCGCGCAGGTGGCCGACGAGCGCGAGGGCGAGGTTGACGATGCGGCGGCTCAGTCCGCCGACGTTCATGATCTCGCCGGCCAGCATGAAGAACGGCACGGCCAGCAGCGGAAAGCTGTCGGCGCCGTTGATCAGGTTCTGCGCCAGGATCTGCGCGTCGAACAGGTCCAGGTGCCACATCAGCGCAGCGCCCGACACCAGCAGCGCATAGGCGATCGGCATGCCCAGCGCCATCGCGGCGAGCAGCGCGCCGAGGAAGATCAGCACCGTCACTTCGGTTCTCCGTCGCCGTGCTTCAGCTGAGTCAGGTCTTCCGACTCCTGCACCATCACGAGTTCGTCGTCGCTCAGGCGGTTGGTCAGCGTGCGCCACAGCTCGCGCAGCAGCAGCAGCGCCGCCGGCACGGCGAACACCAGCCCGGCGGCGTAGACCACCGCCATCGGCGCGCCGGTGACCGGCGCCTCGACGTCCCAGTTGATGCGCGCCTGCGCCAGGCTGCCGGTGAAGATCATCGCGGTCACGCCGAGCATCAGCAGCTGGCTCACCACCAGGCAGATTCGCTTGCCCAGCGGCGACAGGCGCGCCACCAGCATGTCGGTGCCCAGATGGCCATGCTCCTTCAGCGCAACGACCGCACCGATGAAGGTCATCCAGACGAACAACCAGCGTGACAGCTCTTCGCTGACCGCGATGCCGGAGTTGAACGCATAACGCAGCACCACGTTGCCGAAGACCATCACCACCATCACCGCAAGGGCGAGTGCGATCAGCCACTCCAGCAGCTGGCAGACACGATCGACGAAGGGAGATTGGGAGGCCATCACCACGAGACTCCAGGTACCCTGGCCGAGCACGAGTCGCGCATAATGTACGAACTGGTTAGTTTTCCGAATTCGGGAGAACCCGTAACCCTGGAGGTCAGTGGGGCCAGGTCACCGGCGGACGTAGCGCACGACCATCTCGATGATGCTGTCGCGCCGCGCGATCAGCGCCGCCGGCGATTCCAGGTCGCGCTGAAAGATCAGCGAGAAGGTATGCCGGTTGGCCACGTTGAACACGCTCAGCGCGCTGATCGACATGTGCAGGTCGATCGGATCGATGGCACCGCGGAACACGCCGGCGGCCACGCCGCGTTCATAGACCCGGCGCAGGCCCTCGATGGCCGGCACGTTGAGCTTGTGGATCGCCTGGCTGCGGGCCAGGTACTCGCCGCGGTGGATGTTCTCGGTCATCACCAGGCGGATGAATTCAGGATGTGCGAGCTGGTAGTCCACCGTGTGGCCGACCAGCTTGCGCAGCGCGTCCTCGGGCGGCAAGTCCTCAAGATGCAGTTCGGCCTCGATCGCGCGCATGCGGCGATAGGCCTCCTCGAGCACCGCGACGTACAGGCCTTCCTTGCTGTCGAAGTAGTAGTAGATCATGCGCTTGCTGGTGCGCATGGCCTCGGCGATCACGTCGATGCGCGCGCCGGCCAGCCCCTTCTCGGCGAACTCGCGCGTGGCCACCTCGATGATGTCGGCCATGGTGCGAGCCGGGTCGTTGGTGCGGCCGGCCTCGACCGGCTTGCGTTTGGCAGGCGGGCGCCCCCTCCCCTTCTTTTGTACCGTCTGGTTCATTTGATGCGAAGCTTAGCGCAATCGCGACGGACGGCCGGCCTCGTCGGGGCGGACGTGGGTTCCGATGCTGGGTCACGCCCATCCGGGTCGCGGCCCCCGGCGCCGCTAGCGCTCGGCAATGTAGTGCTGCATCGTCACCGCCTCGCCCTCGCGCACGAAGGCGCGCACGCGCGCCTCGAGTTCCTGATCGGCCAGCGTGGCGCGGCTGCGCTGGTGCAGGTAGTCGGCCCAGCTGGTGACGATGAAGCGCTCGCAATAACGCGCCGGATCGCCGAGGTCGCGGTAGATGCGCCAGAACGTGGCGCCGTCGCGTCGCCGCGGCGCGCGCAGCGCCGACAGCGCATCGAGGAAGGCGGTCGCGTCATCGGCGCGGATGCGGTAGGCGATTTCCACTGCCACCGGGCCGGCCTGCGGGTCGGGCTCGTCGGCGATGAACAGGTCGCCCCAGGGCGCCGCCGGCGTCACGTCGGGCTCCTGGCCCATGCGCAGCGGAAACGGCCGCGCCAGCAGCATGCCGGCGAGCATCGCCACGGTGGCCATCGTCAGCGCGGCCTGCAGGCCGAACGCACTCGACATCACACCCCAGAAGGCCGAGCCGAAGGCGAACGCGCCGAGCGCCGACAGCGCGTGCAGCGCCGCCGCCCGCGAGCGCACCCACGGCGGCGCGCTGGTCTGCGTGGCGGTGTTGAAAGTCGACATCACCGACATCCAGGCGCCACCGCCGGCGACCAGCGCGATGTAGACCAGCGCATGCCAGCGCGACCAGGCCGCGATGGCCATCGCAGCGGCGAAGATCACGCAGCCGGCGTTGACCAGCAGCTCCAGGCCGAGCCGCGTGCGTGCGCGGCCGACGACGAGGCCGGCGCCGACCGCGCCGATGCCCAGGCAGCCGATCAGCGCGCCGAAGCCGGCGGCGCCGGTGCCGAGCTGCCGCTGACCGATCACCGGCAGCAGCGCCCACAGCGCCGAGCCGGCGGCGCCATAGGCCATTGTGCGCAGCAGCTGCGCCAGGATCATGTGCGAGTGCCGCGCATAGCGCAGCGCCGCCAGCGTGCCGCCCCACAGCCGCTCGGCCGGCAGCCGCGACGGTGGGTGCGGCTTCGGCGGAAAGCGCCGGATCGACTGCCACATGACGAGCGTGGTGGCCACCGCGATGCCGAACACCCAGTCGCTGCCGACGTAGGCGAACACCACGCCGGCCAGCGTGGGGCCGAGCGCGCGCGCGCCGTTGTAGGCGATCGACACCACCGTGATGGCCTGTGGCAGCTCGTCGCGCCGCACGCTGTCGGCCACCGTGGTGTTCCAGGCCGGCGACAGCAGCGCGGTGCAGCAGCCGGAGACGAAGGTGAAGAACAGCAGCGCCGCGGGGCCGGCCAGATCGGCCAGCAGCAGCATGGTGAGCAGCGCGACCGCGGCCGTCTGCGTCAGCAGCGCGATCTTCAGCAGCCGCGCGCGGTCGGTCACGTCGGCCAGCACGCCGGCCGGCAGCGACAGCAGGAACATCGGCAGGAACACGGCCGTCTGCACCAGCGCGGTCAGGATGGCCGAGCCGGTGAGCTCGATCATCAGCCACGCGGTGGCCATCACCTGCATCGCGTTGCCGATGAAGTACACGACGCCGCCGCCGCACAGCCCGCGGAAGATCGGGTTGTCGCGCAGGGTCTGGCGAATGGACGCGCTGGCGGTCATCGAAGCGCGCCATTGTCCATGGCTAGGCGGGCGGCCCCGCCCTCGCACCGCCGAACAGGCCCTCAGCCTGTCACTTCAGTCTTCCACTGCGCCGAAGCGGCACCTGACCAAGCGGACACCGTGGAACCGGCTTAGCCGGGCCACTGGTGTCGCCCCCCTGGGGGGGAGGCGCCGAAGGCGCTCCAGGGGGGATTCACCTCAGTGCAGCACCAGCAGCGGCACCTTGCACTTGCCGAGCACGTTCTTCGTGTGCGAGCCGAACAGCAATTCGCCGAACGCGCCGCGGCCATGCGTGGTCATCACGATCATGTCGCAGCTCAGTTCGTTGGCCAGCTCGACGATCGCGTTGTCGACGCGGTCGGTGCGCACGTGGCGGCCGCTGAAGGACACACCGGCCGCACGCGCCTTCTCGCCAAAGCGGGCCAGCACCTCGTGTGCGTGCGTGTCGGTGCGCACCTCGTGCTGCTCGCGCTGGCGCGCGTAGGCGCTCGGTTGCGTACCCACGTTGGGCAGCGGCATGTCGGGCTCGGCCACGAAGCCGACGATGGCAGCGCCGAGCTGGCGCGCGAGATCGATGCTCTGGTCCATCGCCCGGTCGGCAAGGTCGGTGCCGTCCACCGGAACCAGCAGGCTCTTGTACATATGCGCTCCTTTCAGTCGGATGAGCCACTCTAGGCGCGGGATGCCTCGGTGCACTTGACTGCCATCAAGCCGGGGCTGCGCATCGGTACCTCGAGGCCCCGCTGCGCGGCGCCTCGCGCGGCATGGCTGACACGGTGTGTCTGCTTTCTGTGGCACGCTGGCCCCATGCACGCCAGCCGCCTGCTGTCGATCCTGCTGCGCCTGCAGTCGCAGGGGCGGGTCTCCGCCGCCGCGCTCGCCGGCGCGCTGGAAGTATCAGTGCGCACCATCTATCGCGACATCGATGCCCTCAGCGCCGCCGGGGTGCCGGTGTATGCCGAAAAGGGCCGCCAGGGCGGCTTCCAGCTGCGCGATGGCTACCGCACGCGGCTGACCGGGCTGGATCGGCCCGAGGCCGAAAGCCTGTTCCTGGCCGGCGTGCCGTTCGCGGCGGCGCAGCTGGGTTTGAAGCCCGCGCTCGACAACATGCGCCTGAAGCTGCTGGCTGCGCTGCCCGACGCGGCACAGCGCGACGCGCAGCGCATCAGCTCGCGCTTCCATCTCGATCCGGTGGGCTGGTTCCAGGGCCCCGACGAACACCGCTGCCTGCCCGAACTGGCCAGCGCCGTGTGGTCGGCCCGCATGGTGCGCATGCGCTACGACAGCTGGAAGGGCGTGGTCGAGCGCCGCGTTGCACCGCTCGGCCTCGTGCTGAAGGCCGGCCTGTGGTACCTGGTCGCCGCCGTCGACGGGCAGGCACGCACCTACCGCGTGGCGTCGATCGAGACGCTGGCCATCGACGACGATCCGGCCATCGCGCCACCGCGCTTCGAGCTGCAACGCTACTGGCAGCGCTTCGCCGCCGACTACGAGGCGCGGATGCAGTCGCAGCGTGCCCGCGTTCGCGCACGGCCGGCGGGCCTGAAAGCGCTGTCGCGGCTGAGCCATGCGATGGCGCGGGCGGCGGCCGCCGCTGGTCCCGCCGATCGCGCCGGCTGGCACGTGCTGGAGATTCCGATCGAGTCGGTCGATGCCGCGGTCGGTGATCTGCTGCGCCTGGGGCCGGACGTGCAGGCACTGGATCCGCCTGCCCTGCGCAGCGCACTGCGCCGCGCGGTCAAGGCCTTGCAGGCGGTTTATGGCGACGGGCGCGTTCGCGGCGGCCGGGCGCGATCGCCGAGCAAAGGCTGACACCCGCTGTCAGTGCGCAGGCACGACAGTCGCCTGACGGACGACGCGGCGCGACAGGCGCGCCGCCACCGCCACCGCCGCGATCTCAGGGGATGGGCGCATGACACAGGACACCACCGACGCGCAGCGTCGTGCGATGCTGCAGATCGCCGCCGGCCTGGCCGCGACCAGCGCGGCCGGGGTCGAGCCGGCGTTCGCCGCCGTGCGCTCGCCGGCTCCGACCGGCAAGGCCGGCGACTTTGGGTTCCTCAGCGGCGAGTGGCGCATCGCCAACCGCCAGCTGAAGAACGGCGCCTGGGACAGCTTTGACGGCGAGGCCACCGTGCACGGCATCCTGGCCGGTGTGGGCAGCGTGGAGGAACTGCGCATCCCGGCGCGTGGCTTCAGCGGCATGGGTCTGCGGCTGCTCGATGTCGAGCGCAAGCTGTGGGCCGACCACTGGGTCAACGCCAACAGCGGCGTGCTGACACCACCGCCGTCGTGGGGCAGCTTCGTCGACGGCGTGGGCATCTGGGACAGCGACGACGACGACGGCGGCAAGCCGGTCATCTACCGCGGCGTCTGGGACCGCATCACGCCGCGTTCGTGCCGCTGGTACCAGGCGACGTCGCGCGACGACGGCCGGACGTGGCATGAAAGCTGGGTGATGCACTGGACCCGCGTGTGAGCGTCATCTGACCCGCCCGACGCCCGCTGCCGGACCGCGCGGCGGTACTTTCTCTCGAACCTCAGTGGCTTTCGCCTCGCCTGCGCGCGGAAAGATGCTGCGCTGCGCCACAGAATCCTTCGGTCACCCGGGAGGAACGAAGCCGTCATGTCCGCATTGCGCCAGATCGTCTTGGCGACCCTCTGGACCCTCGCCATGGCCGCCGCCACGGTGCCGTCGCGCACGCTCGCCGCCGAGCCGGTGGCGGCGTTCACCGCCGACGGCGGCCGCTACTACGGCCCGATCGCCTTCGGCCGGCGCGAGGGCCATGGCCGCGTCGAATGGGACAACGGCGCGCGCTACGAAGGCGAGTTCCGTGCCGGCTTCTTCCACGGCCAGGGCCGTCTGCGCATGGCGACCGGCGAGGTCTACGAGGGCAGCTTCGTCAATGGCATCCAGACCGGGCACGGACGCCTGCGCATGACCGACGGCGCCAGCTACGTGGGGGCCTTCCGCAACGGCGCGCTCGATGGCGTGGGCCGCTACGACGACGGCCATGGCAACGTATACGAGGGGCATTTCAAGGCCGGGCAGTTCCATGGCCGGGGCCGCAGTACCGGACCGATCGGCGTCTACGACGGCGAATTCGTACGCGGCCAGCCGCATGGCGTGGGCGAGCTGCGCCATCGCGATGGCCGCCGCTACCGCGGCGCCTTCGTGCGCGGGCTGTTCGAGGGCCGGGGCCGCCTCGAGGAACCCGACGGCAGCGTCTTCGAAGGCGACTTCGTCGATGGTGAACCGAAGGGGCAGGCGCGCATCACCGCCAGCGATGGCTCGCGCTATCAGGGCGACGTGCGCGGCTGGCTGCCCCATGGCCTGGGCGAACTGCGGTTGCCCAACGGCGACGTCTACACCGGGCAGTTCGCGCGCGGCGAGTTCGACGGCCAAGGTGCACTGGCCTACGCCCGGCCGCTGGCCGACGGGCGCATGCTGGACCGCGGCACCTGGGTGCGGGGCCGGTTGAAGCCTTCAGAACAGGACACAGGCGCCGCGACACGCGGTGCCATGGCGCCAGCGCAACCTCAGTAGCTTATCCGCGCGTAGTAAGTCTTCTGCGCCGCCTCGCGGGCCTGGCCGAGGGTGTGGATGCCCATCTCGGCCAGCAGCGGCAGCAACTTGAGGAACACCTCGGCGGTGACCATCGCGTCGCCGAGCGCGGTGTGGCGACCCATCACCGGCACGTCCAGGCGCTCGGCGATCGCCTCCAGGCCGTGCGATTGCTGGTTCGGATGCACCACCGCCGACAGCAGCAGCGTGTCGAGCACCGGCTGATCGAATTTCACGCCGGTGGCTTCTTCCTTCAGCTGCAGAAAGCGCATGTCGAACGCCGCGTTGTGCGCGACCAGCACGCTGTCGTGCGCGAAGGCGTGGAACGACGGCAGCACCTGCGGCAGCGTCGGCTGGCCGACCACCATCTCGGGGCGGATGCCGTGGATCGGGATCGACGCCGGCGGTATCACGCGCTGCGGGTCAACCAGCTGCTCGAAGCACTCCTGCCGCCGCAGCTTGCCGTTGACGATGCGCGCCGCACCGATCTGGATGATCTCGTCGCCCTGCGACGGGTTGAGCCCGGTGGTCTCGGTGTCGAACACGGTGAAGGTCAGGTCGACCAGCCGCCGCTCGGCCCACTCGCGCGCCGGCTCGCTGGCCCTGAACAGGTCGAAGTCGTAGTACTCGGGGCGGCTGTCGCTGCGCACGAATAGGCTCGCGTCGAGCTCGGCGCGTGCATCGGCCAGCGGCAGCAGGAAGCGGAAGAACGCGGCCTGGCGCACGCGCTCGCGTTCGAACCAGAACTCGCCGCCGTGCCGCTCGACCACGTCGCGCACGCTGAGCGCCATGTTCTCGTTGCCGACCTTCATCGACTCGGTCTCCCAGCCGATCACTGTCTCGGTGCTCATGGCCTGGCCGAGCCACAGCAGGTCGAGCTGCGCGCGGCCCTCGACCCCGGGCGCCGGGGCCAGACGCAGCTGCAGCGTGCGGATCTCGTAGTCCTCGACCAGCCGGCCGGCCAGGAACGCGAGCGCCTGCAGCAGCGAGAAGCTGTCGACACGCAGCCAGAGCGAGGCATCGACCTCGGTGCCCGCCATGCGGCAGTCGTACAGCGCTTCGATGCGGCGCTGCGCGGCGGCCACCAGGTCGGCGCCCAGCATGTCCTCCAGCGGCCAGCGTGTCTTCTGCGTCTGCGCGCTGTGGCTGGCCAGCTCGTTGAGGCGCGAGCCCATCGCGCGCGCCTCGTCGCGGATGACGCCGAGGAAACGCTCGCGCGTCGGCTCGTCGAGATCGGGATACTCGAGCATCTCGAGCGCGGCCTGCAGGTTGCCGAGCGACGCACGGCTGCCTTCGGCCATGGCGTGCAGCAACCGGTCGCGCTGCGACTCGTCGGCGAAGTCGCGCGTGATGTTGTCGAGCATCAGCACGAAGCCGCTGATCTCGGCATCGGCCTCGCCAGCGCCGCGCGCATCGCCCGCGGGTGCGCTGCCGCGCACGGGCGCCATCTGCGCCCGCAGCAGCTGGCCGCCGCGCGTGGCGGTGACGAACTGCGCCGACGGCTGCGCGGCGCCGCGCTGCATGCGCTGGCGGATGCTTTCCAGCGCGTGCGCGACGAGCTTGCGGTCGAACACCGCGTAGATCGAGCGGCCCAGGCCGATCAGCTCGGCACCGTCGGCCAGCGCCGGCGCGTCCGACAGCGCGCGGAACTGGATGCGCGCGCGGTTGTTGTACAGCAGCACGCGGCCATCCAGGTTGCAGACGACGACGCTCTGCGTCAGCTCGCTCATCAGCGCCGCGAGCCGGCTGCGTTCGTGTTCGATCTCGCGACCTCCGGCCTCCACCGCCGCCTGCACCTGGCGCGCCATGTCGGCGCGCAGTTCGCCGCGTTGGCGCGCAAGGGCATTGATCGCCTGGCGCAGCGCCTTTTGCGCGTCACCCGGCAGCGGCGGTATCTCGCGCGCGGTGTCGGCAGCCACCAGCATCTGCGCCTGCTCGGCCAGCTGCGCCGGCGGCGCCACCCAGCGCGTCCAGGCCTTGTCGACCGCCCAGCCGCACAGCCCCGACAAGAGCAGCCACATCAGCAGCAGCGGCGCGGCCAGCGGCTCGATCGCCTGCAGCCACGCGCCGCGCGCGGCCGCGTCCAGCGTCGATGCGACGAAGGCCGTGCCCGCCGCGCCCCACAACGCCAGCAGCAAGGCCGGCGCCAGCGCCATGGCCACGCGTTGCAGAGGCAGCTGCTTCACGCGGAGCCCTGGCTCAGCAGCTCACGCACCCGGGCCGCCAGCTCCTTGGTCGAGAACGGCTTGGTCACGTAGGCATCGGCACCCAGCGCGACACCCTTGGCGACATCGGTGTCGCGGCCCTTGGCGGTGAGCAGCACGATCTTCACGCCGGCCAGCGTGTCGTCGGCGCGCACCGCCTGGCAGACCTCGAAGCCGGTCTTGCCCGGCATCATCACGTCCAGCAGCACCAGCGCCGGCCGTTCGCTCTGGATCGCCGCCAGCGCCTGCACGCCGTCGCGCGCCACCAGCACCTGGTAGCCCTCGCGCCTCATCAGGAACTCCAGCGAGACGACGATGTTGGGTTCATCGTCGGCGATCAGCACCTTGTGGGTCATGACGTGGCCTCCTGCAGGGCGAGCGTCAGCGGCAGCTCGAAGCCGAAACAGGCGCCCTGGCCCGGCGACGAGTCGAGCCACATGCGCCCGCCGAAATGTTCGACGATCTGGCGGCTGATCGGCAGCCCCAGGCCGGTACCCTGTGGCCGGTTCGCGGCATCGCCGCCCTGGCGGAACTTCTCGAAGATCAGCCCCTGCTGGTCGGCCGGCACGCCGGGGCCGTTGTCGCGCACCTCTACTCGCAGCACGCTGTCGCCGCGTGACAGCTGCACCGTGACGCGACCGCCTTGCGCCGGTACGAACTTGGCCGCATTGGACAGCAGGTTGAGCAGCACCTGCGTCAACCGGTCGGGGTCGGCGCGCAGCAGCGGCAGTGGTGCGTCGGCCTGCAGCGTGAGCTCGGCGCCGCGCTCGCGGAACAGCTCGCGCGTGGTCTGCACGGCGCCTTCAGCCAGCGCGCGCAGGTCGACGTCGGCGTTGTGCCATTCGGCGTGGCCGGATTCGATCTTCGCCATGTCGAGCACCTGGTTGACGAGCCGGCTCAAGCGCTCGGTCTCGGCGACGATGATGCCGGTGAACTGCGCGCGTTGTGCCGGCGGCATGTCGGGGTCGTCGACCATCAGCTCGGCCAGCGCGCGGATCGACGTGAGCGGCGTGCGCAGCTCATGCGTCACCGACGACATGAAATCGTCCTTCAGCCGGTCCAGGCTCTTCAGCTGCTCGTTGGCTGCGCGCAGCTCGGCACCTGCCTGCACCAGCGAACGCGACTTCTGCTCCAGCTCGTGCGAGTAGGCGCGCAGTTGCATCGCCTCGCGCGAGGCCTCGTCGAGGATGCGCATCACGTCGTCGATGGCGAGCGTCTCCTCCTCGACGGTGGAGGCGATCATCACGCGCGCCGACGCACTGCCGATCGCGCCGGCCAACTGCGTCTCGACAAACTGCACCAGCCGCGCGTCGGCCGGTATCTGCTCGATGCCGGCCGCACCGACCCGCCGCGCGTGCTCGGCGAACAGGCGCTGCGCCGCGTCGTGGCCGAGAAAGCGCCGGGCCAGCGCCAGCAGGTCGGCCACGCGGGCCGTGCCGCGCCAGAACACCGGCTGCTGGCCGTCGGCGGCGCGCGGGCGCCGCATCGCGTCGACGAACAGCAGCGCCTGGCTCATCTCGCCCGCCGACGGCACGCGCTTGAGCGACACGGCGACGTACAGCCCGGCGTTGGCCAGCAGGCTCCAGAACAGCGAATGCGTCAGCGAATCGAGCCGCGCCAGGCCGAACAGCTGCTCGGGCTTGAGCCAGCCGATGCCGAACGGCCCGTTCGCCAGGAAGTCGGTGGGCATCCAGCCCGATTTGGCGATCGACGGCAGCATCAGCGTGTAGACCCAGAGCATGAAACCCGCGCCGAGACCGGCCAGCGCGCCTTCGCGCGTGCCGCCCTTCCAGTACATGCCCCCGAGCAGCGCCGGGGCGAACTGGGCCACTGCGGCAAAGCTGATCAGCCCGATGCTGACGAGCGCGTAGGCCTCGCCGGCGATGCGGAAGTAGAGGTAACCGAGCAGCAGGAGCACGACGATCGCGCTGCGCCGGATGCCCAGCAGCAGGCCGGTGAGATCGCCGCTGGCGGCGAGGCTGTCGGCGCGGCGGGCGCCGAAACGCGCCGTGCGCAGCAGCAGCGGCATCACCAGGTCGTTGCACACCATCGTCGCCACCGCAATCGTCTCGACGATGACCATGCCGGTGGCGGCCGACAGGCCGCCCACGAACGCCAGCAGCGCGAGCACACCATGGCCCTCGGCCAGCGGCAGCGACAGCACGAACGTCTCGGGATCCATGCGCCCGGGGCCGAAGTGCAGCAGGCCGCCGATCGCGATCGGCAGCACGAACAGGTTGATCAGCAGCAGATACAAAGGAAACGCCCATGCGGCGCGGCGCACGTGGCGCTCGTCGACGTTCTCGACCACCATGACCTGGAACTGCCGGGGCAGGAAGATCACCGACAGCATCGACAGCAGCGTCAGCGCGAACCACTGGTCGTAGGCGAACGAGGCGCCGCTCTGCAGCAGCTTGCGCACGTCAGGCACGTCCTGCGCGCGGTCGAACAGGGCCACCGGACCGCCGAACAGCCCCCAGGTGACGAACGCACCCACCGCAAGGAATGCCAGCAGCTTGACCACCGACTCCACCGCGATCGCCGCCACCATGCCCTCGTGGCGCTCGGTGGTGTCCAGGTGCCGGGTGCCGAACAGCAGCGTGAAGCCGGCCAGCGCGAGGGCGACGTAGAAGGTGCTGTCGCTCCACCAGGTGCCGTGGCTCAACGGCCGCGCCGTCAGCACCGCATAGCCGCTGGCCACCGCCTTCAACTGCAGCGCCATGTACGGCACGATGCCGACCACCGCGACCAGCGTCACCAGGCCGGCGATCAGCGGGCTTTTGCCGTGCCGGCTGGCGATGAAGTCGGCAATCGACGTGATGCGCTGGCCGCGCGCGATGCGGATCATCTTGCGCAGCACCAGCGCGGCCAGCACCATGGCCAGTGTCGGGCCCAGGTAGATCGGCAGGAACCACACGCCGGCGCTGGCTGCGCGGCCGATGCTGCCGAAGTAGGTCCAAGCGGTGCAGTACACGCCCATCGACAACGTGTAGACCCAGGCGTTGCCGATCAGCGAGCGGCCCTGCTGCGCACGTCGATCGGCGAAGGCGGCCACCGCAAACAGCACCAGCAGATAAGCCAGCGAGACGGCGAGGACCAGCGGGGTCGACAGCATGGCCGGCTCGCGCAATCGCCCTCAGTCGTCCGCGCCGCGTTCGCTGATCAGCGCCAGCACGCCGATCAGCAGCGCCCACAGGATGAACATCGCCAGCGGCAGCAGCGGCAGGCCGAACACGCGCAGGTCGCGATCGAACAGGCTCAACAGCGGAAAGTTCAGCAGCAACCCGCCGGCGACGAACAGCCCGATCAGGCGCGGGCCGCGCAACGATCGGGGGCCTCGGTCGGGCGCGGCAGCGGGCATGCGGTCGTCTCCTGTGGCGCGGCCTCCCGGGCCGCGTTCATTCTCGTCTCGTCGAGTGTTCTCCCCGGCGCTGACGGTGGTCTGACGCGCAGGCCGGACGCGGAGCCGCGTCCCGGGCGAATCGCCCGTCGTGCGGGGTTCCTCGGGTTCCGGTGCGGCGCGCGGCGGGCAAAGATGCCACGCATTCCCATCTCACGACAGCAGGAGACGCACGATGACACCCTCAACCCCCCGCGCGCCCGCATGGCGCCACAGCGCGACCTGGATCGCCGCCGCGGCGGCCGCGCTCGGCCTGGCCGGCGCCGCCCAGGCGCAGGAGACCTTCAAGCTCGGCATCGTGAGCTTCCTGTCGGGCCAGGCCGCCGAGAGCTTCGGCATCCCGGCCGTCAATGGCGCCAAGGTGGTGATCGAGGCCTTCAACAAGGGCAGCGCGCCGGCGCCCTACAACAAGACCGGCTTCGGCGGCATGAAGATCGAGCCGGTCTACGTCGATGAGAACGGCGGCGCCACCAAGCAGGTGCAGGAGCTGCGCAACCTGTACGACCGCGAGAAGGTCGACGCGGTGGTCGGCTACGTGGGCTCGGGCGACTGCCTGGCAGTGGCGCCGGTGGCCGAGGAGATGAAGAAGTTTTTGATCCTCTACGACTGCGGCACGCCGCGCATCTTCGAGGACAACAAGCTCAACTACGTGTTCCGCACCGCCAGCCACGCGGCGATGGACAACGTGGCGCTCGGCCGCTATCTGAAGGCCAGGAACATCAAGGTCGACACCTTCAACCTGATCAACCAGGACTACGCCTGGGGCCAGGACTCGAAGAAGGACTTCACCTGGACGATGGAGAAGCTCTTCCCCGCCGCCAAGCCGGGCGAGGACCAGTTGCCCAAGTTCGGCGCCGGGCAATACGGCACCGAGATCTCGGCGCTGATGGCCAAGCCCGCCGACGTGACGCACTCCAGCCTGTGGGGCGGCGACCTGCAGGCCTTCATCCTGCAGGCGGCCCCGCGCGGGCTTTTCCAGAAGACTCAGGTGGTGTTCTCGGCCGCCGACCACGTGCTGCCCGGCCTGGGCGAGAAGATGCCCAACGGCGTGATCCTCGGCGCGCGCGGCGCCTATGGCCTGATGAGCCCGAAGTCGGCGCTCAACGACTGGTGGTGGGACATCTACCAGAAGGCGTACAACGTGTACCCGGTGCAGGCGCCGTATCGCATGGTGCAGTCGCTGCTGGGCCTGAAGCTCGCCGTCGAGAAGGCGATGGCCGCCAACGGCGGCAAGAAGCCGAACGCCGAGCAACTGGCCGCTGCACTGCGCAACTCGGAATGGGATTCGCCGGCCGGCAAGATCCGCATGGCACTCGGCGGCGGCCACCAGGCGATCCAGGACACCGCGATCGGCCGCACCAAGTACGACGCCGGCAAGAAGATGGTGATGCTCGAGGACATCATGCGTTTCCCGGCCGAGTGCGTGAATCCGCCGGCGAACATGAAGGGCGAGGAGTGGATCAAGGCGGGCTTCCCCAACGCCAAGGGTTGCCCGTGATCGGTGTGGCAGCCACGCGGCGCGTACCCGGGTGGACACCGCGAATCCGGCGTTGCCGGCCCGCCGGTGTCGCCCCGGTGGGCCACGAAGTGGCCCGTTCCGGTGCCACGGGGGAGGCAGCCGCCAGGCCGCTTCGGGGGGGGTGTTGACCATCCTGATTGACGGCCTGACTTACGCGTCGTGGCTGTTCATCGTGGCGCTCGGGCTCACGCTGGTGTTCGGGGTGCTGAAGATCCTGAACATCGCGCACGGCAGCTTCTATGCGCTGGGCGCCTACGCGGCCGCCAGCTTCGTCGGCTGGGCGGCGAGCCTGAAGTGGGCGCCCGGCTTCTCGCTGGTGGCCATGCTGTTGGCGGCGGTGGCGGTGGCAGCGCTGGTGGCGCCGCTCACCGAACGCGGCCTGCTGCGCTTCTTCTACGGACGTGACGAGGTGCTGCTGGTGCTGGTGACCTACGCGCTCTTCCTGATCCTGGAGGACGTGACCAAGCTGGTCTGGGGCGCCAACCCCTACTACGTGTCGGAGCCGTACACGTTGTTCGGCAGCGTGCACATCGGCGCGCAGACCTATGTCGGCTACGACTTCGTGCTGCTCGCGCTGGCGATCATCGTCGGCGTGGCCGTGTGGTGGGGCCTGAACCGCACGCGGCAGGGCAAGATCGTGCTGGCGGTGATCCACAACGCCGAGATCGCCTCCAGCATGGGCGTGAACGTGTCGCGTGTGTACATGGGCGCGTTCAGCGTCGGCATTTTTCTGGCGGCGATAGGCGGCGCCTTCACCGCACCGATGATCTCGGTTCAGCCGGGTGTGTCGGTGGGCGTGATCATCGTGTCGTTCGCCGTCGTCATCATCGGTGGCCTCGGCAGCATCGAGGGCGCGGCGATCGGCGCACTGATCGTCGGCCTCGCGCGCTCGCTCGCGGTGCACCTCGCGCCGGTTGCCGAGCTTTTCTCGATCTACGTGGTGATGGCGGTGGTGCTGATGTTCAGGCCTGAAGGACTGTTCCAGCGCATCCAGGCCCGGAAAATATGACCCACTCGAAGCGGCCTGCGGCCAACTCCTCCCAGAAGGCCACGCCAGCGGATCGGCAAAGCCGGGTCCGCGGCGTGCACCCGGGCACGCTGGCGCGCCGGCTGGCGCATCGTTCCTGACATGCGGCTCGTTGCCGGTGGGTTCGCGGCGTTCGTCGCCCTGGCCATCGGCGGCTGGTTCGCGCCGAAGTGGCTCACCTTCCTGGTCACCATGGCGGCCGGCAACGGGCTGGTGTCGCTCGGCATCGTGGCGTTGATGCGCGGCGGCGTGGTGCCGTTCGGCCAGGGCATGGTGTTTGCGATCGGCGGCTACACCGCGGCGCTGCTGTTCAACAAGGCTGGCTTCACCGACGCGCTGGGCCTCGTGCTCTGCGGCGGTGTGATGGCCACGCTGGTGGCCGCGCCGTTCGCGCCGCTGCTGGCGCGCTATCGAGGCATCTTCTTCGCGATGCTCACGCTGGCGCTGTCGATGGTGGTCTACGGCGCGTTGATGAAGCTCGACGTCCTCGGCGGCTCCGACGGCTTCAACGTCGGGCGCGCGTCGCTGCTCGGCTGGCGGCTGCCCGACACGCGGGCCGGCTACGTGCTGTATCTGCTGACGGTGGGCGTGGCCATCACGACGGCACTGCTGGCGCGCGTGGTGTTCGATTCGACGCGCGGCCTCGTCACGCTGGCCACGCGCGACAACGAGCTGCGGGTCGAGTATCTCGGCGGCTCGGTGCGTCAGGCGATGACGATCAACTTTCTGATCGCCGCGTTCTGCGGCGGCACCGGCGGCGCGCTGGTGGTCCTCTCGCTCGGCCACATCGAGCCGCAGTTCAGCTACTGGACGACCTCGGGTGAGTTCGTGTTCGTCGCCATCCTCGCCGGCTGGCAAAGCGTGGCTGCGGTATTCGTCGCCAGCACGGTGCTCGAGGTGGTGCGCTCGTTCTCGAGCTCGTACTTCCCCAACACCTGGCAGCTGGCGCTCGGGCTGTTCCTGCTGTTCGTGATCCGCTTCCTGCCGCGCGGCATCGGCTCGCTATGGGTCGGCAAGGGCAAGTCATGAGCGCTCCCGCACAGCTGCTCCGAAGGGAGCGTGTTCCGCCCTCGAGGAGGTGCTTACGCTGTGACTGGAGGGTGGTCCAATGACCGCTCCCTTGCTTGAGGCCGAAGGGCTGGGCAAGCGCTTCGGCGCGGTGGTCGCCGCCGCCGACCTCAACGTGCGGGTGGCCGCCGGCGAGCGCGTGAGCCTGATCGGCAGCAACGGCGCCGGCAAGACCACCTTCGTCAACATGATCACCGGTTACCTCAAGCCCGATGCCGGACACATCCGCTTCGAGGGGCGCGACATCACCGCGCTCGCACCGCGGCACGTCGTGCAGCTCGGCGTGGCGCGCTCGTTCCAGATCCCGCAGCTGTTCGGCGAGCTGTCGGTGCTCGACAACATGCTGGTGGCCAACGCCTGCCACGACCGGCACCTCAGCCTGTGGCAGGGCGCACGCCGCGCCGCGGCGATCGGCCGCGCCGACGCTTTGCTGCAACGATTCGGCCTCGCCGAACAGCGCGCGCGCCGCGTCGTCGAGCTGCCCGGCGGCGTGCGCAAGCTGCTCGACATTGCGATGGCGCTCACCGCTCGGCCGAAGCTGCTGCTGCTCGACGAACCCACCAGCGGCGTCTCGGCCGAGGAGAAGTTTCCGATGATGGACACCATCATGGCCGCGCTGAAGGGCGAGACCGACACCACGGTGCTCTTCGTCGAGCACGACATGGACATCGTGGCCCGCTACGCTCAGCGCGTGATCGCGTTCTACAGCGGCCGCATCATCGCCGACGACGAGCCCGAGCGCGCGCTGGCCACCGACGACGTGCGCCGCTACGTCACCGGCGAGCTGTTGCAGGAGTAGCCCGCGTGCTGCGCGTCGAGAACCTGCACGTCGCGATCCAGTCGGTGGTCGCGCTGCGCGGCCTGTCGCTCAGCGTGGGCGACGGCACGATGGTCGGCCTCGTCGGCCGCAACGGCGCCGGCAAGACCACGTTGATGCGCACGCTGATGGGCCACCTGTCGCCCATGCAAGGCACGATCACCTTCGACGGGCAGGACCTGGCCACGCTGCCGCGCCATGCCCGCGCCGGTCTGGGCATCGGCTACATGCCCGAGGACCGCGGCCTCGTGCCCGAGCTCACCGTGGAAGAGAACATCCTCGTGCCGGTGTGGGTGAACAAGGCGCTCGGCGCCGACGAACGTCTGACGCTCGTCTACCGCGTGCTGCCGGAGCTGCTGGAAATGCGCGAACGCCGCGCGCTGCTGCTGTCGGGCGGGCAGCAGAAGCTGGTGGCGCTGGCCCGCGCCCTCGCGGTCGGCACCCGATTGCTGCTGCTGGACGAACCGTTCGAGGGCGTGGCGCCCGCGCTGTCGCGACGCCTGGCCGACGTGATCGCTGGCCTGAAGGGCAGCGCGATCGCGGTGCTGATCGCGCAGAGCGATCTCAACCACTCGCGCTCGCTAGTCGACAGCGAATGCGTGATCGAGCGCGGCGCCAACGTGGCGCCGGCAGCCGCCTGACCCGGCAGGGCCGATCGATGGATCCGTGGGCGAACGACCCGGTGCCGCCGATGCGTGCCGAGGCGCTGTTCGGCGACCGCGTGGTGCGCTGCTTCGCAAGGCGCCCGCTGGGCCTGTACGCGATGTTCACGGCCAGCCTGGCACGCGCGCCGCAGGCCACCGTGCTGGTCTGCGAGTCCGCGCGCTTCAGCTATGCACAGTGCGACGGCATCGTCGCCCGCCTGGCGGCCGGCTTGGCCGCGCGCGGGGTGGCGCGCGGCGCACGCGTGCTGATGTTCATCGACAACCGCCCGGAATTCGTCTTCGTGCTGCTGGCACTGCAGCGCATCGGTGCGATCGCGGTGCCGGTGGGTGTGCGCGAACAGCGGCCGGGCCTGGCCTACATCGCACGGCAATGCGGCGCCGTCGCCATCGTGGCCGATGCCGCGCTCGCCGATCGCCTGCCGCGGCCGGACGAGGCACCCGAGCTCGCGCTGCGCGCGGCCATCGGCGGCGCGCCGGGCTGCACCGCCTTTGCCGAGCTGCTGGCCGCTGTGCCGGATCCGCCGCAGGCGGTCGTCCCCGACCAGACCGAGATCGCCGTGATCCTCTACACGTCGGGCACCACCGGCCACCCCAAGGGCGCGATGCTCACGCACCTGAACATCGTGCATTCGGTGCTGCACTACCAGGCCTGCATGCACCTGGCCGGTCACGAGGTGTCGGCGCTGGCGGTGCCGGCGAGCCACGTGACCGGACTGATCGCGATCATCGCGGCGATGCTGCAGGTGGCGGGCACCACGGTGATCGTGCCCGCCTTCAAGGCCGATGCCTTCATCGCGCTGATGGCGCGCGAGCGCGTGACGCACACGCTGATGGTGCCGGCCATGTACAACCTGTGTCTGCTGCAGCCATCGTTCGCCGATGCGGACCTGAGCGCCTGGCGCATCGGCGGCTACGGCGGCGCGCCGATGCCGGTGGCCACCATCGATGCGCTCGCGGCACGGCTGCCCGGCCTGACGCTGCTGAACTGCTACGGCGCCACCGAGACCACCTCGCCCGCAACGATGATGCCGATGGGTCACACGCGCGCACATGCCGACAGCGTGGGTGTGGCGCTGCCCGCGGCCGAGCTGCGCGTGATGGACGAGCAAGGCCGCGAGCTGCCGCCGGGCGAGACCGGCGAGCTCTGGATCGCTGGGCCGATGGTGGTGCCCGGCTACTGGGCCAACCCCGAGGCCACCGCTGCCTCGTTCACCGCCGGCTGGTGGCACTCGGGCGACCTCGGCTCGATCGACGCCGACGGCTACGTGCGCGTGTTCGATCGCAAGAAGGACATGCTCAACCGCGGCGGCTTCAAGGTCTACTCGGTCGAGGTCGAGAACACGCTGATGGGCTGGCCCGGCCTGGTCGAGGCGGCGGTCGTCGGCCGGCCCTGCCCGGTGCTCGGCGAGCGGGTACATGCCGTCGTGCATGCGCCGGGCGTGGCGCGCGACGAGGCTGCGCTGCGCGCGTTCTGCGCTGCGCGGTTGGCCGACTACAAGGTGCCCGAAAGCTTCAGCTGGAGCGAGACGCCGCTGCCGCGCAACGCCAACGGCAAACTGATGAAGCGGCTGCTGCGCGACCAGGCCGGCCCGACGCCCTGATGTGCCTCACGCTGTCGCGGTGTCGTCGCGGTGGCCCTGCGCGCGCGCCAACAGCAACGCACGCTCGCGCTCGTTCTTCGCCAGCGCGGCGGCGCGTTGCCACTCGGCGCGTGCCTCGTCGCGGCGGCCGAGCTTGTCGAGCAGGTCGGCGCGCACGCTGGGCAGCCACTGGTAGTCGCGCAGCGCCTGATCGTCGCGCAGCGCGTCGACGAGTTCGAGTGCGGCCTCGGGGCCGAACGCCATGCCGACGGCCACTGCCCGATTGAGCCGCACCACCGGCGACGGTGCGACCTGCTCGAGTGCGTCGTACAGCGCGACGATGCCGGCCCAGTCGGTGGCCGCGGCGTCCGCCGCGCGGGCATGGCAGGCCGCGATGGCGGCCTGCAGCGCATAGGGCCCGAGTGCGCCGCTCGCGCTGCCGGCCAGCGTCTGCGCGCGTTCCAGCGCCAGCAGGCCGCGACGGATCAGCAGCCGGTCCCAACGCTGGCGGTCCTGCTTCGAGAGCAGCACGGGGCGGCCGGCCGCGTCGACGCGGGCCGCGTCGCGCGAGGCCTGCAACTCCATCAGTGCCAGCAGGCCCTGCACCTCGCTCTCGTGCGGTGCCAGCCCGGCCAGCATGCGACCCAGGCGCAACGCCTCCTGCATCAACGACGGCCGCATCCAGTCGTCGCCGCGCGTCGCCGTGTAGCCTTCGTTGAAGATCGCATACACCACCTCCAGCACCGAGGCCAGGCGTCGCTGCAGGCCGTCGCCCTGCGGCAACTCGAACGGCACGCGCGCGGCGGTGAGCGTGCGCTTGGCGCGCACGATGCGCTGCGCAATCGTCGGTTCGGTGGCGAGGAAGGCGCGTGCGATCTCTTCGGTCGACAGGCCGCCCAGCAGCTTGAGCGTCAGCGCGATGCGGGCATCGGGTTTCAGCACCGGATGGCAAGCGGTGAAGATCAGGCGCAGCAGGTCGTCGCCGATCGGGTCCTCCTGCGCTGCCGCCACCGCATCGACGATGTCGGGCACCACGTGGTCGCCGCGCGCGTCGGCGTCGCGGCCCAGCTCGTCGTGCTTGCGCAACTGCAGCGACGCCTGGCGCAGCCGGTCGAGCGCGCGGTGCTTGGCAGTCGTCATCAGCCACGCGCCGGGGTTGTCGGGCACACCGCCACGCGGCCAATGCTCCAGTGCGGCCACCAGCGAGTCCTGCGCCAGCTCCTCGGCCCAGCCGACATCGCGCACCATGCGCGCCAGCACCGCCACCACCTTGGCCGATTCGATGCGCCAGACCGCCTCGATGGCCCGGTGCACGTCATGGCTGGCAGCGCCGGGCATGTTTCAGCTGCGGCTCGCGCAGGGAACGGTGTTGCCGAGGCCGAGTTCGCGAAACCGGTCCACGCCAGGGCTTTGCACCTTGGTCGCCTTCAGCAGGATCATGAATCGCATCTCGTCACCCCATCGTGTGGTTCCACTGACATTCCCACGACGCACGGGCGCGGCCGGTTTCGACAAGCGGCAACGCGAGCCAACCCCAGTGGCCTAAGCGCGGCTCTCCAGGAAACACGGCCCGAGCGCGCGCACTTCCACCGTGCACCACTCGGCCGCCGGGCAGCGCGCCGCGAGGGCCAGCGCCTCCTCGCGTGTCGCCACGTCGACCAGGAAGAAGCCGCCGACCATTTCCTTGGCCTCGGCGAACGGGCCGTCTAGCACGCGCGGCTGGCCCTCGTGCACCGTCACGCGAGCCGCCTGTTCGGCTGCCAGCGACTCCACGCCGCGCAGCACACCCTGCTCCTGCAGTTCGGCGGCAAAGCGCTGCATGCGCGCATAGGCGCGCTCGCCTTCCTGGCGGGTGCGCGTGGCCCGTTGGGCGGGCGGCTCGATCATCATCAGCATGTAGGCCATGAGGCGCTCGTCGGGTTCGGCGAAGAGGGCACCGATTAGAGCACCGCCGCACGCCACCCGGGCGCGCGACGCCGCAACGCCCTACAGCGTGTCGAGCTTGAACTGCTGGCGCAGCAGCACGCGAAAGCGCCGGATGATGGCCAGCGCGTCCTGCAGCGGTTCGCGCTCCAGCGTGCCGAGCTCCGCCGGGCGCACCAGGTTGCTCGGCGTGAGGCCGAGCCGACGCTCGCGCAGCTGGTGGTTGAGCTTGAGTGCCATCATGAAGTGCAACGCATCGGTCAGGTCGCGCGCCAGCGGCGCGTCGATCGCACCGCACGCCGTCAGCGCCTGCAGGCGCTCGACGGTGCCGACGGCGCGCACCCGGTGGCGCAGGGCCAGCGCGCGCACGCCGTGCACGATCGGAAAGGTGCCGAGCTTCTTCAGATCGAGCACCTGCTCGTCGCGGCGCGTCGTCAGCCAGCTCCACCACGAGCTGCTCTCGCCGAACTGATCGGCCGCGCTGGCGAATCGCGCCAGGAACGCGTCGTTGTCGACCAGGATGTTCTGCAAGTGCTGGCGCGCCGCGTCGAGCAGCCGCACGTCGCCCGCCACGCAGGCCGCGTCGAAGAAGATGGCCAGACGCATCGGGCCGTCCGGGTCGGCGCCGAACACCCATTCGCGCAGCGTCGCGCGGAATCCGCTCACCGGCTGTCGCCACAGCGGATTGGTCACCATGATGTCGCCGGGGCACGGCGGATAACCGAGCTCGGCCAGCGCCTGGCTGAAGCGCTCGGCCACCTGCTCGACGCCGTCGATATCGACACCGTCGCGCAGCAGCAGCGCGTTGTCCTGGTCGGTCTTCAGGATCTGCTCACCGCGCCCCTCGCTGCCCATCACCAGCAGGCAACTGTCGGCCACCAGATCGCTCGGCGCGACCAGCAGCCACAGCTTGGCGAAGAGTCGCGTGTTGAGTTCGCTGACCAGACGCGTGATGCGCTCGATCTTGATGCCGCTGTCGTGCAGCAGTACCACCATGTCGTCGATGCGCTGCGCCGCGGCCTTCAGGTCGGCCACCGAGCTGGCGTCGTCGATCTGCACGGCGACGATGTGCGAGTGGTTGGCGACCAGGCTCACCAGGTCGAGCTGACCCAGCACGCCGAGCACCTCGCCGCGTTCGCTGCGCACCACCAGTCGGTGCACGCGGTGGCGCACCATCAGCCACAGCGCCTCGAACAGATCCGTGTCGGGGTCCACCGACACCAGGTCGAAACGCGCGCAGTCGCGCACTGGCACCGTCTGCACCGGCGCCGGCCGCGCCAGCGCGTCGCGCAGGTCGGTGGTGGTGAACATGCCGATGCGTTCGCCGTCGCGCACCAGCACGAAGGTCACGCCGTGCGCCGACATCTCGCGGCTCACCGCCACCACGTCCTTCGCGCCGTCGACGTAGACCGGCTTGCGGATGTAGGCGTCGCGGATGCGCGCCGTCACCAGCGACAGCATCTCGCGCTGGGCTTCGGGTAGGTGCGCGCTGTTCATCGCGGCAGGCGAAAAAGGGACTGCGGCGCCTTCAGCCGGCAGTCCCCATCGGGCGAGATGCGGGCCGGGTCAATGCCCGCTGGCCCCCGAGGCGCCGATGCCTGTCTCCGAACGCACCTGCTGCGCCAGGAAGCCGGCCCGGTCGCTGGCCGCCTGCTTGCTGCGGTCGAGGATCGAGAACAGCCAGATGCCGACGAAGCCGATGGTCATCGAGAACAGTGCCGGCGAGGTGTACGGGAACAGCGCCGAGCCCTTGGGATTGCCGAGCGTGGCTTCCCACACAGAGGGCGACACCACCGTCAGCAGGACCGAGCTGATCAGCCCGAGGAAGCCGCCGATCACCGCGCCCTTGGTGGTGCAGTCCTTCCACAGCACGCTCATGAAGAGCACCGGGAAGTTGGCCGACGCGGCGATCGCGAAGGCCAAGCTCACCATGAAGGCGATGTTCTGCTTCTCGAACGCAATGCCCAGCGCGACGGCGATGATGCCCAGCGCGATGGTCGTCATCTTCGAGACGCGCAGCTCCGAGGCACTGTCGGCCTTACCCTGCTTGAACACGGTGGCGTACAGGTCGTGCGAGACGGCCGAGGCACCGCTGAGCGTGAGGCCGGCCACCACCGCGAGGATGGTCGCGAACGCCACCGCCGAGATGAAGCCGAGGAACACGTTGCCGCCCACCGCGTTGGCCAGGTGGATGGCCGCCATGTTGCCGCCGCCCTTGAGGGCGCCCTTGGCGTCGAGGAACTCGGGGTTGGTCAGCACGAAGGTGATGGCGCCGAAGCCGATGATGAAGGTCAGCACGTAGAAGTAGCCGATCCAGGTCGTGGCCCAGAACACCGACTTGCGCGCCTCCTTGGCGCTCGGCACGGTGAAGAAGCGCATCAGGATGTGCGGCAGTCCGGCGGTGCCGAACATCAGCGCCATGCCGAAGCTGATGGCGGAGATCGGGTCCTTCACGAAGTTGCCCGGGCCCATGATCGACTGGCCGAGCGTAGCGGCCACCTCGGCGGTCTTGCCGTCCTTGAGCGCGAGGTCGGTCTTGATCTTCACCGCGCCGGCAAACATCGCCTCGGGACTGAAGCCGAAGTTCCACAGCACCGCGCCGGCCATGAAGGTGGCGCCGGCCAGCAGCATGCAGGCCTTGATGATCTGCACCCAGGTGGTGGCCGTCATGCCGCCGAACAGCACGTAGACCATCATCAGCGCGCCGACGATCACCACCGCGATCCAGTACTCCAGGCCGAACAGCAGCTTGATCAGCTGCCCCGCGCCCACCATCTGCGCGATCAGGTAGAACGCCACCACCACGAGCGTGCCCGATGCCGCGAAGGTGCGGATCGGCGTCTGCTTGAAGCGGAAGGCGGCCACGTCGGCGAAGGTGAACTTGCCCAGGTTGCGCAGCCGCTCGGCCATCAGGAAGGTGATGACCGGCCAGCCGACGAGGAAGCCGATCGAGTAGATCAGGCCGTCGTAGCCGCTGGCCATCACGGCCGCCGAGATGCCGAGGAACGAGGCCGCCGACAT
>Ga0075356_1000034_pt1 | contig 26998 bp, 27 predicted proteins | sample WestPond_Cattail_FD_120073 | JGI IMG/M metagenome (GOLD analysis project Ga0075356, IMG submission 120073) | Natural and restored wetland microbial communities from the San Francisco Bay, California, USA, that impact long-term carbon... | ecosystem: Environmental > Terrestrial > Soil > Wetlands ... | reverse complement strand
TGAGACCGAGCGCGCAAGGCTGCGGGCGGGCATGCGCTGGCGCTCAACGGCCGGCGCCTGGGCCCAGGCGCCGGCCGTTGAGCGCCAGCGCATGCCCGCCCGCAGCCTTGCGCGCTCGGTCTCATGCAGGCGCGCACAGCGGGCGGTCAATGTCAACAACGGGCCGAACGCGGTCGCCCGCCGCCACGAGCCGTCAGGCCGCGGCGCGCTGCTCGCCCTGGCGGCGGATGGCACCGCACAGGGTGGGGATCTCGTCCAGCGCCGTGTACTTGTCGAGCAGACGCTGCGCGCTCTCGTGGAACTCGCCCGGCAGCGTGTAGCCGGTGGTCGAGTTGTGGAACAGCGGCACGCGCAGGATCTGCGCGCACGGCGCGCCGCCGAGCTCGAGCGCCTGCAGACACAGGTCGGTGGCCCACAGGTGCCAGCCGAGGTGGGCATCGAGCGCCACGGGCGAGCCGCGATGCAAGGCGACGGCGAACTCGTCGATCGACACGCCGCCGTTCGAACCGGGATGGTCGAAGCGTTGCGTGCGGTCGATCACCTGGCCGGCGTAGCGCAGCCCGCTGCGCAGATCGGCCGCAGCCTCGAGGCCGGCAAAGCCCACCGGCGCGGCAGCGCGGCCATCGTCCTCCATCTCGGCCAGCTGCTGCGCGATCGCCAATCCGCTGCCGAGCGGAAAGTAGACGTCCTGGTGCACAAACAGCCGCCAGTCGTGACGCGCCTGCGCGGCGCCGCGCTCGAACGCGTCGGCCGCGCTGGTGGCGCCTTCGATCGTGATGACCTCGGCACCGACTTCGCGCAGACCCGGCGAGCGGACGATATTGAGCTCGAGCTCGAGCGGCCGGTTGACCGGCACGATGACCGAGAACGGCGCGAACCGGGCATCGACCTTCGGCGCGAACACCGGCTGGCGCTCGCACTGCAGCACCATGTACTGCAGCCCGAGATTGCGCAGCGCCGTCTGCCGCGGCAGACCGAGCGCCATCGCGGCGGCGACAAGCCGCGCGGTAAACACGCTGTCGGAGGGCTCGCTGCGCAGCTGCGCCTTCAGGTGCGGCAACCAGCCGCCGTCGAGCAGCTGCTTGAACGCCGAGGCCGGCGAGAAGGGCCGCGCGTGGTGCAGGTCCATCGGGCCGGCCGCATCGTCGGTCAGGTCGCCCATCAGGAAGCGCTGCACGACCGTGTGATGGCTCATGCTTGGCAGGCAGGCGAACAGCTGCGCCTGTGGTCGTGTCATCTCGTGCAACAGGCCGGTGAAGCCTTCGCCCTCGCGCCACTGCGGGGCACCCGAGCCGAGAACGACCGCGTCGAAGCGGCGGCCGGACAGCGCCGCGTCGCTGCGGTCGAGCCGCGCGACGGACGTCCAGCCCGCTCCGGGCCAGAGCTGGGTGTAGCGCGTGGCCAGTGCGTCGCTCGAGGCGCCGACCTCCAGCACCTGCTGCAGATTGGCCGGCAAGGCTTCGAGCAGGGCGTCGGTCAGGGGGTCAGGCGTGACGTTCATGAGGGGTCCTGATGCGCGCCGCCCGAGCGACGGCGTGGGTAGAAGCGGATGTCGGGGAAGACGATCGATCGACCGCGAATCGGCGGATCACCGTGGCCACGTGCTCGACCTCACCCGGCGACATCGTCGGGTCCATCGGCAGGCTCAGCACGTCGCGCTGCAGTTGCTCGGCCAGCGGGAAGGCCCCCTCGCCCCAGCCGAGCGCGGCATAGGCCGGCTGCAGATGCGGCGCCAGCGGATAGTGCACCAGCGTGTCGATGCCGTGCGTCCGCAGGTGCGTCGCCAGCGCGTCGCGCTGCGCATGCCGCACCACGTAGAGATGCCACGCGCACGAGTCATCGGGCGAAGGACAACGCAGACCATCGATGCCGTGCAGGGCCGTGTGATAGGCCCGCGCGAGCACGCGTCGCTGGGCGTTGTCGGATTCCAGCCGCGGCAGCTTGACGCGCAGCAGCGCGGCCTGCAGCTCATCGAGGCGCGAATTGGCGCCGGCGACCAGATGCTGATACTTGACGCGCGAACCATAGTTGCGCAACAGCCGCACGCGCTCGGCCAGCGCATCGTCGTCGGTCGTCACCGCGCCGCCGTCGCCGAGCGCGCCGAGGTTCTTGCCCGGATAGAAGCTGAACGCCGCGGCATCGCCCAGCGCACCCGCCCGCCGATGCCCCTGGCCCGCGCCGTGCGCCTGGGCGGCGTCCTCCAGCACGCGCAGGCCGTGGTGCGCCGCGATGCGCCGGATGGCGGCCATGTCGGCGACGCGGCCGTACAGGTGCACCGCGACGATCGCGCGCGTTCGCGACGTGATCGCCGCCTTCAGGCGCGCCGGATCGATATTGAAGGTCGCGATGTCGGGCTCCACCGGCACCGGCGTGGCGCCGGTTTGCGACACGGCGAGCCAGGTCGCAATGAAGGTATTCGACGGCACGATGACCTCGTCGCCGGCGCTCACGCCCCAGGCCTGCAGCACCAGGCGCAGCGCCTCCAGGCCGTTGGCCACGCCGATGCAGTGGCGCGCACCGCAATACGCAGCGAACTCGGCCTCGAAGCCCTCGACTTCCGCGCCGAGCACGTAGCGGCCGGAATCGAGCACCCGGTCGAATGCAGCCCGCAGCGCGTCGCGATCGCGGGCGTTGATGCGCTGCAGGTCGAGGAACGCGGTCAACGGCACCACCGTGCCCGCATGAACTCGCCGTAGTCGCGGTGGTAGTCGCCCTCGTCGAACGGCGCCGAGGCCAGCACCATGCATACCGAGCCCGACGAGAAGTTGTCGAGCTCGCGCCAGATCATCGGGCACAGGTACAGGCCGTTGTACGAACGCGAGAGGTGCACGCGCTTCTTGTCGCGGCCGTCGTCGAGCACGACGTCGAAGCTGCCCGACATGGCGATGATGAACTGGTGCAGTGTCTTGTGTGCATGGCCGCCGCGGTCGGAACCACCGGGCACGTCGTACAGATAGTAGACACGCTGGATCGCGAACGGCACGTGGCGCTCGCCTTCGATGAAGGTCAGGTTGCCGCGCGGATCGTGGATCTTCGGCAGGTCGAGCATGCGGCAGCGGTCGACCGACGGTTCTGCCGCCGCGGCAGCGGCCACCGATGCACCGGCCTCGGCCAGCAACGGCATCGGCACGCGTGCATTCACAGCGTCACCTCGTGGTGCTCGTGCACGACACCGCCGGCGCCAAACTCGGTCTTGAAGCGGTGCAGACCCTCGTTGAGCACCCGACCCTGCTCGACGGTGCTGATACCGAAATCGAAGTAGCGGGCGTTCATGTGGCGTGCATCCTCGATGGCGCGATCGAACAGCAGGTCCAGCGCATGGCAACCCTGCCCCTGCTCGCTCGATGCGATGTATTGTGCGTGGACGACCCGTGGCGTCACGAAGAGAACAAGGCCGGCGACCACCCGCTGTTCGAGCGTCGCGACCAGGCAGCGCACCTGCTCCGGAAAGCGCGCCGCCAGCGCTTCGATCTCGGCCTGCGTGTGCACCGGCTGCACGCCGTGCGCGCGCGCCAGGTTCTCCTGCACCACCGGCCACAGGCCCGGCAGCCACTGCGCGCCGCTGGCCAGCGCCGGGCCGGATTCGCGCGCCTTCTTCAGGCCGCGGCGACGCCGCTCCGACACCGGCAGACGGTACGACAGATCGATGCAACTGGACAAGTCGCTGCGGACCAGCCGGGCGCCGAGCCGGAACAGCGCGTAGCGATCGTCCTCGGCCGGCGCGCGGGCATAGATGCCCGGCACCGGCCGGTACGACAGGCGCCGCATGCCCTGCTCGCGCAGCAAAGCACAGAGCGCCGACAGCGCCGTCACCATTGCTTCGCCGCGCAGGGCACCCTGATGCAGCAGCCCACCGTAGGTGATGCCCGGATGAGAGACCACCCGGTGCGCGTCAGTCGGATCGAGGGCGAGCGGCAGCACGCCCAGCCAGACGCCGTCGCGCTGCACGACCAGCGAGCGGTCGGCAAAGCGGTCGCGGTGGTACGACAGGAAGCGCCGCGTGTGCAGGAAGGTGGCGCCATAACAATCCTGGCAGAACGCATCCCAGCGTTCGGCCTCGTCACCCTGGAAGCGAACGATGTCCATCAGTCGGCCAGCGCGCGGGCCACGCCGAATCCCGCGGCACCGAAGTCGTTGCCGTTGTAGAACAGCCAGCGCGAGCCGTCGTCACCCGTCACCTCGGCGCTGTACGACATTGCCTCGCCATCCCAGGCACCCGGCTGCAGCGGCAGGCCGAGCTCGTCGTCGGCGCGTTGCCAGCGCACGCCGTCGCGAGAGCGCGCCAGGCCCAGGCGGTAGGCCGCCGGCTCACGCTGGCGGACCGACAGGTGCATGCGCCAGCCTTGCGCGTCGGCCACCACGAACGGCCGGCCGAGGCCGTGTTCGCGCGCGCGGTCCAGCGGCAGCACCACCTCGCCGGCGGCCGGCCAGTGCACACCGTCGGCCGACTCGATGCGGCGGATGTCGTAGCACGGCATCGCCTTGCCCGCGACCGTCTCCCACTGGCCGCCGCCGACGTACCACATGCGAAAGCCGGTGTCGGTGCGCTCGACGAACGGCGCACAGCGGAAGTGCAGTTCCACGTCCGAACGCTCGAGCACCGGCGTGGCCTGCACGCGACGGAAGCTGTCGCCGTCGTCCTCGCTGACCGCCAGGCCGCTGAGCAGCCGGTAGCGGATGTGGTGGCACAGCTCGAAGCCCACGTAGTAGAGATACAGCCGCCCATCGGGCAGGCGCACCACCGACGTCGGAAACACGCCGTTGTCGTCGAAGGCGCCCGGCACGCCGATGTCGAGCACCGGCTGCACAGCGGACCGCAGCACGCGCCGGGGATCCGTCGGATCGACGTCGACCCAGCCGACGCGGCCGACGCCGGCCGCGTCACGACACTGCACAAACAGGCGCAGGTCGCCATTTCGCCGTCGGTGCGGCGTCGGGCAGGTGGCGTGCGTGCGCGCCCAGGCGGCGGAGCCGTCGGGCCGCCAGACCGGGACAGCGCGCTGCCATCTCACGCCGCGACCTTGAAGAACCGGGTCGCGCTTACGCGGGCTGGCTCGGGTTGCTCGGTCTTGAACAGCGCGCCGTCGGCGGTGTCCTTCATGACGACGGTGTTGGGCCCCAGCCAGTTGTCGCGCCCGAGCGTCACGTTGTTGGCCAGCGTGGCGTTGACGCCGAGGAAGCTGTAGGCGCCGACGCGGCAGAAGCCCGACACCACCACGTGCGACGAAACAAAGCAGTGGTCCTCGATCAGGCTGTGGTGGCCGATGTGGTTGCCGCTCCACAGCACCACGTCGTCGCCGACGCGCACGAACGGCTGCACCGTGTTGTCCTCGAACACGAAGCAGTGTTCGCCGATCTGCACGTTGCGCCAGACGAAGGCACGCGAGCTGACGTACGACGCCAGCGCGTAACCCTGCTCGCGGGCCGCGCGCGACAGGCGCGCGCGCAGGCGGTTCAGCTGGGTGTAGGTGACGGCGACGAACACGCTGTGCTCGGCCGGCGCGAACTGCTGAGCCAGCGTCTCGAAGGCCACCACCGGCAGCCCGTGCAACGATTCGCGCTGCCGGTAGGCCTGCTCGACGGCGAACGCCGCCACCTGGTAGTCGGAGTCGGCGTCGAAGTATTCGCGGGCGATCTCGGCGAATGCCGAATCGCCGACGATGACGAGCTTGCGTCGGATCATGGCGTGTCTCTCTCAGGGACGGCGGATCAGGATGTCCTCGCGGCGGTTGGCCATCGGCAGGTCGGCGGCCTGCGGCAGTGCCCAGGCGTGGAAGCCTTGCGCACGTGCACGGGCCAGCAGGCCCAGCACCACGCTGTCGTCGATCACGCCGGGCTCGAGCCGGTTGAACTCCACCACCGGCGCGTCGGGCCGTCCGGTGTAGCGCTGGTGCGTGGCGAGGCCCTCGGCGCTGGCGAAGAAGCGCTTGCGCATCGTCGCGTTCGGCAGGTCGCCGAGCAGCAGCTCGCCGCCCTCGGCCAGCAGCGCGAGGCAGGTGTCGACGAAGTGACACAGATTGCCTTCGGCGAACACGTACTGCAGCACGCTGTAGGCGACGATGGCGTCGAACTGGCCGGCCAGCCGCTCGATCTCGCCGCGCAGCGCATCCGGAAAGCGGCCGACCACATGCCGTGCATGCGGAGCATCGGGCAGCAGCGCCAGCATCTCGGCACTGTCGACGAAGGTGATCTGCCCGGCCTGCTGCGCGCAGGCCGCGCTCAGCAGTTGCGGCAGTCGGCTGCAGCCAGGGCCGATCTCGAGCACGCGCACACGCCGGCGTTGCAGGCTCGGCAGCTTGGCCAGCATGTCGCGGAAGATCGCGTCTTCCTTGCCGTCGCGGTAGCTGTCGGGAAAGCCGACCTTCTCGTGCCGGCTCAACGTGACATCGACTGCCAGCGCCCGGAAACCCTCGAAGTCGAGCTGCTCGAAACGGGAGAGCGGCGCGGCCATGGTGCGTCTGCGCTCAGGCCAGCGCGGCTTGCGTGGCCGGCGCCGGGGCCACACTTCGATAGGTCCACGACGCGTCGACCGTGTCGTCGGGAAGGACGAGCTGGGGTGCGAAGGTGCGTGCCGTCATGCGTTCGCGCAGCGTGGTTTCCACCTTGGCCAGCACCACGTGCATGAACGCGGCACGCTCGCGCGGCGCCTCGCGCAGCTCCAGGTCCTTGTAGACCGACCTGACCACCGCGAACCGGTGTTCGAACCAGCCGAGGTACCAGAACCAGTCGGTGTAGTAGAGCCACGAGTTCTCGTTCATCGCGCGCAGGTGGGTCGGGTCCTGCCACGCCGTTTGCGCGTGCTCGTAGGGCACGTCGATCACCAGTTGGCCGCCGGTCTTCAGCAGCGCGAGGCAGTTGCCCATCAGCTGCGGCAGGTCGGCCACATGCTCGAGCACGTTGTTGGCCACGATGGTGTCGACTTGTCCCGCCTCGAGCCGCACCGGGCCGGCCACCGGCGAGACGGCCCGCAGCGGCAGCGCCAGCGGTCGCGACAGGTCGAGCACGAGATCAGGCTCGGCGCGCTCGATCACGTCGAGGTTGAGCCAGCCATTGCGGTAGTCCTTGCCCGAGCCGAGGTGGATGCCTGCCGGCTGCCACGCTTGCTGCGGCCGACGCTCGTGGTGCGCGCGGCCGAATCCGGCGGCGAAGGCCAGTGCATCGGCGTAGGCCTCCACGGGATCGAAGGCGCGGAAACACTCGATCGACCGGCGGGCTTGTTGATAGAAGGCCGGCGACTTGAATTCGCCGGCAAAGTAGCGCTCGATCGCCGACTCGTCGAGCCAGCACACGCTGTCGGCAAAGGCCTCGTGCGGGCTCGCGGCCGGGCTGCGCTCGGCGATCACCGGCGTGCCGAGCGACAGGCAGTGCGACACCCGCATCTGCTCGAAGCGGCTCGACTCGTAGAAGTGCATGTTGAGCACCGCCTTGGCCTGACGGATGAAGTCGTCGCGTTCTTCGCCATACACCGGCGAATCGAACAGGCTCACCTGCAGGCCTTGCGCCTCAATGCGGTCGAGCCAGGCCCGGCGCCGCGGATTGAGGCTGCCGATGAACAGCAGATCGATCGGTCGTTGCTCGAGCGGTATCTCCTGCTCCGGCGCGAGGTACGGTGCGAACAGCATCGGCACCACCGGCACGTCGGCCGCGTCGCGTGCATATGCCGCCACGTTGCCGCCGTCATAGTCGATCACGGCCGAGCCGCGCAGCAAGGCCAGGTAGTCCGGCGACACCGCCGCACCGCCGTCGCCGAGCTGTTCCAGGTTGACGAAGATGCAGGCAAAGCGTTCGCGCAGTGCCGCATCAAAACCGAGGTGCGCACCAAATACCAGATTCACCGCATCGTGGCGCAGCCGGTTCTTCGCGATCGACACCTGGGCACCGAAGCGGCGGAACTGGTGCCGAAAGTAGCGCGCCGGGTCGACGAAGCCGAGCGAGTGCACATAGCCGAGCGGCTGCACGATGCACAGGTGGATGCGCGGAAGGTTGCTCATGTCGATGGAGCCTTTGCGGTGATTGGCGGCGCACCGGTCGGACGCCGCACGCGGAATCAGATTCGTGTGCAAAGGGTAGGCGCGACAGGCCGCGCGCAAGCCGGCGAGTTGGCCGGTCTTGTGCCGTCAAATCAGGCGGCGGCCTGGCCTGGGTCGGCAGGCGCTGCGGGCTGCCCCGACTGCGCCGGCAGATGATCGGGCGGCAGGCCCGCCGTGGCGCGCATCCACATGCGCGTGAAGAGTGCTTCGATGTCGCGCGCAAAGCTCCCGCCGTCGAACAGCGGGTTGCTGTCGCGTTGGCTCAACAGGCGCTGGCGCAGCGTCGTGCGCCGGGCCGGGTCGCCGGCCAAGGCGACGACCGTGCGGATGTACGCATCGACATCTGCGCAGGCCAGTTCGTCGAGACCGGCACTGTGCAGCAGGCTCGCCGCCACCCGTTGCGCGAACGTCGCGCCGATCACGGTGATTGGCGGCACCCCCGCCCACAACGCCTCGCTGGCGGTGGTGTGCGCATTGCACGGCCAGGCGTCGAGGAACACATCGGCGCCCGACAGGCGCGTGAGATGCTGTTCGGCGTCGAGCAGCGGGGCAAACACCAGGCGGTCGGCCGTGATGCCGCGAGCGGCGGCCGCCGCCGTCAGCGCTGCCTGCACATTGGCGTTCCAGCGCAGCAGCCACAGCACCGCGCCTGGCACCTTGGCCAGGATGCGGCACCAGGTATCGAAGACGGGCTGCGAGATCTTGTATGACTGGTGGAAGCCGCACAGCACGACCGCATCGTCGGGCAGCCCCCAGTCGCTGCGCGGCGTGGCGGCGGGCCGGATGCGGCGGCTGTCGTTGGGCTGATAGCACCACGGCATCTGCGCGATCTTCTCGCTGAAGTGCGCCGCGTCCGCGACCGGCGTCACCACCGGGTCGCCGATCAGGTAGTCGATGTAGTCGGCGCCGCTGGTGCCCGGAAAGCCGAGCCAGCTCACCTGCACCGGTGCCGCGCGCCAAGCCATCACCTGCATCACGCTACCCAGCGTGGCTCCCTTCACATCGACCAGGATGTCGATCTGGCGGCGGCGGATTTCGGCGGCCATCTCGTGCAACGGACGGCCGTGCAGATTCACCCAGTGTTCGGTCGCGGCCTGCATGCGCTGGCGCAGCGGCGTGCCGTCGTCGGGCCCGGCGGAAAACAGCGTGACTTCGAAACGGTCACGATCGTGCGCCTCGAACATCTGCACCGCCAGCTGGCTGGTGGCGTGGCGGTGGAAGTCGCCCGACAGGTAGCCGATGCGCAGCCGGCCGGGCCGCGCCTTGGCGGTGCGCCGCGGCAATGCGACCACGCCGGATGCCAGGTGGCGGGCATACAGGGAGGCGACCTTGCGTTGCTCGAGCGCATCGTCGACCAGTACCGCGTGGACGAAGGCGCCGGTCTCGATCGCCGCATCGTCAGGCGCGGCCCGCACCGCGGCGCGCAGCGGCGCCATCTCGACGGCCGCCTCGCGCCAGCGGCAGGCTTCGCGCTCGAGGAAGACGAGCAAGGCGCGCGCCGACAGCTCGCTGGTGCCCAGGCCGAGCGCCAGCGCGGTGCGCACGCATTCGGCCGCCTCGGCCTTCAGGCCCAGCTCCTTGAACGACATGCCCATGCGGAAATGGACGACCGCGTCGTCGATCTTCAACGCCAGCGCCTGCAGGAACGCCTTCACAGCGGCATCGTGGCGACCGCCGCGCTGCAAGGCGACGGCATACGACACATGGTGCAGATGATCGCGCAACGTGTCGGCCGGCAACGACTCGAGCACGGCGGCCGCCTCGGCGGGTCGTCCGAGCTCGAGCCAGGCGTGCGATTCGAGCGTGTAGGCCACGGCCAGCGCCGGTTGTGCCTGACGCAGCGCCTGCAGCCGTGACACCGCGCGCGCCGACTGGCCGCTGCGGATCGCCGCGTGGGCGGCGGCCAACGCATAGGCCGCGTCGTCGGCCAGCCGGGCTGCCTCGTCGTAGGCCCGCGCGGCGGTGGACCAGTCCTCGCGCGCGGCCAGCGCGCGGCCCTCGAGCCAGCGATGGTGGGCACGCTGCTGGCGCGGTGATGCGCGGGTGGCGGCAGACGGTTGCGGTTCAGGCAGGGCGAGGCTCATGCGGCGTGGGAAAGTGCGCTATCGCGAGCCTAGGCCGGGCGGCGCGATGCCGAGCCGACGAAAAACGCGGCTGCGAGGGATCAGTTCGACGGGTTCAGCTTGGCGACGCTGCCGCCGCTCGCATTTGCGCCGCCCGGCCACGCCAGGCTTCTGCCTGCTCGCCTCGGCCCAGGCCCTCGTGCAAGACCGCGAGGTTGTGCGCGGCCAGCCAGCTGCCACGGCCGCGCACGCTGTCGGGCAGGTCGGGCCGCTCGCCGAGCTCGAGCGCGCGCTGCCAGCTCGACTCGATCAGCGGCACCAGCGACATCGCGCGCGCGGGCTCGCTGGCGGCCCAGTCGAGCAGCACGTCGCCGAGCGCGAAATGCAGGTCGGGGGATTCGGCGAAGCGGACGGACTCTGCTTGTGCCAACGCGAGGGCCTCGTGGTGGCGCTGGTTTTTCTTCAACGTGAAGAGCGTACGCAGCACGAGGTCATGGCGCCAGGTGGCGGCGCCATCGGCCCTAGCGAGCGCCTGCTGGTAGCAAGACCGCGCTTTCTCGAACTCGCCACGCAGCTCAGCGTCCTTGCCCGCCTGATAGACAAGATACGGATCGTCCGGCCGCTCGGCCAGCGCGCCCGCCAGCAGCCGCTGGTTGCGCTCGCGCTTGGCGCGCTGCACGGGCTCCAGATAGCCGTCGTGGCGAACCTCGAGCGCAACGCGCCGCCGCGGCCAGTGCGATCGCGGCTGCTCGTGAAAGCGACCGGTGTAGAGCGCGCCGTGCGGCAGGATGCGCGGAATCCAGCTCGGCGACTCGCTGGCGCCATCGAGCTGAGCTCCGAACAGGTTGGTGACGGTGATCACGCCGAGGAACGGCTCGTGCGCCGTGCGCAGCGCCTGCAGCGCCGTCAGACCGCCGGCGATCCATTCGTCGGCATCGAGCACCAGCGCCCAGTCGGCATCGGTCAGCTCCAACGAGGCGTTTCGCGCGGCGGCGAAGTCGTCGCACCAGCGGCCGCGGTGCACCCGCGCGCCGGCGCGCCGGGCACGGGCCACCGTGTCGTCGCTGGATCCGGTGTCGAGCACCACCATCTCGTCGACGGCGTTGCGCACACTCGACAGGCAACGCTCGATGCAGCGCGCTTCGTCGCGCGCAATCATCACCAGGGCGATCCGCTTCATGCGTGATTGTGCGCAGCGACGGCCCTGGCCACGAAAACGGAACAGCGCCGCGAAAGCGCGGCACTTTGTCGGATCGGCGACAACTGCGTCACACCCTGATCGGCGGAACAGACTCGGAAACACCCTCAAGTTCGCCCGGGCCGGCTCCGATAAGCATTCCAACGCTCCCGTCAAAGGGAACGTGGTCCGGTTGGACAGCCCAAGCGAGAACAAGGCGTGCAACGCCAGGGAAATCGCGGCAGGTTGGCTGGCGACGGGCAATGCCAGCGACTCGGCCGGAGTCGTTTCAACTTGAAGGAGCCTTTCGAATGTCGATGACCATCAACACCAACGTGTCGTCACTGAACGCACAGCGCAATCTGACGACGTCCAAGGAGTCGCTGGCCGTGTCGATGCAGCGCCTGTCTTCGGGCCTGCGTGTGAACTCGGCGAAGGACGATGCCGCCGGCCTCGCGATCGCCGACCGCATGAATGCCCAGATCCGCGGCATCAACGTCGCGATCCGCAACGCCAACGACGGCATCTCCCTGGCGCAGACCGCTGAAGGCGCGCTGGCCACCACGTCGGACATCTTCCAGCGCATGCGTGAACTGGCCGTGCAGGCGCAGAACGGTTCGAACGGCACGGGCGACCGCGCCAACCTGAACACGGAATACCAGCAACTGTCGGCCGAAGTGACGCGTATCGCGGCGCAGACCAAGTTCAACGGCACCGCCATCGTCGGCGCCGGCGCCGGTGCGCAGGTGTTCCAGGTCGGCGCCAACAACGGCGACACGCTGACGGTGACCACCACGGCCGTCACCACGGTGGCCGGCGACCTGACGACTGCTGCCAACGCCTCGACGGCGGTGGCGGCGCTCGACACGGCGATGGACACCATCACGACCAACCGTGCGACCTACGGTGCCGCGATGAGCCGCTTCCAGTTCGCGATCTCCAACCTGCAGATCACCGGCGAGAACCAATCGGCCGCTCGCGGCCGGATCATGGACGCCGACTTCGCCAGCGAAACGGCGAACCTGTCGCGTGCCCAGATCCTGCAGCAGGCCGGCAGTGCCATGGTGGCGCAAGCCAACCAGTTGCCCAACCAGGTGCTCTCGCTGCTGCGTTAAGCCGGCACCTTCAAAGCGACCCGCCTCGCGCGCCGCGTCGACTCCAGAGCCGCCCCTCGGGGCGGCTCTTTTCATTGGCGCGGAACTGAACCGTCTGCGCGCCGTTTTTCCGGCGATGTCCGGGCATGCCTTTGCCGAAAACTTCGTCATGCCGGCCCCGGGGGGCCCGACCTGACGCCAGGGCAATGTCGCCCGCGGCCAAACGGACACGCAAGGAGCGCGCATGCCGCAGACCATCAACACCAACTACTCGTCGCTGAACGCCCAGCGCAACCTCGACGTGTCGAAGGATTCGCTGTCGGCGTCGGTGCAGCGCCTGTCGTCAGGCCTGCGCGTCAATTCGTCGAAGGACGACGCCGCCGGCCTGGCGATCGCCGACCGCATGCACGCGCAGATCCGCGGCATCAACGTGGCGATCCGCAATGCCAACGACGGCATCTCGCTGGCGCAGACCGCAGAAGGAGCGCTGGCCACGATGACCGACGTGTTCCAGCGCATGCGCGAGCTGGCGGTGCAGGCGCAGAACGGCTCCAACGGCACCGGCGACCGCGCCAACCTGGACACCGAATACCAGCAGCTGTCGGCCGAGATCACGCGGATCGCGTCGCAGACCAAGTTCAACGGCACCGCCATCGTGGGCGCCGGCGCCGGCAGCAAGACATTCCAGATCGGCCCGAACAACGGTGACACGCTGATCGTCACCACTGCCACCGTGACCACAGTCGGCGGCGACATCACCACCGGTGCCAACGCGTCGACCGCGCTGGCCGCGATCGACACCGCTCTGGACTCGATCTCGACCAACCGCGCCACTTACGGCGCCGCGATGAGCCGCTTCCAGTTCGCGATCTCCAACCTGCAGATCACCGGCGAGAACCAGAGCGCCGCGCGCGGCCGCATCATGGACGCCGACTACGCGGCCGAGACAGCCAACCTGGCACGCGCGCAGATCCTGCAGCAAGCCGGCACCGCAATGGTGGCGCAGGCCAACCAGCTGCCCCAGCAAGTGCTGACGCTGCTGCGCAACTGAAGCCGGGTCTCCAGCGGCCGCCGCCGGCCGTCCGGTCTGAAAAGGCCGGCCGGCGGCACGGTTCGTGACAAATTTCGCTCAAGTTCGCCGCCAGCCTGCCGAAACGCCGAGAGCGAACGGGGAAAAAAGCCATGGCTACCATTTCTTCGCCAGGCGTCGGCAGCGGATTGGACGTCAACAGCATCGTGACCCAGCTGGTTGCGCTGGAGCGCACGCCCATCACGCAGCTGCAGAAGCAGGCCAGTTCGCTGCAGACCAAGCTGTCGGCGTTCGGCAAGCTGCAGTCCAACCTGTCGGCGCTGCGCGACGCGGCCTCGGCGCTGACGCGTGCGACCACCTGGAACCAGACCACCGGCACGTCGAGCGACGCATCGTCGGTAGCGGTGACCACCGATGGCAACAACAAGCCCGCCAGCTTTGCCGTGCAAGTAACGCAGCTCGCGGCCAATCAGTCCAACGTCTCCAAGGTTTATGCCGCCACCACCGATCTGGTCGGCGAAGGCACGCTGCACATCGAGCTCGGCAGCTGGGGCGCAGGCAACAGCTTCACGCCGAAGAACGGCGCGACCGCGGTCGACATCTCCGTCGGGCCGCCGGCCAAGTCGCTGGCCGAGCTGCGTGACATGATCAATGCGGCCAATGCTGGCATCACCGCCTCGGTGCTGTCCGATGCCTCCGGCGCGCGGCTGGTCTTCAATTCGGCGGCCTCGGGCGCCGCCAACGGCTTTCGCATCACCGCCACCGACGTCGACGGCGGCAACGTCGACACCAGCGGCCTGTCGGCGCTGGCCTACGATCCATCGGTCGGCGTGGTCACCATGTCGCAGGCGCTGGCCGCGGCCAACGCGGCGGCACTCGTCAACGGCGTGCCGGTGAGCTCGACGACCAACACGTTGACCAATCTGGTCGAGGGCATGACGCTGACGCTCGGTCGCGTGACCGCTGCGCCGGTGCAGGTGACGACGGCCTCCGACAAGGACTCGATCAAGAAGAAGATCGACGATTTCGTGACGGCCTACAACAACCTGAACAAGGAACTGGCCGACCAGACCAAGTACGACGCGAATGCCAAGACCGCCGGCACGCTGCAGGGCGACGGCACCGCGGTCGGCCTGCGTTCGACGTTACGCAACGTGCTGCGCAGCCCCGGCGGCACCAGTACGGTGTTCACGCGACTGTCGGACATCGGCTTCGACGTGCAGCGCGACGGTTCGATCAAGCTCGACAGCGCCAAGCTCGACAACGGCCTGGCCAACCTGGCCGACCTGAAGAATCTCTTCTCCACGAGCGATCCGCTGGTGCCAGCCAACAACGGCATCGCGACCACACTTCGCACGATGGCCGACCAGGCGCTCGGCGTCGACGGTTCGCTCGCCTCGCGCAGCGAAGGCCTGCGCACGCGCATCTCGAGCAACGAGAAACGCCAGGCCGAGATGGAGGTGCGCGTGCAGCAGACCGAGGCCCGGCTGCGTGCGCAATACACCGCGCTCGACAAGAAGATGGGTGAGCTGACCGGCCTGTCGAGCTACGTGACGCAGCAGATCAACCTGCTGAACAACAGCAGCAGTTCCTGAGCCGGCGCGAACGCAACCGCGAACGCGGAGCGCGGCCTCGTTGAGCGGCCGATTCCCCTCGGATTCACAGCCTGATCGCGCCTCAAGTCGGCCGCAGCGCCGGCCGATATCCAGAGCATCAGACGCGCATCACAGGAAGCCAAGTCGATGTTCGCCCGCCCCCGCTCCGATCTCTCCTCGACCAGCCTCTATCAGACCGTGCAGGTCGACACCGGCGTATCCGGCGCCTCGCCGCATCAGCTGGTGGCGATGCTGTTCGACGGCTTCATTTCCGCCTGCTCGCAAGCACGCGGTGCCATCCAGAGCGGCAACGTCGCCGCCAAGGGCCGCGCCCTGGGCCGCGCCGTGCGCATCGTCGAGGAAGGCCTGCGCGCCGGCCTCAACCTGCGCGAAGGCGGCGCCTTGGCCCGCGACCTGAACGAGCTGTATGGCTACATCACGATGCGGCTGACGCACGCAAACCTGCACAACGACGAAGCGGCGGTCGCTGAATGCCAGGGCCTGGTGCAACCGCTGCTGCAGGCTTGGGCGGCGATCGCGCCGCAGGCTGCCGTCGCGCCGGCGCATTGAGCGCGGCCGCATCGACGTCCCATTGCCTAGAGACCCCGACATGGACACCGAGTTGCTGAACTACTACGAGGCCATCGAACGCGCCAGTGCCGACATGCTGAGCGCTGCGCGCGCCGGCGACTGGGAACAGGTGGTGAAGATGGAGGGCGCCTGCGTGCTGCTGATCAGCCAGCTCAAGCAGGCCGCCAGCAACGACAGCCTGAGCAACTCCGGTGCGCAGCGCAAGGCGCGCATCATGCATCGCATCCTGGTCAACGACGCCGAGGTACGCCAACTGGCCGAGCCCTGGCTCGACCAGCTCGATCAGTTGCTGGGCGGCAAGTCGCGCACGCTGCACTGAGCGGTGCGCGGGTCGCCTGAGGATCGCTTCTTGTCCAGCCCATTTCTCGATACGCAACCGGCGGCGATCGGTGCCTCCGGCGGCATCGATCCGTACGCCGCCTTCCGCATCGAGCAGACCCGCGAGATCGCCGCGCTGTGCAAGCAGCTCGTCGACGGCACGGTCCCGATCGCGTTGTCGGGGCCGGCCGCGATCGGCTTCACCACGGTGCTGTGGTCAGTGGACAGCGCGCAGCACCGCCTCTCGTTCAGCGCCGACGCCGACAGCCCGCAGCTGCAGCGCCTGCTCGAAGGCGGCGAGGCGACCGGAGTCGCCTACCTAGACGCCGTGAAACTTCAGTTCGACCTGCAGCACCTGATGCTGGTGCGCGGTGCCAAGCACTGCGCGCTGCAGGCCGACATGCCGCGCGAGATGTATCGCTTCCAGCGCCGCGACAGCTTTCGCGTGCGCACCCAGGACCGCGGCTCGCCGACAGCGCAGTTCCGCCATCCGTCGATGCCCGACATGACGCTGGCCCTGCGCGTGCTCGACGTCTCGATCGGTGGCTGTGCGCTACTGCTGCCGGACGACGTGCCGCCTTTGGCCGCCGGTGTGGAGATACGCGGGGTTCACGTCGAACTCGACGCCGACACACGTTTCGACGCCAACCTGATGTTGCACCATGTCACGGCGATGCAGATGCCGTCACGGGCAGCGCGACTGGGCTGTGAATTCATGCACGTCGAGCCGAAGACCGAGCGCGCCCTGCAACGCTACATTGACCAGACACAGAAGCGCAGACGACTTCTGTCTCTCGACTGAGTCTCCACCGCGGCGTTCCAGGCGCGCCCATCTCGCAGGCAACACCGGCATGAACATCACGCAGCGTCAGCGCGGATCGACCTTGATCGACGTGTGCGCCGCCTGCGCAATGGGCAGCATCGCAATGGCGCTCGTGCTGCCCTCGTACCACAGCTGGATCGAGCGCGAGCGACGCAACGATGCGGTCAATGCGCTGCACCGCGTGCAGCAGGCGCAGGCCGACTACCACGCAGCCCACGGCAGCTATGCGCTGAAGCTCGACGCTCTGGCGGGCGTGCCGCGCGAGCTGAGTGACCGCGGGCTGTACCGGATCACCATGTTCTCCGACGGGCCCGACAACTTCGAGGCGCGCGCCAGCGCGTTGCCCGACGGTCCGCAGGCCCGTGACCCGAGCTGCGCCCAGGTGACGCTGCGCGTGAACACCGGCGCAGCCGACTACGAGCCGTCGCTGCGCTGCTGGAACCCCTGATGGCCCTGCGGCACCACCGTGCGCGCGCCCATGCGCGCGGCCTCACGCTGATCGAGCTGGTCTTCGCGCTCGGCGTGCTGGGCCTGCTGGTGAGCCTGGCCATGCCGTCGTTCGGCGAGGCCGTCGCGCGGGCGCGGCTCAAGTCGGCAGCCGAGGACCTCGCGCTCGACCTTGCCGCCACGCGCCTGGAGAGCCTGCGCCCCGGCGCCGGCACCCTGCACGTCACGGTGCAGCCCGGCCCCGCCTGGTGCTGGGCAGTCGGCCCGGTGCCGCAGGCCGACTGCCGCGGCACGGCGCCCGGCGCCTACAAGGTGGTGCACGGTGAAGACTATCCCGGCATCACGCTGGCCGCGGGGGCCAGCGCGAGCTTCGAAGGCAATCAGGCCATCGCCGGCATCACGCTGGCGGCCGAGTTCGTGTCGCCGCAAGGCCAGGCGCTGCGTGTGCACATGACGCCTCTCGGCCGCGCCAGCATCTGCGCACAGGCGGGCGGGCCGGGCGATTACGCGCGCTGCTAGCGCGCGGCGCCGCGCTTGGCACGACGGTCGGCGCGACCGTCACACCTGCATGTTCATGATTTCGCTGTAGGCCTGCACCAGCCGGCTGCGCACCGACAGCACGGCCTGGAAGCCGACCTGGGCCTTCTGCATCGACACCATCGTCTGCTCCAGGCTGACCGCCGGATTGTCGAGCGCCAGTTCACGCTGCAGGCTCGCGGCCTGCAGCTGCTGCTGGCTGACCGAGCCGAGCGCCTGCGTCATCGCCTGCTGGAAGCTCGCGCCGACCGCCTCGGCCGACCCGGTGCTGCGCGCCAGCGGCGTGCCGTCGGGCCGCAAGCCGGCACGGGCCACGGCCTGCGCGAAGTCGAATGGCTTGAGATCGATCTTCATGCGGATCGGGCCGGCACGGTGCCTGCACGAGAGCTGTCCATGCCCGCCACTGTAGGTGCGCCCCTCGGCGCCGATGGGGCGAACTGAAGCGCGAATTCCGGGCTGTTCCCCCCATAGACCGCGCGACTGCTACCGAACAATGCCCGCAGATCGACGGCTTGCGGCGCGCCTGGCCCTTGCGCGGCAGCGGTTGACCAAACACCACATCAGGACCCGATGGACAACGCCCTGACCACGACGCTCCCAAACGCCGCCACCCGCGGCGGCGCCACCGCGCTGGCCCCCGGCAGCATGACCGCGCGGCTGGCCGCCGTGCCGGTGAAGGCGATGGTGATGCTGACGCTCGGCGTCGCGGCACTCGCTGCCGTGATCGCGGCGCTCGCCATGTGGAGCAAGGGCGGCGACTACAAGCTGCTGTACGCCAATCTGTCCGACAAGGACGGCGGCGCCGTGCTCGCGCAGCTGACGCAGTTGAACGTACCCTACAAGATCACCGAAGGCGGTGCAGCCATCATGGTGCCGGCCGACAAGGTGCACGACGTGCGGCTCAAGCTGGCGCAGAGCGGCCTGCCCAAGGGCACGACCAGCGGCTTCGAGCTGATGGACAACGCGCGCTTCGGGCAGACGCAGTTCCAGGAGCGGCTCACGTTCCAGCGTGGACTCGAGGGCGAGCTGGTGCGCTCGATCAGCTCGATGTCGGCGGTGGCCTCGGCCCGCGTGCACCTGGCGCTGCCGCAGCAGAACGGGTTCTTCCGCGAGCAGCAGCGGCCGAGCGCCTCGGTGCTGGTGCAGCTGCATCCGGGCCGCACGCTTGACCGCGCGCAGATCGCCGGCATCGTGCACCTGGTGTCGTCGTCGGTGCCCGAACTCAGCCCGAAGGCGGTGAGTGTGCTCGACTCGAGCGGCTCGCTCCTGTCGGCGTCGTCGTCCGACGGGCCGACGCAAGGACTCGACGCGCACCAGCTGCAGTACGTGCAGCAGGTCGAGTCGAGCTACGTCAAGCGGGTGATGGACATCATCGAGCCGGTGCTTGGCCGCGACAACGTGCGCGCCAACGTGACCGCCGAGATCGACTTCTCGCAGACCGAAGCCACCGACGAGTTGTTCAAACCCAACCAGGGCAACGCGCCGGCAGCTGTGCGCAGCCTGCAGTCGTCGGAGTCGATCAACGGCGCCGGCGCGCAGCCTGCAGGCGTGCCCGGCGCGGCGAGCAATCAGCCGCCGGTGCCTGCCACGGCACCGCTGACCGGGGCCTCGTCGCCGTTGACACCGGCCCAGGGCGGTGCCACCGCGCCGACGACGCGGCGCGACAACATGATGAACTACGAGCTCGACAAGACGGTGCGCGTGACGCGCGCCGCCACCGGCATCGTCAAGCGCCTGAACACGGCGGTCGTGGTCAATCATCGCGTGGTCACCGATGCCAAGGGCAAGACCACCAGCACGCCTCTGTCGTCCGACGAGATCGAGAAGCTGACTGCGTTGGTGCAGGAGAGCATCGGCTTCAACAAGGATCGTGGTGACTCGCTGAAGCTGATCAACGCGCCATTCCGCGTCGAGGCGTTGCCCAAGGTCGAGCCGCTGCCGGCGTGGCAGCAGCCCTGGCTGACCGATCTGGTCCGCGCCGCCGCCGTGCCCAGCGCGCTGGCCTTGATCGCGCTGCTGGTCGTCACCGGCATCATCCGGCCGGCGATCAAGGCCGCCAACAGCGTGCCGGTGGGCAGCCAGCTCGATACCGTGGTGGCCGACCCGCTGAATCCGGACGCGCCGCCGAGAAGCACGCCCACGCTCGAGGCGCCGAACAACGACCGGCGCGTACTCGACGCCCGCGAAATGGCCAAGAGCAATCCGGCCGCCGTCGCGCACATCGTGCGTGACTGGGTAAATGAATCATGACCCCCCCCGAAGCGACCTTTGGTCGCCTCCCCCCCGGGGTGGCGCCGCCAGCGGCCTGGCAAAGCCAGTTCCGCGGCGGCCGATTGGCCTGATGCCCACGGACCACCGATATGGATGAGCAAGGACTGGAGAGCGCGGCGATCCTGCTGATGTCGCTCGGCGAGGAAGAAGCGGCCGAGGTGTTCAAGCACCTGGCGCCGAAGGAAGTGCAGCGCCTGGGCGAGACGATCGCCAAGATGAAGGCGGTGTCGCGCGAGCGCGTCGAGCAGGTGATGGACAAGTTCACCACCGTGGCCGCCGAGCAGCACATGCTGGTTCCGGACAACGACGAATACGTGAAGAGCGTGCTGCGCAAGGCGCTCGGCGACGACAAGGCCAACCTGCTGATCGATCGCATCATGCAGGGCAGCGACGTGTCGGGTCTCGAGAGCCTGAAGTGGATGGACGCCAGCGCCGTGGCCGAGCTGTTGCGCAACGAGCACCCGCAGATCGTCGCCGCGATCCTGGTGCACCTGGACTTCGACCAGGCTTCCGCCGTGCTCAAGGCCTTCAGCGAACGACATCGCAACGAGGTGATGGTGCGCATCGCCACGCTCGACGGCATCCAGCCGATGGCCTTGAAGGATCTCAACGAGGTGATGGGCAAGGTGCTGGCCGGCGGCGACAAGCTGAAGAAGGCCTCGCTCGGCGGCGTCAAGGCGGCGGCCGAGATCATCAACCTGATGGGCAACGCCGTCGAGACCGCGGTGCTCGACTACATCCGCGAGGCGGACGCCGACCTGGCGCAGAAGATCCAGGACAACATGTTCACCTTCGACGACCTGATCAAGCTCGACGACAAGGGTGTGCAGTCGCTGCTGAAGGAAGTGCAGTCCGAATCGCTGGTCATCGCGCTGAAGGGCGCCACGCCGGAGCTGCGCGAACGCATCTTCAAGAACATGTCCACCCGCGCCGCCGAGACGCTGCGCGAGGACCTCGAGTCGCGCGGCCCGGTGCGTGTGTCCGAGGTCGAATCGGAGCAGAAGGAAATGCTGAAGACCGTGCGCCGCCTGGTCGATGAAGGTCAGATCGCCCTGGCCAGCGGAGCGGCCGATGAGTTCGTGTAGCCAGCGGAGCGGCCGATGAGTTCGTGTAGCCGCCGGAGCGGCCGATGAGCTCGTCCAACCCCAAGGTGCCGCCCGGCGCGCACTACGGCCGCTTCATTCCGCGCGAGGAGCTGCAGGGCTTCGCCAACTGGCAGCCCGATGCGTTCGGAGCCACGCCGGGCGCCGCTGCGGGGATCGAAAAGCCGCGCTCGCCCGCCGATGCGAGCGCCGCCCTGCTGGCGGCCCGTCAGGCCGGCTACCAGGACGGCTACCGCGACGGCCTGGTCGCGCTGGAGAGTTTCAAGCGCGGCCTGCTGCAGCAGAACGTGGCGCAGTTCGGCGCGCTGATCCAGGGCTTCGACGTCCAGCTCGACGCGCTCGAGCAGCAGATGGCGCAGGCCCTCGCGCGCGTGGCCACCGAGGTGGCGCGGCAGGTGGTGCGCGACGAGTTGCGCACCGATCCACAGCGCATCGCCCGCGTCACGCGCGAGGCGGTCAACGCGGTGCTGATCAGCGCCCGCCACATCGTCGTGCAGGTGCACCCGGACGACCTCGCGCTGGTGGAACAAGGTGCCGCCGAGGTGATCGCTGCGCGCGGCGCCCGCGTGGTGGCCGACCCGTCGATCGAGCGCGGCGGCTGCCGCGTGCTGTCGGACGTGGGCACGATCGATGCGCGCATCGCCGCGCGCTGGCTGCAGGCCAGCTCGGGCCTCGGAACCGAACTGCCGTGGTCGAACGACGACGCGGCCTCCTCGATATGAACCCGACCATTCCACGCGCCGATCGCAGCGAACGCTGGACGCGCTATCTCGCCGATCTGCAGGCGCATGCCGCCGTACCGCAGCCGCTTGTCAGCGAAGGCATGCTCGCCCGCGTGACCGGCCTGGTGCTCGAGGCCGCGGGTGTGCGTGCGCCCGTCGGCTCGGTTTGCGAGGTGCTGGTCGTCGGCCAGTCGCCGGTGCTCGCCGAGGTGGTCGGCTTCCACGGCGACCGTGCCTACCTGATGCCCACCGGCGACGTGCACGGCCTGGCCAGCGGGGCCCGCGTGGTGCCGCGCCCGCCGCCGCGCCTGCCGCCGCAGCTCGGCCGCGACAACCCGGTCTGGCGGCGCAGCGAGGACCGCAGCCTGCACCTGCCGATGGGTGCCGGCCTGCTCGGTCGCGTGATCGACGCGCACGGCGCGCCGATGGACCGGCTCGGGCCGCTGACGAATGCGCACGAGCAGCCGATGATGCGTCGGCCGATCAATGCGATGGACCGCGACCCGATCCGCCAGCCGCTGGACACCGGCGTGCGCGCGATCAATGCCCTCTTCACCATCGGCCGCGGCCAGCGGCTGGGCCTGTTTGCCGGCACCGGCGTGGGCAAGTCGGTGCTGCTCGCGATGATGGCCCGCTACACCGCCGCCGACGTGATCGTGGTCGGCCTGGTCGGCGAACGCGGCCGCGAGGTGAAGGAATTCGTCGAGGACATCCTCGAAGAAGAAGGCCTGCGCCGCTCGGTCGTGGTGGCAGCGCCGGCCGACGCGCCGCCGCTGGTGCGCATGCAGGGCGCCAACTACGCCACCGCGATCGCCGAACACTTTCGCGACCAGGGCCAGCACGTGCTGCTGCTGATGGACAGCCTGACGCGGTATGCGATGGCGCAGCGCGAGATCGCGCTGGCCATCGGCGAGCCGCCGGCCACCAAGGGTTATCCGCCGAGCTGCTTCGCCAAGCTGCCGCAGCTGGTCGAGCGCAGCGGCAACGGCGTGCACGGCGGCGGTTCGATCACCGCGATCTACACGGTGCTCAGCGAGGGCGACGACCCGCAGGACCCGATCGCCGACGCGGCGCGCGGCATTCTCGACGGCCACATCGTGCTGTCGCGCGAGCTGGCCGAGGCTGGCCACTACCCGGCGATCGATGTCGAGCGCTCGATCTCGCGCGTGATGCCGTCGGTGGCGCCGCGCGACCAGGTCGTCGCCGCGCGGCGCGCCCGCCAGCTGCTGGCCAAGTACAACAAGGCGCGCGACCTGATCCAGCTCGGCGCCTACACCGCCGGCCACGACGCCGAACTCGACGCGGCCGTGCGGCTGCACCCGGCACTGACGCGGCTGCTGCAGCAGGACATGCACCAGCGTGCGCCGCTCGACGACAGCTGGTCGTCGCTGCAGGCCACGCTGCTGGCAGGCTGACATGCCGACGCCCGCTATCGATTCGCTGCTGACGCTGCTGGAGCTCGAACGCAACGAGCGCGACCAGGCCCTGCGCGGCGTGCGCGACGCCGAGAGCCTGGCCCAGCATGCGCAGGCGCAGGCACAGACGCTGACGGCCTATCGCACCGAATACGTCGAACGCTGGGCGACGCGGCTGCGCACGCAAAGCAGCATCGAGCTGGTGCAGTGCTATCAGGGTTTCATGCAGCGCCTGGACCAGGCCATCGGCCAGCAGCATGCGGCCAGCGAGCAGGCGCATGCGCGTCTGCGGCAGGCCGTGCAGGCGCTGCGCGAGCGTGAACAACGACTCGGCTCGGTGGAGAAGTTGATCGAGCGTCGCCGCCGCGAGCAGCACCACCATGCCGCACGCCGCGAGCAGACGATCACCGACGAAGCCGCGATGCGCCTGCACGAACGCCGCCTGGCGGCGGCGCGGCGGCAAGACACCGGCGGCAACGACACCGTGACCTGACACCGCACAACGCCCCACACCCACGAGGCCACACCCATGCTGCAGACCTCCCTGCCGATCGTCGCCCCAGCCATGCCCTGCCCCGAGCCGGCCCCGGCGTCGCCCGGCGCCGAGCCGACGGCCACACCGGGAGGCCGCTTCGCGCAGGCGCTGCGCGAGGCCGGCGCGCCGGACGCGAACACCGAACCGGTACGCACCGATGCCGGCGACGCACAGCGCCAGGCGACACGGCGCCACGATGGCGCCGCCGAGGAGAAGGCGGCCGTCGAACGCCGGCCCGCGGCGCGCGGCCCGGTCGGTGCGCGCCGCGACGGCGCGACCCGCACCGGCGACGCACCGGTCGACAGGTCCACCAACGCGCCCGCCACCGAGGCAGCCGCCGATACGGCCGCCCTGGCGGCCACGCGGCCATGCAGCGGCGGCAGCGATGCCACGCCGCCGGCCGAGGCCGACGAGACGACGAGCCCGCTGATCGCAGCAGACCCTTCCACGATGGCGCCGAACGCGCTTGCGCCGGTCGCCGCGACGCCGGTGCCCGCGGGCGAGACCGCGGCCGGGATCACGGCCGAAGGCGCGGCTAACGCCGAGGGCGAGCCGGCCTTGCCGCGCCGTCTGCTCGACAGCACCGCCTCCCGCAGCGGCCCCGGCCGCACCGCGCTGGGTGCGCACGCGACGCGCGAGCCGCTGGCCGGCAACGCCGAGCGCGGCAAGGCCGTCGACGCGCGCGGCCCGGCGTTCGCCACAGGCGAAACGCGGTCGGAGCAGACCACTCCGGCGGCGATCACCCGCGAGCCGGCCGCACGAAACGGCCGCGACACGCTGGACGTGGCGGCGAACGGGCCACTGCCGACCGCCCTCGCCCGCTTCGACAACCCCGCCGTCGCGACACGCGCCGCGGCCGGCGCACAGGCCACGCTCGACGCACCGGTCAGCAGCCGCGAGTTCGCCCCCGCGCTCGGCGCGCAGGTGGCGGTGTGGGTGCGCGACGGCGTGCAGGAAGCACGCCTGCAACTGCACCCGGCCGAACTGGGACCGCTGGCGATCCAGATCGCGCTCGACGGCAGTTCGGCGCAGATCGATTTCCATGCCGCCCACGCGCTGACGCGCGATGCCATCGAGGCCTCGCTGCCGGCGCTGGCCGCGTCGCTGCGCGAGTCGGGCTTCACGCTGGCCGGCGGCGGCGTGTTCGGCCAGGGGGCCGGCGGTGGCGCGCCCGGCGAACGCGGCGCTGCGCCAGCGCCGGGAGTGCGGGCGCTGCCGCAGCCGGCCGGCGAGCCGGCCACCCTGGCAGCGCTGCCCGAGCCGCGCACACGCGGCTGGCGGCGCGGCCTGCTCGACGTGTTTGCCTGAGCGGCCGAGCCCGAGTCGCCGAGTCAGCCCGGAAAAGCCCGCTTATTCCGCTCGCCCGGATGTGCTTGCGGTTCGAATAATCGACCTCGTGAGCCACCGCTGCGTGCGTGTGGAAATCCAGTCCTGGAGAACGCATGTCGACCGCTGCCCCACCTGCGAACGACGTCGCCGAGGCCCCAACGGTCAAGAGCGGCGGCAAGAAGAAGCTGCTGATCATGATCGGCGCGGTCGTCCTGCTGCTGCTGGTGGCCGGCGGCGCGGGCGGCTTCTACTTCTGGCAGCAGAAGAAGGCCGCCGCGGCGCAGGCCGAAGCCGGTGACGAGGGCGCCGCCGAGGCCGAGGAAGTCAAGCACAAGAAGAGCCACGACAAGAAGGCCGGTGCACCCGTCTTCCTGCCGCTGGACCTGTTCACGGTGAACCTGGCCGACCGCGAGGCCGAGCGCTATGCACAGGTCGGCATCACGCTGGAGGTGGTCGACACCAAGACGAGCGACCAGCTCAAGGCCTACATGCCGGCGATCCGCAACGACATCCTGATGCTGCTGGCGCACAAGAAGGCCGAGGAACTGCAGGAGCGCGACGGCAAGCTGGCGCTGGCGCGCGAGATCAAGCGCGCTGCCGGCAAGCCGCTGCAGTCCGACGACGGCAAAGCCGGCGACGGCCACGACGGCGAGGACGAGGAGCCGGTACGCGCCGTGCACTTCTCGGCCTTCATCATCCAGTGACGCGATGAGCCCTTCGCGATGAACCAGCAGATCCTGTCGCAGGACGAAGTCGATGCCCTGCTCGAGGGCATCACCGGCGAGAGCCAGAAGCCCGAGGTCGAGGAGGCGCCCGCCGACGGCGTGCGCAACTACAACCTCGCCAGCCAGGAACGCATCGTCCGCGGCCGCATGCCGACGATGGAGATCATCAACGAGCGTTTCGCGCGCAACTCGCGCATCGGCCTGTTCAACCTGATCCGCAAGAGCCCCGAGGTGTCGATCGGCGGCATCAAGATCCACAAGTACTCGGCGTTCCTGCGCGAGATCGTGGTACCGACCAACTTCAACATCATGTCGGTGCGGCCGCTGCGCGGGTCGGGCCTGGTGATCCTGGAGCCGAACTTCGTGTTCGCCGCCATCGACGCCATGTTCGGCGGCGGCGGCAAGTTCCACACCCGCATCGAGGGCCGCGACTTCTCGCCGACCGAGCAGCGCGTGATTCAGCGGCTGGTCGAGACCATCACCACCGAATACAAGAAGGCCTGGGTCGGCATCTATCCGCTCGAGCTCGAATACCAGCGCTCCGAGATGCAGCCGCAGTTCGCCAACATCGCCACGCCGAGCGAGATCGTGGTGTCGAGCTCGTTCACCTTCGAGTTCGGCGACAGCAGCGGCACCATGCATCTGTGCATTCCCTACGCCACGCTGGAACCGATCCGCGACGTGCTGTATTCGAGCGTGCAGGGCGACGCCAGCGAGCCCGACCGACGCTGGGTGAACCTGCTGAAGCAGGAGATCCAGTCCGCCGAGGTGACGCTGACCACCGAACTCGCCACCGCCGACACCACCGTCGAGCAGTTGCTCGCGCTGAAGGCGGGTGACTTCATCGAGCTCGACCTCGATCCGCTGGTGCAGGCCAAGGTCGACGGAGTGCCCGTCTTCACCTGCCACTACGGCACTTCGGGCGGCAAGTACGCGATCAAGATCGACCGACTGTTGACCGGCCCGCAACGCGGCTGGTTGGGAGACTCACATGTCAGCTGACAACGCGGCTCCGGCCGACGCGACGCCGCCTGCGGCGGCGCCGAACGCCGAGGAAGACAAGATGGCCGCCGAATGGGCGGCCGCGCTTGCCGAAGCCAAGCCCGAGTCGGCCGGCGAGGTGGCCGCGCCGTCCGACAGCGTGGCGCCGGCCGCGTTCGCCAGCTTCGGCGCCGGTGTCGCGCCGGCGGCGC
>Ga0075356_1000033_pt1 | contig 27249 bp, 25 predicted proteins | sample WestPond_Cattail_FD_120073 | JGI IMG/M metagenome (GOLD analysis project Ga0075356, IMG submission 120073) | Natural and restored wetland microbial communities from the San Francisco Bay, California, USA, that impact long-term carbon... | ecosystem: Environmental > Terrestrial > Soil > Wetlands ... | reverse complement strand
GGCACGGAAGCTGCAAAACGGTCCGCAGCTTTTCTCGTTCAACCCTGATGGAGCCAAAACCGATGAAGTCACTCCCGCTTGCTCGCCTCGCGATCGCCGCTGCTGCCGTGTTCGCCACCTCCGCATTCGCCGACGGGCTGAGTGCCAACGTCGCGCTGACCACCAAGTACAAGTACCGCGGCCAGGATCAGAGCGACATCACCAAGGACGCCATTCCCGCCATCCAGGGCGGCTTCGACTATGCGCTCGGCGCCTTCTACGTTGGCAACTGGAATTCGTCGATCGGCGGCGCCGGCGGCACCGAGATGGACTTCTACGGCGGCTACAAGGGCAAGGTGTCGGTGCTCGACTACGACGTCGGTGTGCTGCAGTACTACTACCCCGGCAGCGGCGGGTCGCTGTTCAACACCACCGAGCTGTACGGTCAGCTCGGCTGGGAATTCATCACCGCCAAGTACTCGTTGACGGTGTCCGACAAGTACTTCGGCATCACTGAAGGCAAGAACACCGGCTACCTGGACATTTCCGCGAACTACGAGATCGCGAAGGGCCTGACGCTGAATGGCCACATTGGCCAGACCATGCTGTCCAGCGACGCCAAGAACGCCACCGGCCTGGTGAACTACACCGACTACAAGGCGGGTGCCACCTACGACTTGGGCAGTGGGCTGTCGCTCGCTGGAGCGTTCGTCGGTGCGAACAAGAAGAATGTGTACGGCGACGCGAACAAGGGTCGCCTGATCCTCACGCTGTCCAAGGCCATGTAATCCACGGCGCGGCGGCGCTGTGCAGCGCTGCCGCGGCATTCAATCTCCAGGAGGGTCTCATGAAGATGGTGACCGCGATCGTCAAGCCGTTCAAGCTCGACGAAGTGCGTGAGGCGTTGAGCGCAATCGGCGTTCAGGGCATCACGGTGACCGAGGTGAAGGGCTTCGGTCGCCAGAAGGGCCACACGGAGCTGTACCGCGGCGCCGAATACGTGGTGGATTTCCTGCCCAAGGTGAAGATAGAGGCGGCCGTCGACGATGCGCTCGTCGAGCGCGTCATCGAGGCCATCGAGACCTCGGCCCGCACCGGAAAGATCGGCGACGGGAAGATCTTCGTCGCCGCCCTCGAGCAGGTGGTCCGCATCCGCACCGGCGAGACCGGCAAGGACGCGATCTGACCGATTCAGCCCCCACAACAGACGTGAAGACCACAACATGAGAAAGCTCATCGCTTCGTTCGCCCTCGGCCTCGCGCTGCTGGGCCTGGCGGGCCCGTCATGGGCCCAGGCGCCGGCCGCATCCGCGCCGGCTGCCGCCTCGGCCGCGGCAGCCGCCGATGCCGCCTCCGCCCCGGCAGCTGCATCGGCGCCTGCCGCCGCAGCGTCGACCCCGGTTGCCAACAAGGGCGACAACGCCTGGATGCTGGTGGCCACACTGCTCGTCATCATGATGACGGTGCCCGGCCTGGCGCTCTTCTACGGCGGCCTCGTGCGCAGCAAGAACATGCTGTCGGTGCTGATGCAGGTGATGGTCACGTTCGCGCTGATCGTCGTGCTGTGGGCGCTGTACGGCTACAGCCTCGCGTTCTCGGAGGGTAACGCCTACTTCGGCGGCTTCGACCGGGTGTTCCTGAAGGGCCTGTTCAACCCGGCCGACGGCTCGTTCGCGATGGGGGCCACCTTCAGCAAGGGCGTCTACATCCCTGAGCTGCTGTTCGCGGCCTTCCAGGCCACGTTCGCCGGCATCACCTGCTGCCTGATCGTCGGCGCCTTCGCCGAACGCATCAAGTTCAGCGCGGTGCTGCTGTTCATGGCGCTGTGGTTCACCTTCAGCTACGCGCCGATCGCGCACATGGTGTGGTACTGGATGGGGCCTGACGCCTATGCCAGCAAGGACGTCGTCGACGCGATGAACGCCAAGGCCGGGCTGATCTGGCAGTGGGGCGCGCTCGACTTCGCCGGCGGCACGGTGGTGCACATCAATGCAGCGGTGGCCGGCATCGTCGGGGCCTTCATGATCGGCAAGCGCGTCGGCTACGGCAAGGAAGCCATGGCCCCGCACAGCCTGCCGCTCACGATGGTCGGCGCCGCGATGCTGTGGGTCGGCTGGTTCGGCTTCAACGCCGGCTCGGCGCTCGAAGCGGGCAACTCGGCGGTGCTGGCGTTCATGAACACCTTCACCGCCACGTCGGCCGCCGTGCTGGCCTGGTGCCTGGGTGAGGCGATGATGCGCGGCAAGGCCTCTATGCTCGGTGCCGCCTCCGGTGCCGTGGCGGGCCTGGTGGCGATCACGCCGGCGGCTGGCAACGTCGGCCTGATGGGCGCGATCATCATCGGCTTCATCGCCGGCTTCGCCTGTCTGTGGGGAGTCAACGGCCTCAAGAGGATGCTCGGCGCAGACGACTCGCTCGACGTGTTTGGCGTGCACGGTGTCGGCGGTATCGTCGGCGCGCTGCTGACCGGCGTGTTCAACACGCAGGACCTCGGCGGCCCGGGCCTGGTGACCGATTGGGTCACCGCCACCGTCGGCTCCAACCCCATCGGCGCGCAGGTCTGGATCCAGCTGAAGGCCGTGCTGCTGACCATCGTCTGGTCGGGCGTGGTGGCCGCGGCCGCCTACAAGATCGTCGACCTGGTGATCGGACTGCGCGTGGCCGAAGAGGAGGAGCGCGAAGGCCTGGACATCAGCTCGCACGGCGAGACTGCCTACAGCAAGTAAGTTTCCAAGGGGTTCACAGCGAGCTTGGGGCCGCCGTTCTGGCGGCCTCTTTTTTTGCCCGGCGCGGGCACGTGGCCTGCCGAACGCGGCCAGCCGGCGTCGGGTCCGGCGGACCCGACGCCTAGAATTCGGCCGATCCGCCCCCAGTTAGGCCGCCATGGTCCCGCACCTGATCACCGCGCTGAATGGCCCGATCAACGAGCTTGAGCAGCGCATCCTCGAGTCGATGCCGGCCATCGAGCGCTGGTTCCGGCTCGAGTGGATGGAGCACACGCCACCGTTCTACACCTCGGTGGACGTCCGCAACGCCGGCTTCAAGCTGGCGCCGGTGGACACCAACCTGTTCCCCGGCGGCTTCAACAACCTGACCTCCGAGATGCTGCCGCTGGCCGTGCAGGCGGCGATGGCGGCGATCGAGAAGATCTGTCCCGAGGCGAAGAACCTGTTGCTGATCCCGGAGCGGCACACGCGCAACACGTTCTACCTGTCGAACGTGCAGCGGCTCATGCGCATCTTCCACCAGGCCGGGCTCAACGTGCGGCTTGGCACGCTGGACGGCGACGTGAAGGAGCCGACCAAGATCGCGCTGCCCGACGGCGGCGAGCTGACGCTGGAGCCGCTGGTGCGTACGCGCGGACGCCTCGGCCTGAAGGACTTCGATCCCTGCACGATCCTGCTCAACAACGACCTGTCGGCCGGCATTCCCAAGGTGCTGGAGGGGCTGCACGAGCAGTACCTGTTGCCGCCGCTGCACGCCGGCTGGGCCGTGCGGCGCAAGAGCCGGCACTTCCGCAGCTACGAAGAGGTGGCCAAGAAGTTCGCCAAGCTGCTCGGCATGGACCCGTGGCTGATCAACCCGATGGCCGCACATTGCGGCCAGGTCAACTTCGACAGCAGCGAAGAGCTCGACTGCATGCGCGGCAACGCCGAAGCGCTGTTGACCAAAGTGCGCCGCAAGTACAAGGAATACGGCATCAACGAAAAGCCCTTCGTCGTGGTCAAGGCCGACAACGGTACCTATGGCATGGGCATCATGACGGTGCGCGACGTGAAGGATCTGGACGACGTGAGTCGGCGCACCCGCAACAAGATGAGTGTCGTCAAGGACGGCCAGCATGTCGACGAAGTGATCATCCAGGAAGGCGTGCCGACCTACGAGCGCATGAACGATGCCGTCGCCGAGCCAGTGGTCTACATGATCGACCGCTACGTCGTCGGCGGCTTCTACCGGGTGCACGCCGAGCGCGGCATCGACGAGAACCTGAACGCACCGGGCTCGAGCTTCGTGCCGCTGGCCTTTGCCGAGAGCCACCACCTGCCGCGGCTGGGCGAGAAGCCCGGCGTCAGCGCGCCCAACCGGTTCTACATGTACGGCGTGATCGGCCGGTTGGCGATGCTGGCCGCCAGCTACGAGCTCGAAGCGACCGACCCGAACGCCGAAACCTACGAGTAGGTTCCCGCGCCGCGCGGCAGCGCAAGTTGCCGGGCGCAGGCGCACAATCAGGGTTTTGCTTCGAAGGCCTGCGTTCGAAACAGGCCACGCTGCGTGAGCAAGGCTTCCCAAACCCCCGGCGCTGTCGCCGCCCTGACCCTCGGTGCCCTGGGCGTCGTCTATGGCGACATCGGCACCAGCCCGCTGTACGCGCTGAAGGAGGTCTTTCACGCCGGCCACGTACCGCTGAGCCACGAGAACGTGCTGGGCGTGCTCTCGCTGATCTTCTGGACGATCACCGTCGTCGTCTCGTTGAAGTACGTGCTGCTGATCCTGCGCGCCGACAACAACGGCGAGGGCGGCCTGATCGCGATGCTCGCGCTGGCCACCACGGCGGTGAGGGATCGGCCGCCGCTGCGCCGATTGCTGATGGTGGTGGGCTTGTTCGGCACCGCCATCTTCTATGGCGACGGTGTCATCACGCCGGCGATCTCGGTGCTGTCGGCGGTCGAAGGCCTGGGCGTCGCCGCGCCGGCTCTCACCGGCTGGGTGGTGCCTCTGACGCTGCTGGTGCTGACCGCGTTGTTCGCCGCGCAGCGCTACGGCACCGGCGGCATCGGCAAGACCTTCGGGCCGATCACGCTGATTTGGTTCTTCGCGCTGATCGCGCTCGGCCTGCCGCACATCGCCGAGCGGCCGGGTGTGCTGGTCGCGCTCAACCCGGCCTATGCGCTGGGCTTCTTCTACGCGCAGCCGCTGGTGTCGTTCATCGCGCTCGGCGCGGTGGTGCTGGTGGTCACCGGCGGCGAAGCGCTGTACGCCGACCTCGGCCACTTCGGCAAGCTGCCGATCCGCATCGCCTGGTACGGCCTCGTGATGCCGGCGCTGGTGATCAACTATTTCGGGCAGGGCGCGATGCTGCTCGACAACCCCGCGGCAATTGCCAACCCGTTCTACCTGATGGCGCCGGGCTGGGCCCAATTGCCGCTGGTCGGTCTGGCCACCGCCGCGACGGTCATCGCGTCGCAGGCTTTGATCACAGCCGCGTTCTCGGTCACCAAGCAGGCGATCCAGCTCGGCCTGCTGCCGCGCATGAACATCCAGCACACCTCGGTGCGCGAGACCGGCCAGATCTACGTGCCCTTCATCAACTGGAGCCTGTACGTCTTCATCGTGCTGGCGGTGCTGCTGTTCCGCACTTCGTCGAACCTGGCCACCGCCTACGGCATCGCGGTGACGCTGGACATGACGATCACCACGGTAATGACCTTCTTCGTCATCCGCTACGGCTGGAAGTACCCGCTCTCGCTGTGCCTCGCGGCGACCGGCTTCTTCTTCATCGTCGACATCACCTTCTTCCTGTCCAACATGCTCAAGCTGATGTCGGGCGGCTGGTTCCCGATCCTGATCGGCAGCGGCATGTTCATGCTGATGCTGACCTGGAAGCAGGGCCGCAAGCTGATGAGCGACCGCCTGCGCGACGACGCGATCGACCTGAAGGGCTTTCTCGACGCGGTGTTCGTCAGCCCCCCCACGCGCGTGGAGGGCACCGCGGTGTTCCTGGTCGCCGAGCCCGGCCTGACACCCAACGCGATGATGCACAACCTCAAGCACAACAAGGTGCTGCACGCGTACAACCTGTTCGTCAACGTGCGCCACCACGAGGTGCCGTGGATCGGCTTCGACAAGCGGCTCACCGTAGAGCCGCTCGGCCACGACTGCTGGCAGGTCACGCTGAACTTCGGCTTCAAGAACGACCCCGACGTGCCCGAGGCGCTCAAGCTGCTCGAGAGCCGCGGTATCCCGCTGCCTGACATGGACACCAGCTACTTCCTCAGCCGCGACATCGTGATGCCGTCGCTCGGCAAGGGCATGTCGCTGTGGCGCGAGAAGCTCTTCGCCAACATGCACCGCAACGCGGCCGCCGCCGCCGATTTTTTGAACCTGCCGAGCAACCGCATCGTCGAGCTCGGTGCCAAGGTCGAGATCTGAGCGTCGCGCGCAGCTGACGGTGCCCGTCGCTTCGACGACAAGCGCCGCCAGCGGGCATCGGTCGCCGCACGGCTATCCTGCACCGATGCGTTCCCTGCGGTCCGACTTCTCGTTCAGCGCCGTCGTCGCCGGTTTCGTCGCGGTGCTGGTCGGCTACAGCAGCTCGGTGGCGCTCATCTTCCAGGCGGCGCAGGCGGTCGGCGCATCACCGGCGCACACGGTGTCGTGGCTGTGGGCGCTCGGTCTGGGCATGGGTCTGACGAGCTTCGCACTGTCGTGGTGGTACCGGCAACCGGTGCTCACCGCCTGGTCGACGCCCGGCGCAGCGCTGATCGCCGCCACCAGTGGCATCACGCTGGCGCAGGCCACCGGCGCCTTCGTCGTCTGCGCGGTGCTGCTGCTGCTGGCCGGGGCGACGCGCGCCTTCGAGCGACTGATGGGCCGCATCCCGCTGTCCCTGGCGGCGGCACTGTTGGCCGGCGTGCTGGCGCGCTTTGCGCTCGACGCGGTGCTGGCGGCCCGCAGCGCCCCGCTGCTGGTCGGCGTGATGGCTGCTGCTTATCTGCTCGGCCGGCGCTGGTGGCAGCGCTACGCCGTGCCCGGCGTGCTGGCCGCCGGCATGGTGTGCGCACTCGCGCAGCGCGCCGCCGCGGCCGGCAGCGCGTCGCCGACGGCGGGTGTGTTGTGGGCGTGGGCGACGCCGATCTGGACCGCGCCGCAATTCGAGTGGTCGGTGCTGCTTGGCCTTGCGTTGCCGCTCTTCGTCGTCACGATGGCATCGCAGAACCTGCCGGGCGTGGCGGCGCAACGCGCCAGCGGCTACGACACGCCGGTGTCGCCGCCAGTGGCGGTCACCGGCGCGGCCTCGCTGCTGCTGGCGCCGTTCGGCGGTTACGCGCTCAACCTGGCTGCCATCACCGCCGCCATCTGCATGGGCCGCGAGGCCCACGCGGATCCGGCGCGGCGCTACGTGGCCGCGATGATGGCCGGCGCTTTCTACGTGGTGCTGGGCCTTGGCGCCGGTGCCGTGGTGTCGCTGCTGGCGGCCTTTCCGCGCGAATTGGTGCTGGCCGTGGCCGGCCTGGCGCTGCTGTCGACCATCGGCGCTGCGCTGGCGCAGGCGATGCACGACACGTCGCAGCGCGAGGCCGCGCTGCTCACCTTCATCGTCACGCTGTCGGGGCTGCAGTTCGCCGGCATCGGTTCGGCCTTCTGGGGCGTGCTCGCCGGCGTGATCGCGATGGCTGTGCAACACTGGCGGGCCCGCCGCTAGCCCGCCTTCGTCGCACCCCATGAAGCTGCTGTTCGTCGCTGATCCGTTGGAGTCGTTCAAGACCTACAAGGACACCACCTTCACGATGATGCGCGAGGCAGCGCGCCGCGGCCACGAGCTGTGGGCCTGCCAGGCCGCCGACCTGGTCTGGCGCCGAGGTGCCCGCGTGGTGGCGCGCGACGCCCGCGCGGTGGCGCTCACCGGCCGCGAGGACGATCCCTGGTTCAACGAGCTCACGCGGGCTGAGCTGGCATTGGCCGACGTGCATGCCGTGCTGATGCGCCAGGACCCGCCGTTCGACAGCGAGTACTTCTACGCCACGCACCTGCTGCAGCAGGCCGAGCGCGAGGGCGCGCGGGTGTTCAACCGGCCGGCGTCGCTGCGCGATCATCCGGAGAAGCTCGCGATCCTGGAGTTCCCGCAGTACATCGCGCCCACGCTGGTGGCGCGCCAGCCCGAGGCGGTGCGTGCGTTCCATGCCGAGCACGGCGACATCATCCTGAAGCCGCTCGACGGCATGGGCGGCATGGGCATCTTCCGTGTCGCCGCCGACGGGCTGAACCTCGGCTCGATCATCGAGACGCTCAACCGCCACGGCACCACGACCGTGATGGCGCAGAAGTACCTGAGCGAGATCGCGCAGGGCGACAAGCGCGTGCTGGTGATCGGCGGCGAGCCGGTGCCGCATTGCCTGGCGCGCATTCCCCAGGGCAGCGAGATCCGCGGCAATCTCGCCGTCGGCGGCAAGGGCGTGGCGCGGCCGCTGTCGGCGCGCGACCACGAGATCGCCGCGGCGATCGGCGCCACGCTCGTCGCGCGTGGTCTGCTGCTTATCGGTGTGGACATCATCGGCGAGTGCCTCACCGAGATCAACGTCACCAGCCCGACCTGCTTTCGCGAGATCACCGACCAGACCGGGTTCGACGTGCCGCGAATGTTCGTCGATGCGCTCGAGCGTGCGCTCGTCGCAACGCCGGCCCGCGGCTGACGCCACGTAGTGGCCCTGCTTCATCTCACCGGCGCGCACCTGGCCTATGGCCATGTGCCGCTGCTCAGTGACGCCGCGTTCTCGCTCGACGAGGGCGAGCGCATCGCGCTGATCGGGCGCAACGGCAGCGGCAAGTCGTCGCTGCTTCGCTTGCTGGCCGGCACCGAGGCGCCGGATGCCGGGCTGCTCAACGTGCAGCAGGGGCTGCGCTGCGCCGTCGTGGCGCAGGAGCCGCACTTCGACGACGCCCTCACCGTGTTCGATGCCGTCGCCCAGGGCGTGCAGGAGGCACGCGCGCTGCGCGAACGCGTTGAGCAGCACGTCAGCGGGGACGACATCGACACGGTGCACGCCCGCCTGGACGCGTTGGACGGCTGGACGTGGGAGCAGCGCGTCGAGGAGGCGATCGAGCGGCTGCGCCTGCCGCGCGATGCGGCGGTGGCCACCTTGTCGGGCGGCACCGCCAAGCGGGTGGCGCTGGCGCGCGCCCTGGTCGAGCGGCCCGACGTGCTGCTGCTCGACGAGCCGACCAATCACCTGGACATCGACGCGATCGAGTGGCTGCAGTCGCTGCTGGCGGCGTGGCGCGGTGCGCTGGTCGTGGTGTCGCACGACCGTGCGTTCATCGACGCGGTGGCCACCCGCATCGTCGAGCTCGACCGCGGCACGCTGCGGTCGTACCCCGGGCGCTTTGCCGCCTACGAGGCGACCAAGCAGCGCGAGCTGGAGGCCGAGGCGCTGGCCACGGCCCGTGCCGACAAGCTGCTGGCGGCCGAGGAGGTCTGGGTGCGCCAGGGCGTCGAGGCGCGGCGTACCCGCAGTGTCGGGCGGGTAGCCCGGCTGGAGGCACTGCGCGCCCAGCGCGCCGCGCGCCGCGACAGCCTGGCCAACGTCCGGCTCGAGCTCAGCGCAGGCCGGACCTCGGGTCGCCTGGTGGCCGAACTGGACGACGTGTCGATCAGCCTCGGCGGCCGGCTGCTGGTCGACCACTTCAGCGGCACCTTCCTGCGCGGCGACAAGGTCGGCGTGATCGGTCCCAACGGTGTGGGCAAGACCACGATGCTCAAGCTGATCCTCGGCGAGCTCGCACCGGACCGAGGTCGCGTGCGCCGCGGCACGAACCTGAGCGTGGCCTATTTCGACCAGATGCGCAGCGCACTGAACCTCGACGCCACGTTGGCCGACACCATCAGTCCGGGCAGCGAGTGGGTCGAGATCGGCCGCTCGCGGCGGCACGTGATGAGCTATCTGGGCGACTTCCTGTTCGCGCCGGCCCGTGCGCAGGCGCTGGTCGACACCTTGTCGGGCGGCGAGCGCAACCGGCTGCTGCTGGCGCGGCTGTTCGCGCTGCCGGCCAACGTGCTGGTGCTCGACGAACCGACCAACGACCTCGACATCGAGACGCTCGAGCTGCTCGAGGAGCTGCTGCAGGGCTACGACGGCACCGTGTTCCTCGTCAGCCACGACCGGCGTTTCCTCGATGCGGTGGTCACCAGTACGCTGGCCTGGGAGGGCGATGCCGGCACGCCCGGCCTGTGGCGCGAATATCCCGGCGGCTACGCCGACTGGCGCGTGCAGCGCGACCGCTCGCGCGCGGTCGCGGCGGCGGCGATCATTGCCACCGCGCCAGTCGGCACACCCGCGCCGAGCGCCGCGGCCCGGGGAGCGTTCACCGCCAAACCCCGCGCCAAGCTCAGCTACAAGGAGCAGCGCGAACTCGAGAGCCTGCCTGGGCAGATCGCCGCCCTCGAGGCCGAGCAGAAGACCATCGGCGAGCGGCTGGCCAGCGCCGAGCTGTACACCGACGAGCCGCAGCGCGTCGGCGAGCTGCAGGCGCGCTACGAACAGATCGACGATGCGCTGACCGAGGCCCTCACGCGCTGGGAGGCGCTCGATGCACGCGCGCAGGCCGCGCCCGCCAAGCCATGACGCACGCGATCCCGCCGCGTGCGCTGGTGCTGCTGGCGATCCTGACCCTGCTGTGGGGCACCAACTGGCCGTTGTTCCCGCTGGCCACGCGCGAGGTGTCGGTGTGGACCTTCCGCGCGGTGGCGGTGTTCATCGCCGGCGCCGCGCTGCTGATCGTCGCCCGCCTGCGCGGCCAGTCGCTCGTGATCCGGCGCCGCCACTGGCGCACGATCGGCACCGCGACCTTCTTCTATCTGGTGATCTGGAACATCGCCAGCACCTACTCGGCGCTGCTGATCCCGTCGGGCCAGTCGGCAGTGCTCGGTTTTACGATGCCGCTGTGGTCGGCGCTGATCTCGTGGGCGGTGCTCGGTCAGCGGCTGAGCGGCCGGCTGGTGATCGCCGTGCTGCTCGGCGGCGCCAGCGTCGCGCTGCTGATGTCGCGCAGCTTCGGCGCATACGCGCAGGCACCGCTCGGTCTCGTGCTCGGACTCAGCGCCGGGCTCGGTTGGGCGGTCGGCACGTTGATCCTGCAGCGCGGCCGCGTGGTCGACGTGCCGGCCACCGTGCTCACCGGCTGGCAGTTGCTGCTCACCGCGGTGCCCACCACGCTCGGCGCGCTGGTGCTCGGCGACCACCAGTGGTTCGTGCCGACATGGCAGTCGATCGCGGTGATCGGCTACATCGCGCTGGTGCCGATGTGCATCGGCAACCTGTGTTGGTTTTCGATCGTCGGCATCTTGCCGGCCAACGTGGCGGGGCTGTCGTCGATCATGGTGCCGGTGGTGGCGATGATCTCCGGCGCGTTGCTGCACGGCGAGCCGCTGGGGCCGGTGCAGTGGCTCGCGATGGCGTGCTGCGTCGGTGCGCTGTCGCTGGTGATGCTGAAGCCGGCGTCGCCGGCCGGCGACGCCAAGGCCAGTTGACCCGGCGCGCGCCGGATCTGGCTCACCAGCGGCTGCGCAGCCAGCCCTCGGTGGTGGAGGCCGCCGGATGCGTGCGGCTGACGATCAGGCCACCCTGCAGATACAGCGCATTGAGCAGCCGCATCGCGCGCTCGCGGTCCAGACCCGGCCACTCCGACATCTCGCGCAGGTTGCGCGTGCGCCGGCGCAGTCGCTCGATCGTCACCGTCAGGATGCCGGGCATGTCCAGCCCGCGCAGGTTGACCCCGGGCGCGACGCGATAGGCCGCGACACCCGCGATCTCCGGCAGCAGCGACTCGCGCGCGCCGCGCAGCGCCATCTCCCACATCAGCGGCGACAGGGGCGAGTAGTGTTCGAGCTCGCCGACCAGCGCGCGCTCGCGATGTCCCGGCGTGCGCAGTAGCGCCGGCTCGACTTGCAGCACCTGTAGTTCGTTGAGCCGGCTGGCCAGGAACTGCGGCATCGGCACCGCGCAGTGCACCAGCCGCTCGGCCGGAAACAGGGTCAGCGGCACCACACGGTCCGCCCATTGCAGGTTCACCGTCAGCGGCCGCGCATGGCGCAGGCAAGCCGCCAGCACGTCGAGCACCTCGCTCTGCTGACCGTGGCGCTCGAAACGCTCCAGGTCTTGCAGCAGCGACGGGCTCAGCGACGACAGCCGGGTGGAGCCCGACTCGACGCTGCCCACGCGCACCAGATCGTCGAGGTAGCGCTGGAAGGCGCTCACTCGCATCAGGTCGGGTTCGCCAAAAGGCAGGGTGGAGGGGAACATCGGGCGGCTTTGAATCCGAATGTTACTAGCGTAGCGTGGGGGTAGCGGTCCGAGCGCCAGAAATGAGCGGCTGGCGCAGCGCTTCTCTGGCGCGCTCGAACGCGCGCCAGAAGCGCGCGTCCTGGGCGCTCGCGAAGTTCACCCGCATCAGCGTACCCGGCGACGGCCGGGCGAAGAACAGATGCCCGGGGGCGATCAGCCACCCCTCGGCGGCCAGCCGCTCGGCCAGCGCCTCGGTGTCGACGCCGGTCTCGACCCAGCCGAACAGGCCTTGCGGCTCGGCGACGAAACGGCAGCCCGCGTCCTGCGCGAGGCGGATCACGCGGGTGCGCGACGCGGCCAGGCGGCCGGCCACGCGCTCGGCATGACGGCGCAGCAAGCCCTGGTCGAGGCACCAGGCGACTGCACGTTCCAGGATCGCCGGCGTGGTGAGCGAACTCAGCAGCTTGGTGTCGATGAAGCGGTCGACCAGCGCGCGCGGCGCCGCCAGCGCGCCGACGCGCCAGTTGGGCGCCAGGATCTTGGAGAAGCCCGTCACGTATACCGTGCGTTGCAGGCCGTCGAGCGCGGCTAGCCGCGGCGCATGCGCCGGCGCCAGCCAGGCGTAGGTGTCGTCCTCGACGAGGATCAGGTCGGCCGCCTCGGCCAGTTGCAGCACCTGGTGCGCGGCGGCCAGCGACAGCGACGCACCGGTCGGGTTGTGCAGCACCGACACCGTGACATACAGGCGCGGCCGGTGCTCGGCGACCAGCGCACGCATCACGGCCATGTCGGGCCCGAGCGGGCCGCGCGGCACCGGCAGCAGCCGCATGCCCAGCCGCGTCAGCCGCGCATGCTCGACCACCCAGCCGGGTTCGTCGACCAGCACCGCGTCACCCGGCGTCAACAAGGTGCGCGCGACGATGTCCAGCGCATGCGTCGCACCGACCGAGGTGACCAGTTGCTCCGCCGTGCAGGCGATGCCGAGCTCGTTCGTCAGCCGCCGGGCCAGCGCCGAGCGCAGCGATGCGTCGCCGGCCGGCTCGCCGTAGCGCAGCGCGTCGTTCACGTCGCTCATCGCGCGGCGCAGCGCGCGCTGCAGCAACGGCGCGTCGAGCCAGGTCTCGGGCAACGTGCCCTGGCCCGGCCCGGGCAGCGAGCTGCGATTGCGGAACATGCCGCGGATCAGCGCGGCCGCGTCCTGGGGTGCGGGCAGTGCGAGCGTGGGCTCGCTGCGCGGCGTGTTGAGCAGCGGCGCGGCGTTCGACCCGCGCACGAAGAAGCCGCGCTGGCGGCGCGCCTCGACCAGCCCCTGGGCCTGCAGCCGGTCGTAGGCGGCGACCACCGTGCTCGGGCTGACGCCGTGCGAGCGCGCGCACTCGCGCACCGACGGCAGCCGCGCGCCCGGCTGCAGCGCACGCTGGCCGATGCGCTGCGCGTAGTGCCGCGCCAACTGCTCGCCGAGCGTGGCACCGGCCGCATCACCGGGGGACGAGGGGACGCCGATCGACATGTGTGCGGGTGTTTGCGTCGGTACAGATGTTCTGGCTGTACCGTCAAGTGTACTGAATCTGTACTGCCAAGCAGTCCTAGACTGAGCACATGCCCACCTCGCCCGCCCTGTCGGCCGACCCAGCACTCGCCATTGATTACGAGGCCAGTCGCCGGCTTCGCCGCGGCTTCGTCTATGGCCTGCTCGGTGTGGCGGCCTTCGCGCTGACGATCCCGATGACGCGACTGGCCAGCGGCCCGGCCGAGGCGCCGCAGCTGTCGGCCGTGTTCGTCGCCATCGGGCGTGCGGCGGTCGCCGGGCTGCTGGCCGTGCTGTACTTGGCGTGGACGCGCGCCGCGCGGCCGACGCGCGCGCAGTGGCGCCAGCTCGCACTCACCGCGGTCGGCATCGTGTTCGGCTTTCCGCTCTTCATGGGCCTGGCGGTGCTGCACGTCGATGCGGTGCACGCCTCGGTGGTCACCGGCATCCTGCCGCTGGTGACGGCGGCGATGGCCGCTTGGCTGCTGCACCAGCCGCAGCGCGCGTCGTTCTGGCTCTGCGCCGGGCTCGGCACCGCGCTGGTGGTCGTCTTCGCCTGGTGGCGCGGCGGCGCCGCGCTGCAGCTCGGCGACGCGCTGCTGCTGCTGGCGCTGGTGCTTGGTGCCCACGGCTACGTGTGCGGCGCCCGCCTGTCGGCGACGATGGCGCCCGAGCACGTGGTGTCGTGGGTGCTCGTGCTGGCGCTGCCGGTCACGCTGCCCATTGCGTGGCTCAACTGGCCGGCGCAGCCGGTGCCGGCCGCCTCGTGGCTCGGCTTCGCCTACGTGGCCCTGTTCTCGATGTGGCTGGGCTTCTTCGCGTGGTATCGCGGGCTGGCGCTCGGTGGTACGGTGCGGGTCAGCCAGGTGCAGCTGCTGCAGCCGTTCCTGTCGGTGCTGGCCGCGGTGCCGATCCTCGGCGAGCGGCTCGACGCGGCGACGCTGCTGTTCCTGCTGGCAGTGATGGTGGTGGTATTCGTGTCGCGCCGGCTCGCGCACACGACGAGACAAGGACGCTCATGACGACATGGACCCAGGCGCGCCGCGCCGCGCGCATGAACCCCTCGATGATCCGCGAGATCCTCAAGCTGACCGAGAAGGCCGGTGTGCTGTCGATGGCCGGCGGCCTGCCGTCGCCCGACAGCTTTCCGGTCGAGCCGATTCGCGCCGCCTGCGACAAGGTGCTGCGCGAGGCGCCGCGCGAGGCGCTGCAATACGCCGCCAGCGAGGGCTTCGCGCCGCTGCGCGAGTGGGTGGCGCAGGACCTCGAGCGCCAGGGCATGACCGTCAGCGCCGACCAGGTGCTGATCACCACCGGCTCGCAGCAGGGGCTCGACCTCGCCGGCAAGGTGCTGATCGACGGCGGCGCGCCGGTGGCGGTGGAGTCGCCCACCTACCTCGGTGCCTTGATGGCGTTCAACCCGTTCGAGCCGATCTTCATCAATCTGAGCGGCGACGACGACGGGCCGCTGCCAGGCGCCTTTGAATCGCTGCGCCACGACGCGCCGGGCACGCGTTTCGCGTACCTGCTGCCGAACTTCCAGAACCCCACCGGCCGCGTGATCCCGCGCCAGCGCCGCGCCGACATCGTGCGCGCCGCGCAGGCGGCCCGCGTGCCGCTGCTCGAGGACAACCCGTACGGCGACCTGTGGTTCGACGAGCCGCCGCCGCCTTCGCTGGCGTCGCTGTGGCCCGAGGGTTGCCTGTACCTGGGCTCGTTCTCCAAGGTGCTCGCGCCGGGCTTCCGGCTCGGCTACGTGGTGGCGCCGCGCGAGCTGTTCCCCAAGCTGTTGCAGGCCAAGCAGGCGAGCGACCTGCACACGCCGGGCTTCAACCAGCGCGTCGTCTACGAGGTGGTGCGCGACGGTTTCCTCGACCAGCACGTGCCGAGCATCCGCGCCCGCTACCGCGCGCAGCGCGACGCGATGGCGCTGGCGCTGCAGCGCCACATGCCGCCCGGCACACGCTGGAGCGCCCCGCAGGGCGGCATGTTCTTCTGGCTGCGCCTGCCCGACGGGCTGGACGCGTTGGCATTGCTGCCACGCGCGGTCGAGGCCGGCATGGCCTACGTGCCCGGCGCACCGTTCTATGCGCAGTCGCGCGACGCCGGCACGCTGCGCCTGAGCTTCGTGACGCTGACGCCGCAGGACATCGCCGACGGCATCGCCCTGCTCGGCCGCGTGCTGCACGAGGCGCTCGAGGCGCAGGCGCAGGTGGCGCCATGACCGGCGCGGCCGGCTTGTCGCTCGCCGAGTTGCGCGCGGCGGCGCAGCTCGTGCACGCGCGCATGCCGCCGACGCCGCAGTACGACTGGCCGCTGCTGCAGGGCCTGGCCGGCGCGCGCCTGTGGCTCAAGCACGAGAACCACACGCCGGCCGGTGCCTTCAAGGTGCGTGGCGGCATCGTCTATGTCGAGCGGCTGCTCGCCGATGGCGCACGGCCGAAGGGGCTGGTCAGCGCGACGCGCGGCAACCACGGCCAGTCGATCGCCCGCGCCGCGCGTGAGCATGGCGTGCCGGTGACGATCTTCGTGCCGCACGGCAACAGCCGCGAGAAGAACGCGGCGATGCGCGCGTTCGGCGCCGAGCTGGTCGAGCACGGCGGCGACTTCCAGGCCGCGCGCGAGCGCGCCCAGGCGTTCGCCAACGAGAAGGGCTGGCACATGGTGCCCTCGTTCCACCGCGACCTGGTCGCTGGCGTGGCGAGCTACGCGCTCGAGCTGTTCGACGCGGTCGGCGAGCTCGACACGGTGTACGTGCCGATCGGTCTCGGCTCCGGCGCCTGCGGATTGATCGCCGCGCGCGATGCGCTCGGCCTGGCCACCGAGATCGTCGGCGTCGTCTCCACCGGCGCGCCGACCTACGCACTGTCGCTGGCCGCCGGCCGGCCGGTGCCGCACGACGTGACCACGCAGCTGGCCGACGGCATGGCCTGCCGCGTGCCCGAGCCGCAGGCGCTCGCCATCCTCAGCCGCGGCCTGGCGCGCGTGGTGTCGGTCGACGACGAGGCGATCGCGCGGGCGATGCGCACGCTGTTCGAGGCCACGCACCAGGTTGCCGAAGGCGCCGGCGCGGCGGCGCTGGCGGCCGCCTGCCAGGAGCGCGCGCGTCTGCAGGGCCGGCGCGTGGCCGCGGTGTGCAGCGGCGGCAACATCGATCGCGACGTCTACGCGCGCATCCTGGCGCAGGCTTGACGGGAGCACCACCATGCAGCGACGCTTTTCCCAGCTCGATGTGTTCACCGACCGGCCGCTGCGCGGCAACCCGCTCGCCGTGGTGCACGACGCCAACGGCTTGAGCGACGCGCAGATGGCCGAGTTCGCGCGCTGGACCAATCTGTCGGAGACCACCTTCCTGCTGCCGCCCACCGATGCGGCGGCCGACTACCGCGTGCGCATCTTCACGCCCGGCGGCGAACTGCCGTTCGCGGGGCATCCCACGCTCGGCAGCTGCCACGCCTGGTTGTCGGCGGGCGGGCGGCCGGCCGGTGAAGGCCAGGTGGTGCAGCAATGCGAAGTCGGTCTCGTGCGCATCCGGCGCGACGGCACGCGCCTGGCCTTCGCGGCGCCGCCGCTGCGCCGCGCGGGCCCGGCCGACGCCGCGGTGCGAACGCAGTTGGCGCTGTGCCTGCGCGTTGCCGAGTCGTCGCTGCGGGCGGTGCAATGGGTCGACAACGGCCCGGGCTGGGTTGCGGCGTTGCTGCCCGATGCGGCGGCGGTGCTCGCGTTGAAGCCGGACTTCGGCGCGATGGGTGCGCTGAAGGTCGGTGTGGTCGGACCGTACCCCGACGGCAGCGAACGCCGCTACGAGGTCCGCGCCTTCGTGCCCGGCTTGTCGGTGCCGGAAGATCCCGTCACCGGCAGCCTCAACGCGGGCCTCGCGCTCTGGCTGATCGACGCCGGGATGGCGCCGCCTGCCTACGTGGCCAGCCAGGGCACCGCGCTCGGCCGCGCCGGGCGCGTGCATGTGCAGCGGCACGGTGCCGACACCTGGATCGGCGGCGACGTCTGTCCGATCGTGGCCGGTACAGTGGCGCTGTGAACGCCTTCATCGACCATCTGGTCATCGCGTCGGATTCGCTGGAACAGGGCGCCGCCTGGTGCGAGGCCACGCTCGGCGTCGCGCCGGGGCCGGGCGGGCAGCATCCGCTGATGGGCACGCACAACCGGCTGCTGGCGCTGGGCGGGGCCGGGTTCGAGCGCTGTTATCTCGAGATCATCGCGATCGATCCGCGGGCCGCCGCGCCGGGCCGGCCGCGCTGGTTCGGCCTGGACGACCCGCTGCTGCGTGAGGCCATCCGTCAAGAGCCGCGCTTCGTGCACGCGGTCGCCCGCACCCTCAATGTGGAGATGCTGCGCTGGGGGCTGGTGAACTGCCGGCTCGACCCTGGCACGCTGCTGGCCGCGCACCGCGACACGCCGGCGGGCCGCCTGAGCTGGCGCATCACCGTGCGCGACGACGGCCGGCTGGAATGCGGCGGCGCGCTGCCGACACTGATCGAGTGGCAGGGCCCGCATCCGTGCGATGCGATGCCGGCGTCGCCGGTCGCGTTGACGGCGTTGTCGCTGCGCGGCATTCCACCGGCGGCGCGCGCCGTGCTGCGCCTGGCCGGCGTGGACACCGAACGCAGCGACGGCCCCGCATTGCAGGCGCAACTGCACACGCGGCGTGGCGACGTCACACTGTCGTCCTGGGTACCCACTGAATCATGATGCCAACCGAAGAGCTGTTTCGCGAAGACCCGCGCCTGACGCATTGCGAGGCCTTGATCACGGCTCTCGACGAGCGCGGCATCCGGCTCGATCGCACGGTGTTCTATCCCCACGGCGGCGGCCAGGCCGGCGACGCCGGCGTGCTGCGCCTGGCCGACGGTCGCGAGGTGGCGATCGTCGATACCAAGAAGGGCGCCGAACCGGGCGCGATCGTCCACGTGCCGGCGTCGGGCAGCGACCTGTCGGCGCTGGCGGCCGGCACCGTCGTGACCGCGCGGATCGACTGGGCGAGGCGCCATCGCCACATGCGTTTCCACACCGCGACGCACTTGCTGTGCGCGCTGATCCCGCATCCGGTGGACGGCTGCTCGATCACCGCCGACTACGCGCGGCTCGACTTCCACATGACCGAGCCGCTCGACAAGGAGACCATCACGCAGGGGCTGGCCCGCCTGGTGGCCGGCTCGCATGCCGTGACGCACCGCTGGATCAGCGAGGCCGAGCTCGACGCCAACCCCGGCCTGGTGCGCAGCATGAGCGTGCAGCCGCCACGCGGCCTCGGCCGCGTGCGCGTGATGGAGATCGCCGGCGTCGACCTGCAGCCCTGCGGCGGCACGCACGTGGCCAACACCGCCGAAATCGGCTCGGTGATCGTCACCAAGATCGAGAAGAAGAGCGCGAAGACCCGACGCGTGGTGCTCGGCTTCGTCGAAGCGGCCTAGCGCCTTCTTTCGAGAGAGCCGTCGCAGCCGGTGACCGTGCCGAGGAGCGCGCGCAGCGCGGCTTCCTTCAAGCGCACACCGCGGATCCGGCTGCGCCGGTCCGCTGGTGTGGCCCCTGGGCGGAGGCGGCCGCCAGGCCGCCACGGGGGTTCAGTCCTTATCCCCTTCGAAACTGATGTTCAGCGCGATCTCGTCGCCCATCGCTGGGATGCCGTACTTCATGCCGAAGTCGCTGCGTTTGATCTTGCCGACGGCGTTGCCGCCGCAGCGGTCCTTCTTGGTGAAGGGGTGCTGGCCGCACTTGAAGCGCTCGAAGGTCAGCGTTACCGGCTTGGTGACGCCCATCATCGTGAAGGTGCCGTCCACCGAGCTCGGCAGCTCGCCGGTGAAGTTGACCTTGGTCGACTTGAAGGTCATGTTGGGAAATTCGGCCACGTTGAAGAAGTCGCCGGCCTTCAGATGGTCGTCGCGCGCCTGCGGACGGCTGCCCTTGACGCTGTCGCCGGTGCTGACCGACGCGGTGGCGATCGTCAGGTCGACGGCGCCGGTCTTGGCCGCGCGGTCGATCGAGAACTTGCCGGTCATCTTGTCAAAGCGGCCGTGCATCTGCGACAGGCCGAAATGCTCGATCCAGAAGTTCGGGTACGCGTGCAGCGAATCGATGGTGTAGTTGTCGACGGCGGCTCCGGCCACCAGCGGGAGGGCAAGGGCCAGCGCGGCCAGCGGGGTCTTCATCATCGGAAAGGCTCCTGTTGTCATCGAGAGGGAAATAGGGGTCAACTGACCACGGAAGATCCGGCGCGCGCGGCGAACCACGCGGCCAGCACGAACGGCAGGACGCTGGCGACGGCCAGCGCGGTCGACAGCGCCAGGCGCGCACGCCAGGCCGCGTCGGCGGCCGGGCGCCACGCCGCCAGCAGCGGCACCGCCCACAGCAGCGGTAGCGCATAACCCGGCAGCTGCGCCAGCATGGTTGTCGCGGCGGCGAACAAGGCCAGGCCGAAGCCGATCGGCAGCAGCCCGGTGTATCCGGGCGCGCGCGCCTGATTGAGGACGTACTGCAGCAGCAGCAACGCACCGGCTGCCGCGGCCATGCCGACGCCGCCGGTGAGGTAACCGATCGAGGCCGACAGCAGCGCGGCGATACCCACCCCGAGACCACTCGCGACACCGACCGCGCCGCCGGCAGCGCCGTCTTCGCGCAGGCGCAGCGTCAATGTCGTCTGCATGCCAACGAACACCATCAACCCGGCCGCCGTGGTGACGAGCGTCGTGCCTTCGCGCTGGCCGAGCAGGCTGGCGAACACCCAGAGCGTTGAAAGGCCGCACACCGCGCCGACCAGCCACGGCACCGCACGAAACGAGCGTGGTGCCAAGCGGTCGAGCGCCAGACCGACCAGCGGCGACAGCAGCACCAGCAGCGTCACCTTACGGCCGGCGGTCATCGGTGAGAACGTGATGCCGGCCGACAGCGACGCGGCGGTCGCGTAGCCTGCCACCACCGCCAGCCAGGCCAGGCGCGTGCGCCGCAGCGCACCGGCCACCAGCAGCGCCACGAGCAGCGGCGCCACGCCGGCCTGGACCATCGGGTGATCGAGCCATTCCTGCATCGCGGTCGGTTCGGGTTGTCCTTCAGTTGTCGGGGTCGGGCCGGGCAGCCATGCGTGGCCTGGCTGCCCGGGCGCCGCGCATCATCGCGGGGCCGATCGCATCGCTCCTTCGATCGCGCTGTTGAGTCCGTTCAAACGCCTTGATCGAACGCGAGCACAAGGCAAGGAAAAAGAAAAAGGGACGCGCGAGGCGTCCCTTTCGGTGCTGACGGGGGCAGCGGATCAGTTGCTGCTGTACTTCTCGGCGCGGTAGTCGTCGTGGCAGGCCTTGCAGGAGGCGCCCAGCGGACCGAGCGCGGCCTTGATGGTGTCGAGGTTACCGCTCTTGGCCGCCGTCTCGAACTTCTCAGCCTCCGCCTGCATCTTGCTCTGCAGGTCCTTGAACTTGGCCTGGTCCTTCCAGATCTCGGGCTTGGCGCGCGTGGGCATGCCCTTGTCGGTGCCCTCGCCGAAGGCCACCCACGGCAACTTGGACATCGTCACGACGATCGCCGCGTTGTCGGCGGCCGCTTTCGCGTCGAACGGGGCGCGGCCATTGGCCATGGCACCGACACGGCCCAGGTGGTTGGCCATCACGGTGAGCGCGCTCTGCCGGTACTTGATGGCGTCCTCGGGCTTCTGGAACTGCGCTGCCGCGGGCAGGCTGACCAGCGTGGCAAGGGTGGCAACCGTGGCCACGATCAGTCTCTTCATGCGATTCCTCCAGCTGTGGGTTTCTCGGATGACCGCCGTGCAGCCGTGCCGGCAGCCCGGGCGTCGCGCAGTGTACGGGCGAGGGGGTCCGGCTATTCCACTGGCGCCGACTCAGTGCTTCTACCGAGTCGGCGATCGAGCGCGCGCGTGCCGCGGCGCCGTGCTTCCGCTATCGTTGCGATCCCCGCACTTCGAGAAGGCCACCGCGCCATGAGCGATACGGCCACCGCGACAACCGATGAGTCCGCCATGCCCGCCGCTCGCGCGGTGCGCGTGTGGGACTTGCCGACGCGGCTGTTCCACTGGTCGCTGGCGGCCGCGGTGCTGGCGCAGGTGATTACCGGCAAGATCGGCGGTGGTGCGATGACCTGGCACTTCCGCATCGGCTACTGCGTGTTCGCGCTGCTCGGCTTCCGGCTGGTGTGGGGCCTGATCGGCGGGCGCTGGTCTCGCTTCTCGAGTTTCGTGCGCGGTCCGGGCACCGTGTGGCGATATCTGCGTGGCGAACACCGGCCAGACGACCACTTCCATGTCGGCCACAACCCGCTGGGCACCGGTTCGGTACTGGCGATGCTGGCGCTGCTGGTCGTGCAGGTCGGCACCGGGCTCGTCGCCGACGACGAGATCGCCAGCGTCGGGCCTCTCAACAAGTACGTGTCGAGCGCGACGGCAAGCAGCGCGACGGCCTGGCACAAAGGCGCCGGCCAGGGCCTGATCATCACGCTGGTGGTGCTGCACGTGGCGGCGATCGCCTGGTACCGCTATCGCAAGCAGCAGCACCTGGTGCGTGCGATGGTCACAGGCGACAAGCATCTCGCCGCCGACGTGCCCGCGAGCGACGACACCCGCATGGCGCGGCTGCGTGCACTGGCGCTGATCGTCATCTGGGCGGGGCTGGTGGCGTCGATCGTCAAGCTCGGAGGGTGAGCGCTTGCCGCGACGAAGACCGGCTGCGGCGGCGGGCCCGACCATCGCGCTCGAGACGTCGTCGAACCCGGCGCAGATCGACGAGACACGCGCGATCTTCCGCGAATACGCGCACCAGCTCGGCGTCGACCTGTGCTTCCAGAACTTCGAGGCCGAACTCGAGGCGCTGCCGGGCGACTACGCGGCGCCGCGCGGCGCGCTGCTGCTGGCTCGGGTGAACGGGCAGGTCGCCGGTTGCGGCGCGCTGCGGCCGCTGGCCGACGTGGACTATCCCAACGCCTGTGAGATGAAGCGCCTGTTCGTGCGGCCTGGCTTTCGCAAGCTCGGCCTCGGCCGCATGCTGGCCAAGGCGTTGATCGACCAGGCGATGCGGGCCGGCTACTCCGCGATGCTGCTCGACACGCTGGACGACATGGAGTCCGCCCGCGGGCTGTACACCTCGCTCGGCTTCGAGGAAATCCCTCCGTACTACTTCAACCCGATCGCTGGTGCGCACTATCTGAAAGTGCAGCTCGGTTGAGCGGCGCATGCTCCGGCGCCCGCACGCCCTGCTAGGCTTGAGCCCACGCCGCTTCACCCGGCGCGCCAAGGACCTCCTCCATGAATTCGTTTCGCCTGTTGCTCAAGTCGGCCGGCAGCCAGCCGACGCTCGGCACCTGGATCCTCTCGGCCAGCCCGATCGTGGCCGAGGCGATCGGGCACGCCGGCTTCGAGTGGGGTGTGATCGACATGGAGCACACACCGCTCGACATGATGGGCGTCGTGCACCTGCTGCAGGCGGTCGGCAACACGCGCATGGTGCCGCTGGTTCGGGTGCCCTGGAACGACGCCGTCACCGTCAAGCGGGTGCTCGACGCCGGCGCCACTACGCTGCTGGTGCCGTTCGTGCAGAACGCCGACGAGGCGCGGCACGCGGTCGCGGCGACGCGTTATCCGCCGGCCGGCATTCGCGGCGTTGCCGGCATGAGCCGCGCCTCCAAGTACGGTACCACGCCGAACTACCTGAAGAACGCCGACCAGAACATGGGCGTGGTGGTGCAGCTCGAGTCCGAGGCCGCGGTGCGGGCCGTCGACAGCATTGCCGCGGTCGACGGCATCGATGCCATCTTCATCGGCCCGGCTGACCTCGCCGGCAGCATGGGCCACACCGGCCAGCCGCTGCACCCCGACGTGGTGGCGCTCACCACGCAGGCGGTGCAGCGTTGCCGAGCCATGGGCAAGCCGGTGGGTACGCTCGGCGCGACGCCGGACCAGGTGGTGCACTACCGCGCCATGGGATTCAACTTCCTCGCGGTGTCGTCCGATCTGGGCCTGCTGATGCGCGGCGCCGGCTCCTGCCTGCAGTCGCTGCGTACGCAGGAGGGCACGCACCACGTGCACAACCTGACCACCGGCACGCGCACCGAGGCGCTGCCCTGAACGCCGACCGACCGCCAGCGCCCGGCCGCACAATGTCCAGACGATGAGCACCACTTCCCCCTGGCCGACCCTGCAGGCGGGCGCATTGCGCCTGGCGCTGCGCCCCGATCTCGGCGGCACCATCGCCGGCCTCTGGCTCGACGACGTGCCGGTGCTGCGCAGCACGCAGGCCGACGCACTCGCCGCGTCGCGCGACAGCGCCTGCTATCCGCTGGTGCCTTACTCCAACCGGCTCGGCTATAGGCGCTTCACCTGGAAGGGCCGCAGCTACGAAACGCGCGCCAACTTCGAAGGCGAGCCGCACTCGTTGCACGGCGTCGGCTGGCAGCGGGCCTGGCAGGTCACGGCCAGCGCCGCCGACCGTGCGGTGCTCGAACTCACGCATACGAGCGACGCCGACTGGCCGTTCGCCTTCCACGCCGAGCAGGTGTTCGAGCTGACGCCCGATGCGCTGCGTGTCACTCTGACGGCAACCAACATCGACGCCCGCACGGCCCCGGTGGGGCTGGGCTGGCATCCGTATTTCCCGCGCCGTCAGCGCAGCCGGTTGCACCTGGAGGTCAGCGACCGCTGGGAGGCCGACGCGCAGAAGCTGCCCGTGCGCCGCGTCACACAGAGCGGCCTGGACGCCGACGTCGGTGCGCTCGACTTCGACAACTGCTTCGACGGCTGGCATGGCCCGGCGCGGCTGCGCGACGAACGGCTATCGCTGCGGCTGGCTTCGTCGCTCGACCGCGCGGTGGTCTACACGCCGCGCGACAAGCCGTACTTCTGCGTCGAGCCGGTCAGCCACGTCAACAACGCGATCCACATGGCCGAGCCGGCCGCGCACGGCCTGCGCGCGCTGGAGCCAACGCAGTCGATGAGCGCGTGGATGCAGCTGCAGATCGCTCGCGCATGAGCGCGCGTGGCCGCTCCAAAGCGCTCATCCCGGAGCGCAGAGCGCGCAGGGTTCGTCGATGAGCGCGCGTGGCCGCTCCAAAGCGCTCATCCCGGAGCGCAGAGCGCGCAGGGTTCGTCGATGAGCGCGCGTGGCCGCTCCAAAGCGCTCATCCCGGAGCGCAGGGCGCGCAAGGTTCGTCGATGATCATGTCGGCGGCCGCGCTCGCGCCGCTGCCGGGCCCGCCATCGCTGCTTGGCGAGTCGCCGTTCTGGCATCCGGCGGACAACGCCCTGTACTGGTGCGACATCCCCGGCCGCCGGCTCGAATGCTGGCACGCCGCGGACGATCGCCGCGAGGGCTGGCCGCTCAGCAGCGAACCGGGCTGCTGCATGCCGCTGCTCGGTGGTGGCCTGGTGCTGGCGCAGCGCGACGGGCTGTGGCGCTTCGAACCTGCCACCGGCCAGCGGCGCCGTCTCGCCGAGGCGCCGTACGACCCCACGCAGCAGCGCTTCAACGACGGCAAGGCCGACCCGCTGGGGCGGCTGTGGATCGGCACCATTCACGAACCGCGCGACCGGCCGGCGGCGCACCTGTACCGCTACGCCGCCGGCCGGCTCGACGCCGTGGCCGGAGGCGTGACCACGGCCAATGGTCTGGCCTTCAGCCCGGACGCGCGCACGCTGTACTGGAGCGACACGCCGGCACATACCGTCTACGCCTTCGATTTTGACGTCGCTGCCGGCGAAATCGCGCAGCGGCGGGTCTTCGCGCGCTTTGCGCCGCGTACGCCGGAGCAGCCGCTCGACGACTACGGCGGCCGGCCCGACGGCGCTGCGGTCGACGCCGAGGGTTGTCTGTGGATCGCGATGTACGAGGGCGCGCGGCTGCTGCGGCTCGATCCGCAAGGTGCGATCGTCGGCGAGCTGCCGCTGCCGGTGCGCTGCCCGACGATGCCGTGCTTTGGGGGCGCCGATCTGCGCACGCTGTTCATCACCACCGCGTGCCACAACCGGCCCGCGGCCGAGCGCGCCCGCCAGCCCGACGCCGGCGCGGTGCTGCGTTATCGCGTCGACGTGCCCGGGCTGCCGGTGCACTTCGCGAGGGATTGACACTCCCCCCGCAGCGCCTTCGGCGCCTCCCCCCGAGGGGGCGCCGCCAGCGGCCCGGCGAAGCCGGCTCCGCGGCGGCCACTGGGGTTGAACCGCTGAGCTGCGTGGGTCAGCGCGACGCGCTACGTGGCACGATCGGCCGGCGCGCCGGCAGGCGGCGCGTTTCGCCGAGCGCGAGCGTGAAGAACGCGCTGTCGGGCACGCCCTGCGCCTTGCGCGCCTCGGCCAGCAGGCGCGGCGGCTCGTCGAGCGACTCGTCGGTCAGCGAGAAGGTGCCCCAGTGGATGCCCAGCGACGCCTTGGTGCCGAGGTCGCGGTGCACGCGCACGGCTTCATCGGGATTGATGTGCTGCGTCTTCATGAACCAGCGGGGTTCGTAGGCGCCGATCGGCAGCAGCGCGATGTCGAAGCCGCCGCCGAGGGCCGGCGTCTGGCGTTCGGCGAAGCGCTCGCGGACGTCCTGGAAGTCCTTCGAATAGCCGGTATCGCCGGCGAAGAACAGGTGCAGCTGCGGCGAGAAGAGGGCGTAGCCGCCCCACAGCGTGCGCATTCGGTCGGTCACGCCGCGGCCCGACCAGTGCTGCACCGGAGTCATCACGATTTCGACTGCGCCCAGTCGGTGCGACTGCCACCAGTCGAGCTCCACTGCGTTCGCGATGCCGCGGTCGGCCAGCCAGGCCTTCAGTCCGAGCGGCACCACGAACAGCGGCGAGCCGCCAGGCTGCGCCGCCAGCTGGCGCACGCTGGCGTCGTCGAGATGGTCGTAGTGGTTGTGCGAGATCAGCACGAGGTGAATGTGCGGCAGTTCGTGGAACCACAGCCCGGGCTTGTACTTGCGCTGCGGGCCGACGAACGACAGCGGCGACGCGCGGTCGGAGAACATCGGATCGGTCAGCACGTTCAGACCCGCCAGCTGCGCAAGCACGGTGGCGTGGCCGATCCAGGTGATGGCCGGCTGCATCTGCGCGCCGGCCTTGGCGTTCGACTGGATCAGGCCCAGGTCCGGCACCAGCAGCGGCGTCGGCGTGGCCGGCGGTCGCGGCAGCCCCTCGCGCCATGACGAGAACTGCCAGCGTGCCAGCGCGATCAGGCCCTTCGGTTCGAACTCGGTGTAGTTGTTCTGGAAGCCACCGTCGCGGTGGTGCGGCGGTTGGCCAGGCACTCGGGCCCCGTCGCTCGCGCAGGCGGTCAGACCGAGACTCAGCATGACGGCGGAGATCAGGCGCCGCCACAGCGGCATGAACAAGAGCGGCATCGGGGCGGCAGGGGTGTCGGCAAGCCGCGATTGGAGCGCAAGTCCGATAGCCGTGTCTGCTGGTGTCGGCCGACACTGGGGATTCCGTATAATCCCGCGGTTTGCCGGCGATCGGCCTGGCCAGGAACGCGACGATGTCCGAGCCGAAGCAACGCTCCGACGCGAAGCGCGAATGGCGCGACTGGGAAGAGGACGACGCGGCGGACCACCACACCAGGCGCCTGACGCCCGCAGAGGCGGCGGCGCTGAGGGCGAAAGACCCGCCGCTGTCTCCGTGGCGGGTGGTCGCGGCGCAGGCCGCGGTCGGTGGAGGGATAGCGCTGCTGGCGGGGCTCGTCGGTGGCGGATGGGGTTTTGCGTGGTCGGCGCTGTATGGCGCTGTCACGGCGGTGGTGCCGAGTGCGTTGCTGGCGCG